>Ga0302326_10029769_pt1 | contig 10947 bp, 8 predicted proteins | sample Palsa_T0_3_FD_202264 | JGI IMG/M metagenome (GOLD analysis project Ga0302326, IMG submission 202264) | Peat permafrost microbial communities from Stordalen Mire near Abisko, Sweden - Palsa_T0_3 | ecosystem: Environmental > Terrestrial > Soil > Palsa > Peat permafrost | place: Sweden: Abisko...
TAAAGCATGAACTCAGCGCTCAAGGCCTGGGTGCGAGCCATGGAGATGACCGCCCCCATCGCGCGCCATCCCACCCGTAGCTTGCCCACGGTGATCGATGAGCTCGCGGATCGATTTGAGTCCGCGCCAGCGCTTCTGTCCCAGGATGCCAGCCTGAGCTACCGAGGCCTTACTGAGGCCTCGCACCGCTATGCGCGCTGGGCCTTAGCCGAGGGCCTGCGCGCGGGAGACGTCGCGGGCCTGATGATGCCGAACTGCCCGGACTATATGGCCATCTGGCTCGGGCTCACGCGTCTCGGGATCTCTGTGGCGCTACTGAATACCCATCTCAGGGGCGAGGTCCTGGCTCACTCGATCAGAATCGTGGCACCCCGTTATGTCATCTTCGGTGCCGCGTTGAGCGATGCACTGCGCACGGCGCGGGCGCACATAGACGCCTCAATCCAATGCTGGTCACACGGGCCCGGTGACATCGATTGCCCCCGGCTCGATCAGGCGATCGCTCGCCTGCCCGGCGAGAGCTTGACTGAGGCCGACTATCCGGCACCCTCGCTCGAGGATCGCGCGCTATATATCTATACCTCGGGCACCACCGGACCTCCCAAGGCGGCCAATGTAAGTCATTTTCGCCTCATGCAATGGAGCCACTGGTTTGCGGGCATGCTGGATACGAAGCCCAGCGATCGCATGTACGACTGCCTGCCGCTCTATCACAGCGTCGGTGGCGTCGTTGCGACGGGTGCCACTTTGGTCGGCGGAGGTGCGGTGGTATTGCGCGAGCGCTTTTCGGCCCGGGAATTCTGGCCGGACATGGTCAAGGAGCGATGCACGCTGTTCCAGTACATTGGTGAATTGTGCCGTTACCTGCTCCACAATCCGCCCCAGCCTGAGGAGACCCGGCACAGCCTGCGGCTTTGCTGTGGCAACGGCCTGCGAGCGGAAGTTTGGGAGGCATTCCAGAGCCGCTTCCGTATTCCGCAGATTCTCGAATACTACGCAGCCACAGAGGGTAGCTTTTCACTCTACAACTGCGAGGGCCGGCCGGGCGCTATCGGCAGAATTCCGCCCTACCTGTCGCATCGCCTGCCCGTCGCGCTCGTCCAGTTCGATGCGGAGGTTGGCATGCCTTCCCGCAATCAGTCCGGATACTGCGTGCGCTGTGCACCGAACGAAGTCGGTGAAGCCCTCGGCGAGCTCGTCGATGCAGGCCGCGCGGATAGCGGTCGATTTGAAGGCTATACCGATTCAGAGGCCTCAAAGCAGAAGCTTCTACGCAACGTTTTTGATCCAGGAGATACCTGGTACCGCACCGGCGACCTCATGCGCCAGGATGAACACGGATTTTTTTACTTCGTCGACCGGGTGGGTGACACGTTCCGCTGGAAGGGCGAGAACGTCTCGACCACCGAAGTGGCCGCCGTGATCACGGCCAGCCCCGGCGTCACAGATGCTGTCGTCTACGGCGTCGCGATCCCTAATACTGACGGCCGCGCCGGCATGGCTGCACTTGTGGTCGATGCCGAGTTCAATTTGGATGCGTTCCGACGCTACGTGTTCGATCGTCTGCCTGCGTATGCGCGGCCCTTGTTCCTGCGACTCGTGCCCAGCATCGCGCTGACCGGAACCTTTAAGCTCAATAGGCAGGAGCTGGCGCGCGAGGGCTACGATCCGGCCGTGGTGAACGATGTGCTCTACTTCAACGACAGGCGAACTCAACTGTACGTGAGGCTCGACATGGCGCTGAACGCAAGTATCCAAAGCGGCGGCTACTACGCGGGTACGCTCAATTAGCACATCGGTGCTCGCCATGGGTTTCTCCTAGGTGGCGGCTAGCCGCAGAGATCTCCAGATTTACATCTCAGGAATGAGTTTGATGTACGACGGAGTACTTCCTCTTAAATCTTAAAATTGGACTCTCGAAGAATCGGAAACTTACCTCCGCAGCGAGGGTGGTGATCAGCAACACAGCCAGAAATGAGGTAAAGGATCGATCGGCATATTTTGGCCAGAGGAATTGGGCCCCAAACGCGACGACTGACAGATGAAATAGGTACATCCCATAGCTGATCTGTCCGATTCGGCGAATCGGCGGGAATCGAAGCACCGGTTGCAAAACGTGATCTTCTTGATAAACGCAACTTATGAGCAATGCGGTCATTGCCACTTGTGCAGCGAGCCTGGGCGCGCCTGCGATGTCCGTAGGCATGATCGTCAGAAGGGCAGCCAACGCGATTAAGCAAATCGCAGAACCCCATCCACCGCAGTTCAAATATCTCACAAACCTATATCCGCGCTCGCTATGCAGGAGATGTGCGGCAAATACGCCGAGAAGAATCGGTGTGAATGTGGTTTGGAAGATTTCCAGATGCGTCCACTCGGTGCTGCCAACAACATTACTGATTAGCTGCTTTCCACTCGATAAGTTAACAAATTGATTGACAAGCACGAGTGCACCCAACACGGGCAGCGCATGCCGCGGCAAGTACTTCTCTGCCGATGGCCAGAGGAGATAAAACTGCTCCTCCGTGGCTAAAGACCAAACGATGGTGAATGCGACCGGGACAAAATTCGCTGTGAAGGTAAAATAGTACGGAAGATCATGTAAAAAGCGCCTACCGTAGGCCGAATGGTGGCCGATGGTCGCGTAAAATGCGGCTGTGCAAAGAATGACACCGTAATACAGCGGGAAAATCCGCAACACTCGCCGAATGTAGAACTTTTTCAGCGAAATGTGTCCTGTCGCTGAGCGTTCTCTAAGAAGCAGGGAGACAATTAAGAAACCGCTAATGACAAAAAATAAATCGACCCCCAGGAAGCCTAGAGTTAAGGGACGCCACACACTGTTCCCCGTTCGAGCGTGCTGCCAGATAACCGCAATGATGCTAAAACAGCGAAGCCCATCGAGGGACCCGAAGACTTTCTGCGCGCGGAAGGTCTGGTAGTCGTTTGCGGTTAGGCCGAGCATGATGGGTAAAATAGTCGGAATGGTTAGGGTTGAGCCGACGCATTTGCCGGCCTGTATTTTCGCACCTGTACGCACTCGATGCGATCACTAACAGGAGTGGCTTCGCTTGTTAAGACAGAGTTCTTCTTCGGATAAATGGATCTGGCTGAGCGGTTGGTGAAACCCTGCTCGCAACGGTGGCGATCGCTGCGCTCGGCGAGGAGCGTTTCGGTGTGTACGCGGTGCCGGCTTCAACCGGAGCGTGCGGGTCGCGGTCAGGTCGGGAGCTGCGTGCGTTCGGCTCAAAATATTTCGGCTGTGCGCAGCCAGTCGGCCGTCAGAGCGATGCCTTGCTCGAGGGGCACACAGCATTGCCAACCGGTCGCGATTCTAAGCTTGGTGGAGTCGAGTACGATTCTAGGCACATCGAACGGCCGGGGCGCGAACCAACGGATAGACGGTTCTAGACCAGTCACTTGCGATATCTTCGCCACGATGTCTCGCAAGGATAGTCCGATACCGGTGCCGACGTTGTACGTGCCCGATACGGGAGTCACAGTTGCCAGATAAACCGCGGAAGCTACATCGCGCACATAAATGAAATCGCGCGTCACGCTGCCATCACCCCAGATCTCGATGTCTTGGCGCTTGAGGGCGCGGTACAGGAACACGGTCAGAGCGCCGAGCGCACGCAGTGGGCTCTGTCGCTCGCCGTAAGGATTGGCTAGACGCAGAACAGCGTAGTCGAGTCCGCGCAGACGTTTATACAAGTCCAGGTAATATTCGATACTGAGCTTCGACACGGCGTACGCGCACATGGGCCGCACGGGATGCGACTCGTCGACCATCTTCAAATTGCCGATGTCCCCGTACACGGTGCCGCCCGAGGATAGGAAGACGAGTTTGCCGACCTTGTTGCGTATGCAACTATCTAGCATATTCAAAGTGCCGATCACGTTGGATTGAAGGTCGAACTCCGGCGACTCGTTGGAAGTTTTGGGCGTGGTCGTGCTTACGCAGTGAATGACTGCGTCGAAACCGGTGCCGATCAGCGTATCAAGAGCCCCCGAATTCCCGAAATCGCCGGTGAAGAACTGGATCGCGGATGGAGTGCGCCGGCAGCGTTCGGCAAACAGGTCATAGACGGCGACCTCGTGTCGCTCGCTCAGGAACTTGTCGGCGATATGCGAGCCCAGGAAACCCGACCCGCCTAAGACTAGTACTCGCATCTATTTGCGCTCGTTCGGACGGGTGTTCCTGCTTGCAAAAGCCGATGGGCTACTCAAGTCAATCGGCTGACGCTTTACTCTGGCCCAAAGAACTCTGGCCCAAAGATTCGCAAAGTCAATTCACCGTCGAAGTCCGAGGCGCGTACCACCTCTGTTGATAAGTATATAGCAAATTCCCCGGGCTACGCGAACGTGGATAAACCGATTACTTACCGATTGATCGCCTCTGGCGTCAGGATCAGCGTTCGCTAAGCGAAATTTCTGCTCGTCGACCCGGATCGCCCCGGCGAGCACTTCAGTTAATCCTCGCGATTGTCATGACCATCGGCGGGTGCACAGACATTTTGCCAGCGGGACGGTTCCGAGTAGGTACGGAAATCCCACGCGAAGAGAACAGATGGACGCACTGCTGCGCATCCGCACTTCGTCATTGGCATTACTGGAAATAGCAATATTTGCTGCCTAGGAGCGTGGGACGCTCGAGCTATAGTCGCACTTCTCCAATGAGTAGCGTTGAAGATTCACTCTTTCTTCTGCGTTGAGAAACTCGGTAATTAACTGGTCGTACTTGAGCGGACATAGGTAGCCTTCCGCAGCCTTTCCAGAATTAATCGAAAGGCTGGAGTACAGTCGCGGCGAAGACGCTAGTTCGGCGATGCGATCAGCAAACGCTTCTGGGTTCCGCTCCGGAAAAACGAGAGCGTTATAGTGATCCTTGATCTTGAGTGCGAACATCGGATGGTCGGAAGTCAATAAAGGCGTGCGAGTGCAGAGGGCCGCGTAAAGCGTCAATGGCAAACCCTCTGCATACGCCCTGTGGCTGGGTACAACAACGGCGTCGTGATCACGCATCGCGGCAATGACCTCCGCGTGGCTTCTGACGCCCCCAACATGGATCTGCTGCTCCAGGCTCTCTTCCTTGACGAGTGCGCGGATGCTGTCCAAGTCATCTCGGCCGATTATTGTCAGTTCAACCCGCTTTCCACGATCACGTAGCCTCGCCACGGCCATAACGGCGTCCCTGACGCCTTTGGTCTCAATTACACTTCCAACATATATCAGGCGAAACGGCCCGTCGGTGGACGGCGCTTCTTTTGCCGCAAAGCTGCTCGGCGAGATAAGTGCGGGATAATCGTACGGCACAATCTTTCGGGCGCTAACACCGATATTCCTCAAGTCTAAGGCCGCTGCAACATTATGATTGGCTACAACTTGGATTGATGGAGCACTGAGCAAGCGCGCAAGCAACCAATGCTTGAGCCGGGCCTTCAGCCCGGTTGCACGAAAGCTGTCCGCGAACATCGGCAGTACTGGAATTGCCGCGCGAAGTCCCCAAGAGATCAAGGGAATGATTGGAGACATAACGATCAGATGCGTGGGATTTGATTCATGCACGGCTCGTAGTAGTTCGCCGTGTCGGGCGCGTTCACCATCGCGATAGAGCTTAATGCCCATCGTATGAATGCCATTCGGCAGGGTGATATTCGGTGCGTCACCCTCGGCCGATATTACTGTAATCGAGGCTAAATCCCGCCTTGCCGCCAACGATGCTACGTAGTCGACTGAATATTTTTGCGCGTAGTAGTTCTCGGATCCGCCAGCCGCTAACCGCTGAAAGGCCTCGGCGTAGTCTCCAAATTGCACTATAGTCAGCCGCCGATTTCTGCTGCTCTCGGTAACGGCATTGCCCATGCGGACTACCAGAAGGACATCACTAACTTCAACAAGTCCATCGAACAGGCGTTGTACGGCACCTACCATTTTATGCAACCGAAAGCTCTTCACGAACTGATTCTCATACATCCAATTTACAACTTAGGCTTAAACAAGTCATATGTTGCCGACCCATCAACCATGTTTCGTACCATGGATTAGTTTTTTACAGATAGTCGTCTTAACCGCGACCATATCAGCGGTAATGGTCACTTGAAAGATTTTCGTATCAATTCTTATGACAAATGAGAAATACCGTCCCGACATAGACGGACTGCGTGCCGTGGCGGTTCTGCCAGTACTCTGTTTTCATCTGAGGATGCCTTGGATTAGTGGAGGTTTTGTCGGGGTTGATGTCTTTTTTGTCATATCGGGTTACTTGATTGGCCAAGGCATCCTGAACCAGTTGTCGTCTGGAACGTTCTCCATCCGAGATTTCTACGAGCGCCGCTTTCGACGAATTGCGCCGGCCCTATTCTTGATGCTTCTTCTGACAACTGTCGTCGCAAGCTGTTTCTTATTGCCGAAACGACTCCTCGGATATGCAAACAGCTTGATTGCAACGATTGGGTCACTCTCGAATTTCTACTTTCTCCGAGGTTCCGGTTATTTTTTTGGGTCAGAAGATGTGGTCCTGTTGCACACGTGGTCGCTAGCCGTAGAGGAGCAATTCTATTTGCTATTTCCATTGTTCGTAATGCTTGTATACCGTGCAAATCGGGCGACAACTGGAGTTATGTTGGCTGCGGCCGCGCTAGCATCATTTTTGCTAAACGTCTTAATGCTTCCGCGGTGGCCTGCTGCCACCTTCTATATGTTACCCCCACGCGCTTGGGAACTCTTGCTTGGTGTGCTCCTTGCCAAATACGAACCGTTGCGCCAACGATCACGCTTTGTCTCAGAGACTTTCGCAGCTACTGGCTTGGCCATGATCTTAGGTTCCATGATTATGATCACCGGTGACATGCCTTTCCCGGGTTTACGAGCGATGCCACCTTGCGTAGGGTCAGCAATGATCATCGCAGCTGGTATTGATCAAAACACGAGCGTAAACCGCGTACTGACTTGGCGACCATTGGTTTTTATTGGACTCCTATCGTATTCTCTCTATCTGTTCCACTGGCCGGTGATTGTTCTTTCCCGAGAGGCATTCAACTTCGATACTGAAGCGAGCAATGTCTGTGTAGGAATATTGGCCGTAACCTTCGCACTGGCCTGGTTGTCGTGGCGCTTTGTCGAAAGGCCATTTCGACGTAAATCGGCAAAGGGCCGTAGCGTTTTTGCGTATGTAGGAACAGCTATGGTGAGTGGCCTCATCATTGCCACCGCTCTCAGATTGTCTAACGGCTTTCCTCAGCGGTTCTCGACTCGAACGAATCAAATCGCATCGTATATCGATTCCGGAGACGCGCACTTCAGATCGACCAAATGCGGTGTTAATCCGCCCACTTGGATGGGTGCGTGCTTGCGCGACGATGGCAATAAGCCCAGCGTGCTTATTGTTGGAGACAGCTATTCCGCGCATCTTTGGCTCGGTTTGAATAGCTCCTATCCCGAGATCAATTTCAAGCAAGCTGCACTTTCGAGTTGCAGGCCCTTGATTGATGTCCGCGGGTACGGACAGGAGAATTGTTCTGATTTCATGTCTTCAATATTTAGAAGCTATGTCCTGAATCACCCGAAGGAACCCGTAATCCTCGCCGCCCAATGGAGTGAAAAAGATCTAGCTCAAGTTTCGGAAACCTTGGATTATTTGAAGGCGGCCGGAATTAGAGTAGTGCTCGTCGGACCACCGCCGCAATATAAGTCGTCTTTACCACAGCTACTTGCTATAGCCAATGAACGTGACGATTGGGGAGTAGTTACACGCGGTCGTAGATCTGACACAGAGCGTTTGGATAGAGCTCTGGCCACGCTAGCGCGTGAGCATGACGTGCAATATGTTTCGCTATACCAGTTTTTTTGCACTCCCGAGTGCTCAACTATGACGCCCAACGGGGTGCCGTTGCAATTCGATCGTGGTCACCTAACGGCAGAAGGATCGATATTTGCGTCATTGGCTTTCAGAGCAGTGACCGAATTGAGCGTCAAGTGAGATCTCAACTTCAATCACAGTGACATGGTTACGATTGCCCGCCAAGCACGATTTCGCGGTTCGCCACCCGTCGCGGAGACGTCGCGCGAAGCGCTCGATGCCACTCTGTTTAGCCACATAGCAATCGTCAGGTAGGACATGCCGGACGTTAGTCCAAGGGAGAACTTCGCCTGTTACTCGAGCGCCTGATCCTTCACGCCGTGCTGCCGGCATCCACGGTCAGAGTGGTCCCAGTGATGTTCTTGGCCTTCTCGCTCAGCAGGAACGTCACAGCGCCGGCCACGTCATCGGGTTCAATCAATCGCCTCATCGCGCTGCGACGCGCAATCTTGTCGCGCTCCTCCTCTCCCAATTCGCGCGTCATTTCCGTATCGACGAATCCAGGCGCCACCGCGTTAACCGTGATACCGAGCTGACCGACCTCACGGGCCAGCGAGTGAGTGAATCCGACCAAAGAGGCCTTTGTGGCCGCATACGCGGACAGGCCGGTATAACCCGTGGAGCTCACGATCGAAGCGATATTAACGATGCGTCCCGCCCGCTCGACCATCATCGAGTGCAATACGTACTTGGTCAGCACAATCGGAGAGAGCATGTTCACCCGCGCCAGGCGCTCGATCTCCTGATCGCGCATCATCGTGAGCACGCTTGCCGTACCGATCCCAACATTGTTGATGAGCCCGTAGAGCGGCCCGAATTCCTGCCGCAGGCTCGACACGAGACCGGCAATCCCGCGGATTTCCGCGAAATCAAAACTTCTGAAGTGCAGTGCGCCAGGCTGTGCCGTCTCAAGGACGGCAAGCCCGGCAACGGCAGAACGAAACTGCTCCGTTTTGTTGCGCGCGATGGCGATCACGCAATAGCCTTCGGAAGCCAGCGTCGAGGCGATGGCCAGGCCAATACCGCGGCTGGCGCCAGTGACGATGACGTTATGCATTCGGCCGCACCAATTTCCCGGCCGCGGAGAGCTCCAGCGCGGCGACGATGCGGATCATCACGGGCACCTTGTGCGCCGGAAGCGAGAGCCGGCAGTGCTCGATTATCTTCTGCGAGAGTGCCTCATCGGCGGGACGCGTGCCCGCTGCCCCCGCGGTATCGGCTAGAACGACCTCGGCCGCGACTACCGCGCCCGTAATCGCGCTTCGACGCGCCATGACGCGCGACATGCGCACCCATGGATGCGCATTGATGACCGCCTCGACCTCCTCCGGATGCACTTTGAGGCCTCCGACGTTGATTACCCCGCCGCTGCGGCCTAAGAAATAGTAGCGCCCATCGCGAAGCTCGACCCGGTCACCGGTGTCCACAAAGCCATCGCTGCCGCGCAAGCTCGCGGTGTGGCTGCCCAGATACCGGGTCGCGGTACCGGCTGAGCGCAGCTGCAGCGTATCCCCTCTTATCTTGAGTTCGACGCTATCGCCCGTTGCGCCGACGAGACTCGCTGGAAATCCCGCTAGACCATCGCCGACTTCAAAGGCTACGCCGGCCTCGGTGGTAGCGAATGCATGGGCCACGGTCGCATTCGGATAGGCGGCACGCAGCGCATCGAGAATCGCCTGATCCGCGATCTCGCCGGACAAGCGGACATAGCGTGGCGCAATCCTTGACGCCGCTCCACTCATGAGAGCTCTGCGCCAATGCGAAGCGGTGCCTGAGATATGCGTCACGCCAGCCGCCCCAGCGCGGCTGAGGAAATCGGCCACGGGCTCAGCCGCGCTCGACAGTACCATCGATCCACTGTACACGGCGCGCAGAAAAATCTGCAGCCCTCCATAGCGGCGAATATCGTAGAACGTGCTCCATACGACGGCGTCTGGCGCACGCGGCTGATGGACGAAGGCGCTGGTCAGACTCACGAGCGTGTGCTGAACGAGCTTTGGGGCCCCCGTAGTAGCGGAGGTCAGCAGTATCCATTCTGTGGCCTGGGAAGCGCACCTCTCAAGCGCCGCTCGCACAGGCTCTGGCTCCGCAGTAACGGGGATAGCGATCGCATTTCCGGCCGTGTCAAGCGCCCGCGCATCGACGGCCCATGCATCCGCATCGGCGTCATGAGCGACCGAGGAGAGATATTCTGCCGACATATCTGGCGGACATAGCACCATGCGCTGCGCCACGCCATCGAGCTCGATCATCGCGAGTGCCGCAGTTAACTGATCGCGCACCGCAAGTACCACCACGCGTCCGCGCAATTCTTCTAGGCGACCGCCCAAGCAGGACTGCGTCGCAAGACGGGCAAGCTGGACGTCCGCTCCAATACCGTTCAGGACGCCCGTGGCTGACGCCTTGGACCCCGTCACCGACCCCCAAAGCCACATCGACCTACTTGGGATGATTTTCGTACAGCCGCACGAAGTCGCCGAAAGTTACGGGAAACACGATCGCCTCGTCCGAATCGAACGGGTCGAAGCCCAGTGCGTCTTCCAAACGCACCACGATGAGTGCAAAACTCAGCGAGTCGAGACCGGACTCCAGAAGCCTCAGATCATCAGTTAGCCGCGCCAGCTTTCGATGCTGCGCGACCGCAACCTCCTCGAACTGCGATATCACGGTAGATCGAACCGACATCCCATGGTCTCCTGGGTGTTTTTTGCGTGTGCCATTGTAAGGACTTTAAAGTCTGCCGAAATGTGATTCTGTCAGGAATTTCCCACATGGAACATATCCGGATTCGCTCTCGTCGCCCTTGTCTCGCATGCCTGCGGCAATCCATGGGCATTCCGCGACGGGCCGCTAGTATGCTTGAGCTGGATATTACAGTGATGATTGCCACGTAAAAGTGCGTGCTACCCATCGGCATCGAGAATCTTGACGGGAGCCGGATTCGAGCCTGGATTTTGTTCGGAATCCGTGACGCCAGGGTATGGTGCGAATGCCCTTGCGGCAGATACATTCCGTAATCTCAACTCTGTGCCTCACCCTTGTCTACAGCAGCACGCTTGAATGGTTCCGCTCCAACGATGAGGGGA
>Ga0302326_10029772_pt1 | contig 10946 bp, 12 predicted proteins | sample Palsa_T0_3_FD_202264 | JGI IMG/M metagenome (GOLD analysis project Ga0302326, IMG submission 202264) | Peat permafrost microbial communities from Stordalen Mire near Abisko, Sweden - Palsa_T0_3 | ecosystem: Environmental > Terrestrial > Soil > Palsa > Peat permafrost | place: Sweden: Abisko...
CAAGTGAGATCTCCCTGAGCATTTGCTCCAGGGCGATCCAGGTGTTCGCGTCCTCGCTGCTACGGCAGATCATAAACGATGTGAGATATCGATACTTGCCAAAGCGCGCGATGGAGGAAAGCTTTGTCTGCCGGGGGTTAAAACTCATGCGATCGATATAGATGGGCCGGCCGCGGCTCCAGATGCAGGTGTTGATGCGGAGAGATGCGTAGGCAAAGGACTCGCCGCTGGCCAGTCTGCCGGGAGCGATGATTTCCCACCATAGTAAGGTCGCGCCCGGCTCAAGGTATACCTCTGTGCGCTGTTCGAACCTCGCATCACGGAAAGGGATAACGGAATCCGGCAGGTACTCGAGCAGCGCGCCTTCGCCGAGATGGATTTCGTTAACCAGCAAAGCGTCGGCTGCCTCTTCCCGAGGACGGTAGACACGCGTGGAGCCGGTGGTGGTGATTTGTGCCGCAGCATCGGGACCCAGTTCGAGGCGCAGGCTCAAATGGTCGCCGCCGAAAACGCCGCCGGAGATGTTGTTGAGATGGACCAGGCTTTCCCCGGCTGCATTGGGAAAGGCGCGGACTACCTTCCATGGGGGATCCTGTCGCGAGCAATGAAGCTGGGTTCCTCCGGCCACGGCAGAGAAGGCAAGATGCAGTTGCGCGTGCATCATCAGCTGATGAATAGCCTGGTATGCAAGCCAGGGTGGCGGCTGGAAGCGAGGTCCAGCAGCGGCTGAGACAGGCAAACATCCTCTACCTCGATTTGCCGCGCGGCGGCCAACGTTTCAAGCATGACCGGCTTTAGCCGCCACAACAGCGTTGCTGCTCCTGACTGCCCCAACGGTAGCAGCCGCTGGCAGGCCGAGACCAGACCCGACAGAGATTGGTGGAGGTAAGCTGCCACGACTTCCTCGCGGGCGCAACCGAGGCAATGGCCGACGTGGCCAAACAGCAGCGGATAGTGAGCAGGGCCGTTGCTGTATCGGGATGAAATTGCGAATGCCTCGGCGGTGAGCCCGGCAAGGCGTTTACCCAGGCGAAGGCTTGCTTCGCGGGTTTCTCTCGCCGGCTTCATGGCGCTCATCCTCTCATTGAGCCGCTGCCATTCCCCGGTGGACGAAACGTCGTACCCGGCATAGACAAATACGGCTTCCAGGCGGCCTGCTTCTTCCAGGTACTCCTGAAAGAAAGCGAATAAGTCAGCGACTTCGAGACCATTCTCAGCGACAAGCCCTTCGAGGCCAAAGCTGTGAGCAGCCGCTCCCACGGGAAGAGCGCTATCGGCGAGATGGAGCAACTGTAAGAACCGCAGTGCGCTCATGGATGTGTATCCGTGCTGTGTGACTAAGGTATCCGCAGCAAAAGCGATCTGTCCACAGCCAGGGCGGTGTGCGTCGCAGGCACACCCAGGACTGGCGTCCTGGGTAATTGGCAGTCGTTCCTGCGGGACTGGTCCTGCTGGGAGCGTAACCCAGCACTCCGTGCTGGGCTAAGTTCAACCGTCCCTTCGGGACTAGTCCCGAGACACCCTAATTGCTGATTTGGCATAGACCTGTTTCTGGGTCAGCTATTTGCCCTATCGCGAAAACAGGTCGCGTCTATCGAGCACATCAAGCATAGTTACGCAGCGGTTCACCGCGTGTGGCTGGATGCTGAGCAGGCATGCATCACATATCCCTAAGTGAGGGAGAGCGATATGCCGACCAAAAGCAAATCCTATGCCAAGTCTTCGCGCTGCTGGCCGGGGTATGAGCCGGTTCCGGGCAAGAGCGAGCATGAAGAGGGAAGCTGCCGCAAGAAGCCAGCCAGCCGTAATGGCGGCAAGGAGGTTTCTCGCGAAACAGCGCGTAACAAGCAGATTTCGCTCGGGGGCAAGCGTGCACAACAAGCGAAAACAAAGCTCCCAGCGTAGCGAAGCGGCGCAGCGTGAGCAAACGAAAGAAAGCGGCTTAGCGGCTATCGCGGTTTGGGCTTCTTCTTACTTTTTGGGGTTGTGGCCGGCTTGCTCTTGCCGGTTTTGCCGTTTTTCTCTAGGCGTAATTTCCAAGCCGTGCGCAAGGCCCCGGCGAGGATGTCTTCATTCGCAGTTGCCAACCGGATGTGCGTCGCCCCCGTTCGGCCCCATCCGCCGGCGACCGGCAGGAACAGGTCTGGCTGCTCGGCAACGAACGTTGCCTGCTGCTCGGGCGAAAGCATCAGGTTGCCATACCCTTGACCCACATGAGCCAGGGTGGCGAATATTCTGCCGCCTACGCGGAAATCGACTGCCCCCATGTGCGATCCTTCTTCCGCACCTTCCAGATGCAGCGCCAGCCTTCGGAAATCTTGAGCATTCATAGCGAACTCAGCGAACAAGCGTGAGATAAAGAGCCATTGCGATGCCAAGCGATGCGAGCACCAGCCCGAGGATGACAGCATCGGTTGATACGCGGCCCGGTCTCCATGCTCCTGAGCGAAGCTCGCGCACCAGTTGGAAGTGACGGACAACTGCAGACAGGGTGACCACGACGCCCATGGCAACTAACATCACTCCCGACCACAGCGATAACCCTGTCGTTTGAGCGGGCAGATGAGAAGCGCTTGCACTCAACTCGCGGAGGAAGAGCCCGAAGCGGCTTACGGCAAAGCCAACGCCCATCAGGCCAAGGCCGGTGCGGATCCACGCGAGAAAAGTTCTCTCGGCCGCAAAATACACTCTCGGGTCTTGTTCCGCCGGCTTATCCATGCAGGGATTGTATGCAGCCCGGCTAAGGTTGGCTAGTTCCTATGGCTCTTCCCGGCTCCGCGAGCGGGGTCAATGCTCGAGCTTCCTTCCCCGGCTCATTTTCGTTAGATGCGTTATGGAAGAGTTCCGGCAAGCAGCCTGGTGACACGATCACGAAGTTGCTCCGCATCAAAGGGCGCGTGTACTTTCATGTCGTTGTCGAAGTAGACAAATACATCACGACGTTTTCGCTTTGCCGCATTGCGGGTGCTGGCTCTTCTCCCATCACTCACTTCATTTCCCCGCGCCCAGGCAACCACGCGGCGAGCCCATACATCGAGCGCATCGGCTTGGTAACGGCTGGCGTACAACTCCTCGCTGCCATGAAGACGGCAATAAACGAAGTTGGAAGTTACATCCATGAGCAACGGCCATTCCACCGTATCCGCCACTACCAAGCCGACACCATAGTGCCTAAGCAGCCGAATGAATTTTTCAGTGACAAAACTTTCGTGGCGAATCTCAAGTGCGTGTCTCAGAGGTGCATCCTTTCGCACCCGGAACCAGGAACGATCTTTCAGACGGTCATCGTGTTTCCGGGCAAGCTCGGCGGCCTGCTTCTGCGTTCCCGGCAGTAAGGCGAAGAATTGTTCAAGACGCTCAGGTTCGAAGCTGAAGTTGGGCGGAAGCTGCCAGAGGATGGGTCCGAGCTTGGTGCCAAAATGCAGCAGGCCCTGGGCGAAGAAGTTCGCCAGCGGCCCTTCGACATTCCGCAGTCGAAGCATGTGGGTTATATAACGGGAGCCCTTGATGGCAAACGTGAAGTCCTGAGGCGTCTCGGCATGCCATTGAAGAAAGCTTTGCGGCCTCTGCAGCGAATAGAACGAGCCATTCAACTCGATGGTGTCGAACTTTCGTGAGGCGAACTCGAGTTCCCGCCGCTGGGGAAGCTTCTCGGGGTAAAAGACACCTCGCCAGCCTTTATATCTCCAGCCTGAGATCCCTATGTGGATCTTGCCGTGAGAAGCCGAATCCATCGTCATTCGCTTTTAACGCGGCGAAGCGTCATGGCTTGCCCGGTGCCGTTGCTCAGCGCTGGCGCGAATTTTTTCATAGGTTTTGGCCAGCTCCTCGAGCTCGAGGTCGGACAGATTTTCTACATCGATCATTTTATTCCTGGCTTTGTCTACCGCGTGGATCAGCTCGTTCAGTTTCAAATGAATCGCTCGGGCATCGCGGTTCTGCGTGTTCTGGATGAGGAACACCATCAGAAATGTCACGATCGTTGTGCCAGTATTAATGACCAGCTGCCAGGTGTCGGAAAAATGGAAGATGGGACCGGTAATAGCCCAAATCAGGATAATTCCGATTGCCGACACAAAAGCCCAGCGGGAGCCGAGGTAATGCGAGCTTCGAGCGGCAAAGCGGCCGAACCGGTCGGAACGAGTGGCGATCGTAGTCGTAGTCGTGGGAACCGTCTCGACCGATTCTTTCGTAACTTTCACGGTAACCTTGGCTGCCTTCACAACGGCCTCCGCGCGGTGGCATATTCCGCAGCTACCTTAAGATCCTCTACCAAGCTCGCGATCTCTGCATCTTTCGCCGCCGGCTCAGGCATGCGAAGAATCGCCGAGGGGTGAATGGTAGCTGTCACCGGCCCGTACCTGGTCGGAAATACCTCTCCGCGATGCTTGGTCAGGCGAAACTGCGCTCCGAGCAAACTCTGCGCCGCGGTTGCACCCAGACAGACAACCAGTTGCGGACGAACGGCGGCAATCTCTGCTTCAAGCCAGGGGCGGCAGGCCGCTATTTCCAGAGAGTTCGGCTTCTTGTGCAGTCGAATTTTGCCGCGCGGTTCCCACTTGAAATGCTTAACAGCATTGGTGACATACACCTCGGTTCGATCGATGCCCGCGGATTCGAGGCACTTATCAAGCAGTTGACCAGCGGGCCCGACAAATGGCTCCCCTTGCCGGTCTTCGCGATCTCCAGGCTGTTCACCCACCATAAGAATGGCGGAATGAGCGCGACCTTCCCCGAAGACAACCTGCGTCGCTTCCCGATATAGGTCGCAACCATGGCATTGCTTTGCGGCCTCCCTAAGGCTGGTAAGGTCGTGGTGCGCGGGCAGGAACTCTAAAGCAGACCGCGGGCTGGGGTCAAACAGGTTCATTGCCCAACTAGGATGCAATTGTTCCCGTTGATGGCGTGCAGCACTCACAGAAAAAACCGAAGATTGCTACGCTCAGTCGAAAAACATTCCCGGGAAAGGTCCGCGGAACTGCAGATCACTCCGCTCCGGTCGGGATGACAAAGGTGAGGGCGACGGTTCCATGGGAGAGTGGCCTAGGACAGAAGGCGTTTTTCATCACCTCGGGTGGACCGCAGACCCATGACTCCTCCGGTCCTAATCACAAAGGCGGCCAGGGCATGGTAGCGCACTCTACGCCAAAAACGGGCGTAGAATGGGGCACCCACAGCCCTGGTTGCTGGTGAGGAAAGAATGGTCATTCCTTTTCCGACTCGCCTCCGCGAGTGGGCTGCTCGAGATGACAATTCTGGGTGGGACGTTAGATATCGTTTCCAAGCTAACCGGGCCGCAGCGAAGTGGAGAGATCTGCGGTTTTTTCTGTGAGGCTAGGTGCTTTTCTTTTTTGGGACCTTGGCGCCTTTCTTACGGGCCTCAGACAATCCAATCGCGATCGCCTGCTTCTTGCTTTTTACGGTACCGCCTTTGCCGCCCTTGCCTGACTTCAGGGTGCCGGTTTTTTCCCGGTGCACTGCGCTCTTGACGCTCTTGCCTGCTGCTTTTCCGTACTTTGCCATGTTCGTCCTCGGGGATTTGAAGGCGGCCTACGCCTTGTGAGTGTAGGCCGCCTTCTGATTAAGCAGCGGCCTGATAGTTAACTCGCTCGGCGATTTCGCTGAGCAGTTCATCGGCGTTCGCTTCTTCCGCCTCTATCGATTCCAGCACAACCGTGTCCTCGGTGAGGCCCAGGATTTCAGCCCAGCGGCGCAGTGTTCCGTATACCGCGATCTCATGATGCTCAACCTGTTGAGCGGCGCCGATCAAAGCAATGTCGCGAATAGATGGGTCGGTCACATCCTTGACGGTGTCAGAAGCTTCGGTCGTGAGCCCGTTAATCACCTTACAAGTCTCGGTTTTGCTTTCGCCGATATTGCGCCGCAACAAGGTCTCGACTTTGGTCACGTGGCCATCGGTTTCCTGCAGGTGAGTTTCAAAAGCTTTCACTAATTCTGGATCAGAGGCTTTCTCGATGAGGTCGGGGAGAGCCCTGGTAATTTTCTGCTCCATATCAAGCGCCTTCTTTAGATTGCTGACATATAGCGTCCGTAGATCCTGGATGTTCGCGGAAAATACTTTCATTGCACAGCTCCTTGTAAATGCGTTATATGTGGGTGTATTGCTGAGTCTCGTGCCCGACTTGCTGCACTTACTACTGAGATGCAGACCTCAATCCCGGGTTGCTGTCTGGCGGGCGACTGCCGGCTGAGAATCCTATCGCCTGGGACACCACCCCGGGTTTCCGTCGCTGCCGCCACTGGAAGGTTCCTAAGGCGCATTGTTTCAGTGGGCAAGGGGCTGCGGATTATTAAGAGCAGCGGGGGTAACTCGTAGAGGGATGCCGCTCGGGCCTCAGGGACGGCTGCGGGTTTATAATCAATTAGCTGGGGGAAATGAGATGAACATCTCAGGGGATTCCACTGTACTGTCGTCCTGGAAAGATATCGCCAGATATCTGGGAAAGGGAGTACGTACCGTACAGCGCTGGGAACGTCACCTTGGACTTCCGGTCCGCCGTCCCATCGGCGCGTCGCAGAAAAGTGCCGTGTTGCTCTACCGCGGTGATGTAGACGCGTGGCTGGCAACGCGTTTCTCGGCTCGGGCGCTCTTGAAAAATGGAGTAGACGGTAACCAATCTTCCCGCTCGGCTCGCTCGACACTCAAGGAAGGCATCCGAACGGCGCGAGAGTTGAGGACCGCCAATCAAGTGCTGACGGAGCAGATTATCGCGTCTATCCGACTGCTCACCGAGCGATGCGATCTGCTCAGCACCCAGGGTCTACAGGAACCTTGGAGGTCTGCAGAGCCGCTCGCTCGGGAGCTGATTGCAGTCCCGGAGTTGCTGCCTGCTCCGCGGCCTACCTCGACAGTGGGCTCTGAGCAGAGCGCCTGAGTAGTGCTCCTGCACGCGGACTGCTCCTCCGACGGAACGGCCGCTTGACGTCCAAGACAATCCAGGCCACGGCCATCGACTGCTGTCAATGCTGCTCTAAAGGTAGGAGTATTCTCTCAAACAAGAGAAGCGGCCGCGAGACTTGCGTGCCGAGGCACCTGGATCCCTGAGACTGTCGCCAGGCGAAGGAGCAACATGCCGGCCAGAAAGACCTCGTCGAAAAGCCACTTTGCTTTAGAGCCGGCGACCCCTGCCCCGAATGTCTCTCCTCGCTTCCCCGTGGTGGGAATCGGAGCGTCCGCCGGCGGCCTGGAAGCAATCACCAGCCTGGTAAAAGAATTAGCGTCGCATTTGGGTATGGCTTACGTGGTGGTGCTCCATCTTGATCCCGCCCGGGAGAGCAAAGTAAGCGAAATACTGGCTCGTACGACCCCGATCCCGGTGCTGCAGGCCAAGGACGGCATGCACGTAGAGCCAGACCACATCTACGTCATTCCCCCGAATTACGACATGACCATCGACCATTGGGTGCTGCACCTGAGGGACCGGGAATTGCACAGATCCGCGAATACGACCATCGATACTTTTCTGAGATCGTTGGCCGTTGCCCACGGTAGCGACGCCATCGGCGTCATCCTTTCCGGAACCGCTTCCGACGGCACCCTCGGACTGGCGGCGGTCAAGGGCGAAGCGGGCATTACGTTTGCGCAGGAACCATCATCCGCCAAGTACGACGGCATGCCGGCGAGCGCAATTGCCTCTGGCTGTGTCGACTTCATTCTGACTCCCGCCGGAATCGCTAAAGAGATAGCACGGATTCGTCATCATCCTTATATCGCTGACCGCTTCAACCCCGAGGCCGAACAGGTTGGCGATACCAGCGATTTGGAGCAGATCTTCCGTTTGCTGCGACGGACGACGACGGTCGATTTCTCGGGTTACAAATCGCCCACCATCGCCCGCCGCATTCAGCGCCGCATGGCCCTGCAAAAGATCGACAGACTCAAGGATTATGGCAACTTCCTGCATCGCGACCCGCGCGAGGTGGAGGCGCTCTACCAGGATCTGCTGATCAACGTAACCAGCTTTTTTCGCAATCCGGACGCATTCGCAGCGCTTAGGCAGGTTGTCTATCCGGCGATTTTGCAGGCGCGGACCTCAGCATCTGGCCCGGCGCGCATCTGGGTTCCGGGGTGCTCGACCGGCGAAGAGACTTACTCGCATGCTATTTCGCTGGTAGAGTTTTTGGGGGAAGAACGAGTCAATGTGCCCCTCCAGGTCTTCGGTACGGATCTTAGCGAAGGGGCCATTCAACGCGCCAGGGCGGGCGTATACAAGGAGAATATCGAGGCCGATGTGACGCCTGCCCGGTTGCGGCGGTTCTTTTACAAAGCCGATGGCGGCTACCAGATCAAGAAGGCCATTCGCGATCTCTGCATTTTCTCCACGCAAAACGTCTTCAACGATCCGCCCTTCTCCCGTATGGATCTGGTAAGTTGCCGCAATGTGATGATTTACTTAAGCCTATCGCTGCAGAAGCGGGTAGTACCGATCTTTCACTACGCATTGAATGCCACCGGGTTCCTCATGCTGGGAAGCACTGAGGGGCTGCTGGGTGCGGGTTCGGAGCTTTTCGAAATGACCGATAAGAAGCAAAAAATCTTTCGTAAGCGATTGGTTTCGGCGCCCCTTGCCTTCGGTTTTTCTGTGGACAAGCGGGAGCACGAACCAACTGGAACACCAACGGCAAGCGCACAATCAAAGTTACCAGAAGCGCTCAAGATCCCCATGGAGTTGCAGCGAGAGGCAGACCGCCTGCTGTTGGCGAGATACGTGCCTCCTGCCGTGCTCATCAACGAACACCTGGAGATTCTCCAGACCAGGGGGCGCACCGCTTCCTTCCTCGAGCTTCCTTCTGGAAAAGCCAGCCTCAATCTGCTCAAAATGGCTCGCCCCGGCTTGTTATTTGAGCTGCAGGGCGCGATCGACGAGGCACGCAAGCAAGGCTTTGAAGCCATAAGACCGCGCGTGCGCGTGGAAGACGAAAAGATAAGAACAGTCACGATTCGCGTGGTTCCCTTCAAGGTTCCCACGCAGACGCAACATAGCTTCCTGATTATTTTCGAAAGTGATTTGCCGGGTGAGGATGGGTCATCGCCAAGCGGTCTTTCGCAAGCATCGGCGTCCCAGATCGTTGATCCGGCTAGTTTTGGGGAACACCTGGTGTTGGGAAAAGAGATCGTCCACTTGCGACAGGAGTTGGCGGGCACCAGGGAGTATCTGCAGTCCATCATCGAGTCACAGGAAGGCACTAACGAGGAGTTGCAGTCGGCCAACGAAGAGATCCAATCGGGCAACGAAGAGCTGCAGAGTACAAACGAAGAGTTGCAGACCTCGAAAGAGGAGCTGGAATCAGCCAACGAGGAACTGCATACCGTCAACGAGGAGATGCAGCATCGCAACGAGCTCCTCACCCAGCTGAACAACGACCTGACGAACCTGTTGTATAGCGTCAGTCTGCCTATTGTGATGGTGGGAGCCGATCTAAGCGTTCGCCGCTTTACGCCCCAGGCCGCCGCGGTGCTCGGTCTGACCTCGAGCGACATTGGCCGGCCCATGCCAAGGCTCAGGTTGAAGCTGGATATGGCGAGCCTGGAGCAGAATATGCTCGATGTCATCCAGCAGGTGCAGTCGCAACAATTGCATGTTCAGGACAACGACGGGAAGTGGTGCATTCTGCGGATGGTGCCTTATCGAACCATGGATAACCGGATCGATGGCGTCGTGCTCAGCGTAATGAACGAGATAGGGAATTTCTCCGGCCACCCCGGGGAAATCGACGGGGCGGGTTCGGGAAAACCACCGGCGGTTAAAGGCAAACGGGGGAGCAAAGCTGCGGCGGGATCCCGACGTAAGTAAGTGTTCCCTTTGGTAATGTGTCTGACGGTTACATAAAGCCTAATTTCCTCTCAACCGGCAACCCGTGGGTCAATGGGCACCTCCCACTATTGTGCTCGAAAAAAGGCAAACCAGAATGATTGAAACCGGTCCAGCCTCTCCGCCAGATGATCAGAGCGGAGAAGAGCGCACGCTCCGCCTGGAAACGGCGCTGCAGCGGTCGGAGAAGCTGGCGCTGGCGGGACGGCTTGCAGCATCGGTCATGCATGAGATTAATAACCCTTCGCAGGCTATTGCTGACCTGGTCTATCTCATTGGGAAGGATGCCGACCATCCTGAACGAGTTCGTGCCCACGCGGTGCAAATTGAAGAACAACTGGTGCGCATTCAGTACATCGCGCGGCAGACCCTTTCTTTTTTTCGCGATGCGCCGCGGAGCCAGACAAAAGACTTAGTACCCCTGGTGGACACTGCTTTGCGCTACCAGGGCGCCCTACTCGAAGAAAAGCATATCCGGGTGCGAAAAGAGATGCCGGATATACTGCTGGCTTCGATTTATCCTGGCGATTTCCTCCAGTTGGTATCGAATCTTGTGCGCAATGCTGCGGAAGCGCTGCCTGCGGGCGGAGCTTTACGGGTTCGGCTACGCGCGTCCGGAGTAAATGCACGTTTGACTGTGGCGGACAATGGGCGGGGCATCCCGCTGCCTATCCAGGCACGTCTTTTTGAGGCTTTTCAAAGTGATAAAGCCGACGCAGGCAACGGGCTGGGACTGTGGATTTGCAAGACCATCGTGGATAAACATCGGGGGGAAATTCACTGGCGCAGTTCTACGGAAGGTGCAGCGCAGGGTACGACTTTTTCGGTGTTGCTGCCATTGGACGGTCCAACGCAAGACGGTGGCTTTGGAGAACGCTCCTATGCCGGGTAAACAGTTAGACCGTTTTCCTGACTGATGGACGTTGAGCTAGCTCGGCCACTACGCGCAGCAATTCATCGACTCCCTTGATGGGCTCAAGCAGTTCGTCAAAGAGCCCCGGCGCCTGGCGAATGTCGTGCAAGCCGGTCAGCCGCAGGAGCTTATCCGTAGGGTGGCTGTTGCGAATGGCGACCCCCAGCATGGCAAGCTCATAAAAATCAAGGGTGTGGCAA
>Ga0302326_10029773_pt1 | contig 10945 bp, 10 predicted proteins | sample Palsa_T0_3_FD_202264 | JGI IMG/M metagenome (GOLD analysis project Ga0302326, IMG submission 202264) | Peat permafrost microbial communities from Stordalen Mire near Abisko, Sweden - Palsa_T0_3 | ecosystem: Environmental > Terrestrial > Soil > Palsa > Peat permafrost | place: Sweden: Abisko...
GTTCTCACGGCAACCAGATTCTCGTGGGTCGAATATTGGCCACAGCTGGCGCACTTGGGCGCTGTTCGTTTGGTTAGGTCGTTCATCGGTCGAAATAACTCCAGTTCTTGCGAATGTTTCTCGTTGGTCGAAGTCGTGTAGCGGTCGCAGCGATGGGTGCCTCGTCTTGGGCGGTCTGTGGACGGATCGTCCAGCGGTCGTCCAGCGAGAGCGGCAACGGTCGAAGCTCGCCGTAAGCGGTCACCAGCCAGCCGCAAAGAGGCAAGACCGTTCGCACGCCGTCGTCAGAGCGCTCAGCGACCCAGCCGTTAGCGGGAATGCACGTCGGTGCTACTTAACCCGGGCCAGTTGAATTAGTGAGCGCCTCCTGCGGCGTTCTAGATGCCTCCGGTGGCACTGTGTAGCGCGGTCGGTTAGATCTCATTATCACTGCGGGCTTCGTCCTTTTCAGCTAGTTCGGCTGCTCGTCGTTCACGGATAGCGCGGCCTGTTGCCGCGAGGTCGGCAAGTGATGACTGGGTGCTGGCTTCTGACTGGCGCAGCTGGGCGCGTCCCGCGCTGTCAAGACCGAGCTTGCGGCCAAGGTCACCAGCGAGCCGGTCCGTAGCGTTGGCTTGTTCCCACATCCGAATTGGCACCTTGCCTGGTCCGGCAGTGGCGATGATCTCGGCCATAGATGACTCAAGGATCAGCGAGCGGGCCTCAACGCGCAGGAACCGAGCCATGGCGATGGCGATGGCGTCGACATCCTCCACCCACGGGCACAGCTCGAAGAGTCTTGGGCGAATTTGGGCCGCTTGGGCTTCCAGGGTCCGCTCACTGTCGGCACCGTGTACAAGCGAAGCGGTGTTGCCTTCCTCGAATGGCGGCCATGAGTAATGCCGCGCCGCTCCATGACCTGTTTTGGTCGTCATTGGGCGTGATCCTTCGTCAAGGGCGTGTGATTAGGTGACACACTTTCTGACGGCTGACCTGCGGCGATGGAGGGACTTCTACCGCAGTTCTACCGATATGGGCTTTACACGCATCGTTGCGTGGGGTCGAACAACTTGGCTCAAAATGGCGCTTGCGTGTCGAATTGACAGTCATTGCATCAAAACGGAAGCGGTCCTGCCTAGTCATCGATGGGTTGTTGCGAGGCAGTGCTGTAGCACGCAACGTTCCCCCATATGCACGCACAGATCGACTCAAGGACTGAATGGCCGTTGTGCTGACGTTGTGAACTGCAGTTCCACATGGGAAAGACTCTAAGCATGAGGGGAACAATCCAGCAGATGCGTTTATTCAACGACGAGGCCTATGCGCCGGTGCCGCCGCCGTCATTCGGTCTAGGAAGACTGCTTGGCCTCGTCGTGATCTTGGGTACGTGGGCACTGATCGCGTGGATGATCTGGATGCTCACCTAAGCGCATCAGCGTTCGATTTCCCCTTCGCTCAACCTGGCGCGCAATGGCGCACAATGGGGAGACGAAACCGCCATCGTGGGAACTCGAGGCGAGGAACGAAGCTGAGCGGCTCCGACAGGCAATTAACGCACTGGCGCAACTGAACCGTGCCTTTGACGAGGAGGGGGTTTCTGAAGCGGAGTTCTTTGAAACCATCAACCACGCCAACGACGTAGCCCTGAAGAGCGTCAAATGGGTTGCCGATTGAAGGCAATCAGCCACACCACAGAACAAATTGCAGTCGATGGTCTACGCAATCTTTGTCGAGTGCTTATCGGCTTTGGCCTACTGCGTCTTCGTCTACCAGCAGTCTCTCGCCATCTTTGGCATCTCACCCGACCTGGATAGGCGACGGCGATCTCGCCGCGTCGGGAATCGTTTCCGCCATGATTTTTGGAGCGTGAAAACGGAAAAACGTAGCGAAGGATGGGAGATGGTTTCTTGGACCGCCGCCGCACTGAAAGTGGAGCGATACCGATCAGGCTGGCGAGCCATCGTTTGGCTGCAAGGCGTCTAAGAGTTGGAGTGCTGTCTCAGCGCGTCGTGCGACGGTCCCGTACCCGTTGGCCGCCCCGGATAGGTGCGCCTTCGTGAGAAGGTCCTGGGCCTTCTCGATATCTCCCGTGCCTCGTCGATCGGCAAGCATCTTCCCCCAGAGGAGATTCGTTCGGGCGCCGAAGTACTTTGCGTCAGCGCGTTCGCTCGACGCGGCAGATTGGGCGAAGTAGGCGTCTGCCTGGTCGTAGCGACGAAGGACGCTGGCGAGACCTCCAAGAAAGAGGCTGACCGGTCCTTCCACCGTTGGGCCCATCGTCGTAGACCAGAGATCCCCCCACGGAGCCAGCCGGTCGAACAGTGGCGCGGCGTACCGAGGATCGCCGCATTGGATGGCAGCATCGCTGTACGAGACCATTGTGGTGAGCCAGGTGACGTCCTCGGGGACATCGAAATCCACGGCCGCTAGCTCATCGAGCAGGTCCCGAGCCTCGTCGGTGCGCCCACCTTCGCTGTGGGCCACAGCCAGAGCTGCTACGAAGCCCGGCAGCCCAGGATTTTCAGCTGCTGCCTCTTCGATGAAGGGAGCAAGGTCGCCCATGATGCCCCGCTGAAGGCTGACAATCGCGAGCTGTGCGCCAAAGATAATGGTGGCGTCCGGTTCGCCGATCTCGGTGCCGATCCGAAGGGCCTCCAAAGCCAGCCGTTCCGCCTCGTCGGGATCTCCGGCTACCTGCGCCCGCATGGCACGCACAAAGGCCAGTACCCAGTTCAACGACGGCTGAACGAGTCTCTCGACCGTTGACCCCATGAGCTCGAGACATCGATCCACTTCGCGCATGTCCCCAGCGCGGCAAGCCGCAACAGAGCGTCGATCGGCAGCCAAGAAGAGCTGTACCGGGTCACCGAGGCGCTGGGCTCGGCTCAGCGCGTCTGCGGACCAGGTGAGCGCCTCAGACATCTCGATCGGGTTGAAGGCGATGTTGAGGACCCGCAAGATGATGGCCTCGTCACCGTGCGCCCGAGCGATAGAGAGGGCCTCTCGAGCCAGTGCCTGGCGACGCTCGCTGGCAGTGCTGAAAACGAGCTCCGAACACAGGGTTGCCAGAACGAGCGCTCGATCGTGACTGTCCCCCGAGAGCCGATCGAGAGCCAGTTCGAGCATCTCGACCCTGTCCGTGTCGATGGTCCCGGCAGAGCTGACCCAACCGCGGTTGTTGGCCAGAGCAGCAGCTACCAGCCGTTCGGTGTCACCGATGTCGACGGCCCGGCGCGCAGCTTCGAGGAGCGTCTCGCGAAAGGCGGGGTCCCCCGTTTGGCGCTGCGCCGTCCCCAACCCGATGCCCAGGTCGATGCCCAACCCGAGATCGCTGTCGATGGTCCGGGCGTAGAGGTCGAGCGCCTGGGCGTAATAGTGCAGGGCGTCAGCCGGGGCCAGGGATGCCAGAGCGGCGTCGCCAGCCTGATGGGAGTAGCCGATTGCCCTGATGAGATCGATGGGTTGTGTGGCGGCAGTCCAGTGTCGAGCGAGTTCACCGATCCGTGCGCCGGGGTGGTCCCCGCAGAGATCCTCCAAGGCCTCCGCCACCTGCCGGTGTACCCGAGCCCGACGGTTGGGACCAAGGTCCTCAGACAATGTGTGCTGGATGAGAGCATGGGCGAAGTTGTACCGACCCGAAGCATCATCGGGTTCGCGCACCAGAGCGACAGCCGAGGCGGCTTCGAGGATGTCGAGGAGATCGTCTTCGGTCGTCTTGGTGGCTCGTGCCAGAAGTTCGAGGTCGAAGTCCCGACCGATGACCGCCGCCACCGACAGCACCCGCTCTGCGTTCTTCCCGAGCCGTCCCACCCTCGCCCCGATGACCTCGCGGACACTGTCAGGCAAGGCCACCTGCTCAAGGGTGATCTCAGAGGTCCATCTCCCTGTGGCGTCCTGGTAGATGGTTCTGGTCTCTGCCAAATGGCGCAGCACCTCGCTCACGAAGTACGGGTTGCCGTCGGTCTCGCGATATACGGCGTGAGCGAGGCCCACTCCGGCGTCGTCGAGGGTCTGACCGGCGGCGGCCTCCAGGTATGCCACCACATCGTTGTCGTTCAGCCCGGCCAACTCGATACGGCTTACCCCACTGTGCCGGCGAAGGGCGGCCAGGGTGTCGGTGAGCGGATGGGAGTGCGACAGTTCGCTGTCGCGATATGTCCCGAGCACGAGCACCCGCATGGCCTGATCAGCCGCAGTGAGGTGCCGCAACAACAGCAGGCTCCCCTTGTCGGCCCATTGGAGATCATCGAGGACGAGGACGAGGGGCTGGTGCTCCGAGACCCTGGCCAACAGGTCGACGATGGCTGCGAAGAGCAAGAACCGTTCGGTTTCGGTGTCGGTGGCCTTAGACGGAGGGAGGTCGGGGATTCGGCTGGCCAAGGCCGGGACCAGCCTCGACAGTTCAGATCCATGAGTTTCGATGTGGACGACAAGTTGATCCTGGCGAGCATGGGTGACGTAGTGACCGAGGGCCTCACCGAAGAGTTGGTAGGGGGTAGCGAGGTCCTCCTCGCAGTGGCCGAACAACACGCAGGCCCCATTGTCGAACGCGGTCCGCGCCGCTTCAGCCGCCAGTGTGGTCTTGCCCAGACCGGCCTCGCCCGAGATCAGCAGAACCTCCCGGCCTTCCCCCTCGGACACACGCTTCGCGGCGTTCGTCAATGACTGCAGGTCAGATGCGCGCCCGACCACGCCGACGGCTGGGCGCATAGCCAGACGAGCGGGAAGAGGTACGCAGATCACGATGTCCGTTTCTCGAAGGGGTTCCCATAGCACTTCGACGGTCTCAAGCGATTCGGACAAGCCCTTGAGGGTGAGTTCTCCGAGCGACCGGCACTCGTGGCGGTTGCGGCGACCGGCCATGGCCCGCACGACATCCGTAGCCAAGACTTGCCCACTGTCGCAAGCCGCACACAGCCTGGCTGCCTCGACAACAGGATCTCCAAAATAGTCACCGTCTTCTCGGGTGACCTCCCCGCCACTGAGGCCAACCCGCAGGCCCACCGAGTGCTCACGATTCCGGTTGTCCTGCTCCACGACCTGTTGCATGGCCACGGCACAGGCAAGGGCGGCCGACGCCGAAGCGAACGCGACCATAAGGCCGTCACCGAGGTTTTTGACCTCCGTGCCTTCCGCCTGGGCGATCGCCTGGCGCAGGATCGAAAGGTGACCTCGGCGGACCTCTTCAGCGGCGTCGGGAGACAGACGTTGCGACAACTCCGTTGACCCCACAACATCGGTGAACAGGATCGTTGTGCTCTCGATGGCCAAGAAACACCTCTGGCTTGGAGGGCTCCAGGGTAGGCGAAGACGCCAGCCGCTTGCCAAGGTGCAAGAGGCCCCTTCTGGGGAGCTAGGACACAAAGCCGCCCGTGGCTAGCCGGCGCGAGCGTTCAACGTCGCCCACTGAAGATGCAGCGATATTGATCGGGCTGGCGACCCATCGTTTGCCTGTCAGGCGTCTAAGAGTTGGAGTGCTGCCGCAGCCCGACGTTCGACGTTCGCGTACCCATGGGCTGCTGCGGCGGCCTGCGCCTTCATGAGAAGGTCCAGAGCCTTCTCGCTGTCACCCTCGGCCTTGCGTTCCGCGAGCATGCTCCCCCAAAGAAGATCGGTGACGGCAACGAAAAACTTGGCATTCATCCGGGCGCTCATGGCGGCAGATTTCACGAAGTAGGCGTCCGCCTCGTCGTAGCGTCGGAGTACGGTTGCGAGTCCACCGAGCGACTGGCTAACCAGACCTGACGCGGTGACGCTACCGGAAGCCACTGACTGCTCGGCCCAAGGAGCGAGTCGGTCGAAAATCGGTTCGGCGTACTTAGGGTCCCCACAATGGACGGCCGCTTCGGCGTAGCAGAACATCCCTGTTATCCACGCCTGGTCCCCAGGGAGATCGAAGTCTGCCGCTGCGAACTCCTCCAACATATGCCGGACGTCCTCGGCGTGGTTGGCTTCTGCGTGGGCCAACGCCAGCGCCGCGGTAAACACTCCTGGAGTCGCGACAGCCTCGTCAATCATCTCCTCGATAAGTGGAATCAGCTCACCCATCGTTCCTCGTTGGGCGCTTACGACCATGAGCTGCCCCCCAAAAAAGAGGGCAGCATCGGGCTGGCCACAGTCAGTGCCGATTTGTAGGGCCCTCGTCGCCAGCTGTTCTGCGAGTTCGGTATCCCCGGCGATCTGCGCTCGCTTGGCAAGGTTGAATGTATTCGTCCAGCTCAGAATCGGCTGATCGAGTTTCTCGGCCAGGGCACACATGATCTCGATGCAACGATCCATCTCGTCGATGTCCCCGGCCAAGAACACGGCCGTTGCCCGTGAGTGGGCCATGAGAAAGAGCAGTACCGGATCACCGACGCGCTCGGCTCGAGCCAAGGCGTCCGCCGTCCAGGTCAACTGCTGCTCGAACATGGAAGGTACGAGCAGTGGAAACAGGACCTGATTGACCACGCGCGCGATGGTGGCATCGTCACCCGAAGACTCGGCGATCACCAGCGCCTCATCAGCCAAAGCCTTCCGCCGTTCGAGAGTGCTCCCATAGGAGAGTTCTGAACACAATGTGGCGAGCACAAGCGCCCGGTCATGGTGATCGAATGGGAGGCGATCAAGGGCGATTTCCAACACCTCGACCTTGTCGGTGTCGGTGGCATTGTTATTGCTGGTGTAACCCCGGTCGTTCGCCAGTGCGGCGGCAACGAGCCGGTTCGTATCGCCGAGATCAGCCGCCTGTCGAGCGGCGGTGAGGAGCGTTTCTCGGGAGGCGGCGTCGCCGGTCTGTCGTTGAGCTGTGCCGAGCCCAATCGCCAAATCGATTCCCAGCACCGGATCGTGGTCGGCGACCTGGTGGTAGAGGTCAAGGGCCTGGGCGTAGTAGCGCAGCGCGTCGCCCGGGGCCAACGCGCCGAGCGCGGCATCGCCCGCCCGTTTCGAGTAACCGATGGCCTTGGCCAGGTCGAGGGGCTGGGTGGCACATGTCCAGTGCCGGGCCAGCTCGCCCACCCGCTCCCCCGGTCGATCCCCGCAGAGGTCCTCCAGGGCTTCGGCCACTTGTCGGTGGGACCGTGCTCTTCGGTTGTGACCGAGGTCCTCGTACAAGGTCTGCTGAATAAGGGCGTGGGCGAAGCTGTAGCGGCCGCTGTCGGCCACCTCGCGCACTAAAGCAGCAGAAGCAGCGGCGTCAAGAATGTCGAGCAGGTCGTCCTCGCTGGCCTTGGTGGCTCGGGCCAACAGGTCGAGGTCGAAGTCACGCCCGATGACCGACGCCACCGACAGCACCCGTCCGGCGTCCTTCCCCAATCGCCCGACCCTCGCCCCGATCACCACGCGCACACTGTCGGGTAGGGCCAACTGCTCCAGTGTGCTCTCGGCCACCCACCGACCGGTGGTGTCCTGGTAGATCGCTCCGGTCTCCCACAGGTGGCGCAGCAGCTCGCTCACGAAGAACGGATTGCCATCGGTCTCCCGGTAGACAGCATGAGCCAGGCCGACCCCGGCGGCGTCGAGACTCTGACCTGCAGCCGCCTCCAGGAGTGCCACCACTCCGCTGTTGTCGAGTCCCGCCAGTTCTATGTGTGAGACGCCGCGCAGGCAGTGGAGGGCGGCCAGGGTGTCGGTGAGGGGGTGGGTCTGTGACAACTCGCTGTCTCGGTAGGTCCCGAGGACCAGCACTCGCATGGCTTGTTCAGCCGACGCCAGGTGGCGGAGCAGAAGCAGGCTGCCCTTGTCGGCCCATTGGAGATCGTCGAGGACGAGGACGACGGGCTGTTCTTTGGCCATGGTATCTAGAAGACCGACAACGGCGGCAAAGAGCAGGAACCGCTCGCTGTCGGAGTCGGTCGCCTTTGAGGGTGGCAGTTCGCGAATGCGACTGGCCAGCGCGGGAACTAGCCGGGACAGCTCCGACCCGTGAGTCTCGACGTGGGCCAGGAGTTGCTCTTCGGGAGCGTGAGTGACGTAATGCCCGAGGGCCTCGGCGAAAAGCTGGTAGGGGGTGGCGAGATCCTCCTCACAGTGACCGAACAGCACGCAGGTTCCTATGTCGAAGGCTGCCCGGGCCGCCTCGGCCACCAGCGTGGTCTTGCCCAGACCGGCTTCCCCCGAGATGAGGAACACCTCGCGCCCCTCGCCCCCAGCAACCCGCTTGGTGGCGTCGGTCATGATCTGCATCTCGGCGTTGCGTCCCACAACACCAGCGGTGGGGCGCACGGCCAGACGACCCGACAGGGGCATCGAGGCGGTTCCTCTGAGGGGTTCCCATGCCACGTCAAACGTTTGGACGGGATCGGTCAAGCCTTTGAGGGTCAGCTCCCCGAGGGACCGGTATTCATGACGACCGCGCCGTCCGGCGGTCAATCGCACCCACACCGTCGCCAGGACTTGTCCGCCCTCGCATATGGAACATAAGCGTGCTGCTTCAACGACCGGGTCCCCGAAGCAATCGTCGTCCTCTCGGGTCACTTCCCCACCGCTCAGGCCCACCCGCAGGCCCACGGAGTGTTCTCGGTCCCGGTTGTCCCGTTCGACGCCTTGCTGCATGGCCACCGCACAAGCCAGGGCGGCGGACGCCGAAGCGAATATCACCATGAGACCGTCTCCGAGGTTCTTCACCTCGGTGCCACCGGCCTCGGCGATCGTCTGGCGCAGGATCGACAAGTGCCCTCGGCGGACCTCTTCTGCCGCGTCGGGCGACAGTCGCTGCGACAACTCCGTCGAGCCCACCACGTCGGTGAAAAGGATCGTCGTGCTCTCGATGGCCAAGAAACACCTCTGGCTTGGAAGGCACCAGGATAGGCGACGACCCAACCCCTTTGCCGTGGCGAAACAGGGCGACCCTCAGGAGGCAAAGGCACAGGCCTGTTTGTAGTCATCGGGATCGGGCTGGAGGCGCCGATACCGGCTGGGTCCGACTGCCCCACTTCACCGCCGGCCTGGTGGCACCCGATTCGGCCCGGAATCAGTCATTCGCTTGCTTCCGTTAGCAGCCGAAAGCGAGGTTCGGCCGCTTTTTATGGCTGGCCTAGCAACATCATCAAGACGAGCGGATCGAACGGGGATTCGACGAATCCGTAGTGGGTGTAGAAGCCTTTTGCGTCGTCATCTTTGGCGTGGATCAGGAGTATCCGGACACCGACCGACTGGCCAACCTCGAAGGCTTTGAGCATGAAGTGCTTCAGGAGTGCCGCTCCGAGACCGCGTCCGCTGTGTCTCGAATCAACGGCCATCCGTGCGAGCAGGACGGCAGGCATCTCTTCTGGTTGGTTCCGTTGCATGGACTTCGGCGTGGACGATCGCAGGACGGATGCAGTCGCTGATGCGTAGAAGGCAACGACCTCGCGTGAGCCCGTTTCCACGACGACCCAGGTACGGCTGCTGCCGCTCGATTGGTTCTTGCCGGCGTGGCGGATCAACCACTGATTGAGAGCAGGTTTGCCGCAGTCGAACCCGACGAGGTGGTCACCGGCCAACAGCTCCGGACCGACGTAGGCCACTATGCAGGTTGCTCGAGCACCGAGGGATTCGAGAGCAATTTGACCATCGCAGCCGGGAGCGCCGGCGGAGCCGACAGCAGTTCCTGCAGCTGATCCCACTGGGCATCGTCGACGAAGAACACCCGCCGGTCGGCGAGTTCGGTCTCGGCTGCCTCGACTGCGTGGCGCAAGACGAAGTCATTGGCCGATTCACCTCGAGCTTCGGCGGCCCTGCGCAGGACGGCGTCCTGCTCGGGGGTCAGCCTGAGGCTCAGTCGTTCGGTCTTCGATGCCATGCCACAAGTGTACGCCATATGACGTACAAAGTCATACCTCAACCGAGCTCCGGACGTGCAGGGCCGGTCAAGGCCGGCGCAGCAGGCCGGAGGGGAAGCCTTGACGGGACCGGGCGGATGCCGTGGTAACCATGGGTCCGGCCGTCCGATGGGCGGCCTACCTGCGGCTTTACCTCCATCAGGGTCTCTTGTCGCAACGGTGCGACAACCTCGAGCGAGGAGGCTGGCACCGGGCGACGATCTTCCGCAAGATCCGCCGGTTCCGGGCCACCTACGGCGCCCACCCCGACGAGTTCGTCTTTCCCTGGATCCAACTCGACCTCGACACCGCGTCGTCCGAGCAGATCTCCCGCCAGCTCGAAGCGGCCCGCAGCCGCGGCTTCTTCGGCTGACTTCGAAGGCGTTCAGTCTTATGCACACGTCCGACAGCTAGTCGCAAATATGCAGCTACACGAACCCGGCCTTCGGGAACTGGCGTCGGAAATCGACGCCCTTTACCTCTCGGGGCGGGCCGAGCTGACGCGGCAATTCGTCGCCCGGCTCGAAGACTGCTGCGCCTCTACTACGACGACAAGATCGGAGCCGACCTGTTCGCGCAGGAGGAGGCCCGCCTGTCCGTGGCGATCCGTGAGGCACAGCGTGAGGCGGAGGACGTCCGCGTCGAGGTGGCGCGCACGGGCGATGTCGCCCAGCATTTCGACGACGTCGCTCGACTGCTCGCGACTCTCGACGTCGACAAGACGTGGAAGGCCGCGACGGACGTCGAGCGGGGCGTGCTGATCGACGAGTTCATCGAGGAGATCACGGTGTTACCGGATTACCTCGACGTGACAGTGCACGGAGCGCCGGCGGTGCACGTCCTCTACTAGGAGGTTGGATGGACTCAAGGAGTCGGGATTTGATCGTGTCGGAGGGGGGACTTGAACCCCCACGCCCTTGCGGGCACCAGCCCCTCAAGCTGGCGCGTCTGCCTATTCCGCCACTCCGACGAGAGCCTGCACACTGAAAAGCAGCGTCCGGAGATGGTAGCGCGTGGGTATCGGCCGACGGCCCAACGGAGGCACCCGGCTCAGCCCCGAAAGCGCCGCAAACCCCCTACTGCCCTGGCAACGAAGGCGTGGTGTTGTTGGTCGACTCCGGCACCTTCACCGCCCACAGCTGGGCGAACCACAGCAGGCTGGTGGTCCGTGGCATGGCCTGCAC
>Ga0302326_10029776_pt1 | contig 10945 bp, 9 predicted proteins | sample Palsa_T0_3_FD_202264 | JGI IMG/M metagenome (GOLD analysis project Ga0302326, IMG submission 202264) | Peat permafrost microbial communities from Stordalen Mire near Abisko, Sweden - Palsa_T0_3 | ecosystem: Environmental > Terrestrial > Soil > Palsa > Peat permafrost | place: Sweden: Abisko...
CGGCTGAGGCCGGGCGTGATCCGGCATGGCGCCAGCGGCAGGCTGGGCACAAGCTGATGTCCACGACATCCGTCTACACCTGCACCAGCGAGGACTTCATGAATCGCGAGATGGCGGCTGCCATCGCAGACCTTACCGGGAAGCGCGGGAGTGAGACATGACGGCATCCCAGCGGAAACCGCAGGCTGACGGCATCGAGCGCGGGCCGCTAGTGCGGATCATGCCCTGGGGGCAGGCGGTCCAGTGGCAGCTGCCCGTGCTGATGGCCCAGGCGCAGGTCCGGTTCGCCAAGCAACTGCACGACCTGCTGCTCGGCGAGGGCGTCACTATCGGCCACAGCCGCGTCCATGAGCTGGTGACGGAGGCACCAGCCCGGCTGACCGTCGAGGTGCAGTTCGCCCTTTGCCGGGTCCTGAACTGCAGCCCGTCTGATCTCTGGCTGGACCTGGGATCCGTCGCCCTCGAGCATCAGCCCGACCGCTCGGCTCGCGACCGGATGCGCGGCGCGAAGGTCGTTCGCGCCGGAGAGTTCCTGTGACGACCGCCAGGACCTGGACCGATATGGTCGACGCTATCCACCGTCGCTTTCCCGGTACGACAGTGGACGCCGTCGCCGCCGCTATCGAGGCGGCCGGGTTGACCCAGAGCGGCCTCGCGCGCTTCGTCAACCGGCTCCAGGAGCCCGTCGGCGCGGAATGGCCGAAGGCCGCCATGACCGGAGAGGTCGCATACCGGCTGGCTGCTGCGCTGCACGAGGCCGGGATCCTTGATCGCATTCCTCCGTGCACGCACTGCGGACGGCCCCGCATGGTGAACTCTCGAGGATCATCGCCACCGACCTGCGGTGCCTGCGGGCCCCGTAACGCCGACGGATCCAAGGCCAGAAACGCGGATCCCGGGAAATCGATGTGTCCGGCCGGACTCCACAGAGCGCTTGCATATACCGTGCGCTGTGACGCCTGCGCCGACGAAGCGGACACAGCCCTCATCCAGGACGCGATCCTTCAAGTCGGGGCCAGCGCCGAGCTGGCGCGGACAGTCATCTCGAATGTCCTTCTCAGCTGGATGTCCCGGCGCCGGGTCGCGGAATGGCTGCGTGCCGGCAGTTCGCTTGTTCAGGACGACGCGCCGCCGCCACTGGTTCAGCGGCTTCGGCACGCCCTTGCCGCTGAGCTGCCGGACGTCTCCCGGGCCCGCTGCGCTGGCTGCGGAAGCGAGCGCCGGGTCCTTCCCCATCAGGGTGAGAACGGCCGTATCTGCGAGAACTGCTACCGCAGGACACCGGGAAGATTCGAGACCTGCCGGTCCTGCCGGAAGGAGCGCGCGGTCGCCTGGCGCGACGATGACGGCTGGGCCTGGTGCGCCCTGTGCCGTCGCCGTCATCCCGATGTCGTAGAGAAGTGCGTCCGCTGCGGCCGAATTGGGGAAGTCTCGGTACGAGCAGCAGACGGGCCAGTCGGTCTTTGCTGCTATCGAACTCCCGTTGAGCAGTGCTGCGGATGCCTGCGGCACCGCCCCGTGTCAACCCGGACCGGTAGCGGGCCGCTCTGCAAGTCCTGTGCGCGCCGCCCCTTGGAACGCTGCGCCAACTGCGGGCAAGAACGGATCATCCCCAGGTTGCGGACCCGGGGCCGCTCAGGGTGGTGCTTTGAGTGCATTGCCCGGGCCACAGCAGCGTCCGCAGCAGCTGACGAAGTCCCCGCGCAGGACCCGGACATCGACGGTATCCGGCTGGCGATGTGCGTGACCTGTGGCAGGCGCGACCGGATCAGCTTCCTCCCGGACGGCCCGCGATGCCCCACCTGCCGAGACCGGGCCATGCGCCGACGCGAAGAGTGCAGCCGCTGCGGGGAGACCCGGCGAGTCTTCTTCACGCCCGGGATCTGCAGCGAATGCCTCGGCGTCGATGTCGGCGGTACCTGTGCCGGATGCGGACTTGAGGACCGGCTCCATTCGGGCGGGCGCTGCGAAAGGTGCGTACTGGCCGAGCGAGTAGCAGAAGCCTTCGGCAACTGCGGAGACGCTGGCCGCGCACTCGCCGCACGGTTGGCCGCCAGCCCAAGTCCCAGATCCAGCCTGGCCTGGCCTGGCCTGGCTCGAGCAGAGCCCCACCGCGGAAATCATCATCGGCCTCCTTCAGCATGGGCACAAGCCTGCTCACGAAGACCTCGACGCAATTCCGAGCATAAAACGGGCCGACGGCAAGGCAGACCGTCGGCAGCCTATCGAGAACGCCAGGATGATCCTCGTATCGATCGGGATTCTCGCACCCAGAAACGCTCTTGCTGGCCGCTACGAAGCCTGGGCGCAGCAAGTACTCGCCAAGGTCGACCATGCCGCCGACCGCTGGACCCTCCAGCAGTTCCACCGCCACCGGCTACTTCCATCCGTCGAAGCCCGATGCGAGGCCGGCAAGGCGACCCAGGGCACAGTGAGGCGAGCCCAGAACCAGCTACGCGCCGCAGTCGAGCTGATGGCCTGGGCCTGGCCGCGAGGCAGCCTGGCCAGGCTTAGCCGATCCGGCATCGACGAGTGGCTGACGGGCCCGAGCACCCGCCACGGGGTCCGGGAGTTCCTGCTCTGGGCAATCCGCCAGCATCTGCTGGACCTTCCGGCATCCGCCATCCCTTTGCGGATGCCTCAGTCCCCGCCCGATGTTGAGGACTGCCAGCTGCGGGCCGACCTGGCCCACAAGCTCCTTCACGAAGAAGGCGTTCCCGCCGACGTTCGCGTCGCCGGCCTTCTCGTCGTCCTCTACGGCCAGCACCTGTCCCGGATTGCCAGCATCGAGCGAGAGGACGTGGACCTGGAATCCGTGCCTCCACGAATCAAGCTGGGTAAGAACTGGCTGGAGCTCCCTGACCCGATGGGGCGGCATATCGCCGAGTTGCTCGCGCAGGGTCCACGACGGAGGGCGCAATTCGTCGAAGACGCCAGGTGGCTCTTCCTCGGAGCCGGAGCCGGCACCCACCTGTCGTCCGACCGGCTCGGCGTCCGGCTGGCCGAGTACGGCATCCACGCCCGATCCATGCGCAACACTGTGCTGTTCCAACTGGGCGCGAGCGTCCAGCCAAGAACCCTGGCCAGGCTCCTCGACCTCCACGCGAGCACAGCCGTGGGCTGGGTCAACAAGGCCGACGGCATCTACTCGAACTACTGGGGACGAATCCTGCGCGACGACGATACTGAGGACCTTGCCCTCTTCGACCCAGGACTCGAATCAATCGACGACGATGATGCCGAAGACCTGCTCGAAGAACTCGGCCTCCTCTAACTGAAGGGAGTAGGAAGCCTATGGCCGCCCCGTCGCTCCCGGTCGCGCTTCGGGCCGGAGCCGAGGTCCTCTACCATGCGAGAGAAGGCTGCTGTTCTTCGGGCGAGTTCCTGTAGTTGCCGTTCATGCACGCCGGACATCCAGTCGAACGGGGCCAATGGGCCGACCCGGGGATCGCCGGGACCGCCGCCGTCACGCAGGGTATGCACGTACGCGCGATCTTGTTCGATCCTTGCGCGTACCTGGTCAGCTCCGCCGATGGACCCGTGGCCTGGGACGATGACATCGACGTCGCCCGCGATGCCCTCGATCAGCCGTAGGCCGGCGAGGTAGTCCTGGATCGGGGCCGCGTGGTCGTCAAAGTCAAGCATCGGAATCAGGGCATCAGAGAGCATGTCGCCGGCGACGAGAACGCCGCGTTCCTCGATCAGGAGCGCCGCGTGGCCCTCAGCGTGCGCCTGGTGCTCGATGATCCGGACGTGGGGGCCGTCCCAGGGAATCCGGGCGGTTTCGGCGGGCAGACCGGTAATGAGGCCGTACAGGTCCCATGGCATCTGCTCGGCGATGTCCGGCGGTATCCACTCGGCGATGGTGTCCTTCCAACGCGGACCCGACTCCCGGTCCCGGGTAGTGGCAGCCGCGCAGCGGGCTGTGCCGTAACGGGGCGCCGAGCCGAACCTGGCGTGCCAGAGCACGTGATCCCAGTGAGGATGCGTCGAGAAGCCCGCCATTACGGTCTGGGCCGCATCGGACAGGTCGTTCGCCAGGCAGGCCATTTCGGAGCCGTATATCCCGGGATCGATGAGCAGCACGCCGGACGGGCCTTGCACGACGACGGCGTTGCTGTCGAGGAACTCGCTCTGGTGAATCAGCACACCCTCCGCGACCCGCCTCAGCATGGTGGCCCTTTCTGCTTGTGCTTTTCAACCGTTCACCGAGACGCCAGGGGACGGCGGCCGGCCGCAGTGCTTAGACGTTCTTGCAAGCCTGAAATCATCGCCTGGGTTAGCGCGGCGCGTGACGGGTAGGGCTGTCACCGCCGGCTACCTCACCCAGGACGCGTCACCGGGATCGACGCCGATGAGGGCGTGGCCGCCGCAGCGAGCACGCGCCTGGCCGGCGAGCTGCGGGTGAGCATCATGTGGTGCCGCTTCGACGCGTTCGCCGAGGCAGCCGGCGAGGGCCAAGCCGACTTGATCACGATGGTGGCAGCGCTGCACCATCTCGGCCTCGCCGACACCTTGCAGCGGATCCCGCGGCTTCTTGCGCTCGGGGGCCGGCTGCTCGTCGTCGGCCTCGCCAAGGTCGACTCGCCGGCAGACGCGGCGGTCGACCTGATATCGGCAGCGGCAAACCCGGTCATGGGCTTGATCAAGCACCCGTGGCCAGCCCGCCCAGCTGACGAGGTCGCCGACGACGAGCCCGTAATGCCAGTCCGCGATCCCTTCACCACCCTGGCCGAGATCGCCACGACAGCCAGCGCACTCCTGCCTGGCGCCACGATCCGCCGCCGGCTGTTCTTCCGCTACGCCCTTCGGTGGGACAAGCCACAATGACCACACCCACCGCCAGAGTGCCTATCGCCATTCAGCGTGACTAACCTGACGCATCCTTTCCGCCGCGCTGAGTTGATGCAGTGTCCAGCCTCGGCCGTCTGTATCCAGCGGGCGGGTTAGCGTGGTGAAGATCTCTGCCGCGCGCCGGTAGGACATCCGGGCCTGGCCGGTCGCCCGGACCACGTTGGCCGCGGTGGCCCGTGCCGGGGCTCGCCGGTCGGTGACGAACACCGGCCCCCACATTCGCCCGGCCAGCAGCCAGCGCAGCAACTGACTCGTCCCCTGGCGCCATTCGATGTTGATTCCGGGAAGCTGGTCGCTGGACCGGGGACGCGCCCGATGCCGGGACAGGTCCAGTTGGTCAGCGTCGAGCGCCAGAGCCTCTGTTACGGACGCGCCGGAATCATAGAGTAGCCGCCATAGCGCATGCTCCCGCAGGCTTACTGGCAGTAGGAAAAGGGCATCAGCTTGCTCTTTGCTCAACGGAACACCGAGGGCATCAGGATGCCGGTGGCGTAGCCCTGCGGTCGGATCCGAGCTTATCCAGTTCTGCTCCCGCCACCAGCCGACAGCGCTGCGCAATGCGGATAGCTCGCGATTCGCAGTGCGGGCGTCGGCCACCGCTTTCCGAACCGCGAACTCCGTGTCCAGCCTCTCCCCGGTAGACGGCTCGTCAAGCAGTGCGAGGGGCACGACTGGCGGCACCGCTCCCCGGCGCTCCGTGCCACGCGGGACTGGCCTGCCGACGAGTGGCCACGCCCAGCTAGTGAGTGAGATCCGGTACACGCGGCGGGACGCGCTGCTGAGCGCCGCCCATTCGAGGTACTGGTCGACCGCGACCGCGTACTCCACTGGCACTGGCAATCCCATCTGCCCAGTATAACCGTCGGGTAATGCGCATTTACTGCGGTAATAATCGCAGCCGCTACTGCCCATTTGATTTATCAGGAGAACTTTTGGCATGGTAGAAGGCGTGGTGCCGCCGAGGGTTAATTCATTGAGTTTCCGCAGTAAATTCCGTGATGGAAAGTTCGGCGTCCTGGCAGGACGCGACTTTCGTCGCTTTTACGCCGGCTATTCGGCGTCGCTGCTCGGCACCGCGATGTCGTCGGTGGCGATCGCCTTCGCCGTGCTCGGCAACGGCGGGACGGCGACCGATCTGGGCGTCGTGTTCGCCGCGAACATCGTCCCGATGATCGCGTTCATGCTGGGCGGCGGCGCGATCGCCGACCGGCTCGGCCGCCGACCGGTGATGCTGGCCGCCGACGTGGCCCGATGCGCGGCGCAGGGCGTCTTGGCCGTCGCGCTGCAGGTGGGGCATCCCCGGTTGTGGCTGTTCGTGGCCGCCGCCCTCGTCGTCGGCACCGGCAACGCGTTCTTCCAGCCCGCGCTCGCCGGGCTTCCCGTGCAACTCGCGCCTCGCGGCCGGCTTGGCGACGCCAACGCGCTGCTCGCGGTGGCCCAGCCCGCTGCCCAGGTTGCCGGGCCGGCCCTGGCCGGGATCCTGATCGCGGCGACTAATCCGGCCGTCGTCGTCGCGGTGGATGCGGCAAGCTACGCAGTCAGCGCCGTCGCACTGGCCATGCTGCGATTTCCCAGCGTGGACAGGTCCCGGCCCCGGTCCCTGCTGAATGACCTCGCCGCAGGCTGGGCGGAATTCAGCGCGCACTCCTGGCTGCTGGCTGGGACCATCCAGTTCGCGTTGTTCAACCTGCTGACCTGGGGGCCGTACCTGGTGCTTGGTCCGGTACTGGCCCGTGACTACCTCGGTGGCGCATCAGCCTGGGGCGCGATTCTGGCCTGTTACGGCGGTGGCGCGATCCTCGGCGGCCTGCTCGCGCTGGGCCGCCGCCCCCGCCGCCCCTTGGTGCTCGCGACCCTGGCCACGCTCGGCTTCCCGCTCCCGCCGCTCGCGCTGGCCCTGCACCTTCCTGTCGTCGCCGTGGCGGGCGGGGCGCTGCTGGCCGGGCTGGGATCGGCGCTGGGCAGCGCGTTCGAAGCGACCGTGACGCAGCAGCGGATACCCGCACAAGCCCTGTCTCGGGTGGGCGCGTTCAACATGGTCGGCGCGTTCGCGTTCGGTCCCGTCGCGTTTGCCGCCGCAGGCCCGGTCGCGGCCGTGGTCGGCGCCCGCGCTGTCCTCGGGTTTGGTGCCGCCTGGGCCGCCCTCGGCACGTTCGTCGTCTTGGCAGTCCCTTCCGTCCGCCACATTACCTGGCTCGATACCTCACCAGATGACCAGCAAGCCTGATCGGCAGAGGGGAATAGCGCACACTCCGAATAAGTGCCTCTCCCAGGTCGCCGCCGCACCCTCATTGGCGGCAGATCGCCCGCGGTGTTATCGGCCAAGTGCCCACTAGACTATCGGCAGATCGCCCACAACAGTATCGGCAGATCGCCCACAACAGTATCGGCAGATCGCCCACGTGCTGGTGCAGCTGCGGTAATGTCGCCCTGTGGACCTCGGAGTTAGCCTCTTCTCACGCCATGCCGAACGGATGACGGCCGAGGCGCTGGCAGATACCCGCGTGGTGGTGGTGAACGGTGCCAGGCAGGTTGGAAAGAGCACACTGGCGGAGCTGATGGTCGCCCGGTCTGCTGGCGCGCGTGAGCTGTATCTGGACGACCAAGCGGTTCGCGCTGCGGCAGAGACAGACCCTGGTGCTTTCGTCCGGCATGACGGCTTGCTGATGATCGATGAGATACAGCGGGTGCCGGAGCTGCTGCTGGCCATCAAGCGTGAGGTGGACCGCGATCCGCGCCCGGGCAGGTTCCTGCTCACGGGTTCGGCTCGCCTTCTGGGACTGCGGGACCTGCCTGACGCTCTGCCGGGACGCACGGAGACCATCGAGTTGTGGCCGTTGTCGCAAGGAGAAATTGACTCTGCCCCGGACGGATTCGTGGACGCCGTCTTCCGACTCGACGGGAACAGCAGGATGCAGCCGTGTTCGCTGACTAAGCGCGATTACGTGGCGCGGGCGCTGCGGGGCGGCTACCCGGAGGCCGTGCGTCGGGATCCGGGACGTCGCCGGGCGAGGTTCTTCGACTCTTACGTGACCGACCTGGTGACCCGGGACGTCCAGCAGATCTCCGACATCGAGCGGCCTGCCGAGATGCGCCGCCTGCTGAGCGTCGTGGCGGCCCGGATGGGAACCCTGGCGGTTCTCCAGTCGATGGCGAACGACATCGCGCTTCCGAGGCAGACCCTTTCGCGCTACCTGGACCTACTTGAGCTGGTCTTCGTCGTCAAGCGCATCCCGGCGTGGTCGTCGAACCTGACCAAGCGCGCGATATCTACGCCGAAGCTGATCGTCACCGACTCCGGGCTCGGGGGCAGGCTCATCGGCATGTCGGAGGAACGCGCCAAAGACCCGACTGCCCTGGTCGGGCCGTTGCTGGAGAACTTCGCGGTCGGCGAGGTGGCGCGCCAGCTCACCTGGGCCGAAGAACCCGTACAGCTCTTCCATTACCGTGACCGCGACCAGGTGGAGGTGGACATGGTGCTGGAGCACGCCGACGGCACCGTGGTCGGCATCGAGGTCAAGGCCGCCGAGACCGTCCGCGCCGAGGACTTCCGGGGCCTGCGCCACCTGGCGAGCCGGCTCGGCGGCCGCTTCCGCTCCGGGATCGTCCTCTACGCAGGAGAACAGCAACTTTCTTTCGGGGACCGGCTAACAGCGCTCCCGATGGCAGCCCTGTGGATGCTCGACGGCTCGGCCCCCTGACCCGCAGCCAGCGGAACCGACAACAACTCGGCAGACCTGTGACTCCCGCCAGGTCCCAGTAAAGTGAGCGGCATTGCATCAGATGCAACAAGGCACTAGCGTCCAGCGCTAGGTGACGGCGGGTGGGCGGTCGGCGTCGGCCGGCCGCCCACCCGCCTTGCGAGTTCGAGGAACTGGGGGTTGAGCTGCTCTGGCGGTCGGCTCGACAACCGTCCGCTTCAAGCCGGTGCCAGCTGCGAGCACCCCGTTCGCCGTCGATGACCTGATCAAGCCTGGTCGAGGGTGGCAGCCGACACGGAACACTCGTCCGGTCAGGCGCGCGGACGGGCAAAATCCTTTGCGGTCGGGGTGCGCAGTCTGTGAAGCTGGCCAGGTGCCGTCTTGCTCGCTGTGGGACGAGTCCCCGTTGCCTGCGTGGTCACAGCTTCGCAGACGGCTGCGTGATGATCCTGACGTCTGGTCGCTGCTGCGTGATGCCATCTACCAGCACCCGGCCACCTCCGGTCGGCTGGTCGGCTTGCGGGCGCGCCGGCCGGAACGTCCCTCGGATTCCACCTGGTTCACCGGGACATGGGTTCCGGGGAACACCGGCGTGCTCGTCAAGGTCAACATTACGCAGCGTGAGCAGTTCTGGATGTCCGCCGCGTCACAGGCCACCACGGACATCGTGCCGCGGGTGCTTGCCAGTGATAGCAGCCTCGGCGAGCTTGGCGTTGCCTGGCTTGTTCTCGAGTGGCTCCCGTACGGCTACGATCCCGAGTGGCGGCCGGCGGCGTTCTCTTCGCTGCTTGAGGCCGCCGCGCGATTCCAGGTCTTCGCCGCCAGCGTGGATACCCGCCTGATATACGAGGAGGGCATCGGGACGATCCGGAACTGGGCGCTTCGCGGCCGTGACCTGTGCCCTGAAGCCGGGGTCGTGGTGCGGAACCTGGAACGGGACTGGGCGTGGGTCACCGCGGTGGCGGGTCCTGAGGTGATGTTCGGGGACCTGCACTTCGGCAACGCCGCCTTCCGGAACCCGCCGCCCCATCCGCGAGCCCTGCTGTTCGATCCCATCCCGCGGCGCCAGCCGTGGCCCTTCGAACCGGCTTACTTCGAGGTCTTGTGCGGCGGATCGGGTCTGGTGCGCCAGATGGCCGCGATCCGGGCCGCGCAGAACCGGCCAACGTGCGGACCTGGCCAGATCGACAGACTCGCGATCTTGTATTGCGGCTGGATGGCCTTGCTGTGGTGGGGCATCCTGCCGCAGAACAGACCAGACGCTGCCTGGCGCACGCGGCTTACCAGCTACGTGACTGCCGCTGCCCGACTCGACCGGTAGGGTGCCGGAGTCCTATTCGGGCGTCGACCAGGTGAGCGGCCCGGGCCGAATTGCGTGCGCTGCTGGAGCATGCGGCCGGCATCGAGCTGAGTGCTATCCCGCCACGGTCCTGTTGCTCCTGATGCAGTTGATGCAATTCTGCAGCTCTGTTACCTGAGTAATTGATGTCCGATTGCGTGTGAAACTGTTGCGTAAAATTTGCAGAAAATAGTTGTTATTTTGCGGCAAGAATAAGTCCGGCGATGCGCGAAGTGACACTCAACTTGCCCACAGCTGCGAGATCCGCGTCATCTGGAGTCACTGCCAGCGCAGGTAAGCCGCTGAGCTGGCAGTTCTCACTGATTGATAGTTGTATCTTTGCTTCGATCCGTTTATCTCAACCTAAATATCGTCTAGATATTGCAAAGGGATGCCAGGAAGTTTAGCTTCAAAGCCAAAGCGCCACGGGCGAGGCCCAGCGCTAAGCGTCGAGAGGGGCAATGGTGTTCCACTCTGTCCGAAGACTGAGCCGTATGCTTGTCATGGGCGTCAGTACCGTATCGCTCGCCGCGGCAGGTGTCGCGGCGGTAGCAATCCAGCCGTCGCCAGCGTCGGCTTCAGTCCGGCCACCATCCGTCGCGGCGCCCGCGGCTACGGCGGCGACGGCTACCGGCGGGAGCGGGGCGAGCCTGCCCTACACCGAGGTCCTGGCCCAGAACTCCCCGACCAACGGCACGGTCATCGGCCCCAGCTACACCCAGGGCCAGCTCGCCGACGAGGCGGTCGGACGCGAGGCCGTCACCCTCGCGGGCAACGGCTCCGGCCAGTACGTCACGTTCACCACCCCGGTGACGACCAACTCCATCGACTTCCGTTACAGCATTCCTGACAGCTCCGACGGGTCGGTCTACACCGCCCCGCTGTCGCTGTACATCAACGGCGTCAAGCAGACCGACTTCACCCTGACCAACGCGTACAGCTGGTACTACGGCAGCTACCCGTTCGTCAACACGCCGAGCAGCGGTACCCCGATGCACTTCTACGACGAGGTGCACCGGCTGTTCAGCACCACCTATCCGGCCGGCACCAC
>Ga0302326_10029779_pt1 | contig 10944 bp, 8 predicted proteins | sample Palsa_T0_3_FD_202264 | JGI IMG/M metagenome (GOLD analysis project Ga0302326, IMG submission 202264) | Peat permafrost microbial communities from Stordalen Mire near Abisko, Sweden - Palsa_T0_3 | ecosystem: Environmental > Terrestrial > Soil > Palsa > Peat permafrost | place: Sweden: Abisko...
CGTCCCAGCACGGAATCTCGGCTTTCATTCTCGAAAGAGGGGTTCCCGGATACAAGGTCGGCAAGAAAGAAAACAAAATGGGGATGCGCGCCAGCGCCACCGGCGAGGTTCTGTTCACCGATTGCCGCTTGCCTGATTCCCAGATGCTCGGCAAACCGGGCGAAGGATTCGTCGATAGCCTCCGCATCCTGGACGGCGGACGCATCTCCATCGCCGCGCTCGCCGTCGGAACCGCGCAGGGCGCTTACGAGGCCGCGCTCAAATACTCCAAGCACCGCAAGCAGTTCGGCCGCCCGATTTCCGAGTTCCAGGCCATTCAGAACAAGCTGGCCGACATGGCCACCGAGATCGACGCCGCGCGCCTGCTCACCTATCGCGCCGGTTGGATGAAGGACCGCGGCGAGCGCGTCACCAAGGAGTCCGCCATGGCCAAGCTGTTCGCCTCCGAGATCGCCGTCAGAGCGGCCAACGAGGCCGTGCAGATCCACGGCGGCTACGGATTCATCAAAGACTACCCCGTCGAAAAGTTTTACCGCGACGTCAAGCTCTGCACCATCGGTGAAGGGACCAGCGAAATCCAGCGCATGGTCATCGCACGGCAACTGCTGAAAAGCTGATGACCGGGTGGCCCCAGAGAATCCTCTCCGGCGATTTGCGCGCGCTCGCCCGCGCCGCGACGGCCGTCGAAAATCGCAAACCCGAAGCCACGCAACTGCTCAAGGAGCTGTTCCCCAGCAGCGGACGCGCCACCGTCATCGGCATCACCGGACCGCCCGGCGCCGGCAAGAGCACGCTAGTCGATCGATTGGTCCGCGAACTGCGCCGCGAAGAAAAAAAGGTCGGCGTCATCGCCGTCGATCCCACCAGTCCCTACACCGGCGGCGCGATTCTGGGCGACCGTATTCGAATGCTCGGCCATCACGCCGATCCCGGAGTCTTCATTCGCTCCATGGCCACTCGCGGATGGCTGGGAGGGCTGGCCGCCGCCACCACCGACATGACCATTCTGCTCGACGCCGCGGGGTTGGAGGTTGTGCTGGTCGAAACCGTCGGAGTCGGTCAGGACGAAGTCGAGATCGCGAGACTGGCCGACGCGACCATCTTGGTGCTGGTTCCCGGAATGGGTGACGACGTGCAAGCCATCAAAGCCGGTATCATGGAGATCGCCGACGTTTTCGCCATCAACAAGGCCGATCAGGACGGCGCGGATCGGCTGGAGCGCGAAATAAAGCTGATCCAGAGTTTGTCTACACGTCAGGACGGATGGGTTCCCCCGATCATTCGAACCGTGGCAACCGAGGAGCGGGGAATCGCCGAAACGCTGGCCGCGGTACGGTCGTTTCTGGCGCGCGGTAGCGCTCGCGATCGCGCAGTGGTCAACTGGAGCGCGCGCTTGCGCGAGATGTTGCGGGAACGGTGGATCGAGCGTTTTTCGGATGTGAATTTCGAAGCCGCGGCCGAAGACATCGCGGCGCGCCGGACTGATCCGTACACTATTATCGATGGCTGGCTCAAACGAACTACGAATTGATCACCTGGGCATCGCGGTGCGCTCGCTCGACGCCGCGCTCGGATTCTATCAACAGCAGCTCGGCTTCTCCGTCGGCCTCCGCGAAACCGTGGAACAGGAGAAAGTCAACGTCGCCATGCTGCCCGCGGGCGGCCCGCGCATCGAACTCCTGGAAGCCACCGGTCCCGATTCGGTGATCGCGAAGTTCATCGAGAAGCGCGGCGAAGGGCTCCACCACGTGGCGGTCAAAGTTCCCGATCTGGTCGCGGCGGTCGAGCGTCTCAAGCAGGGTGGCGCGCGACTACTGAACGAACCGCGTCCCGGCGCCGGCGGCCACCTCTACGTTTTCGTACATCCCTCTTCCACCGGCGGCGTCTTGCTCGAACTGATACAGGAATGAAACCAAGCATCGGAATTATCGGCGGCAGCGGACTCTACCACATGCCGGGATTCGACGTGAAGGAAGAGGTGCTGCTCGACAGTCCTTGGGGTTCGCCGTCGGATCACTACATTGTCGGGCGGCTCGCGGACAAGGATGTCGCCTTTCTCTCGCGGCACGGGCGCGGTCACCGCATTTCGCCCTCGGAGCTCAACTTTCGCGCCAACATTCACGGCTTCAAATCGCTGGGCGTCGAGCGAATCATTTCCTTGAGCGCCGTCGGATCGCTGAAGGAAGAGCACGCGCCGCTTCAATTCGTCATCCCCGACCAATTCTTCGATCGCACGCGCGGCCGCGTCTCCACATTCTTCGGCGATGGCCTGGTGGCGCACATCAGCTTCGCCGATCCGGTGTGCCCGCAGCTCTCCGAAGTGGTCCGCCGGGCCTGCGTCCAAAGCGGCGTCGACGTCGCCATGGGCGGCACTTATCTGTGCATGGAAGGTCCCGCGTTCTCCACCAAGGCCGAATCGAACATCTATCGCAGTTGGGGCATGGACGTCATCGGCATGACCAATCTGCAGGAGGCCAAGCTCGCGCGCGAAGCCGAAATCTGCTACGTTACCGTCGCCATGGTGACCGATTACGATTGCTGGCACGAAGAGCACGACGCCGTCACCGTCACCGACATCCTCGCGAACCTCAGCCGCAACGCCGAGAACGCGTGCAAGGTTGTGGCCGCTTCCGTCGCCGCCATGCCCGAAGACCGCGAATGCAAGTGCGGTTCGGCGCTCGCCCACGCCTTGATCACCGATCCCAACACCGTCCCCGTTGCCACCCGCAAAAAGTTGGAGCTGCTGGTTGGAAAATACCTCGGCTGATTCGCTCGCGCCGGAACTGCTGGCTAAAGAGCTGCTCGATCATTGCCTGGCTTCGCGTCCCTGGCCGGAACAGCTCCTTGATCGCTTGCTCGCCGGCCGCGCCGACCAAGCTTTATTCCGCATCGTGGTGGAGCGCTTGGGCGATTTGTTCGAGCCCCGCCTGTGCGACGTTTACGCGGACCTGTTTTCCCATGTGATTGCGCGGCGGATTCCCAGCCTGCATGCCGACCACCTGTTCGCGCGCTACCAACGGGTGCGCGCGCCCCGCGTGTGCGACCGCGATCCCGCGACTGTCGAGAGCGTCTTCGTGCTCTCCCGCGTCACGCTCGGCGCCGACGTCGCCATCACCAGCGTGATGCTGGATGCCGCCAAGCAGCGCTTCCCGACGGCTCGGATCTGGTTCGCGGGACCGCACAAAGCTTGGGAGCTCTTCGCCGGCGACCCTCGGCTGAACCATCTTCCTGTCGCGTACGGCAGAAGCGGGGCGTTGGACGATCGCCTGTCGATCTGGCCGGCGCTGCGCGAAGCGGTTTCGAAACCCGCCGGCATCGTTATTGACCCGGACTCGCGGCTCACCCAGCTCGGGCTAATGCCGATTTGCCGGGAGGCGGATTATTATTTTTTCGAGAGCCGCTCCTTCGGCCGCGACGGCTCGGAGCCATTGTCCGTGATGGCGAGCCGCTGGGCTGCCGAGACACTGGGAGTAGCGAACGCCCGTCCGTACATTTGCACCGGCCGCGATGCGCCGGCTTTCGCTACGACGGTCAGCTTCGGCGTCGGCGAGAACCCTGCCAAACGGCTCCCCGGCGATTTCGAAGCCGAATTGCTCCGCCGGCTTCCGCGTCCGATCCTAATCGACAAAGGAGCTGGGGGCGAAGAAGCCGAGCGCGTCGAGCACGCAGTATCTAAAGCCGGCGCCGGCATCACCACCTGGGACGGTTCGTTCGCCGGATTCGCGGAACACATCGCCCGCAGTCGCCTTTACGTCGGATACGATTCGGCGGGCGGACATGTCGCCGCAGCCTGCGCCGTGCCGCTAGTCTGCATCTTCGCGGGCTTCGCGTCGGAACGAATGCTCCAGCGCTGGAAACCCACCGGACTCGGGCAGATCGCCGTGATCCGCGCGGACCGAAGCTCCGACCCGCTGGCCGACGCGCTTAAGGCTTCTTCGGAGTTTTATCGGGCTGCGGAGTCTCTTTAGTCTGATCTTCCGGCAACGCGTCCGGAGTGTCGAACTTGATCGTGCTTCCGGTTTCGAACTTGCGATACAACCGGAATTCGATGTCGTTCCGGCTGAGATAGCGCGAGCGCATCGTCAGCTCGGCCTTCAGCGGCAGCATGTAGTCGCCGTCGGCGATCTTTTGGAATTGATAATCCAGCGTTTCGTGCGCCTCGCGGATCGGGAAATCGGCGGGGATGTCGTAAGGATCCAGCGTGATCTTCGTAACCATCTTGGTGTCCTTATCGACGTAGATCAAACCGCGATATGCCGGGATGATGTCTCGCTTGCTGTCCATTTCCGTGATGTGGAATTTGGAGTTCTCCTGCTCGATGTCGTACGTAAAAACGTACGTGGGCCGGCCTCGCAACGTCCCCCAATGATCCCACTCGAAGCGCGCCAGGCTATCAGCGTCGAAAATTTCTTTCATCATGGAACCGAACTCGCCAGCCGACACGGTGCCGCCCAACTGATCCATCTTCTTGTTCGGGACCGGCTGGTCATTCTGCGAAATGAGGTCGTATTCTTCGTGCCCGTCATAAGTCAGGCGCGCCGAAATGGTGTCCATGTGGCGCCAACCGGCGCCTTTGCCGGAAGCGTCCACATCCCGCCGCGTCACCTGCAGACAAATAAAATTAGGAAGATTCTTGGTATAGTTCATCACGTATTCCCGAACCTGGTCCAGAATCCTGCCTTGTTCGATAGAGTCCGGCGGCGGCTTAGGAACGTAGACTGGTTTGACCGCGGGCGCGGCGGCCTCCGGCAGACTCGCTGTAGCGTCCACCATCTCGCGCAGCGCGCCGACGGTCTTAGGACCGGCGCCCATGCCCTGCAGCGTTTCCACCGTCCGGTCGTCCAGTTTTTCGGTCAGCTTGATGGTGTGAAGATATTTCGCCACCTGCACGTCCGGTTCCTTCAGCTTGACCGAGGATTGGATAAAAGCTTTCAGTTGCTCGAGCGTCAGTCTCTGTTCCGAAGCAGCCAGCAGGCCGGTGGCGGTCGCAAGAAGAAGCAAATACCGCATAGTACTATTGTGCCTCAACCCGGTCCGGCACGGTTGCAACCATTTCGCTATCCTAGTGTCATGGCACCATCCGCGTCAGCGATTAAGACGCCCGAATTGTCGATCCGCATCCCCGGCGGAGAGACAAAGGTCGTTAAGCTCAATCGCGATCGCTATGAGCTCGGACGCGCGGAGTCCAACGATCTGTGTTTCCGGGACGTCGCGGGCCTGTCGCGCAAGCATCTCGCCATCGAGCATCAGGGATCCGACTGGGTTATTCGCGACCTCGGCAGCACCAACGGCACTTTGGTAAACGGAACGCCGATCACGGCGCCGCAGATCCTTCGTCCCCGGGATCGTGTGAACGCCGGAGATCTGGCCATGGTGTTCTCCGAAGGTCCCGCGCCAGCACCCGCGGCGCAAACGGTGGTCTTCGTGGAGAAGGCGCCCACCGCTCCCGCGGAAGGCTCGATGGTGACCGCCAGCCTGGACAACTTGCTCGCCGAGGAAGGCGAAAGCGGCGTCAGCGGCCACAACCGGGCGCTGATCCGCGCCGGACGCGAACTGGCCGGTCACATGCCCCTCGATAAACTGTTCGACCTCATCATGAACCTTTCGATCGAGGCGGTGGGCGCTTCGCGCGGAGTGCTGATGACCTTCGAGGGCGACGAGCTCCAGATTTCAGCCTCGAAAGGCGCGGGCATTCGCATCAGTTCCCACGTTCGCGATCTGGTAATCAACTCCAAGCGTTCGCTTCTGGTTCACGACGCTCTCCAAGACCAGGCGCTGGGCGCGCGCATGAGCATCGTGCAGGATCAAATCCGCAGCATGCTGGCCGTTCCGCTGCAAACCGAGAAGCGCGTCATCGGACTCATCTATCTCGATTCGCCGTTCCTGGTCCGCGAATTCACCAAGGAAGATTTGAGCCTGCTCACGGTGATGGGCAACATCGCCGCCATCCGAATCGAACACGCCCGCTTGGCGGAGATGGATCAGGCCGAGAAGCTTCGCGCCCAGGAAATGAAGCATGCCGCCATGATCCAGCGGTCTATCTTGCCGAGCAATTTCCCGCCGTTTCCGGATCGCGGCGAGTTTCAATTGCATGCCGCCATGACCCCCGCCCGAGGCGTCGGGGGTGACCTCTTCGATTTCTTCTTGCTGGATAACCACCACCTGGCCTTCGCCGTCGGGGACGTGAGCGGAAAGGGCGTGCCGGCCGCACTCTTCATGGCCGTTACCCGCACCCTGCTCCGCGCCACCGCGCCGCACCAGACCTCGCCCGCCGAGTGTATGCAATACATGAACGAATCGCTCGCCGGGCAGAACGCGTCCGGCATGTTCGTCACTTTTTTCTACGGCATCCTGGATACGCGCACCGGCGAAATTCAATTCGCCAACGCCGGACACAATCTCCCCTACGTCTTTTCCTCCGACGGCAAGTTTCGGACCCTGGACGATAAGGGTGGTCCGGTGCTAGGTTTGTTTCCCAATCTTACTTACGAGATGGCGACTACGCAGCTCGCGCCTGGCGAGGGGGTCCTGGTCTTTACGGATGGCGTGACGGAGGCTCGCAATCCGACCGACGAGTTCTTCGAGGAAAAGCGCCTCGAGGCCTATCTTCTGGCGCACGCGGGCGAACCAGTTGAACAGCTCGTCGACGGCCTCCATCGCCATATGGCCGAGTTTGCGGCGGGCGCTCCTCAGGCCGACGACATCACCGCCCTGGCCTTGCGCTACGTCGGCTGATTCGGAACTCCCCCAGCCACGACATTTCTGTCACATAATAGATATACCATCGGGAATCCCCATGCTTTGCACGGCGTGTAAGACCCCTGTTCCCGCAAATGCGCGCCAGTGCCCTAGTTGTGGGAGCGCCACGGACTTCGACGACAAAACCGGGATTCTAGACGACAAGACCGGAATACTGGGCGACAAAACTGGGATTCTGGATGTGCATTCCCAGCCCTCCGACTCCGGTGACGGCGCCATGCAACCCGGCAGTTCGTTCGGAGCGCGATACCGCATCGAATCGCTGCTGGGCGAAGGCGGCATGGGCTCCGTGTACAAGGCCTACGATTCGGACCTCGGGCGCACGGTAGCTCTCAAGCTGGTGAAGCCGGAGTTGGCCACCAGCCCGCAAATCATGTCGCGCTTCAAGCAGGAGTTGCTGCTCGCCAGCAAGATCTCGCACAAGAACATTCTGCGCATCCACGATCTCGGCGACGTGAACGGCGTGAAGTTCATCACCATGGCGTTCGTCGAAGGGTCGGACCTGTACAACCTGATCGAAAAGACCGGCGGCCTGGCCTTCGACCGCGCTCTCAAATTCGCGAAGCAACTCTGCGGCGCCTTACAAGCTGCCCACGACGAAGGCGTCGTCCATCGCGATCTGAAACCGCAGAACATTTTAGTCGACCAGTCCGACAATCTCTACGTCTCGGACTTCGGTCTGGCGAAATCGTTGGCGCCCGACCTCACCGCGATGACGCGCGTCGGCCAGGTGCTCGGCACGCCGCGCTACATGTCGCCCGAGCAGGTGGAAGCCAAGGATGTGGACCATCGCAGCGATCTGTATTCCCTCGGCCTCATCTTCTATGAGATGTTCACCGCGACGCTGCCCTTCCGTGCCGAGTCCACGCTGCAATTGATGTACAAACACGTCAACGAAGCGCCCGTGGACCCGCGAACCGTCCGACCCGACCTGCCCCCCTACGTCGCGAACGTCATTCTAAAGTGTCTGGAAAAAGACCCGGCCAAGCGCTACCAGAGCGCCCGGGAAATCCTCGCGGACCTGGAGTCTCAGAGCGCGCCGGTGATGAGCCGGCCCTCGGGAACACAGACCATCAGCATCCAGCTTCCCAAGCCGAAGCGTCCCGCTTGGTGGATCGCGGCGGCCGTCGTGCTGCTCGCGGCCGTGTCGTTCCTGATTCCCGCCGTGCGTCACCGGATTTTTCCCTCGCGCGCCACCGACTCGAAGGCGGTGCAGCCGGCCATCACCCACTATCTGGCCGTGCTGCCCTTCCGTGCCATGACCGACGAAGAGAACACCAAGTACGTCGCCGATGGCGTGGTCGACTCGCTTTCGGCCAAGCTTTCGGCTCTGAAGAACGTGTACGTGGCTCCCAACAACGCAGTCAACGCCGTCTCCGCGAAGCAAAAGGATCTGCAGAAACTCGCGAAAGCGTTGGGCGTGAAAATGTTGCTCTCGGGAACCGTCACCACCGGGGCCAACAATGCCATCTCGATTACCGTCACGCTGGATGACACCTCGAAACAGAACGGCAGCTTGCTTCATCAGAACTTTTCCGGCGTACGCCAGGATCTGCTGGCGCTTGAGGATCAGATCTTCAGCCAAGTCGCCAACACGCTCCAGATCAAGCAAACCAATGAGGAGCTGGCGCGCAGTACTGCCCATCCAACCGAAAGCACCGGAGCTTATGACCTTTATCTGAAAGGCCGGAACCAGTGGCGGAGCGCCCAGGATGCCAAGGAATTGCAGAGCGCCATGGACCTTTTCAATCAGGCCATCCAGCGCGATCCCCGATTCGCGCTAGCCTATGCGGGTTTAGCGGATGTCGATCGCAGAATGTTCGACCAGACCAAGGATGGAGTCTGGACCCAGAAGGCCTTGGGAGCCGCACAACAGGCCGAAACGCTTAACGACAATCTGCCCGAAGTGCACTTCACGCTCGGCAGCATCTACACCACCATGGGAAGAACCGCGGAGGGCATCGCCGAGCTGCAGCGAGCCCTGCAGCTTGCCCCCAACTCGGACGAAGCCCTGAGACGCTTGGGCACCGCCTACTTGAAGGCTGGCCGCTCACAGGAGGCTCTCGCCTCGTACACCAAGGCAACCGAGGTCAACCCTTACCTGTGGACCAACTACAACCAGCTCGGGAATGCCTATTTTCAACTAGGTCAGAACGACCAGGCGGCCCGCGCCTATCAACGCGTCACCGAGCTCGAACCCGACCGCAGCGAGGGTTGGGCCAACCTCGGCGCCGTGCTCTACAGGCAGGCAAAGTGGAACGAATGTATCCCTAAGTTTCAGAAAGCCATCGACCTTCAACCGGAGGCCTACCATTACTCCAACCTCGGCGCCACGTACTTCAATCTCGGTCGGTATAGCGATGCGGTGAAGATGTTCGAAAAGGCAGTATCCATGTCGCCCAATGAAGCGGGCTATCACGTGTACCTGGCGGATGCTTATCGTTGGTCCGGTCAAACAGCCAAAGCCAACGCTACATATGATCAGGCCATCAGCCTTGCCTACAAGCTCATTCAGGTAGATCCGCGCGATGCCGAGGCCCTCGGCAACCTCGCGATATCCTACGCCAAACAGGGTAAGACGAAGGAGGCGTTAGACCCCATCGCACGCGCTCGCCAGATTGATGCGAAAAACAACGGGCTGATGTACGATGAGGCCACCGTTGACGCTATCGCCGGAAAAACCGATGAAGCCTTGGCAAGTCTCAAACTTGCCCTCGAGAACGGATACTCTTTGGAAGAGGCGAAGATTGACCCGGAGCTGAAGCAACTCCGGGCAACGCCGGGATTCGCCAAGCTCTTACTCGACATCTCGCGGACATCGAAACAGTAAGCCGGTTTTGCGCAATAGTACTAGTAGTAACAATCTCGCCAAATCGAGTTGCGGCAGTGTACAAAAACCAGCATATCCGATTACAATAGGGCCTGGTGTTTTAGCGCGAAAGGGATTGCTGAATATGATTAGGAATTTGCTGCTGGGAGTCTGCATTCTCTTCGCATTGTCCGTTGTGGCGATGGCGGATCTCGTTGATCCTAAGATCACTACTGGAGGCGGCGACCCGTCTGCATGCTACTCCTCGCCGATCATGGATATAACTACCGGGATTAACATGGTCCAGGCGGTACCTACGTGTAACGACGCAGTGTATAACTTCATCAACAACCTGGACAATTTCCCGAAACAAGAAAATTATGCGGCCATCATTACTGGTTTCACGTTTCAAACGACTCTTGCGGAACACCTGACAGGCGCCGATGCGGATTTCACCTGCGACGCCGGTGGTTATTTCAAGGAGTGCAACGGCAGCTACAACCCCTCAACTGGCGTTCTCGACTATGTTTTTTCCGGCGTGAACCCTGCGGACGGGGACGAATACTGCAATGCGAACGATACCCCGAAGGACAGTGAAATCGGCGAGAAAGAAGGGATACCGGCCTGTGGCACGTTTCATATTACGTTGACCGGGTTTACTGGCGCCGACTTGCCAACGACAACCTTCACCAACGCCTTTTCTACCGAGACGCCGGAACCCACTACGATCTTGAGTCTCTCGGGCGGTTTGCTGCTCCTGTTAGCTATCGTTGAGTTTCGCCGCCGGAGGCAGATGGCTTCCGCTATACTCGCACGAACGACACTTAAATAGCAGCGCTGCGGTGCGTACCACCGCGCTCTCCATTACACTGAGTATGTGACGCGTTTTGCCGTCCTGTTCCTATTCCTCAGCTTCCGACTCATTCTCGCCTCCAGCGCGGCTGATCTCGCTCGAGAAATCAGCCAGGCCTCGCTCGACCCCCAGGAGTGCTACCGCGTCATCGAACTCAACTTCTCCAAGGAAGACGCAAAGGTCTACCTCACATCCGGTTACCTGATCTTCGCCAAACCCAACCAAGGAGCGCGCTATGGCGCCGTGTTCGTAAACACCGCCGAAGCGGGCGACGCGGAAGTCCTGCTGATGCCGCCCACTCGCGGGGAACGGCTATCGCTCGCCACCTTCGCCGGCTCGCCCAATCTGGAAGAGCATTTCAACAGCGCGGTTTTCGTCTTTACCGATGGAACCGGCGACGATCTGCTGGCCCGGCTTCAAGCCGATCCGCGGCCAAAGACGAGTCCGGAACTGGGCCATTTGCTTGCGGATCAGTGGACCTCCGCTCTGCGCAATTTTTCTACGAGCTTCGAAACCAGGTTGG
>Ga0302326_10029782_pt1 | contig 10944 bp, 16 predicted proteins | sample Palsa_T0_3_FD_202264 | JGI IMG/M metagenome (GOLD analysis project Ga0302326, IMG submission 202264) | Peat permafrost microbial communities from Stordalen Mire near Abisko, Sweden - Palsa_T0_3 | ecosystem: Environmental > Terrestrial > Soil > Palsa > Peat permafrost | place: Sweden: Abisko...
TGTCGCCCGCTCAGGGCTTACCCGGATAGGTGCCGAGAGCCCGATATCGCACCCAGTCGAGAAGCCCCGGATCTGATTTGAAATGGGATTAGAAACCTGGACAAGTTTACTGGCGGAGAGACAGGGAGAGTACACCATATCTCTGTATATCTATGCAAATAAAGGGATACTTGACAGATAGCGTTCTGTGGTCATACTTTGGTCATGTAAATCGACCCAACCATGCCCAACACCACCGTAACACTGATGCGCCGGTGCCAGACGCCGAAGGGATGGAGGCGTTATCCCGTCGCATTCGGCAAGAACGGGCGCATCCGTCCTGACTACATTCTGATCGATGGCAAGCAAGTCGAGTGCCAGCAAGGTCACTACGTCCTGCGATTCTATCGCGCGGCGAAGGTCCAATACGAGAACGCGGGCGATAACGCTGCCACGGCCTACACTCTGAAACTGACGAAAGAGAAACTTCTCACCGCGAAGACGGCGGCACAGGATGCCGGCATCGTGTTGCCGGAGGTGCCCGGACGCAAGTACCTTCGCCGCGAAGTGAACGCGTACATTCAAGATCGCAAAGATAACGGAGCGATGGAGGCCGCCCAGAAATCTGAAAATGTGCTGAACGAATTTATCGCTACCAGCGGGCGCACATTCCTAGACGAAGTGACACGGCAGGATGTTTTGGATTATCAAGCATGGTTACGGAAGCAAGGGCGCACGGATCGGACGATTGCAGAGAAGCACGCACGACTCCGCTCCTTCCTTCGCTACGCAGGCGTAGACGTGAAAGCTGTGATGCCGGAGAAGCCGAAGTTTGAGAAGACACTCCCCACCGTCTATTCAGCCGAGGAGATTGAATCCTTGCTCTCTGCCGCTGATCCGTACATGCGGCTGGTGGTGGAGCTTGGCTATAAGACCGGCCTTCGGGAACAGGAGATGGAATTTCTCGAATGGGCCGATATCGATTGGCCGGGGAAGGTTTTGAGGGTCCAAGGCAAGCCGCACTGGCACTTCAAAGTGAAAGATTCGGAACAGCGTGACGTGCCGATCCCGAATGACTTGCTGGCGCTGCTGAAGGAGCGTAAGGCAGCGCAACCGAAAACACGTCTGGTGCTTGGCACGGGTGAGAAAGCGAATAACCCGAATGGCCATCTGTTGCGCAACCTGAAGGCGCTGGCGAAACGTGCAGGGCTGGCCTGCGGTCTATGCGACGGCTGTATGGCGCACCGGGAATGCTCTCAATTCACCCTGCATAAACTGCGAAGATCGTACGCGACTACGCTGTTACGGAATGGCGTTGACTTGCGAACAGTACAACAGTTCATGGGTCATTCTGACCTGACTTCGACGCTCCGTTATCTCCGGCCCGCTGGCAGCCATGAGACGCAGGCGACGATAAACAGCATCTTCAGCAAATCGACATCGAAGACGAAAGGCAAACACTCATGACGATGGAAGAAGAAGCGCCCCGGAGCCTGCTTACGCACCTCGCCCGCATTAGAACGCCTATGACCGTAGCGGAACTGGCGAAGTACCTCCACATCTCGAAACGGAGCGTCTACAACGCCGTTACGGATGACGGTTTGCCCGTTATACGGATCGGGAGAACAATCCGATTAGACCCGGTACACGTCGCCCGCTGGCTACGGAAACGACAGGTGGGTAAGGTCTAGTGCCTCACTTCCGATCTACACCAGCCCAGCAGCACAATTGCAAGCACTGCGGGCGCATAATCCACCTGTACCGGGGTAACGTGTGGCGTGACAGCAAGGGCCTGTCACTGTGCCTAAAGGCAGAGTCCCGCCGTCATGAGCCGTATGATTCGTAGGCGAACGTCACTTCTCTCCGAGGGCCCTTGCCCGCTCAATCAGGAGTTTTGATTCTGCGATCAGTTCTCTGGTGTGCAGTATGGTTCTTTGCGATTTCTCCCTCAGTTGCCGTGCATACGCGAGAGAGGCCTTCAGGTCATGAGTCGGCAGCGACTGCGGGGTGAGAGAGTGTTTGCCGGGTGGCGTAGCCATCATGGTCAGAATCAAAATAAAGCCGAATCGGATGGTTGAGTTCGAGCGCCATGTGGTGCCATGCTCCGCCCTACTTCTTCTGTGCGTTGTCCTCGGCAAGCTGTCCACTCACCGGGCATATCCACGCGGCTATATGTCCGAGGTGTGGAGCGTACAGGTCGATTGAGAAGTTTTTCTGAAGCAGCGGAACGTAGTGCACCCCGCACATGGGTGGATTTGAGTTTTCCCTCCTGAAGCAAGCTGTTGCCATGCCATCTCCTTCTCATCCGGGGAACGGGGCCGAGAGGCAGGCGTTTCGAGTGTTTTTCCAAGAGCATGACAGACAACGGCTGTGGATCGCAACGTTACTTAGGTTGGGGGGGGAAGCTTTGAGGACAGCAACCTAAGTGCGGATTAGGGCCGTTCGCGTAGGCACGCTCCCCGCCGAATGCAGCGTACAGTATTCGTGGATCATGGAAGAGCCTCAGCCACTCATCGAACGGATCGCAGCGAACAAAGGGACCATTCACGGTGAAGGAACTGGCCGCGATCCTGCGAGTCTCTGTGCGATCCGTCTACAACGCCGTTACGGATGACGGTTTGCCGGTTATCCGTATCGGGAGAACAATCCGATTGGACCCCGTGCATGTGGCCCGCTGGCTACGGAAGAGACAGGTTGGCGGTATGGGCAGGTAGGTACCTACCCATGCGTAGAGCGTGCCAATTTCAACCAATGGCGCACGTTTTTTGCTGGTATCCGGTAAATGTCCTTCTCGCCTTTGCAATGGTTCTCATAGCCTAGCCATAGCTGAAAGGCAACATCTTCGATGGCTTGCGCAACATAAGGCTTGCCGATGAGCCGCTTCGTATCTGCCAACCGCGCCTCTCGCCATGCCTCAAACCCACTGGAATTAGTGTGCGGCTGAATCTCGAAATTCGCAATGGTCGCACCTAAAGATGGAAGCCGCCCAAAGTACTCCCTGAGGTGAGTTTCATCTCCACCATAAACGCCCTCACCGTGCAGAGGAATGTCTGTATCGAGCGGGCACAATTGCTCGGCAACCCTACCGGCCAGCATTGCAATTGCCAGATGGTTGAGGTGCTGTTCGATTAGAGAATGCATCTCTTTCTCACTCCGCCGCACGAAAGCATCCCACCCATTCGCAGGGCGTTTGTATGGGGATATCGACGGGTCGGTGTGTGAAACCAGTCCCAGAGAATCGGTATCGAAAGCGGTATCGATTCCGATCTGAACATACTTGAACGGAAGCCGATAATAGGCCATTGCCACCGCGTGCCCCGCCTCATGCACAGCAATCGCGCGTACATCTACCGCAGTCGTATCTGGTGTCAATTCCTCTGGCATAAGCTCCCCGTTTGATGTGCAATTCACCTGAAAGATGCGCACGAAAGGCGGAGCCGAAGCCCCGCCCGCCGATCCCCGCGTATCGTGTACTACTTCTTTGCCGTCTTTTTCGTCTTAGCCGCTGCCCTCAGCGAACTAAAGCCCTCCGCCTTCAGCTTGGCCCAGCGTGCCCTAGCTGCCTCTGACCGAGCGGTGCTCTTACCTTCAGCCGGACTAGCCCCAACAGCGCCAGCGCCAATCCGGGCAAATGCAGCATTCATTTCATCCCGCCTACGCTCAAGCTCACGCACCAATTCTTCGGTAGTGAAGCTGGCGAGTAACGTTGCCCTGTCCTGATCCATTAACCCTCCCTTCCGTTAAAACCTGACCGCTGCCAACGCATTTGAGGCTTTGCGGCTGTCCGCTTCGTAGAGATAACAAAGCGTAGAAGATGCGCTCTTGTGGCCTAGAAAACTCTGAATCTGTCCGAGGTTCTGAGTGGTATCCCACAACAACATGCCGGTGCTGTGCTTCCAAACGTGCCAATGGGCCTTACTCGGATGCACATTGGCCAGCGTGCAATACTTCACCATGAGCCGGTTAAGATGTCGCGGGCTAAGTTCAAACAGTCGAAGCGTCTGTTTCTGAGCGGCCAATATTAACACCGGGCTTTCGTCAAAGATGGGGTTATCGTCGCGATGAATCGGCTGTGATGTCTGGTTAGAGCCTTTCAATCGAGCAACGATTAACATGCCATCGGCGGTAAAGCTGGTGCCCCTGAGATTAACCAACTCAGAGACCCTAAGCCCGTGCCACAGGCTGATTACCATCATCAGGTGATTGCGCCGGTTATGCCCGTAGGCGACTGCCAGCACCCTGCGAATCTCGTCTTTGTCCAAGTACTGCATGAGTTCTACTGTACAATATACCGATGCACAATGCAACTGTACAATGCAAGCTACCCACGAAGCACCATACAACTATCGTGGTACAGCGTACGCCCGCTACCGGACGGCCAGAATGCTGAAATCGGGCAATGATGAAGTGATTGATAGACAGGGATGCTATCGATCAATGAACACAGGAAGACCGATACCCCATCCCTGTAAGAGATGCTACCCATATACACCCGTTTGTACCCGATCCTCTATTGTATAATATACCGAATCGATACTATCCGATACAGTCTAGACGTGGCCAACAGCCTTTTACGCATACAAACGGCATAGAACGCATACAACCGAGTACACTGTACACATTGTACACATACACTGTACAGTACAATCTACACATACAACAGGTCCGAGTATCGTATAAGCGGACATATGCTGAATACACAGGACTTACGCCATTCGCCAAGCGATCCGAGCGCCGGTCTGACCCTGTAGAACCCCTGAAACGGTCCTAGCCGTCCTGCCAACCATGGTGACCATCCATTCCTGCGCAGGTTGTACAGGGTATCGTCTGGATCGGCTCCGAAGGGGTCATCCCGTATTCCTTGGTCCAACTAAATCAACTTGTAACTCGTTTGGATTAAATTGTTTAGGTACCATAGACCAATCCACCTCCCCTAGACCGCCTGTTCGACCCGGCCCCTGTCCCACCCCAACTACCTTCCTGCACGCGCGCGCAACGCGGCGCGGCCAACGGATTTGTACGAAAACGGGTCCCCTATTCTAAGTACCTAAAGGGTCCTACCTCGTTTTGGTACCATCTGCGCTTTTAGGTACCATCCAACCACCCTCTTATCAATGGTTTACATGTTACTAAAATATCCCTTGACTTGTTTCACATTCTGTGGTATACTATGAAGTGAGGCGTTTCCGTTCACATCTTATGTTGTGGCTGACTTGAACGGATTCTGGGCTGACGAGTTTCAAAAGGAGACAAGCAGGAAATGGAACAAAGTACGCAAGGTGATACACGGTCATATGCAATAACACAGATAGAAGACGCATGGCTGCCCATGTTCGGCGCACCTGAAGTTACGGGGATAGTACTAAAGCCTGAGTACATTCAGGCATTAGACGCATTGACCTCTGATGGGGCAAGTAACCCCGGTGTGTTCTGCCCGATTATCGGAATGTTGGCAGACAGGATCGGGAAGCTGGAAGGGGCGACGGCTCAGGCAATAGCAGATGTATTCTTTGGCTCAACCGACGTCTTACAACGGGAATGGACGAAGGAGCAGTGTTTCCGAAACAGGGAATTTGAAGAGTAGATGGTCGGGCGGGGGCTTCACCGCCCCTTGCTTAGGTAAGACAAACGGAGGGTAATGAACGTTAAGCAATTTGCCGAGGCGCACCGCCTCAAGGTGATTATCGAGAAGCATAAAGATCAGGATAAAGAGGTATTCGTCAAGCTGGATATTCGCGGCAAAGATGGTGACCTCTACGAATACGGAACGCATGATGACGGTGTAGATATGTTTGCCGTCTCATACTTTGACGGAAAGCTCACTGCTGATCAGTTTGGCGGGATGCACCAGAGAGTTCCTTACTCATCGCCACGGACGGGGCGGGCAATGATTAGATTGCGGAAGTGTCAAGCCGCTGGAATGGAAGTTATCCAGCAGGGTGATTCCGAGTTTACTGCGCTGTTCAATCCCAGCAATACAGAACAGACCGCAACCGCCATGAGTGTGGCTGGGATCAAATCCAGACGTATACGTGTACTGACACCGGAGCAAAAAGAACGCCAGATTGCCGTTTTGACGGCGGCACGGGTAGCCAAACGGTCTGCCCTGCAATTAGCAGCCTGACCCATAGCGCAAGAGGACCGAGTTCCTTGTCAAAACGGGTGCTTTTGGGGTCAAATTCGCGTCGGAAGGGTCAAGGTGGTGGTTTCCATCATCCCTGCCCTTCCCAGACGTTTTATCGAGGACTAGACACATTGAAGAGACAGTTAAAAGAGATTGCAGAATTAACCAAACCGCTCACTGGTGACGGTGATCCATTTATCCGACTTGAGGCTTTGAAGCTACTGGCAAGTTTGAACGGGATTCTGGTCGCCCCTGAGACACGGGTTACCGATCCAAAGGCGCAATATGCTGTACGCGCAGCACAAGAAACCATCATGGGCCGGGTGTGGCAAAAAGCAGAGGGAAAGCGTAAGGCTAATCGCAAGTTTTACCTGAAAACTAGGATTCGAGAACTTGAGGCCGATGGTTCTAATCCTCAGCTATTAACACAGTTCAAAGCCGAACTGGCGACAGCGCCTAAACGGATTGTTGGTGGCACAGAATCGACGCAGGACGCATCGGAGCCTGTGGCGACAGTGAAAGATACCGAAGCCCTTCAGAAGGCACGGGAGAACGCGCTGGCATATCTTGCCGGTATGGCGAAGGAACAGAGCGAGGAATAATGACAAACGAATTGATGATTGAGAATTTGAACAGACTGATTTCAAATGACGTAATGGAAAGATACTTTAGCCCCGGTGCTTCGCAGAGCTACTGTCGTGAATGTGAATGCTGGGTATTAACATCCGAAGCGAAGCGCAAAGCGACAGAGCAGAAAGCCATAGCGGCGCGAATCATAGTCGCATTGACCGCTACAGATAACCCATCGGCGTGGGCTATCGAAGTCGCGAATACCGTTTTCGACTGCCCTCGGGCAGCGATCATAAGAGGCGAACTGGAGGATGCCCCGGATGTCTCGTGGAAATGGGTATCGGATCGAATGCGCAATCACAGGCCATTCTTTAGTGGTTACGAAACCACAGTTAGCGATGCGCAACTAATGGCGAGTCGCGATGGATGGGGCAAAACAAAAGCGGATTACAAAGCCGAGCGCCTGAAGCGCGGTGACCACCGCCCACATGCGGCGGAGTGCCCGAATGCGGAGCCGATAGCAGCGTAGTAGGTTGGAAGTGAGTATCACAATGTAGTTGATGATATTTTGAAATAGCATAAGAACTTGGCGATGGCGTCAGTCGTGTAGGCTCCGGGAGGCAGTGTTCCGCTGGCGGAAAACTGCGCCACAACCGAGTCGCCAGAAGGGAAGTTGACCGCTGGCGGTCAACTTCGGTCACCGAACCCAGAAGGAAGTTCCCTGCTGGCAGGGAACTTCGCCACAGCGAACCACGATGCAATCAAAGGACTTACTATTTCTGTTGACAGGGGCACGATTTTGTGGTATACTTCGAGCTGGTCAAAAGGGCGGTTTCCGCGTCTTGAACGGGAAGACGGGCTTCTTATTTCACCCGACACTAAGATGCCGACCCCTGCTTCAGTGATATATGATATTTCATATCCGCTATGATTTATCATATAGTACGCCACTTTGACTGTTACAAATAGGGGTCTCTGGGACCCGCATGAATAGAGGGTTTGGTGAACATTCGTACATTCACCCTGTTTATACTGCGAAACGCGTACATTCATAAAGTGCGCATCTTGAACAGCCATAATGGTTTAAGGTCATTTTCAAATGCAAAGTACATTCTGCTATATACAACAGGGATGTATGAAACCAAGAACCTGATAGTGAACACTCTGACGTTTGAGTATTGACGTTGACCATCCACCCTAACCACCAAGAGGGGTACGAGATGAAGGAACCATAAGGAACTGACCATAGGAACTTGAATGAACCTGTTTAACGTTAACCTGCCATACACCATTATCGATGCACGGATACTGACGCTCAATTCGAAGAATACTATCCTTGAGGCGCTACAGCTTTACGGCAGGACATATCTCAAATATGCCCTCTCTCAGGGATGGACCGCCTACCAGAATCGTCGGCATAACGAAGCTCTCTCCGAGCTACGGTACCGGGGCATTGACCCCGAGAAGATCGAAGCCGCCGACGCTCCCCGCGACCAGATTGCTCATGAAGACAGAATAACCATCCCCACTAAAATTGAATATGACACGCTCTCGCTGTCCGAGCTAAAGACGTTCATTGCGCTGTATCAGCAATCCCAGCATAAGCGTTCGCCTTACTTCACATTCAATGGGAGACAGGAAGAGCTTGCTCAGGTGGCAGGATTGCGACGGCAGGCCATCATTGGTGCTCTGCGGAAGCTACAGCAGCGCGGGCTGCTCACGGTGGGCAAGCAACGGGTGGAAGGCGTCAAGGGGATCACCGGCACTACCGTGTCGCTGCTGGACCCTGAATCTGGCGTTAAGCTCCATTACCTTGCACTGTTTTATGCACAACGTATGGGTAGTATCTTACCGCTGGACCGGTACAAGCTGGCGCTCAAGGGTCACGATCCTCGCTATCAACTGGAAGGGCTCACGGGTTACATAGCACGCCATCGAACGTGGTGTCCGTTCTGTAGGGAAAAGGAAGGGAGGGAGTGGACTCGGAAACGAGACTTGGAGTTTACATATACCGATGAGGAGGATTTGTGGAAGTGTTTCGAGTGTGGGCTTGGTGGTGATTCAGCCCGCCTGTTCACGTTGCGGTATTGGGATATATGGAAGGAAACGCCATTTGCCCTTACAGCGGACACGGTTAAGTTTTTGACGGGCGCAGAGGAGGGGGAATTTCAAGCATGGTTGGAAGCACAGAAAGGAGGACAGGATGCACAGATTGTTAATTGACAGAGCGCGGGACGCAATGGCGCTCTGGCGTGGGATGTTAAAGATCGAACCGCCGTCTTTGGAGCAGTTCGTTATCTGGTCGAAGCAGTTTACAGATGCCCAGATGGAACGGGCAGTCTTCAGATGTGGACAGCGGTTTGATGCCAGCGCCGATCCCGTTACCGTACACAAATACGCTACGGGAACGCTAGTGAATATCAAGCGTGAGGAGCAACAGAAGACTATGGAGGGAGTATGAACGACAAATTGAAAGCTAAAATTTGGCTTGATGGTGGTAAGTGTAGAGTTGCCCTTGTGAAAGACGGAAAGATATTGTTTCTATTAAGAGGCAGCTATTACGGATTTGACACACCAAATCGCAGGGGTGAGTGGATGCTGTGGGCGATAATACGCACTGCCTTAACGAATCGGCATAACGAAAAGCCATTATCGTCACTATGGCAACCATATCTAGGTTTTGAAGCTTCTTTTAGCGCGGTGGAACCGGAGGTAGCAGCATGACCGATCCGAATCTGATTTTTAAGCTGGCACGGAAAGTCACTGAAAGATATTTAGAGGAGAGCCGTGAGCGTTTCGACGCAGCCGAACGTGCGCAATTGGCGCGGATAGTGCTGGATAAGACTGGCGGAGATGCAGCGGTGCTCGAACGCTTCTACAGCGATCCTGTATGCGCACTAGCAGCCGAATTTGTAGAAGGCGGTGATCACAGCTTCGAGCGGATGATGCAGATGGTGGATGAGCGTTTCAAAGGAAAGGATGGAACAACAGAGTGATAACACGACGCCGAAACGGCGCACACGTAATAACGCACGACCAGCACAACTAAAGCAACTTTTCAAGGATGTATACGGTGATCCCGCGAATGTGACTTTACTGTGGGAAAACCGGGCACACTATCGAGGCCCTATCGATTCGACGCCATTCAGAAAGTGGGCGGATCGGTGGATGGCATTCGAAGCAAAGCGGTCGCAATGGCTGCAACAGACTCTCGCACAGCATCGCCGTGTGATCATGCAGGCAGCCGAGATCGCGCTCCAGAAGAGCTTCGCCAAGGACTATTCGATCACCGGCGAGGATGTACTGTGTGACGTGTCGTGGCTGTTGTATCAACACGCGCGAAGTTTCATGCGATCTGATCAGACTACGACACCAAAGCTCAGTACCAGAATTACAGGGCTGGTGCGCTGGCATGTGTACATAAAATACTTAAAACCGCGATGGGCCAATCTCAAGCGGGTTACCTCTCAGGTGGAATCTGGCATGTCCCTTGGTGTCGAGGCGTACGGCGGGGAGGAGTTAGAAGAGATGGCGATGCTTGAAAATGCGGAGCGGTACTACTCCCCTCAAGATGCATATGGAAACCGTGATTAAAAAGCGTGCATAAGGATTATTTCGCGGCGCTGGCGTGTAACCACTGTATCCGCAGTGGTTTAGTTACTGTTTCTATTGGCATAAATTCGCACGGCTCATAGTAAGTAGAGAGCCAAGTAAATTTCTCCAAGTCACTAGGGCGGGCATTCGACCATATGGCAAGGTGCATAGAACACCAGTCCGCCCATAGTGACAACCTGAGAACGATACACTATACGCTTTTGGACCCAAGATAAGAACACGCGAACACGTCCAGCGTAATGTGATACCGAATCAGGCGGAGACAGTACAAAATCCAATAACGGAGAGAGGTGGGCAACAACGGACGTTACGACAAAGACCCGGACTGGCGGTTTGAGCGCCACGCTGAGGCACTGGCAAAAAGCACGGCGTTGTACATCGAATTGCGGCAACTGTTAAACCACGCGCCGATATCCGCAATGAATAATGACCGGGACGCGAAGCGGTCTTTTAATCGGTTTCGAGCCGCTGAGTTTTGCGCCGATTATGAAAACGCAATCAAAAATGCAAAGAAGCTAGCGCAGTTCTCGCCGCACCTGTGGACGCATTATCTGCGCTACTTGCTAACCGTCGCGGAACTGGTGGAACACAAGATTCCCGCTGGACACTGGCGAGACCTAGTGAGAACGTTCGGCAAGGTGCTTTATGCAAGTTAT
>Ga0302326_10029787_pt1 | contig 10943 bp, 11 predicted proteins | sample Palsa_T0_3_FD_202264 | JGI IMG/M metagenome (GOLD analysis project Ga0302326, IMG submission 202264) | Peat permafrost microbial communities from Stordalen Mire near Abisko, Sweden - Palsa_T0_3 | ecosystem: Environmental > Terrestrial > Soil > Palsa > Peat permafrost | place: Sweden: Abisko...
ACGGCTGGACCCCGCTCTCCGTCGCCGTCCAGAGCGGCAAATTGTGGGTCAGCTATGAGGCGCCGACCGACGGGGGGACGGCGGCCATCGGCGACTTCGACCTGTCGGCGGCGAACCCCGCCCTGCGGACTCAGAGGGCGATGGGCAACTGGGACACCGGCTCGCCGCCGCTGATCGCCGCGGATCCGTCTGACGCCGGCAACGTGCTGGTGGCGATGCAGGAAGCCTCGGAACCCGCATCCGTCGTGAGCTACGACACCGCCACGGACCCGGTGACGGTCCGCGCCCAGGCCTTTCAACTGGTTAACGGCAGCGGCGAGGACGGCTGCGATAACGTCCAGGACATCGCCGTCGCCCCGGGCGGCGCCCAGTTCGTCCCGGCCTGCGGCCTTCCGTCCGCGCAGTATCGCTACAGCACGGCCAGCCTGGCCGTGCAGGGCTCCTATCCGAGCAGCGAGTACCCGGACGCCGTCGCCATCGCCTCGGGCAGCGGCACGGTCGCGGCCGGGGTCTCGCAACCGACTCCCGGGCTGCCCGACATCTTCCTCTACGCGCAGGGCCGCGACGTGCCCTTGAATGTGTTCGACGCCGGCAACGGGGCGCTCGCGCCGCGCGGACTCGCCCTGTCGGCGGACGGCTCGAGGCTGTTCGCCGTCAGCCTGACCTCGAGCGGCCTGACCCTGAACACCTACGCTGACCTCACGCTGCCGCAGGCCTCGCTCACGCTCGCGGGTCCAGCCACCATCAGCTTCGGAGAGGCCCCGACGGTGCAGGGCACCCTCACGGCCGACGGCTCGCCGCCCACCGGAGTCGGTTCGCCGCTGGCCGGAAGGACGGTGACCATCACTAGGACCGGGCCGGGAGGCACCAAGACCTGGACGGTCACCACGAACTCCGGCGGCGCCTTCACGATGACCAGCACCCCGCCCGCCCGCGGGAGCTATGTCTACACCGCCCTTTTCTCCGGCGCCCCTGACCTCTCGCCGGCGGCGGCCACGCTGCGGATGACCGTCCCCCTGCTGTCGACCTCGCTCACCGTGTCGGCAACCCCGAAGACGTCGAATTACGGCGGGACGGTGCGCGTCACCGCGCACCTGGGCGCGACCTACACCAACCGGAAGGTCGAGATCCTCGGACGGGCCGCTGGCGCTAGCGCCAGCATTGTGCTCGCCAACGCCGCGGTCAACCGCTCGGGGAACTTGACTGCCACCGTCCGGGTGGGGGAATCCGCGACCTTCACCGCGGTATTCCTTGGCGATGCCAGGTACGCGGCCAAGACCGCGACCGCCAGCGTGCAGACCCGCGCCGCAGTGGTAGCGGCGCTCGGCGGTTTTTACACGAGCAAGCGGGTCGGCGCGGTCACCTACCGGCTGTACCACCGCACCAAGCGCCTCACCCTGGCCGCCGCCGTCCTGCCCGACAAGGCCGGCGAGTGCGTGCAGGTGCAGCTGGAGGAGGACGTCAAGGGCGTCTGGCGCGACGGCGGCAATAGCAAGTGCGTCGCGCTGGGCGAGAAGAGCGCGATAGGCGTCTACCTAACGCTCGGCCGCGCCAACGTCGGCTACCCGTACCGGGTCAGGATCGACTACCTCCGCGGTTCCGACGTCCGCAACCTCAGCGCGGACAGCGGCTGGCAGTACTTCATCGTCGAGAAATAGCCGACCCGTCCGCGTCCGCCGCCGACCCCTGAGTCGCGGCCGGCCCGGCCGGCGCCTCGGCGCTGGCGATGCCGGGCCGCCCCGGCAGCCAGCACGAGAGGAGGGCGGCGAGCGCGGCGAAGCCGACCGACCACCAGAAGGCGACGTGGAAGGCGGCGATGAGGTCGCCGTGGTGAGCGGCGATGGCGCTCTCGAGGATCACCGCCAGGACCGCGACGCCGAAGGAGCCGCCGATCTGCTGCGCGGTCCTGGTCAGCACGCTCGCGTGCGGGATCTGGGCGCGGTCGAGTCCGAGGTAGGCGACCGCCATGACCGAGATGGTGACGGCACCGAGCCCGAAGCCGCGCGCGAGCAGCCACAGCGCCAGCAGCCAGCTGCTGGTCTTCGGGTCGGCGAAGCAGAACGGGATGGTGGAAGCGGCGATGATGGCGAACCCGACGATGGCGACCGGGCGCCCTCCGATCTTGTCGGTCAGCCGTCCCGCGAGGCCACGGCTCAGCAGGGCGCCGACGCCCTGCGGGACGAGCATGATCCCCGCGGTCAGGGCGCTGGCGCCGCGCGCCTCCTGGTAGAACAGCGGCAGCACCAGCACGGCGCCGTACAGCGTGAACCCGGAGAAGAACAGCACCAGCGATGACGAGCCGACCGACCGGTGGGTGAACAGCCGGATGTTCACGATCGGCTCACTCGCGCGCACCGCGTACAGGCAGAAGGCGACCAGGAGGACGGCGCCGATCGCCAGCGGGATGATCACGTCCCGGTGGCCGAATCCGGCCGCCGCGCCCGCGTTGGACAGGCCGAGGATGAGCGCCGCGATGCCCGGCGCGAGGAGCGCGAACCCGAGGACGTCCATCCTGGGCTTGACCGCGGACACGGTGTCCTTGGGCAGGTACCTCGCGGCCAGGATCAGGCCCGCCAGGCAGAACGGCACGTTCACCCAGAACATGAACCGCCAGCTCAGGTGGGTCAGGATCGCGCCGCCGACGAGCGGGCCGAGGATCGGGCCGACCAGCGCGGGCAGTGCGATGAGGGTGACCGTCCGGCCGAGCGACTTGCCCCCGGCGGCCTGCATGATGAGCGTCGTCAGCACCGACAGCAGCAGCCCGCCGGCCGCCCCCTGGACGACCCGCCAGGCGATCAGGGAGTCCGCGTTCCAGGCCAGGCTCGCCCCGATGGAGCCGACGAGGAAGAGGGCCAGCGCGAACATCCACAGCCGCTTTCCGCCGTACCGCCGCAACCCCCAGGTGGAAAGCGGCACCGTCATGCCGAGGGCCAGCAGGTATCCGGTGCTGACCCACTGGATCGTCGAGACGGACGAATGCAGGTCGGTCACCAGCGTGTGCAGGGCGACGCTGACGATGGTGGTGTCGAAGACCACGGCCAGAACGCCGACGACCAGGATGATGCCGGTCTTGATGACCTTCGGGTCGACCTTGCCGTCGGCCGGGGCGGTTGCAGCCATGGGACCATCTCCAAATAAGAGTTGTTGACCTTTCTTATCTGGAGCGTACGCTAGGATGATAAGGAAGGCAAGCCTCTCTTAAAGGGGTGAGTAGGCTCATGGTCATGTCCGATCAGGTCCGACACCGCCGCCGGGGCGAGGAGCTCGAGCGCGCGCTGCTCGACGCCGCCTGGGAGGAGCTGGCGACGGTCGGGTTCACCAGCCTGACGATGGAGTCGGTCGCGGCGCGGGCCAAGACCGGGGTCGCGGTGCTGTACCGCCGCTGGTCGAACAAGGACGAGCTGGTGCTCGCCGCCATTGTCAACTACCGGGAGACGCACCAGGTGGAGACCCCCGACACCGGCACCCTCCGAGGCGACCTGCTCGAGCTGCTCGGCAGCTTCAGCGACGGGCAGTCCAGCTTTCGCGCGGTCGTCACCGCCAGCTTCGCGGGCCTGCTGGCCGACAGCGGGATGACCCCGGCCGAGGTGCGCGGCCGGATCATCCAGGACGCGCCGATCAAGTCCTCCGCGATCTACCGCCGGGCCGGCGAACGGGGCGAGATCGACCTCGACCGCATCCCCGAGGCCGTCCTGTCCATGCCGTTCGACCTCATGCGCCATGAGCTGTTGATGACGCTGACTGCGGTCCCCCCTGAGCGGATCGTCTCGATCGTCGACGACCTCTTCCTCCCGCTGGCGGCGCAGTACCGGCCGGCCGCGGCCGCGGCGAGCCGGGAGTAACCTCGTCGCGGTGGCGCCGTTTATTGAATGGCGGCGTCACCGGGGGAGATGCGATCCTGTCGCCATGCTCAGCGCCAGCGAGGTGGAGTCCTTCGTCGCCGACGGGTACGTCGCCCTCCGGGGCGCGGTGCCGGACGACGTCGTGCGGGCCTGCCGGCAGCTGGTCTGGTCCGATCTCGGCCAGCGCGGGGTGACCGAAGACCCGGCCACCTGGACGGAACCGGTGGTGCGGATCGCCTGCCCCGAGGGCGGCCCGTTCGCCGAGGCCGGGACCAGGCCTGCTCTGTGGGAGGCCTTCGACCAGCTGATCGGGGTCGGCCGCTGGTGGCGTCGGGAAGGTATCGGCGGCACGATCCCGGTGCGCTTCCCGAGCCTGGCCGATCCCGGCGACGCGGGCTGGCACATCGAGGCCAGCTACGAACGCGACGGGCAGCTGCGGGTCAACATCAACTCCCGTGCCCGCGGGCTGCTGGCGCTGTACCTGTTCAGCGACGTCGACGAAGCCAGCGCGCCGACCCGAATCCGTCCCGGGTCGCACCTCGACGCCGCCCGGGTGCTGGCCCCGGCCGGCCAGGAGGGGCTGCCCTGGACCAAGGCGGCGTCAGCGGCGGCGGAAGCGAGCGCGGGCCGGCCGACGGCCCTGGCGACCGGCCAGGCCGGCGACGTGTTCCTCTGCCACCCGTTCCTGGTCCACGCGGCCTCGTGGCCGCACCAGGGGCGGCTGCCGCGCATGATGGCGCAGCCGGGCGTGGCCCTGCACGCCCAGTTCCCGCTGACCGCCCCGCTCAGCCCGGTCGAGCAGGCAATACTCAACGGCGTCAACTCGGGGCCGGTCGGCCGAGACGCTGCGTTCGGGACTGGTCCTCGCGTGCGCATGAATGGGTGTTGTTAGCCGCGCACTTGATGACTATAATTCAGGTCATGACGACGATTCCGTTGGCCGACGCGAAGGCCCGCCTGTCCGCCGTCCTCGATGGAGTGCGGGACACGCATGAGAGGGTGGTGATTACCCGCAACGGCCGTCCCGAGGCCGTGATCATGTCCGTGTCGGATCTGGAATCGCTTGAGGAGACCCTCGACCTGCTGTCCACGCCGGGCGCAGTGGACGAGATCAATGCGGCGGAGGCCGAGATCGCACGCGGCGAGGCAATCGGCGCGGATGAACTCAGGCGGCTGATGGAGCAGCGGAAGCGAGCTGAGCGCGGTGGCGAATGAGCGACGGGGCGTACACGCTGTCGCTGGCCCCCACAGCCCGTCGCGCGCTGGTTGAAGGCCCGCCTCGCGGTCTGCCACTGGCGGTCGCGGCGGCGGTTACGGAGTTTCTTACCGGTCCGCTGCTCGACAACCCGTTCCGAGTCGGCAAGCCCTTGGCCCGGGAATTGGACGGTTATCACTCCGCCCGCCGTGGTGCGTACCGCGTGGTCTATCGAATTGACGAGATCGATCGGGTCGTTCACGTTGTGCGCATCGATCACCGTGCTGACGTGTACCGGACCCGCTGACAGCTCCGCTGGGAACGAAGCAGGCCGGGCCCGGCCGCCGCGGTCGGCCGCCGTGCCCGGCGCTGACCGGCTTTACGGCCAGGTCGTCAGGGCCTGCCTGATGGAGCTCTGCGCCTCGTCGGCGCCGACCTCCGAGAGCAGGTTGAACGCGTTATTCGACGCGGCGCAGCTCGTGCAGGTCTCCGGCAGGTCATTGACGAAGTCCCCGAACTCGTAAGTCCGGGCGACGACCTTCCCGCTGCTCATGAACGGGATGCTGATCCAGCCGGTGTCCGCCAGGTCCAGCTTGTAGGGCAGGCAGCCGGAGCTGGACAGGCAGAATTCATAGGAGCCCGCCTTCCACCGCACGTTCAGCTGCGCGAGGAACTTGCCGGCGATCGAGGACTTGCCGAGGCTCGCCGCCTCCTGAGTGACGATCTGGCCCCACGGACTCGACGCTGACGCCGCACCGCCCACCAGGATGTTGAAGAACCGGGTCCGCGCGGCGCCGGTCAGGGAACGGCCGTTGCTCACCGAGGCGTACAGCCGGGCGGCGTCGGCCAGCGTCAGCTCGTTGCGGACGCCGCCGAGGAACCCGCAGCCAATGTAGGGCTGGTCGAGGTGCGTGCTCGTCATGCCAAGCTGGTCCGCCAGCGCCTGGACCTTCGCCAGCCCCCACTTGATGGCGAAGCCCCGGGTGTAGATGTTGTTGGAATCCTGGATCATCCCCGTGAGCGCCGTGAGGATGGTCGTGGTGTGCGCGTTCGCGGGCGTCTGGGGCACGCTGGCGGGGCAGGCGTCGGGGTCGGGCGGGCCGCTGTTCGGCCAGTAGTAGGTGATCTTCGAGTTCATCGAGATGCCGGACCGCAGGGTGTAGAGCAGGTAGAGCACCTTGATGGAACTGGCCGGCTCGTACCGGAAGTTCGAGTTGGCGGCGATGACGGGCGCGGCGCCAGGCGTCGAGGAGACGAAGTAGGCGCCGTGGTACCCGCCGCCCCAGCCGTGTGCGTCGGCGTAGGCCTGGATCTGCCGGCTCGCGGCGTTGACGGGGGCCTGGGCCGGGTTATTGTCCTCGAATTCGACCGTGGCAAACTTAAGCACGCCATTCACGTAGTAGGGCGACAGGTCAATCAGGCGGGTTCCGTGGCTGACGATGTTGCTCTCCACGGTCGCCGCACTGATGCCGTACCACCAGTACCACTCTTCGCCCTCGCTCGCGACGAGAATCGCATCCCAGCCGCCGGTCGGGTCCGGAGCAAGCGCGATCACGCGCATATTGTCATTTTTCACATGCGACGAAATGGTGCTGATAGGGACGCCGTACCAGTATTCCGAGGACGCGTAGTCGGCGCCGGTGTTGGAGATCATGATGACCGCGAAAACACGCTGGTCGCCATCCATGTACGGCCGCAGGGCGACCAGGCGCGCGTTGTGCTGGCTGAGCAGCTGCCCGATCGCGCTGCCGCTGATGCCGTAGTACCACCACCAGGCCCGGTCCTGGGCGCCGGAGTTGGGCACCATGACCACCGCGAACCGCAGGCCTGCGCTCGTCTGGTACGGGTCGATGCTGATCAGCCGCGCCTGGTTGTGGCTGAGCAGGGTACTCACCTGGCTGGCGGTCTGCCCGTAGTACCACCACCAGCCGCTCGCGTAGGCGCCGCTGTTGGCGACCATCGTCACCGCGAACGTCGGCACGGACGGATCCATGACCCGGATCTGGGTGATCCTCGCGTCGTGCTGGGTGGCCAGCGCGCTGACCTGGCTCGCGGTCTCCCCGTAATACCACCACCGCGCCGTGGCGATGGTGGTCGACTGGTCGTTGGTCGTGGGGAAGGCGTCAGTGGCCCCGGCCGGGGCCGCCATCCCGGTGATTACCGCGAGGGCGGCGAGGCTGGCGAGAACGGACCGGAGCCCGGCCGGCCTGGTTTTTTCCCAGAATTTCGTAATTCGAGAATTCATGGCACTCCAATCGGCATCCACATGCGCCGAATATTTCGGCAGCCGATCCTCGCAGCTTGCATCTCGAATAACAAATACCGGTCGCCGACAAAGGCCGCGCCGGATGGGAGGCGAGACAAATGATTAATACCGGAATTCCTAGAACAGGGTGCCCTCGCGCTCGATGCCGCGCATGGCGTCGTAGTCGAGGACCACGCAGCGGATGCCGCGGTCCTCGGCCAGCGTGCGCGCCTGGAGCTTGATCGTCTGGGCGGCGAGTACGCCCTTGACCGGCGCCAGCAGCGGGTCCCGGTTCAGCAGCTCCAGGTACCTGGTCAGCTGCTCGGTGGCGTCGATCCCGGCGTGCCGCTTGAGCTCGACCGCCACGTGCTCCCCGTCGGCGCCGCGGCACATGATGTCGACCGGCCCGATCGGGGTGGGGTACTCGCGGCGGATCAGCCGGTAGCCGTCGCCGAGCAGGTGCAGCTGCTCGGCCAGCAGCTCCTGCAGGTGGGACTCGACGCCGTCCTTGACCAGGCCGGGGTCGACGCCCAGCTCGATCGAGGTGTCGGACAGGGTCTCGGTGATCGTGATCGTGAGCGTTTCGCCGGCCTTGTTGACGACCGTCCACTTGTCCGGCTGCTCGGTCAGCCGGCAGGGCGGCGACATCCAGTTAAGGGGCTTGTAGGAGCCGCCGTCGGAATGCACGAGGACCGACCCGTCGGCCTTCACGATGAGCAGCCGGAGGGCGGCCGGGAGGTGGGCGGTGAGCCTGCCGTCGTAGTCGACGCTGCACCGCGCGATAACAAGGCGCACGGACGCACTGTAGTGCGATTTGGCGGGTGCTGGGCGCGGATACCCTTGATGACTGTGACCGCGCGTAAGAGCCGGCGGCCTAAGTCCGGCACGCCAGCAGCGCCCCTTGGCCCCGAGCGGGTCGAGGAATGGCCGGACGGCGACTGGGCGGTGCGCCCGGTGCCCGGCGCGGCGGCGGGCAAGGCGTACCGCTGCCCCGGCTGCGACCAGGAGCTCTACCCCGGCACCGCGCACGTCGTGGTCTGGCCGACGCACGCGGGCGTCGCCGACCGGCGGCACTGGCATACCGTGTGCTGGCAGCGGCGCCTGCAGCGCCGCCCCGGCTGAACAGCCCTCACAAATCATCCCGTATCGGGGGCCGCGGGGGGTCGGCCCCCCGAAGACAGCAGAGGAAACATGGCACAACTGATCAGGGCGGCGACCGTTCTTCCGGCCAGGCGGACGCCGATTGACTTCACCACCGAGGACGGGCTGAACCTGGTCGGCGAGCTCGCGCTGCCGGCTGACCGCGACCCGGCCGCCACGCTCGTCTGCCTGCACCCGCTGCCGACGCAGGGCGGCATGATGGACAGCCACGTGATGCGCAAGGCCTCCTACCGGCTGCCCGCGCTGGCCGACGTGGCCGTGCTGCGCTTCAATACGCGGGGCACCGAGTCCGAGCGCGGCCGGAGCGGCGGCGAGTTCGGCGGCGGCGAGACCGAGCGCTACGACGTCGAGGCGGCGGTCCGCTACGCGGCCGACGCCGGGCTGCCGAACATCTGGCTGCTCGGCTGGTCGTTCGGCACCGAGCTGACGTTGCGCTGGGGGCTGCTGCCGGGCGTGGTCGGCGGGATCCTGCTCTCCCCGCCGCTGCACCGGGCGACCGACGCGGACCTGGACGCGTGGGCCGCGTCCGGTCGGCCGCTGACCGCGCTCGTCCCCGAGTTCGACGACTACCTGCGGCCGGACGAGGCGCGGCAGCGCTTCGGGCGGGTGCCGAAGGCCGATGTGATCGGCGTCGACGGCGCCAAGCACCTCTGGGTGGGCGAGACGTACGTCCGGATCGTGCTGAACGAGATCGTGCGGGTGGTCAATCCGGCCGCGCTGCACGGCTCGACGCTGCCGACCGAGTGGGGCGGAGCGCTGTGACCGAGCCGCTGTTCAGCCTGGCGGGCAAGAAGGCGCTGGTGACCGGCGCGTCGCGCGGCCGCTCGAGCTTCGTGACCCCCTTCCTCGACCTGCGCCAATCCGGCTGGGACAAGGTGCTCAGGCTCAACCTGGACTCCACGATGTGGATCTGCCAGGCGGCCGGGGCGCACATGACAGCCCGCGGGACCGGCTCGGTGATCAACGTCGCCTCGGTCGCGGGGCTGGCCGGGGCTCCGTTCCTGGCCCCCTACGGCGCCGCCAAGGCCGCCGTCGTCGCGCTGACAAGACCCTCGCGGTCGAGTGGGGCCGCAGCGGCGTGCGGATCAACGCGCTCTGCCCGGGCTGGACCGCGACCGACCTGAACCGGGTGATGTGGGACTCGCCGGACGGCGGGGCGGCCACGATCGCCACCGTCCCGATGGGGCGCTGGGGCAAGCCGGAGGAGATGGCGGGTCCCGCCGTCTTCCTGGCCAGCGAGGCCGCCAGCTTCATGACCGGGCAGGTGCTGGTCATCGACGGCGGCCAGACCGCCACCGCCTGAACCGCCCGCCCGCACCCGCAAAAGACGCGCGCAAAAACGCGTGCGCCCGGCCCCCCTATGGGCCGGGCGCACGCGTTTTTCGCAACGAGCCCCGTCAGGCGCCAGTCGCGGTTACTCGGTCCACCAGTCCTCAGCGTCCGGGCCCTTGCCCTCGCCGTTGGCCGAACCGTTCGGGCGCGGCGCCGGAGCGGCGCCGTTCCCGGCCGGGCGCACGGCGGGCGCCGCGGCGGCCGGCACGCTCTCGGCGATGGCGGGCTGGACCGGGGCGGCGGCCACGGCCGGCTCCATGGCCGGCATCTGGATGCCGAGCTGCCCGCCGAGAAGCTGGCGGACCTGGGCGAGGTGGGTGGAGATGTTGTCCTTCTGGCGGGTCAGCTCGTCGACCTCGCGCTGCGAGGCGACGCGACGCCGCTCGGCCTCGGCCTTGGTCTCCGACAGCAGCTGGTCGGACTGCGCCTTGGCCTGGGCGACGATCTGGTCCGCGTTCTTCTTCGCGTTCGACACCAGCTGACGCGCGTGCTGGTCGGCGTCGCGACGGGTCTGGTCGGCCTGCGCCGACGCCTTGGCGGCGCGCTGCTCGGCGGTGGACGCGCGCTGCTCGGCCTCGGACACCAGCTTCTGGGTGGCAGCCTGGGCGGCGGCGAGGCGCTCGGCCTCCTGGCGCTCGGCTTCCTCCCGCCGGGTGGCGAGCTGAATCTCGAACTCCGCCTCGGCCTGCGCCCGCTGCGCCTCGCTCTCCTCGAGGATCCGCTGCGCCTGCGACCGCATCTCGTCGGCCTGCCGCTTGGAGGTGGTGAGGATCTCGTCCCGCTCGCGCTTGGCGGCCGCCTTGAGCTGGGCCACCTCGCGCTCGGTGGTGGTCCGCAGCTTGGCGATGTCGCGCTCGGTGGCGGCGCGCTTCTCGGCGACCTCGTGGTCGGCGGTGGCGCGGAGCTTGGCGACCTCGCGCTCGGTGGTGGAGGTCAGCTCGTCGGCCTCGCGCCGGGCGGTGGTGCGGATGGAGTCGGCCTCGCGCTCCGCCGCGCCGCGCACGTCGTCGGTCTCGCGCTTGGCGTTGGCCCGCAGCTCGGCCGCCTCGTTCTCGGCCGCCGCCCGCAGCTCGGCGCCGTCAACCTTCGCGGCCGCCTTGATCTCGTTCGCCTCGGACCGCGCGGCCTGGACGAGCTCGGTGGCCTGCTCCTCGGCCAGCCGCAGCAG
>Ga0302326_10029788_pt1 | contig 10942 bp, 11 predicted proteins | sample Palsa_T0_3_FD_202264 | JGI IMG/M metagenome (GOLD analysis project Ga0302326, IMG submission 202264) | Peat permafrost microbial communities from Stordalen Mire near Abisko, Sweden - Palsa_T0_3 | ecosystem: Environmental > Terrestrial > Soil > Palsa > Peat permafrost | place: Sweden: Abisko...
ATTTTGTTGGTTGCTGTTTCTGGTGTTGGGGGGGTGGGGGGGGCCGGGCGGACCTGGCGGGTTCGGCGGGCCTGGAGCTGGTGTCCGGGGTGGTGCAGCTGCGCCCGGAGGACGCGATGCTCGAGGCGATGCTGTCGGGCTGGCGTGCCCAGCAGGCGGCGCGGGGGCTGCGGGAGGACACGGTGGCGGACCGGGAGCGGCTGGTGCGGCGGTTCGGCGAGTTCGCCGGCGAGTACCCGTGGGCGTGGTCGCCGGGCCACATGGTCTGTGGGTCACCGAGCGGGGTGGGCGGGTCAAGCCGGCGGAGATCAACGCCCGGTTCACCGCCTACCGGGACGCGCTGGGCCTGCCCAGGGCGCTGACGGTGCACTCGGAGCGGCACGCCTACGTCACGCACCTGACCGAGGACGGGGCCGACCGGCGCTTCATCCAGCTTCTCTTGAGCCGACGTATGGGTGTCCACGACGTGCACCACGAGGCCGGCGCGTGCGGGAATCTGCGTGCTGGAGGTGGTTATCTGCGGTCGTCCGTTACGCAGATACCCCGGAGGTTCGATGCTTGTTCAGCGGGTCCTGATGCCCGTCTCGTCGCTTGAGTCCTGGACGGTCCTCGGCGATGGTGGCGGGCCGGTGGAGCCGATCGAGCGCTACCTGGCCTACCTGACCGATATCGACCGGTCGCCGAACACGGTCAAGGCCTACGCCCACGATCTGAAGGACTGGTTCGATTTTCTTGATGTGCGGGGCCTGGACTGGCGTGAGGTGCGGCTGGAGGATCTGGGCGAGTTCGTCGCCTGGCTGCGGTTGCCGCCGGCGGGCCGGGCTGGCGGGGTGGCGTTGCTGCCCTCGGCTGAGCATCATTGCTCTGCCGTCACGGTCAACCGGAAGCTGTCGGCGGTCAGCGGCCTGTATACGTTTCACGCACGGCACGGCGTCGATCTCGGCGACCTGGTCACTGAGCTGCAGCCCGCGAGGCGGCGCTCGGGATGGAAGCCGTTCCTTTATCACCTGAGCGCGGGCGAGCCGGAGCGGCGGCGCACGATCAAGCTGCGCAGCGTGCGCAGGCAGCCGGTGATCCTGACCGCCGCCCAGGTGCAGGCGATCCTGGATGCTTGCGCCCACCTGCGGGATCGCCTGCTGTGGGCCTTGCTGTGGGATACGGGCATAAGGGTCGGGGAGGCCCTGGGGTTGCGTCATGAGGACCTGGCCGCGGCCGAGGGCGAGCTGACGATCACCCCGCGCCTGAATGACAACCGGGCCCGGGCCAAGTCGGGCAGGCCGCGGACCATCCCGGTCAGCCCGGAGGTGATCCGGCTTTACGCCGATTACCTGCACGAGGAGTACGGCGACCTGGACTCGGACTACGTGTTCGTCAATTTGTGGGGCCGGCCGTTCGGGCGCCCGTGGAGCTACCCGGCGGTCTACGACCTGGTGGTGCGGCTGCGGCAGGCCACCGGCGTGGACTTCGATCCGCACTGGTGCCGGCACACGTATGCCACGCGGCTGCTGCGCAAGAGCACGCCGATCGAGGTGGTCAGCACGTTGCTCGGGCATTCCTCGATCACCACCACCTTGGACATTTACGGACATCTGTCTGTTGAGGATGCCCGGCGTGCCCTGGAGGCGGCTGGCTGGTTCACCGGGCGGGAGGTGCGACTGTGAGCCCGGTCATCACCCAGGCGGAGCGGGCGTGCTGGCAGCGCCGCGCGGCTGCCGAGCTGGCCCGGATCCTGGACTGCCACCCGGAGCTGCCGTGCATCACCTGGACGATCGGCCCGGCCGGCTCGGTCGTCGTCGGGCGGGTCAGCGGCCTGGCGCCGGCCGGGCAGGTGCGCCAGGTCTTCGGCGCATGGCAGCAGGCGCTGGGGCTCGGGGAATGCAGCGAGCAGCGCGGCGGAGGCGGGACAGCCAGGCTGCACGCGGCCGACCGCCGTGGTGAGGTGTCCATCCGGCTGACCGCGGCCGTGCTCGGCGACGCGCAGGGTGAAGACCGATGACGGCGGGCCGGGAGCCGGTGACCGCGGACGCGGGCCGGGCTGGCCTGCTGGGCGAGCTGATGGCTGCGGTCCGCCCGGAGTTCCGGGTGGACATTTATGTCCCTGAGCGCGGTGCGCTGGTGTTCGGCACCGCGCCCTGCCGGGTGCCTGGCTGCGTCCGGCAGCCGCGCACCCGCGGGCTCTGCAAGGGCCACTACTACAGGTGGAAGGACGCGGGCCGCCCCGACATCGGCCAGTTCGCCGCGACGGCGTCCCCGGAGGGGCTCGGCCGCAAGGACCTCACGGTCTGCGTCGTGCCGGGCTGCCGTTACGGGGGCGCACGCCGCGGGCTGTGCGTCCGTCACCAAGGGTCCTGGGAACGTGCCGGCAAGCCGGACCGCGCGGCATGGCTGGCCGGGCTCGCTCCTGTTCACGATCCCGGCCACCCGGTCTGCGCGCTGTCTTACTGCACGCTGTGGACGCACGGCAGCTCACCGTTCTGCGTCAACCACCGATCGCGCTGGGAGGCGGTAGGCAGGCCGGATATCGGCGAGTTCGTCGTGCTCTGCGAGTCTTACGGGGACGACCGCTTCGACTTCCGGTTGCTGGGCGATCGCCGGCAGCTGAAGCTGGAGCTGCAGTACGCGCTGCAGTGCCGGCATGACGAGCGGCAGGTCAAGACCCCGGCCGCCGTCGCCCGCCCAGTCATCACGCTTGCCGCGTCCAGCCCGGTGACCTCGCTGCTGGACTGGCCCGTGGAGCGGTGGGGCGAGTTCTTCGACGCCAGCCACGCCGCCAGGCACGGGCAGAACGGGCAGCTGGCGTTCCTGCGCTACGCCTGCCGCTGCCTGGAGGACCTGCTCTGCGGCAGTGGCTGGGAGGCGGAGTTCCCGCGGGATGTGTGGGAGCTGCGGCGGCTCGGGATCGAGGGCCGCAAGCGGCTGCGGTTCGACGGCATCCCGCAGCCCTGGCTGCGCCAGCTGGCGAAACGGTTCGCCCGCTGGCGGCTGAGCATCGGCCGCAGCCCGATCCAGACCTACATCGACGTCCAGGCGGTGACCCGGCTGGCCCGGTTCCTGGACGCCCCGCCGGTGAATGTCCCCAGCCTGGCCGGCGTTGACCGGGCGATCCTGGAGCGTTACCTGGCCGACCTGGCCACCGACCCCCGGGCGGTCCGGTCCCGCAGCCGGGATATCAGCTCCCTGGGCGCTTTCCTCGACGCGATCCGCCGGCACCAGTGGGACCGCGAGCTGCCCGCCAGCGCGGCCTTCTACCCCGACGACTTCCCCAAGCCGGAAAAACGCCTGCCCCGCGGGCTGGCCGAGCACATCATGGCCCAGGTCGAGCGGCCCTCCGACCTCGACCGGTGGCACGACCCCGGCAGCCGCCTTCTCACCGTCATCTTGATGCGCTGCGGGCTGCGGGTCGGGGACGCCGCGAAGATCGCGTTCGACTGCGTCGTCCGCGACGATGACGGCGCCCCCTACCTGCGTTACCCCAACCGCAAGATGAAACGCGAGGCCCTCGTCCCGATCGACGAGGAAGTCGAGCAGGCCATCACCGGGCAGCAGCAGCGGATCCTGGCACGCTGGCCAGACGGCGGCCCGTGGCTGTTCCCCGCCCCGAAGATGAACCCCGACGGCCGCAAGCCGCTGAGCACGCACTCCTACCGCGGGCAGCTGCGGGACTGGCTGGACCGCTGCGACGTCCGCGACGAGCACGGCCGCCCGGTCCGCCTGACCCCGCACCAGTGGCGGCACACCTTCGGCACCCGGCTCATCAACCGGGACGTGCCCCAGGAGGTGGTACGGGTCCTGCTCGACCACTCCAGCGGCGAGATGACGGCCCACTACGCCCGGCTGCACGACACCACCGTCCGCCGCCACTGGGAGAAAGCCCGCAAGGTCAACGCCAAAGGCGACGCTGTCACCATCGACCCCGGCGGCCCGCTGGCCGGGGCGAACTGGGCCAAGCAGCGGCTCGGCCGCGCCACCCAGGCGCTGCCCAACGGCTACTGCGGCCTGCCCGTGCAAAAGAGCTGCCCGCACGCAAACGCCTGTTTGACATGCCCGATGTTCATCACTACGCCCGAATTCCTGCCCCGGCACCGTGAGCACCGCCAGCAGGTCCTGCAGATCATCACCACTGCCGAAGCACGCGGCCAGGCCCGCCTCGCCGAGATGAACCGACAGGTACTCGGCAGCCTCGACACCATCATCACCGTCCTCCAAGCCGACCCTGGCCAGGCAGAACGGGAGACCGCGGATGCGGGCTGACAACACCCGGCATATCATCGACGCCGCCCGGCAGCGCCGCGAGCTCACCCGGGCCAAGGCGATCCAGGCCCTGCGCACCCTCGACGCCGCAGGCACCCCGGTCACCTTCGAGACCGTCGCCCGCACGGCGGCGGTCTCCCGGTCATGGCTGTATGCCCAGCCCGATATCCGGGCCGAGATCGAACGGCTCCGGGCCGCTTACCGCCACGCCCCCGCAGCTCCCGTCCCGGACCGCCAGCGGGCCTCCGACGCATCCCTGCGCCGCAGACTCGAGGCCGCGACCCAGCGCAACCGTAACCTGGCCGAGGAGAACCGGCAGCTCCGCGAGCAACTCGCCCGCGCCCTCGGCGAGGCGCGTGCGCCAGGAGCCAGACCTAGCCGGCCACGGCAGCCCGCTGCCGCACCCTGATCACTGCGACATCGCACGGAGGACAGATGGATCGGACAGTCCGCACCCCCGACGGCCGGGCGCTGGCGGTGGAAGATGCCGGCGACCCGGACGGGCGCCCTGTGCTGGTTCATCTGGGCACCCCGGACTCCCGGCACCTATACCGGCCCCATATCGCCGATGCCGTCGCACGCGGCCTGCGGCTGATCAGCTATGACCGGCCCGGCTACGGAGGCTCGACCGCCCGCCCCGGTCGCACCGTCGCCGACTGCGCGGCCGACGTCCGGGCCATCTGCGAAACGCTGCGCATCGACCGCCTGGCCATGTGGGGCATCTCGGGCGGGGGACCACATGTGCTGGCCAGCGCGGCGCTGCTGCCCGATCTTGTCACCGCTGTCGCCTCCCTCGCCTCGCTCGCCCCTTACGATGCTGAAGGCCTCGACTGGTTCGCCGGCATGGGCCAGGACAACGTCGATGACTTCCGCCTCCTGCTCACAGATCAAAAGGCGGCCAGAGCCCGGTTCGGGCAGCTCCGCGACGAGGCGCTCGCCGCCACGGCCAGCGACGTGGCGCAGACACTCCGATCCCTGCTGACGCCCACTGACGCCAGCGTGCTCAACGGAGAACTGGCAGAGTACGCCGCCTATACCGGTCACGAGGGCCTGGCCCCCGGCAGCCAGGGCTGGTTGGACGACAACCTCGCGCACGTCAGCCCATGGGGATTCGAGCTGGCCGGCATATCCGTCCCGGTGCTCCTGCTGCACGGCAGGCAGGACAAGTTCGTGCCGTTCGGCCACGGCCAGTGGCTCGCCTCGCACATTCCCGGCGTCGAAGCCAGGCTCCTGGACGACGACGGGCACCTGACACTGCTCGAGCATCGCATCGGCGAAGTCCACACCTGGCTATCGGACCGGATCTAACGCACGGCCCGCATCGGGTTGATAACAAGATCTGCGCCGCACCCAGCCCGCAACCGCCACCACCCGACACGTCCCGCACAACGTCCGCAACGCAAGCCCGCAGGTCAGGAGCCTAAGAAATGAATCAGCTAAAGATAATCCAGCAGCAGGTCGGCCACGAGTGCGACAGTTCCACTGCCATTTACACCAACACGTCAGCGACGACTTCATGAACACCGCCCTGAGCAGGGCGCTGGCCCCGGCGGTCGCCGGGCATGAGGAGGAAGGAAGCGGATGACCGCCAGGCTCGACTACCGCTGGCACCTGCGCACGGTGATGGCCGACCGCGGGATGTTCTCCACCACCGACCTGGCCGGCCCGCTGGCCGGGCGCGGGATCACGCTGTCTTCCAGTCAGGTCTACCGGCTGGTCACGGAGCGGCCCGAGCGGCTGAGCCTGAAGATCCTGATGGCGCTGCTCGACATCCTGGACTGCACCATGGACGACCTCATCGAGCCCGTCGCCGCGGCCGGCTCGGCCCGGCGGCCCGGGAAGGCCGCGGCCGGCGGGGCCGGGGACGCCCCGGGGATCGGCGCCCTGCGGCCGAGGCGGGCGCGGATCACCGGCACGGCGCAGTGACCGGCGGCGGCCTGCTCGCGCTGATGGCGGAGCTGGAGCCAGGGCTCAGCGCGGAAGCGGTCCTCGGGGCACTGGAGCAGGCAGCGATGCGCCACCAGGAGCGGTGGCGCATCGCGGCGGCCGTGACAGCCCAGCCCGGGCTGCTGACCGGCGAGGGCGCTCGCGCCCCGGTCCCCGGCGTCCTGCGGTTCATCAGCGCGCTCGCCCGCGCGGGCGCCGCCAGCGTGGTCGAGCCGCGCTGCCCCCGCTGCGGCGGGCAGCGGCCGCTCGGCGTCCCGGTCGACGGGCTGCGGCTCTGCGCCGGGTGCAGGAGCAAGGCCCGGGCAGTGCTCTGCGGCCGGTGCGGGAAGGTCCGCCAGCCGGCCCGCCTCAACGACGGCGGGCAGCCTGTCTGCGTGAACTGCTGGCACCGCGACCCGCGGAGCTGGAAGCCCTGCGCGAGGTGCGGGAACAGCCGGCGGGTCGCCGCGGTCACCGAGGCCGGGCCGGTCTGCCAGAGCTGCCGGCCGGGCCCCGATCTTCCCTGCAGCATCTGCGGGTCCGCCGACGGCGGCCGGATCGGTATCTCGCGGGCAACCGGCACCCCGGTCTGCGAGCGGTGCCGCAAGCGCTGGGCCACCTGCTCGCGCTGCGGGACCGGGGCACCTGTGAAGGGAGGCACGCTGCGCGAGCCGCTCTGCGCCCGCTGCCTCAACCCCGACCCGGCGTTCTGGAAACGGTGCGCGTCCTGCCAGCAGACCTGGCAGCTGTCGACCGCGGAGTGCACGCGCTGCTGCCTGGACCGGAGACTGAAGGAGGCGTTCACCCCGCCGGGCGGCGCTGCCGCTCGGGAGCTGGACCGGCTCCGGGAGGCCATGGTCCGCGTCGGCCGTCCCGACCTCATGCTGGACTGGCTGAAGAATCCCGCCGTCCGCCGCACCCTGCAGGACGTCGCCGCCCGCGGCGCCATCACCCACGAGGCCCTCGACGCGCTGCCGCCGGGCCGCACGCTCGTCCACGTGCGGTCGATGCTGGTCGCCGCAGGCGCGCTCCCGGCCCGGGACGAGCGGCTCACCGCCCTGGAACGCTGGATCAGCCAGGTCATCGCCGGAAAGGCCGATCCCGGGGACCGGCAGGCCCTGCGCGGATACGCCCTCTGGCACCATCTGCGCCGCCTGCGCGGCCGCCTCGACGGCCGGCCCGCCTCCCGCGACCAGGCCAAGAACGTGCGCGACCACGCCGCTGCCGCCGCGGCGCTCCTGGACTGGCTCACCGCACGCGGGCTGACCCTGGCCGCCTGCGCCCAGGCCGACCTCGACCAGTGGCTGGCCGGGACCTCCGGCCACCTGATCAGGTCGGCGAGCTTCGTCCGCTGGGCAGTCGCCCGCCGGCACGCGTCCGGCCTTACCGCCCCGGCCACGCGCTGGCCCGGCCCGTCCGGCCCGCTTGACCAGGACCGCCGGTGGGCAGACGCGCAACGGCTCCTCCGCGAGGAGGCCTACCCGGCCGCCGACCGGGTCGCCGGGCTCCTCGTCCTGCTCTACGCCCAGAAGCTCAGCGTCATCACAGCCCTGACCACCAGCCATGTCCTGCACCAGGACGGCCGCACCCTTCTTCGCCTCGGCAGCCGTCCCGTCATCCTGCCCGCCCCGCTGGATGCTCTCGTCACGTGGCTCGCTGCCGGCCGCAGGCCACGGGGCAGCAGCCTGCTCGGCGTCCCTTCCCCCTGGCTCTTCCCAGGACGCAAGCCGGGAAGCGCGCTGACCGAGGACGCGCTCGCCCAGCGGCTCCACGCCCTCGGGATCAGCCCCCGGCAGGGCCGCGCCACCGCCCTGTTCACCCTGGCCGTCGAGGTCCCGGCCGCCATCCTGGCCAAGACACTCGGCATCCACGTCCAGGCCGCGATCCAGTGACAGAAGATCTCCGCCGGGGACTGGGCCGCCTACGCCGCCGACATCAGCGACCGGGGCGATGGCCACGGCCCTGCCGGCACTGCGAACGCCCGCAAGCCCGGACCTCAGCAGCGGGCTGGAACATGATCATCTCGCGGGAAATAACCCCGCTGCGCTCGGCCTCTTCTGCCTGGCTCAGATCCCTGGCGCTCCCGTCGCCACCAGACAAGGCCGCCGGCTTTCATCTTTCCGCTGGCCCCGAATACGCTAGCGACCCGAGAGAGGAGTGCCGATGACGGTGGCTGGCGGCTCGTCGGAGGTGACCGCGCCTGGCCTCATCGCGATGTGGGCGGCGCCGCGGTCACGCTCGACTGCGTTCTTCCGGTACATGCTGGAGCACGGCGGCCTCGTCGCGCTCCACGAGCCGTTCGACAACATCGCCGACCACGGGTCAACCATGGTGAACGGGCACCCGGTATCTGATCCCGCGGAGCTGATCGCCGCGATGCGCGGCCTCGCCGGGACCGCGCGCGTGTTCTTTAAGGAAACCACCGACCGCCGCCACCACGCGGCGCTTGCCGACCGGCGGTTCCTCGCCGAGGCAACGCACACGTTCCTCATCCGCGCGCCAGCTGAGATCGCCGCGTCCTGCTACGCGCTCCAAGGCGAGAGACTAAGTCTGTCGGAGATCGGGCTTGAGCACGCTTACGATCTCTACCAGGCCATTCTCGCGGCCGGCGGCACTGCGCCGGTCGTCGTGGACTCCGACGACCTGATCGCCGACCCGGCCGCGACCGTGGCGGCTTACTGCGCCGCCGTCGGCATCCCGTTCAGCAAGCCCGCCCTGTGCTGGGCACCCGGCGACCGCGAAGAGTGGCGGCAGAGCGCTCGCTGGCACGCCCGGGTAAGCGAGAGCACCGGGTTTACGCAGTCCCCTACCAGCTACGAGACCACGACGGCCAACAACGCGATGCTGGCACGCTATAGCGCTCACCACGAGCCCTTCTACCGCGCGCTCCGCGCCCGCAAGATCGCAATCTCCTAGCTAGTACTACAGCAGCGCCTCGTGATCTCTGATTCGGCGGGCGTAATGCGATTTGCGGGCGGCGGCCTGGCGGCGCCGTCTCCAGTCTGACCAGTGCTCGTGGAAGGGTTCGGGGCAGGCGGTCCGCGTGTAGAGGCAGAACAGGCGGCGGGCCTCGGCGGCGGTGAGCGGGATCAGGTCACGCACGGTTTCGTCGGTCATGAAGGCTGGCGGGCTGTATGTCCTTGGCGGGGCGAAAAGTTGTCCACAGCGGTCAGGCCCCCTTTTCGGCGCTCTCGCCGTCAGTGTTTCCGCTGGCAGGGACAGGTTCCCGCGGTTGCGGGGGCGCCTGGGCGGGGCGGGCGGCGTGCGCGGCGGCGGCGAGGAACGCGTGCGCGAGCATGGCCAGGGTGACGCGCCGGTACCAGGCGCGGTAGCGGCGGACCTGGTAGTGGTCCAGGCCGGCCTCGTTCTTCGCCTCGGCGAAGCAGTCCTCCACCCCCCCAGCGCGCCCGCTACCGCCGCGAGCTCGGCGAGGGTGACCGGGCGAGGCGAGTAGCAGCGGTAGAAGGCCAGCTCGAGGTCGCCTTTCTCGCCGGGCTGGAGGGAGCGGCGGGCCAGCAGCCAGTGCTGATCGCTGTCGGTGGCGACCAGCGCCCAGTCATACAGCCGCCGTCCCTTGGACCCGTCGGCGCAGTTCAGCCGCTGCCACGCGCCCGCTGGGGCCAGCCCCGCCAGCTCATCGGCCCGTTTCGCGCCCGCCTTCGTCTGGATCATGGCTTTGCACGCGACCGCGAGCACGTACGGGATCTCCTCTGCCTCCAGCCATTCCCGCAGGCCGAGGTTCCCGCCGTACGCCTCGTCGCCCGCCACCCACTTGAACGGGACGCCCGCCTTCACCGCGCGCCCGATCATGGCCTCCGCCAGCTTCGGCTTCGTCGCGAAGACTGGAAGGATCCTTGCTGTAGCCGGAGTTCTCCTAGGGACCCTGCTCTCGCCTGTGCTGCTGCTTGGCCTCAGTCATATTTTCCATGGAGATTGGATTTCCCTCGCCAACATTGGCCAGACGTACGGCTTCGCATCTGCCGCCCTATCTGGGCTAGCTCTGCTAGCCGTTGCATACTCGCTGATCATCCAACAGCATGAGTCTGCTGTCACTCGTATTGAAAACCAGCGATCCCTGCATACCGAGCTTCTCCGCATGGCAATTGAAGATCCGACCCTTATAGGGACAGTGATGGTCGATATTTTCCGGGCACGGGGGTGTCCTGGGCCTGCACGCCCGGTGCCCTGGCGGCGTGCAGTGGATTCGATTGGGGTCGCGCGTTGCGCTTGGGCGGGATCCGCTTGGTTCTGGCACGCGGATGGCACGCCTGTGCACTAGCTCGGCGGCTCGGTCAGGCGGGCCGCAATCTCCTCCGCGTTATCGACGGTCAGTACTACCTTGTCGTATTTGCTGTTGGCCAAGTCGATGACAATTCCGGGGTTGTGGCCGTGGCAGACGGCGAACGTGACGCGCTGGTCCTCATGGAAGCTCCCAATCCGGATGCCAGGGAGCTCCGTGCCTGCCCACTTCAGGCCACGCACTTCGGCAATGCAGTCCGGTACGGTCCGCACGCCACTGATCGCGCTTCGGGGGAATGTCTGATCTCCGTGCGCCGCCTCGAATCTCTCGCCACGAGACATGTGGATCGTAACCACGTCGCCGGTAATCAGCAGGTGCGCCATGAAATGACATTCTGGCGCATACCGGCCGTGGCCGCTAGGGTCCGGCCGCTGCACCTGTCTGTCGGACGGGTTCTGTCAGGAGGCGGCGTAGCCGATCCCGAAGGGACGGCCATCAGGGGGCGACTTCCGTCCGGGCCCCCGG
>Ga0302326_10029791_pt1 | contig 10941 bp, 9 predicted proteins | sample Palsa_T0_3_FD_202264 | JGI IMG/M metagenome (GOLD analysis project Ga0302326, IMG submission 202264) | Peat permafrost microbial communities from Stordalen Mire near Abisko, Sweden - Palsa_T0_3 | ecosystem: Environmental > Terrestrial > Soil > Palsa > Peat permafrost | place: Sweden: Abisko...
AGCAGCCCGCGCCGATCTTGGCGTCCTGAGCGGCTCCCAGCCGTCCCGAGGCTGTGGGAGCCAGAAAAGGGAGCCAACGTGTTCAGCCGGCCTCGGACGTAGCACGACCCAATCAGATTCTTCTCGCAGGTCAGTGACTCCCCCATCGACTCAGTCCGACGGTGACAGACACTCCAGAATTCCCTGACACGGAAGAGGTCACTGGTTCAAATCCAGTACGGCCCACGGAGTGTGACCTGGCATTTCTTGTTCGGGTCCTATCAGGTAGCGCTCTACGGCCCTCTACTGGCCCTATAAGCGAGCGCTACAGCGCAGAGGAAGCGGTCGGCTCGGTGGCAGCGGCGGGGCGGGCAGGCTGGCAATCCAGCTGTTAGTGCCAGCGAACTGGCAGCGTGACGCGCGCCTAGGCCGATTGACCGGCGGCGAACATCTCGATCCAGTCGGTGGCCCGGCTCAGCGCCGGCACCACGTCCAGGCGCATTGTCATCTCGCTGTCGTCTTCTGCGCTCCAGCCGCGCCTGGTGACGCGCGTGGCGTGCCACCGTCCGGCGCAGTCGCGTATCCAGATCCTCAGCGGGAAATCCGATTCCACGTCCGGCGGCCCACCAAGGCCTCCCGGGGGTCATACTGCCGGCGTGCCCGTACAAGACGGTGCTGCCGTCGACATTGTGCAGGCCGAGGATCGCGAGCCTGGTCCCGTCCAGTTCGGGAAACGCGACGGCCGCGGCGGCGCAGCCGTCGCGGCCCGGGGCCTGCTCCAGCTTGCGGCGGCGGTGGTGCGCGAGCATGCTGAGCCACGGTCCGGGCGCAGCTGCCGGGCGGGCCGGGCGGTGATGCCGTGGCCGGTGACGTCCAGGCTCGCGCACAGCGCGGCGACCTGGCCGGGGACCGGGCTGAGCGGGGACAGGGCGCCGCACGCCTGCAGTGCCGCGATGGCGAGGCGCAGTTCAAGGCCAAAGTCGTGGATTTCGTCCGGGCGCAGAACGTGTGCGTTGGTGACAATCGCGCCGTCGAGCCGGCAGATCCCGACCGCTGGCACCGGTCTTTGCTCGTCTTCGCCGCTGAGCGCCGGCGGGTGGTAGCGCCTGCTGTGTTCTTCGATTATGCGGACCGGCAGCGGGATCGATGCCACTTCGCTGGCGAGTCCGGCGGTGTCACCGGGGCTGCTGTACCGCCGCGATCCGGGCGCTGAGCGCGGCCACTGACTGCAGGAGGGGATCGCTGGCGTGGTCGGCTGGCATGCCCGCGAGGGCGACCTCGGCCCGGCGGCGGGCGGCGAGCAGGTGACGGTCGGCGTTGTCGGAGGCGTCTTGGACGACGATGTCCCAGCGCATGAGATGGGCCAGGCAGCGCGGGCACCTGCCCATATCGTCCAGGTTGTTCTGTCGGGAGGACGGGCGCGAAGCTCTGTGTCGGCTGGATGGCCTCGGCTGCCTGCTCCAGGCTGTCCGCGAGGGCGGCCTGGTCCTGGGTGGGGCGGTGACTGCCGGCTTCATGCGGGGCGCGCCGGGCATCGGCGGCTGCGGCGTACCGGGGCAGGATGTCATCGAGACCCCGGCCTGACTGCGCTGGTGTCGCGGGGACGGCAGGCACTGTCCCGGTGCTCAGGAGGGTCTCCCCGGCGGCGAGTTCCGCGAGGATCGCGGTCAGGTCAGCGCGGACCTAGTGCTCCGAGGTTCCCGGGATGGCGACGTGGATGTGCAGGGCGACCAGGTCGGCTAAGCCAACGGAGCGAACATCATCCTGGACGGCGGGCGCGGGGTCGGTATCTGACCGCCGACTACCGTTCTTGCCGGGCCGCCGCGCGGGCTCCGATGGACGCACCGCGGGCGGTGCAGAGCGCTGACCCGCCGTCAGCCATGACCAGCTGACCGGTCACCCAGCGCATCTGCAGCAGGCCGACCACGGCCTCGGCGATATCCTCCGGGGCGCCCATGCGCCCCAGCGGCGTGTTCGCGGCGATTTCGTCGCGATAACCAGGGATAGCGCTGGTGTCCGCCATCATGGGTGTGTCGGTGGGACCTGGGCCGATGGCGTTGACCCTGATGCCGTAGGAACCAAGTTCCCGCGCGGCGATCCGGGCGAAGTGCATCGCGGCCGCCTTCGCCGAGCTGTAGGCGGCGGTTCCTGGGTCCGCGACCTGCCCGTTCACGCTGCCGATGATGACGACCGAGCCGGCCTCACCGCTTGGGATAAGCTGCCGTGCGAACGCCTGGACGGCCAGGAAGACCCCTCGGGCGTTAACCGAGAACACCCGGTCCCACTCGGCGGGATCCAGGTCCACGATCGGGCCGCCGCCGATCACGCCTGCGCTGGCCACCAGCACGGTTGGCGGGCCGGCGCGCAACACAGTCTCTGCCATCGCCGCGGCGACCGAGGACGGATCGCTCACGTCACAGAAAACGTCGGCGCCTTGGTTCACGTCCCACGAGACCACTCGAGCGCCGGCCGACCGCAGTCGGTGCGCGACCGCCCGGCCAATGCCGCTCGCGCCGCCCGTTACTACCGCCACTTGCGCGGCCAGGTCACGATCCTCACGGACTCCGGTCATCACAAGCTCCCCTTATCCTGGCTATCCCGACCGAGCGCCCCAGCCGGCCCCGTATCAGGCGCGAGCATGCCACGCATGTTCTGATACCGGTCCCGCTTGACCCGGATGTCTTCCCGGACCGGGTCGGGGAGCTCCCGGTAGTGCTCGAAGACGCGAACATGGCCGCGGTGCGTCTCCATCTGCCCGAGGATGTCGGTCATCGCGCCAGCAGAAGGTCGGCGGGGGACAATTCGAGCCGCTGCCGCTCTTCTTGGCGGTCGAGCAGCACGCTGATGAATTCCTCATGAATGCCGCGCAGGATCTCGTCCTTGGCGCGGAAGTAGTGATGGAGCGTCGCCTTGACAATGCCCACCGAGGCCGCTAGCTGCTCCATGATCACGTTGGCGTAGCCACGGCCGTCGAAGAGCCCAGCGGCCAGCGCGATGACTTGCGTCCGGCGCGTCACCTTGATGAGTCTCCGGCCAGCGCGTACCCAGTCTGAACGACCGCGGAGTCATACTGCATCCGGGCCGCCTTGAGCAGTTGCACTCGGTCGCTGCCATGAGCATGGAGGAACTGCGTGGCATCGCGGAGAAGCTTTTCCACGATGCTTCCTTTCATGTATCCCAGGCCACCGTGAATCTCCACGGCTGACGTCGCCACGCTTAGTGCCGTCTGGCCCGCGAAGATCTTGGGATACAAGAACATGTCGGGCGTCGCCGACGTGGCTCCGTCGTCCAGAGAGCTTGCCATGGCCTCGATATAGGTCCTGGCTACGTCAAGGTTCATCCGGTGCCGGATGAGCTCCAGCCGGATCGTGTCATGGTCGATCAGGCGGCTGCCGCCTTGCACCCGCGAGAAGGCCCGTTCCACTGCCTTCGCGTAGGCGGCCTCGCCGACGCCTATCGCTGTCGAGGCCGTGTACATATTGCGCCGCCGGAGCACGAGGCCGAAGCCGGCCCCGCCTTGGTTGACCGCGCCGATGATGTTCTCGTCTGGGACCCGGCAGTCCTCGAGGATGACCTCGGCGTTGTTGGCGCAGCGCTCGCCCAGCTTGTCGTGCACCTTGCCGATCCGCAGCCCGGGCGTGCCGGCCGGCACCAGGAACATGGTGGAGCCTTGCGCCAGAGAGCTGTCCGGGTCGGTTTGCGCCAGGACTAGGAGGAGGCGCGCATGGCTGGCGCTGTTGATGTAGTGCTTGAACCCGGTGATCGACCAGCCCCCATCACGGCGGACCGCGGTCGTCGCGTAGCGCGCCTTATAGGGTTCACGGGGCGGCATGATGGCATCGGAGCCGATGCCCGGCTCCGTGCCGGCCAGCGAGAGCAGGTACCGCGGGTCGTTGAGGATGTCAGGCAGGAAACGCTCCCGTTGCTCTGGCGTCGCGGCGATCTCGAACACCCGGCTCAGGTACGTTCGGTTGCTGATGTCGGTGGCAATCCCGAGATCTCCTCTGGCCAGCTCGAGGAAGACCCGGCACATGAGCAGCGCGCTGGCTCCCTGCCCGCCGTTCTCGCGGCTCACTTCGAGCCGGGTCAGGCCGCACGCGTGCGCGTTCTCGAATATCTCCCAGTCGAATGCGGCGGCCGGATCCGCGAGCGCGTCGAGCGCGTCGACCCGGGGCGCGATGAACTTCGCGGCGAATTCTCTGGCCACCGTGATCCAGTGCTGGGACTCCTCGCCGTGCGTTGTCGCGCTCATGCTGGCATCTCTCCCGTGACGGCAGGTACGTAGACACCAGCGAGGCTACGGGCGCCGCTGAGCAGGCCGGTGTCCCAATACCGCGACGGCGGCGGGGCTGGCGGGCGGCGCTCCGGCGCACGCGGGGCGGGCCCGGCCTGCCCGGTGGCGGGCAGGCCGCCAGCCTGTCCCGCAGGTGAGACACGCCGGGCTGGATCCGACTGCCTAGCATGCAACGAGCGAGCACGAGCGGCAGGCAGGCCGCCTCAGCGCAGGAGGAAAGAGCGTGAAGCACAATCGCCGTGAGGCCAAGGAATACGCACGGAAGCTTGATCACGGACTGTGGGGGGCGATGACCACGCCCTTCCTTCCTGACGGCTCGCTCGACGAAGAAGGCCTGCGTCAGCTGGTCCGCTACTGCGCCGACGGGCTGCACCTGCCGGGCGTGACCTTCGTCGGCGTGATGGGCGAGTTCTGGGCCTACACCAAGGAAGAACGCAAGCGAGCGTGCGAGGTCGTGGTCGAAGCCGCCGGCGACTCGTGCAGCACGATCGTGGTGACCAGCCACCACAGCGCCGAGGAGACGATCGAGCTGACGCGGCACGCACAGGAGGTCGGGACCGACGGCGCGGCCCTGCTACCGCCCTATCACCCGGCCGGCATCGACGAAACCGGTGTCTACCGGTATTTCAAGCAGATCTCGGACGCGACCAGCATCGGGCTGTGGCTCGTCGACACTGGGAACGGCGGTGCGCCGCTCTCAGTGGAGCTCACGGCCGAGCTCGCCAAGCTGCCGAATATCGTCGGCCTGAAGCTGGTCCGCGGCGATGAGCACTACGACAGCCTGGTCCAGCGGGGTGTCCGGGACGAGATCGTGCTGACCGATCCGGTCGAAGACCGCTGGATCAGCCTGATCAAGCGGGGCCAGCGCTCGTCGATCGCGAGCTGTTTCCCGATCGCGTACCAGACACCGAACTCGCTGCTGATGAACGAGTACACCGAGCTGGCGATGCGCGGCGACTACGAGGCCGCCGAGGCAGCGTCCGCACGGCTGCAGCCCATCCGGGACACCTTCGCCCGTATCGGCGCCGCCAACCCCGGGCCCACGGCGCCATGGCTCAAGGTATGGCAGGAGTACATCGGAGTGCCGGGCGGCGGAGGCGGAGTCCGGGCACCGTTCGGCAACCTGCCTGAGGACAAGGTGGCGCAGGTCCACGCCGAGATCGACGCCATCAAGCCGCTTCTCGGCCTCGCGTAGCCGCGGGGAAGGGTGAGCCTGCGGCGGCCTGGCGGGCGGCCGGTCCTCTGGATACCCTCGGACCGCTGGATCGAGTCAGCGAACATCACGCGCTTCAGCCGGGACCTGGGTCTGCCCGAGGCCTACCTGCCGCTGTGGCACTGGTCAGTCCGGGACATCGAGCGGTTCTGGGCCGCGATCTGGGACTACTACGAGGTCGGCGACAGCGGCGGTACTGTACTGGCGCAACGCGCCATGCCCGGAGCCCAGTGGTTTCCCGGCGCCCGACTCAACTACGCCGAAGGCGTGTTCCGCGGCAAGCCCGCGGACCGTGTCGCTATCCGGCACGCCTCGGAGCTCCGGTCTCTAGCCACCTGGACCTGGCGTGACCTGCGAAATCAGGTCGCCAGGATAGCCGGGTCGCTGCGTGCGCTCGGCGTCGGGCCGGGCGACAGGGTGGCGGCCCTGATGCCGAACATCCCCGAGACGGTTGCCGCGTTCCTGGCCGCCGCGAGCGTCGGTGCCGTCTGGTCCAGTGCGGCACCAGAATTCGGTGCGCAGGCTGTCATTGACCGGTTCGGGCAGATCGAGCCGACCGTGCTGCTCGCCGTCGACGGCTACCGTTACGGTGGCCGGGATTTCGACTGCTCGGCGAAGGTGGCCGCCATCAGCGGCCAGCTGCCGGGTTGCGCCGTGGTCAGGTTCGGTTATCTCGACGGCAGCGGCTGGCCGCGTGGTTTCGCGGCGGAGGAGTCGCCGCTTGTTTTCACGCCGGTCCCCTTCGGGCATCCGCTCTGGATTCTCTACAGCTCCGGCACCACGGGCCTGCCCAAGGGGCTCGTGCACGGCCACGGCGGCGTCCTGCTCGAGCAGCTCAAGCTCTCGCACCTGCACCTAAACGGCCGGCCCTCGGACCGGTTCTTCTGGTTCAGCACGACCGGCTGGATGATGTGGAACCTGCTGGTGGGCGTGCTGGTGACCGACGCATCGATCGTGCTGTTCGACGGCGACCCGGCCGGGACGACGCTCTGGTCGCTGGCCGCCGAGAGCGGGCTGACGTTCTTCGGTACGAGCGCTGCCTTCATCTCAGCCGCTATGAAGGCGGGGGTAGAGCCAGCAGGCGGCGGCCGCGACCTAAGCGCCCTGACCGCGGTCGGCTCGACCGGCTCGCCCCTGTCGCCGGAGGCCTACCGCTGGGTGTACGAGAAACTGGGGCCTGATCTATGGCTGTCCGCACCGAGCGGTGGCACCGACGTGGTGACGCCGTTCGTGGCGGGCGTTCCCACGCTCCCGGTACGGATGGGCGAGATCCAGGCCCCGGCCCTCGGCGTCAAGGTGGAAGCGTGGAGCCCGGCCGGGCGCCGTGTCGTGGGCGAGGTGGGCGAACTCGTCGTGACCGAGCCGATGCCGTCGATGCCGCTGTACCTGTGGGGCGACCGGGACGGAGAACGGTATCGCCAGAGCTACTTCGAGATGTTCCCCGGCGTCTGGCGGCACGGCGACTGGATCGAGTTCACTCCCGACGGCGGATCGGTGATCTACGGCCGGAGCGATTCCACCATCAACCGGGGAGGCGTCCGGATGGGAACCGCCGAGATCTACCGGGCGGTCCTGACCGTGCCGGAGGTCGAGGATTGCCTGGTGGTAGACGTCCCGGTCGACGGCGACAGGAACTGGATGCCGCTGTTCGTCGTGCTGACCGACGACATGGCGCTGGATCAGGCGCTGGGCGCCCGGATCAGGGCCACCGTACGGGAGCAGGTCTCGCCGCGCCATGTCCCGGACGAGATAGTTCAGGCCCCGGCCATTCCGCGTACCCTCAGCGGCAAAGTACTCGAGATCCCGGTCAAGCGGATTCTCATGGGCCAGGCAGCGCAGGACGCGGCCAGCCGCGACAGCCTGGCCGACCCGGCCGCCCTTGACTGGTTCGCCGAGTACGCGGACCAGGTCCGGAAGCTACTCGGCCAGGCCGAGCGTGCTGAGCTTCCGGTACAACGTTGACCGCGAGATACCGAGCGCGGCCGCAGCCGACCGCCGGTTCCCGTTCGCCGCGCTGAGCGCCGCGCTCAGCGCGTCACGCTCGGCCGTCTGCAAGTACGTCAGGCGCCGGTGACGGCTGCCCGACTTGGCCTGATAGGGCTCCGGAAGGTCCTCAGGGAAGATCGTGCGGCCATCGGCGCTATCGCGCGCGGCCATCAGCACGCGACACAACTGCCGGACATTTCCTGGCCAGTCGCGTGACATCAGCTGCCTGACGGAGGCGGCGTCGATCTTCACCGACCCGCCGCCCGCACCCTGACTCAGATGGCGCGACACGATATCCGGGATGTCCTCGCGACGCCGGTCGAGGGCGGGGACCGCCACGTGGTGCTCAAACTGGGCGACGAGCGCCGCGGGCGGGCCGTCGGCCGCGCTGTCCGCCCGGAACGTGCCGACGAGCATCCGGCCAGCCGAGACCAGGTTGTCGAGCCAGCGGCACGTCATCTCCATGTCCTCCGGCTTCAGCTGATCGAGCCGCAGCAACTGGACCGCCGCGGACGAGTTCCAGTCGTCCTCCACCCGGCTGAGCCAAGCGCGGCAGTCGCCCCGCGCGTCCCGCGCGTCGAAGCACGCGATGCGCGGCGACCCTGCCGCAGCCAGGATGGCGTCAGCCAGCGCTCGCTTTCCCGCTCCGGACGGGCCAGTGATTAGCAGCCGGGTGCCGGCCGGCGCCTGGATCGCCTTGGCGCTGCTGTTCAGCACCGCCGTCCATGCCTCGCTGCGGCCCGGTACCTGCCGACTCAGCCCGGCCACGATGTCCTGGCGTCCGGCAGCGCGCCCGGCCCGGGGACGGCGGCGCTCGATAGAGCCAGGGGGCGAGAGCTGGACGACCGCGCCATCGGATATCTCCAGCGGTTTCAGTACGCCCGTGAGCTCGTGGTCGGTTCCGGCCCCGAAGGTGACCGTCTCCCGGCGGTCCGCGACGGCCCGGTTCACTTGCTCCCAGAGAGCCGCGTGCCCCTGGCTTCCGATCAGGTCGCTGGCGAGCGAGTTCGCCATCAGCAGCCTGCCGTTGACAGCCAGCCGAGGGCGCCGCGGGCCGCGGCGGTCACTGCGCAAGAACGCGTCGAGAAGCGCCCGGTCCTCGCCGGCATACCCGCTGAGCAGCCGCGTGCCCACCTCCTTCACCGCGCGCGTCAGGATCGGGAGCAGCAAGCCAATCGGCAGGCCGAGCGGCACGCCCAGACTCATGACGCCCTCGACCTGTCCTGTCGCCGGGTGGATGATCGGCGCGCCGATCGCGGCGCAGGAGGCGAATGATTCGTTGAAGTGCTCCGCCCCCACCACGCTGGTCATGCGCCTATCTTCGATCACCGTGCCGAGCACGTTGGTCCCGGCCGTGGGCTCGTCGAAGACGTAGCCCGGATGGGCAAAGACACCATCCATCAGCCGCCGCATCCTGGATCCGGCCACCCATCTGCCCACCACGCACGCCTCGCTGTCGGTCAAGACCGCGGTGAACTCGGTATTACCGATGTCGGCCAGCAGGCCTTCGGCGACTGGCTGCGCCGCGCGCAGCAGGGCAGTGTCGCTGCCGGCCGGCCCGACGAACTTCAGCTTCGGATGGCCAGCCGGGCTGACCCCCGCCTGGGCTGATCTGCGCCAGGACTGGACCGTCTCGGGACGAACCCCCGTGGCCACCCGGCCCTCGGTGAGGAACACCTCGCGCGCCCGGGCTATCTTCGCCTGGCCTGCGGAATGTCCGGTCATCTGGCACTCCTAGCAACGCGTAGGGATGGCCGGGGCGGATGCTCATAGCTCCCAGCCGAATCCCATGTCCAGCTCATTAACAGTACGTAACGGACGTCGGCGAAAGTGTCCCAATCTTGCAACAAGGGACAGCATTTGGCCAGCTCTGGGGGTTTCTCGGCGGCGAGCAGACGTCGGCGCGTACCAGCCGGGCGAGCCCGCAGCGGGCCGCAGGCCGTGTTGCGGAAGTGGGACACAGGTGACGGAAGATCCGCACGTAGCGTGCTGCCACTGTCAGTACTGAGGTCAGACCGAAGGAGTGCGGTTCCGATGCTCGCTCGAAACATGAAGGTCAGACAGGGCCTCGGCAGCCGGCCCTGGATCGTTGCCGCCGGGATAGCCGGCTTGCTCGCGCTGTCGGCCTGCGGCAGCTCCGGAGGCGGGTCGTCAGCAAGTTCAGCAGCGTCGGCGTCCAGTTCCGCCACGTCGGCGTCCAGTTCCGCCACGTCGGCGTCCAGTTCCGCCACGTCGGCGTCCAGCCAGACGGCGGCCGGCGCGCTGGCCGCTCTCGCGGTGAAGCAGCCCACTCCGGCCATTCCGGCGCTGGCGGACAAGCCGCCGGCCGGCAAGACGGTCGGCCTGATCTGGTGCACGGTCCCGACCTGTCTCACGCAGGTCAGCACGCTGCAGCAAGGTATCAGCGCGCTGGGCTGGCACATGAAGACGTTCGATTTCGACGTGACGCAGGGCCCGCAGGCGATCACTGCGGCCTTCTCGCGTGCGATCCAGGCCAAGCCGGACTACATCATCTTCCCTGCGGTGTTCCCGGAGGCGACGGTGCAGGCCTCGCTGGAGCAGGCCAAGGCCGCCGGTATCACGGTCGCCCAGATCACAGGGACCTCCTGGAGCCCGTCGCTCGTGCTGGGCTGCTTGGACTGCAACCCCGAAGCAATCCAGACCGGGGTGGTGGCGACCAAGGTCGCCCAGGCCGCCGGCGCTGACCCGAAGATCGGCCTTATCACCGACCCGACGTTGTCTGCGCCGGCCTACATTCTCAAGGGCGCCGAGACCCAGGCCCAGGCGGGCGGCGGTTCGGTGACCGAAGTGTCGGTCAGCCTGCAGGACACGCCGGCGCAGAACAACGCCACCGTCATCAGCTACTTGCAAAGTCATCCGGACACGCAGTACCTGATCTCGGCCCTTGACGAGCTGACCATCGGCCTGCCCGCCGCCCTTAAGCAGGCCGGCCTGGCGGGGAAGGTCAAGCTGATCCTGTCCAACGGTGTCACAAGCTCGGACTTGGGACTGCTGTCGTCGGGCCAGGTGACGGCCCTGGTGCTCAACGAGGTGCAGATGTCCAGCTGGCGCGCTCTTGACCTGCTGGTCCGCACCGCGGCCCACGAGCAGATCCCGGCCAGCCTGACGTCACCGGTCGGCTGGGTTCAGGCGGTCACGCCCAGCACAGCGTCCTCGCTCAGTTCAGAACTGCAGGCGCCCAGCTACGAGCAGGCCTTCCTCTCCGCGTGGCACGCGGGCTGATGACCGCGCCGTCCCTGACCGCGCCGTCCCTGACCGAGCCGGCCGCCCTTGCCCTGGCGGGCCTGTCCAAGGCCTTCCAGGGCCAGTGGGCCCTGCGGGACGTAGACCTGGACGTGCGGCACGGCGAGGTGCACGCGCTGCTGGGCCAGAACGGCTCCGGCAAATCGACGCTGATCAAGATCCTGGCCGGCTACCACCAGCCGGAGAAGGGCGCCCGCGCCACCCG
>Ga0302326_10029793_pt1 | contig 10940 bp, 7 predicted proteins | sample Palsa_T0_3_FD_202264 | JGI IMG/M metagenome (GOLD analysis project Ga0302326, IMG submission 202264) | Peat permafrost microbial communities from Stordalen Mire near Abisko, Sweden - Palsa_T0_3 | ecosystem: Environmental > Terrestrial > Soil > Palsa > Peat permafrost | place: Sweden: Abisko...
AGATATTTTGGAAACGAAGTCACTAAAGGGGCCTTATGAGATTATTCAAAAACAACAATGGGAGAATGGCCAGCGCAAATTTGCTGAGGCTATCAGTTATCGGCTGGCTGACATTGGCAAGCCTCGCATGCAGTCGCCATTACGTTATGGGCGTGCCAAAAGAACCCGAGGAAGAACGGGCCATGCAACCTTATGTCAATTCCGTTTGGATTCATGGTGAGTGGGAGTGGCGAAAGGATCACCAAAAATTCAAAGGTGGATACTATGACCTGCCACATAGAGGCAGCGAGTACCATTTGTTTCAGATGAAGAATGGATGAACCATATCATAAAAGCATTTGGATTTCTCTAACCGGCAAAGTGACGACTTTTGAAAATAAAGAAATGAATGCTGCGATAAAATGGTTATCGGAATAATGAATGAGAAGCTTTTAATGGACACGGTGAGCCGGCTATTTTCTGATAGTAAAGGTCTGTTGGCAATGGATGAAAGCACCCCAACCTGCAATATGCGGTTTGCCAAATTGGGCATCCGGCAAACCGAAGGGGTCCGTCGGGACTGGCGGGAACTACTGGCGACCACGCCTGGTTTAGGCGAGTGCATAAGCGGTGCAATCTTATATGACGAAACCATTCGCCAAAATCAAAGAAACGGAACGCCTATTATTAATGCAATCATTGACGCGGGGATCATTCCGGGAATCAAGGTAGATAAAGGCGCCAAATTAATGGCAGGCCATCCGGGAGAGAAAGTCACCGAAGGTTTGGATGGTTTGCGCGGCCGCCTGAAAGAATATTTCCAGATGGGTGCCAGGTTTGCAAAATGGCGTGCGGTAATTGCTATTGGTAATGGAATTCCCAGCCGTGCTTGTATCCGTGCGAACGCAAATATACTGGCCCTTTACGCAAGCCTCTGTCAGGAAGCGGGATTGGTGCCGATTGTGGAACCAGAAGTTCTCATGGACGGAACGCATGATTTACAGGTATGCTTTTCAGTTACAGAACAAGTATTAAGAACGGTTTTCAACCAGCTTTATTTACAGGATGTAATGCTGGAAGGCGTTATTTTAAAACCCAACATGGTGATCTCGGGACTGAGTTGTCCGAAGCAAGCAAATGTAGATGAAGTTTCGGATGCTACAATCCGATGTCTCCTTCAGTCGGTTCCTGCTGCCATTGGTGGAGTTGCATTTTTATCCGGTGGCCAATCCGGCAAGATTGCTTCTGCTCATTTGAATGCCATGCATGTACTATATGCTTCTAAACTTCCATGGCCCTTGACATTTTCGTTTGCACGCGCCATTCAGCAACCTGGCATGGAGATTTGGGATGGGAAAGATGAAAACGTACGTGCTGCACAACAGGCTTTGATTCACCGGGCCAAATGCGATCAGGCAGCCCGCCGGGGATTGTATGATGCAGCCATGGAGGAACCAGCGTTTCTCATTAATTAATACCTCATTTGTCTGCTTTAAGAAAACGAGAATACATAATATGAAATCCGGACAACAACCAGCCAAAGTCAACCAGGTCAAAAACACCGGCTCTGCCTCCCCTGAGGAATTGGCAAACATTGGCTTCTCATAGGACAGATCAATGCATTATTTAATAATAGAAATATGACAATAAAAACAGAGTCCATTCAGCAATTGTGCATCAATACAGTCCGCATATTATCTGCCGATGCTGTTCAGAAAGCAAATTCTGGACATCCGGGGACACCGATGGCGCTTGCAGCGACTGGCCATATTTTATGGTCGGAAATCATGAACTATAATCCCAAAAATCCTGACTGGGCTAACCGGGATCGTTTTATATTATCCTGCGGCCATGCATGTATGTTGCAATACAGCTATTTGTACTTAACCGGCTACGATATCAACATGGATGATATCAAGAGCTTCAGGCAATTGCACAGCAAAACTCCGGGTCATCCTGAATATGGTCTGTTGGATGGCATAGAAGTAACTACAGGTCCGCTTGGACAAGGTTTTGCAAATGGAGTGGGCATGGCCATTGCGCAACAATATCTTGCTTCCCGATATAATAAACCCGGTTATAAATTATTTGACTATAAGATTTACGGTATTTGCAGCGATGGTGATCTCATGGAAGGAGTGGCTTCTGAAGCGGCTTCGCTTGCCGGACATCTGAAACTAGGCCATCTCATTTATGTGTATGATGACAACCATATTACTATAGAAGGAGAAACCTCACTGGCATTTAATGAAGATGTTACGGAACGTTTTCAGAGTTATGGATGGCATATACAATCTGTAGCGGATGGTAATGACCCGGAAGCGATCGCTGCTGCAATAATAAATGCAAAAAAAGAAACTGGCAGGCCTTCATTAATTAAAGTGCGCACGCACATTGGTTTTGGCAGCCCTAACAAAGTGGATACTGCCGCCGCACATGGTTCTGCTTTAGGAAAAGATGAAGTAAGATTGGTAAAAGAAAATTTTGGGTTTGATCCCGATAAAAGTTTTGTAATAGCTGATGAAGTATTGAATTACTACCGTGAAAAAGGAAAAGCTGGAATAAAAAAGGAAGATGAATGGAATGGTCTTTATAAAAAATACAAAGAAAGATATGCTCAAGAAGCTCGTGAATATGAACTATGCGAAAGCGGAAAATTACCCGAGGGATGGAAAGACAATCTTCCTGTTTTCAAACAAGATGCAAAAGGCATGGCTACCCGGAAAGCTTCAGGAAAAACGCTAAATGCTATTGCGGCAAAATTACCCATGTTAATTGGGGGTGCTGCTGATCTGGCCCCTTCCACCGATACCAATTTAAATGATTTTGAATCGTTCACCAATGAAAATCATGGTGGAAGAAATTTTCATTTTGGTATTCGTGAGCATGCAATGGGTGCGGTTTTAAACGGAATGGCACTCACCAAAGGCATCATTCCTTATGGTGCTACATTTTTTATTTTTTCGGATTATATGCGACCACCGATTCGCCTTGCTGCAATTATGAAAATACGCCCGATTATTGTTTTTACACATGATAGTATCGGATTAGGGGAAGATGGAACCACTCACCAACCTGTTGAGCAATTGATTGGGTTAAGGTCTGTTCCTGATTTATTGGTAATTCGTCCAGCTGATGCAAATGAAACCGTGCACGCATGGCGTGTTGCCCTCGAACATTCCGGTGGTCCCGTTGCAATAATTCTCACCCGCCAGGAGGTACCGATCATTGACCAGGATAAATATGCAAACGCTTCAGGACTTGAACAAGGTGCTTATATTCTATCTGATTGTGTTGGTGAACCACAACTTATTTTGATCGGAACCGGGAGTGAGGTGCATCTGCTGTTGGAAGCACAGGAAAAATTGAAAGCCGCATCCATTCGCACTCGAGTAATAAGTTTTCCGAGTTGGGAGTTATTCGAAAAACAAAGCCGTGAGTATAAACAAAATATTTTTCCCAAAAATATCCGAAAGCGATTAGCTGTGGAAGCCGGTTCACCAATTGGCTGGTGCAAATATGTAACTGATGAAGGGGATATAATTGGAATTACAAAATTTGGAGAATCAGCGCCCGGTGAGGAAGTAATGAGAGAGTATGGATTTTCTGTAGAAAATGTAATTGAAAGGGCAAAGGCATTATTATAGCAATCCATCGTTAGGTGCAATGAATTGGCAATCGCTGCTCGTTAGAACTTGAAAGGTGGTTGACTCCCTCAAAAATGCCTCTTAAATGCATGAATAATATAACTTTTTAGAAGGATTGTGTAACATATCGTTGAGACTAGAACCCGACCTTTAGAATGATACGTGCCGCACTGGTTAACATGTATAACTGATCAGAAATCGATTAAAAAAATACCCATGAATGCGTTAATTAATTTGTTAAACTACGGCCAGAGTTATTGGCTGGATAATTTAACCAGAAAAAAAATAACCAGTGGCGAACTCAAAAATAGAGTGGAGGAGCAAGGCCTACGGGGCATAACTTCCAACCCAAGTATTTTCAATAAAGCAATTTCAAAGAGTACTGACTATGATGAGCAAATTACTGTAATGGTTAAGAAAGGGCAAAGCCCGTACCAAATCTATGATGCGCTTACCATAAAAGATGTACAGGATGCCTGTGATATTCTTAATCCAGTGTTTGATCAATCGGGCGGTGTCGATGGTTTTGTAAGCCTGGAAATACCTCCTTATTTAGCTCGCGACACAGAGGGAACTATGAGAGAAGCCCGCAGATTATTTAAAACGGTTGGAAGGCAAAACTGCCTGATCAAAATACCGGGTACTCCCGAAGGTATTCCAGCGATCGAACAAATGCTATACGAGGGAATCAATATCAATATCACCCTTCTCTTTTCCATAGAGCGATATGCTGAAGTTGCGCACGCCTACGTTCGCGCTATTGAACGCAGGGTTTCGGAGGGCCAACCGGTAAATCATATTATTTCTGTGGCAAGTATTTTCATTAGCAGAATTGATGTGCTTACCGATCAGTTACTTGGACAACATATTATTCCTCTTAAACAAAACAATAATAGCGGCCGCACGGATGTACTAGCAGGCAGAGCAGGCATAGCAACAGCGCGCTTATCCTATCAACGGTTTAAACAAATTTTTAGTGTTGACAGTTGGGAAAAATTGGAAGACAAAGGCGCCCATGTACAGCGGCCGTTGTGGGCAAGCACAAGCAATAAAGATCCATTGTACAATGATTTACGGTATGTAGAAACGCTTATTGGTAAGAACACGGTGAATACCTTACCTGATGAAACAATTGCGGCTTTTGCCGAACATGGGGTTATAAAAAAGGATACCATTGAACAGGGACTTGAGGAGGCCAGTGAACTTTTTGGTAAACTAAGAAAAATAGGGATTGATATTGATTTTGTGACACAGCAATTGGAGAATGAAGGCATCCAAAAATTTGCTGACGACTACTATAAATTGATCGATAATCTCGCTGACAAGAGAATGAAGTTATTGGCAGCCGAATCTTCCCCCCAACAGATCAGTTGTGGGAAATGGCAAAAGGAAGTAAGTGCAGCTTATAAATCTGTTGATGAAAAGCAGATAGGAAGGCTTCTTTTTGCCGAAGATCCATTTCTCTGGGGAAAGGATCCCGTAGAAATAAAAAAGATAAGTCATCGCGTAGGCTGGTTGACCTTACCCGACCAATTCGAAAATAATAGGGAAATGCTTATTGAATTTGCCTCAAAAATAAAAGACGAAGGTTATTTATACGCTGTGTTATTAGGCATGGGCGGAAGCAGTTTATGTTCGGAAGTGTCTCGTGAAACGTTTGAAACGTCGCAAGGTTATCTTTCATTATTCGTTTTGGACAATACTGCTCCTGCGGCAATATTGGAATTGGAGAGCAAAATAGATTTGGATAAAACGCTTTTTATCGTGGCCAGCAAATCAGGCAATACGGAGGAAACCCTGAGTTTTTTCCGCTATTTCTACGATCAATTACAAATGAAAAATAAGGCGAGCCCAGGTAATAATTTTGTAGCGATTACGGATAAGAATACGCCGCTGGTAGAAGTGGCTAAAGAATATAAATTCAGAAAAGTATTTGTCAATCCGCCGGATCTGGGTGGACGTTATTCAGTATTGTCAGATTTTGGATTGGTGCCGATGGCGCTGATGGGGATTGATATCAACGCACTGCTATCGGGCGCAAAACAGATGAAAAATAGCTGTGACGCCGTTCCTTCGGCAAATAATCCCGGAATAAGTTTGGGTGCTGTTTTAGGGATCTGTCAAAAATATGGCCGCGATAAAGTAACATTTGTTTTGTCTACGTCCATCAAGTCGTTTGGTTATTGGTTGGAGCAATTGCTGGCGGAAAGTACTGGGAAAGAAGGACGGGGATTGATTCCAGTTAACGGTGAACTGCTTGGTTTTCCTGAAGTATATGGAAATGACAGGATATTTGTACACATGGCCCTTGCTAATGATAATAATGAAGCGGACGAGCAAAAACTAAAAATACTGGAAGAAGCAGGCCATCCGATAATAAAGATTAAAATTGAAAATAAAATTGCATTGGGTGGAGAGTACTACAGATGGGAAATTGCAGTTGCGATTGCAGGAGCAGTGATGGCCATTAATCCTTTTAACCAACCGAACGTTGAAGAAAGTAAAAAAAATACGAGTGAACTTCTTGATGGTTGGATCAAGAAGGGTGATTTTGAAATACCCGCGCCACTTTTGAAAATTGAAGACATTTCCGTTTATGGCGGAAAAAGAACGGAGCAACTTGCTGCCGGCCACTATGAGTCAGAAGGAGATTTAATAAATAGTTTTACCTCACTGGCAACCACAAATGACTACATCGCTTTGCTGCCCTATTTCCTTATGACGGATCCTCGAGAAAAAATTCTGGAGGCATGGAGACAATGGATGAGAGATAAATTGAAATACGCCACCACGTTACTGAACGGTCCCCGTTACCTGCACTCTACGGGTCAACTGCACAAAGGTGGCCCCGACACAGGACTATACATCATATTGATTGGAGATGAAAAGGATCTGGTCATTCCGGGAGAGAAATTTGGGTTTGCCACCTTGCACCATGCACAAGCGCTAGGGGATTTTAGTTCACTCGATGATAAAGGGCGCAGGGTAATTCGAATTCATTTGGGAAAAGATATTGACGCAGGACTTAGTGCGCTATACCAATCTGTCAGAGATACGCAAAAGCATACCATTGGAGAAGAGGTATTTTAAAGGCTTTTTTGTTCGTCAAACTTTACCTCTCAACCAATTCAATCTGCATCCGAAAAAATAATATTGATTTCTAAAAAATAAAAAATAAAAACATGACACACTTCAAACCGGTTTTTCTTCAATTACTATTTATCACCTTCATCGTCCTCAGCATCGCATCGTGCGATAAGCGAACATCTAAAGATACTTCTGATCCAAATGATACACTTTTTTTTGGCAAAGCGGCCGTGATTAATTTGGAAGAGATCGAGTTAGGAAAATTAGCAGAGCAAAAGAGTAAAATGACAGACATAAAAAATTTAGGGAAAATGATGCAGGAAGATCATAGTAAGTTGATGGAAAGCTTAACGGCTCTGGCTAAGGAGAAATCAATTATGCTGCCCTCATTGGATAAAGCCGAATGGGACGACTACCAAACTTTGAACACTATATCGGGAATGGGATTTGATAAAAAGTATTGCGATATGATGGCAAACGGACACAAAGGGGCAATCGCAATTTTCGAAAAAGATTCCGCGGATACCAAGGATGCGGATGTAAGGCAATGGGTGATAGCGGCGATTCCCGTTTTACGCAAACATCTTTCGTATTCAATGATGTGCCGAAAGAAATACGATAGGCTAAATTAATCGTATGAAATAGTAGAATAGGCATGAAAAGACAACAATGCGATTACGGAATGATTGGTCTCGGGACAATGGGACGCAACCTTATTTTCAATATGAATGATCACGGGTATAGCGTAATTGGTTTTGAACGTAATGACAGGGAAGGGATTTTCACACACACTGGAATTAAACAAAATGGAGTCAGCTACAAAGGTAAAACCCACGATCATAGTTATACTTGGAGCTACGGGTGACTTAACCTGGCGTAAACTGATTCCTGCGATTTATAATCTTTGGTTGGATAAATGGATCCCGGGGGAATTTGCAGTTATCGGGGTAAGTCGCACGAAGATGACAGGAAAAGGATTTGAAAAACATCTGCACCAGGGCGTCGATAAATTCTCAAGAAGAGGGAAATCAAAAAAAAATGAATGGGATAATTTTGCCAAATGCCTGTCCTACCAAATTGGCGAGTTTGATGCCGTTAGCACGTATACTGCCTTAACAAAGCAAATAGCTGGCTATGAAATAAAGTGGAAGGTTCCGGCTAACCGGATTTTTTACCTGGCCGTTCCACCTAACGCTTTCGAAGAAATTTTGGTTAAGGTAGGAGCCTCCGGTCTTGCTGAAAATAAGTTGCATGGCCGCATCGTGATTGAAAAACCTTTTGGGCATGACCTGGAAAGTGCAAAGCAACTCAACAACCTTTTGCACACCATCTTTGATGAATCCCAGATTTACCGCATCGACCATTATCTGGGGAAGGAGACGGTGCAAAATATCCTGGCGTTCCGGTTTGCCAATACGCTATATGAACCCATCTGGAACCGTAATTATATTGACAGCGTGCAAATAACTGTATCGGAACAGTTGGGCGTGGAGAACCGGGGAAATTATTACGAAACCGCCGGCGCGCTACGGGACATGATTCAAAACCATCTCATGCAATTGCTCTGCTTGATAACCATGGAACCGCCCGTGTCTTTTGAAGCAGATGAAGTGCGCAACAGGAAGGTGGATGTGTTGAATGCCTTGTCAAAAATAATGCCTGAAAAAGTAAATCATTATGCCGCACGCGGCCAATATGGGGAAGGGTGGATAGAAGGAAAAAAAGTGAAGGGCTACCGAAAAGAGCCGGATGTGAATAAAGATTCCAACGTTGAAACATTTGCAGCCGTTAAATTATTTATTGACAACTGGAGATGGCAGGGCGTTCCGTTTTATCTCCGTACCGGTAAACGCATGAACGAAACCATTTCTGTTATTACCATACAATTTAAACCCGTGCCACATCAATCTTTTCCGCCGGAGGTTATTGGCAACTGGCAACCGAACAGGCTTTTTTTACATATACAACCGCACATGGGCATCAGCACAAGGATCCAGGCAAAAAGGCCCGGGCTTAAAATGCTGTTATACCCGGTTGATATGCATTTCGACTATGATGAATCCTATACGTCAGGAACTCCGGAAGCTTATGAAACCTTGTTGTTGGATATCATGGAAGGAGACGCCACGCTGTTTATGCGTGCCGACCAGGTAGAAGCTGCATGGAAAGCGTTGATGCCTATTGTCAATTCTTGGGCAACGAATCCTCCGGTTAACTTTCCGAATTATAAAGCCGGCACTGAAGGTCCGGAGGAGGCAGAAATACTGATAGCAAAATATGGACACAGCTGGATTTAATGCCGGTGAACAGGTACGGATATAGGATCATTTTAATTGCAAACATGAACGGCCAACGCGAATGGAGGACTCTACTTCTGGTATATCCTTTCGCATCCCCTCGGCCAATGGAGCACCAGTGTCCGTGTACTTAATTAACTGATCTTGAAATGTTTCATTGACACCTACTCTATAAATTCTATTGGCATTAAAAAAAAACGATCATAGCTTACCTCATCCAATCCTTTTTCTGCATGTGTCAATGCAGGCGACAACTCAGTTTTGAATATTTCATAAGAGCCATCTACTTTTTCGGCATATACCACGATTTTTGCTGCCTACTTTTGAAGAGAGTGTAGTATTCTTCAAAGCAGCTTCCGGTCAAGGGTTGGGAGTGTTCACTACAAGCATACAAATCAGCGATTAAGCGAGTAAATTCTTTTTCATTGGTGTGTGATTAGATCCTCTGTTTAAAGTTAAAACTGATACTATTAATTCAAAACGAAGAGCAGACACTACTGCACAGATATCCGCTAAATACTTTCGATTAAATAAGCAATAAGGGAAACACTTATTAGAAAGATAAACGCGACAAGAATGGTGATCAGCAGCGATGAATTCTTATAGCGTGCTTCATTTAATTGCTTTTCGATATTTTTATAACGAAGATATGATGCGCCTGCCGTGACGGTGCCTACGGCTACCAAAACTATTCCCACAATGGCTGAATAGCCTTGTTGATGAATGACAACTTGCTTGCCCAGCAGCAAAGAGATTTGTTTTACAAATAGGGAAAATTTAACGACCACAAAACCAAACGCCATTATTCCAATGCTGGTCCGAATCCAGGCAAGGAAAGTGCGTTCGTTTGCCAAATGATCACTGGCGTTACTTCTATCCTGGATTTTCACCGGTAATAAATTTCAATCTTGAATCTAAACCGCATAGGTGGAAAAAGAACTTCTGGAGTTAATAAACTGAGTTCCAGGTGTCAATTACGTCTTTGTGGTTTTTTATTGGTATCACCACCAAGGGTTCTCTTGTATTTGGGGAAGCCCGTTTATTTTCATCTTTTCCCATTCGAATGCTTAAAGGTTCGATGTCTTTTCAAGATCAACTGCACAAAAATTCGTACCGTCTGAATACTCCACCAGACGCTCAATATTTAATTAATTCGGGGATTTCGCTCTACACTCCTAGTTGTTCGCTTGTCCTCTCTGATATTGGTGGTTCATTTTCCATTTACAATAATTATTGCTGACGTATGGCTATAGTTCGGTGCCAGCCTGGAAGCGCTTGGTAAATGACACTGGCAATGCCAGCCCGATTGGTCCGTTTTTTTCTTATTCACTGCACAACATACGAAGATAATTTTTTCTATTCACATGTAACTCTGCAACACTGTTGCAATTAGTCCAGTCAAACTTGAGTTCTTGAGGAGAGACTTGAAGGAGCTACACAATTCTTCACCGGACTTAGTTCATTACTCTTCACTAATCACCCAGATGAAGGAGGCAATGCCAGCTTGAAATTTATTAAAGGTCACCCGGTAAGCACGAAATTTCCTTAATGGCTGATCTGAATTCTGAGTTGTTGAGGGGCTTTGGGAGATAATTGTAAGAGCCTGAGAAATTACCTTCTTGAACTGTGAAAGCCCATGGGGTTTGATAATGTAGTGCTGCGCCCCTCTTTTGTAAAGAAGGTCTATCGTGCGTCGCTGAAGATGCTTTCTCTCAATTGGTATTTTAGCGCACTTGACTCCCTTTAGTTTATCATGTTTCGCGATCGGGCAACCCAAATTTTAGGCTAGCTTGCGGCGTCTTATTCAACCTCGCCTCGGGAGTGAATAATTATTATTTCCTTTTAGGCATACTCATTAGCCTCTCGGCTGCCTTTGCCTAGATTAATCATCTTTGATGCACTCTAAAAATGAGCTTCTCGTTTCAGTTTC
>Ga0302326_10029795_pt1 | contig 10939 bp, 9 predicted proteins | sample Palsa_T0_3_FD_202264 | JGI IMG/M metagenome (GOLD analysis project Ga0302326, IMG submission 202264) | Peat permafrost microbial communities from Stordalen Mire near Abisko, Sweden - Palsa_T0_3 | ecosystem: Environmental > Terrestrial > Soil > Palsa > Peat permafrost | place: Sweden: Abisko...
AACGACACCGGTTTTGTGCTGACAGCCAAGGAGGTTGCCGCTCAGCTGTCGCACATCGGTGACACCGCTGCGGTGTCCACCGGCACCTGTGTCAGTTGACCGGCGATCTGTACACCCGATCGAGGAATCGCGACAGGTGACCGTTGACTTCGTCCGGTTTCTCCTCGTGACTGAAATGTCCTGCCCCGGCGATTGATACGTAGCGACCGTGCGGCGCGTAGCGCTGCGTTCGCTCGACCGGATCAGCCAGGACGTAGGGATCGGCGTCACCGTGAATGTGCAGCATCGGGATGCCGAACGGCCGGCTCATCGACCTCATGAAGCGCCGCCCCTCGTCGCGCAGCTGGCTGCGCACCGCCCAACGCTGATACTCCAGGGCGCAGTGCGCTGCTGATCGGATTTGGATCGCCTGGCGCAGGTGGCCGATCGTGGTGGAGAAGTCTTCGGATGCAACCCATGTAGCGCTTGCCCGGCTGCGTACCAGATGTTCGAGCTCGCTGCCGTTGTGGCGGGTCAGCGCACGTTCGGGCCAGACCGGCACCTGGTAACGCAGTAGCGAGGGCAGCAACGCACGCCCTTGATCGCGTCGAGTCAGCGCCGAGCGCCGCAGCGCCCCCGGGTGCGGCGAGCTGACGACCGCGATCGCGCGCACCAGTCGCGAGTGCAGCACCGAGGTCGCCCAACAGACCAGTCCGCCGTCGGCATGACCGACCAGCGTCGCCGACGTGTGCCCGAGCGCCCGGATCAACCCTGCGGTGTCGCCGGCGAGCGTCCAGCCGTCATACCCACGCGGCGGTTTGTCGCTGCCGCCGTAGCCGCGCAAGTCCACCGCCACCACGCGTGCGCCGGTCAAGCCGCGAAGTTGGTGACGCCACGACCACCAGAACGAGCCGAACCCGTGCAGCATGATCACCAGCGGCTGCGCCGTCGAAGGAGTGGCCGCGACCCGGTCGGCGGGCGTTGCCTCGACGACGTGGAACCGGATGCCGTTGGCGTGCACATCCAGATGGCGCCATGGACCGTCGATACGGGTGATCGACGGATCTGGTGGCGCCATCTACCAACCCGAGGGGTCGGCGGGTGTCCCGCCCTGCGCCGAATTGAGCGCCGTCGCCGAGGACCTGTCATGGCCGGGCGTGAAAGCCGACCGCGTCTCCTTGACCGATTCGATGGTCTGCTGCGGTCCGCGGATGCGACGGACCTTCAGATAGCCGAACAGGGCGAGCGCCACGGTGACCACCACCATGATCCCGAACACGATCAGGAAGGCCACCCAACGCCACAGCCAGGTGTCGAGCAGTTCGGCCAGGAAAAAGAAGAAAAAGAAAGTCGAATAGAACAACACGACCAATGCCGAGATGAAGAAGACGCTGCCGGTCAGGCCCTTCTTGACGTCGCGGGTGATTTCCGCGCGGGCCAGTTCGACCTCCGCACGCACCAGCGTCGACATCTGCGCCGTGGCGTCCTTGACCAATTCGCCGATCGATGGCTCGACGGACAGCGCGTGCGGGTCGGTCAGCGGAATGGTGGTCAGCGTGCGGGGAACCCCATCGTTACGGTCGGGGTTCTTTCGATCTGACTTGCTCACAGATGGTCCTCCCGGCTCATTGCCCGGCTCCTCCTCATCGCGCTTCGCGCTCTGCATCGTCGCCGGGCGGGTATCGCTGCCCTGCTTCTGCCCGGATTCGCATCGTCGCCGGGTCGCTGTCGTCGCGGTTCATGTTGCCATGCAGCCCGGGGCCAGACGAGGCCGCAAGCCCGTTTCGGGATCGACGCTGGCAGGCACCGATCAGGCTAGACTGGCGCCGCCATTTGGGTGCGTCCAGACCGTCGACAGGGGTATCGCTTTGCAGATCGGGTGCCGTCGGCTGCTTGGAGTCGCGGCGGCGTTGGTCGCAACGACCGGGATCAGCGTGGTCGGCCTGCACAACGCGCTCGCGGGAGCTGACGATCGGGTCCCGATGGGCGGCGGGGCGGGCATCATCGTCAACGGCGACACCCTGTGCACGCTGACCACCATTGGCACCGATCCCAAAGGTGAGCTGATCGGTTTCACCTCGGCGCACTGCGGCGGCCCGGGCGCCCAGGTGGCCGCCGAGGCGGCCAAAGGCCGCGGGGTGCTGGGGACGATGGTGTCGGGCAATGACAAGCTCGACTACGCGGTCATCCAGTTCGATCCGGCCAAGGTGGCACCCGTCGCCAACTTCGGTGGCTTCGTGATCAACGGCATCGGGCCAGATCCTGCCTTCGGCCAGGTCGCTTGCAAGCAGGGCCGCACCACCGGCAACTCGTGCGGCGTCACGTGGGGCCCGGGTCAGGACCCGGGCACCATCGTCATGCAGGTGTGCGGACAACCGGGCGACTCCGGCGGCCCGGTCACCGTCAACGATCAACTGGTCGGGATGATCCACGGCGCCTTCAGCGACAACCTGCCGGTCTGCATCATCAAATACATCCCGCTGCACACTCCGGCGGTGGTGCAGTCGATCAACGCGATATTGGCCGACCTGCAAAGCAAGAACCGCCCCGGCGCGGGGTTCGTCCCGGTGCCCGCGTCGGTCTGACCGGCCGCTATTTGGCCGCGCGGATCGCGTCGAACACGCCCGGATCGAGCAGCGTCGAAGTGTCGCCGAGATCCCGCTTGTCCACGATGTCGCGGAGCAGGCGGCGCATGATCTTGCCGCTGCGGGTCTTCGGCAATTCGGGCACCACGTGCACCTCGCGCGGCCGGGCGATCGGCGAGATCTCCCGGGCCACTTCGGCGCGCAACTGGTCGATGATCTCTTCGCCCACCCTGTCGGCGTGGTCGGCTCGCAGGACGACGAACGCGCAGATCGCCTGACCGGTGGTGTCGTCGGCAGCGCCGACCACGGCGGCCTCGGCCACCCCGGAGTGCCCGACCAACGCCGACTCCACCTCGGTCGTCGAGATGCGATGCCCCGACACGTTCATCACGTCGTCGATACGTCCCATCAGCCAGATGGCACCGTCGGAGTCATAGCGTGCGCTGTCCCCGGCGAAGTACCAGCCGTGCTCGGCATACTTCGACCAGTAGGTCTCCCGGAAGCGTTCGGGGTCTCCCCAGATGCCGCGCAGCATGGACGGCCACGGCTGATCCAAGACCAGGTATCCAGCGGTGTGCTCGCCCTCGTCGCTCGACGGGACCGCGAGGTCGTTTCCGTCGTCGTCGACCACCTTCGCCGAGATGCCCGGCAACGGCGTCATCGCCGAACCCGGTTTGGCGTCGGCCACCCCGGGCAGCGGGGAGATCATGGCGGCGCCGGTCTCGGTCTGCCACCAGGTGTCCACCACCGGTGTGCGGTCGGCACCCATGACGGTGCGGTACCAGCGCCAGGCCTCCGGGTTGATCGGCTCGCCGACCGATCCCAGCAGCCGCAGGCTGGACAGGTCGTGGTTGTCGGGTATCTCACGGCCCCACTTCATGAACGTGCGAATCATCGTCGGCGCCGTGTAATAGATTGTGACGCCGTACTTCTTGATGATCTGGAAATGCCGGTGCTGGGTGGGCTCGGCAGGTGTGCCTTCAAAGACGACCTGTGTGACGCCGTTCGACAGCGGTCCGTAGACGCCATAGGTGTGTCCGGTGACCCAGCCGATGTCGGCGGTGCACCAGAACACGTCGGTTTCCGGCTTGATGTCGAAGATGTTGTGGTGGGTGTAGGAAGCCTGGGTGAGATAGCCACCACTGGTGTGCACGATTCCTTTGGGATTGCCGGTGGTGCCCGAGGTATACAGCAGGAACAGCGGGTGCTCGGCGTCGAACGCCTCAGGATCGTGCTCAGCTGAGGCGGCGTCGACGACGTCGTGCCACCACACATCGCGGCCGGCCGTCCACTGCACGTCTATTCCGGTGCGCTGCACCACCACAACGTGTTCGACGGGACTCTCGGGTGAGGCGTCGGTGCCGTCGCCCTCGATCGCTTCGTCGACAGCGTCCTTCAACGGTATCGCCTTGCCGCGGCGAAACTGCCCGTCGGTGGTGATCACCACCTTGGCCTGCGCATCGGCGATGCGGGTGCGCAAGGCCTTGGCGGTGAAACCCGCGAACACCACGCTGTGCATCAGACCCAGCCGCGCGCACGCCAACATCGCGACAACAGCCTCAGGGATCATCGGCATGTAGATGGCGACCCGGTCGCCGGCGACCAGTCCGAGGCCGCTCAATGCGTTGGCGGCCTTGCACACCTGCGTCTTGAGGTCGGAATAGGTCAGGCTGTAGCCGTCGCCGATCTGCTCGCCCTCCCAGTGGATGGCGACCCGGTCACCGCGCCCGGCCTCGACATGACGGTCCACGCAGTTGTAGGCGACGTTGAGTTTGCCGTCGACGAACCACCTGGCGAAGGGTGCCCCCGACCAATCCAGCACCTGCGAAAATGGTGTCGCCCAGGTGAGCCGGTTGGCCTGCTTGGCCCAGAACGCCAATCGATCTTGCCCGGCCTCTTGGTACAACTCGGCGCCGGCGTTGGCTTGCGCGGCGAACTGCGCGGACGGCGGATATGACGACAGTGCATCGGTGTGCGTCTCGGTCACGCGCAAGAGCCTAATCGGGATCGCCGCTCGTCATGTGGGGGCTTCGTTCTGTTAAGGAGATGTTTGATCGCCGAGCCCGCACGCCCCGCCTACGCAGAACATCTAGGGTCAGTCTTGATGTACCGGACACGCGCCGCGGCCGCGGCGATTGCTTGCGGATTGCTGGCGGCCTCGTCGTTGGCCGGCTGCGGGGCGGGCAGTGTTCGTAGCGATGTGGTGATCGTCAACGCGGGCGAGCCGCAGAACCCGCTGATCCCGACGAATACCAATGACAGCAACGGCGGGCGGATCATCGACCGGCTGTTCGCCGGTCTGATGTCCTACGATGCCAAGGGCACGCCCGTGCTCGAGGTCGCGAGCGCGATCGAGACCACCGACGACGTCAACTATCGGATCACTCTCAAGCCCGGCTGGACCTTCACCGACGGCTCACCGGTGACGGCGCATTCGTTCGTCGACGCCTGGAATTACGGGGCGCTGGCCACCAATGCTCAACTGCAGCAGAGCTTCTTCAATCCGATCGCCGGTTTCGATGAGGTGGCCGCGCCGAAACCGACGGCGACCACGATGTCGGGGCTTCGGGTGATCGACGATCACGAATTCACCGTGCGGCTCAAGGGGCCGACCATCGACTTCACACTGCGGCTTGGATTTTCGCCGTTCTATCCGTTGCCCCACGCCGCATGGGCGGATATGACGGCGTTCGGCCAGCACCCGGTCGGCAACGGCCCGTACCGACTCGCCGACGAGCGGCAGACCCCGGCCTGGCAACACAACGTCAAACTCGACCTGGTCACTAATCCCGGCTATCACGGCAACCGGATATCGCAGAACAAGGGGCTGCGGTTCGTCTTCTACGCCAACCTCGACACCGCTTACGCTGACCTGCTGTCGAGCAATCTCGATGTGCTGGATACGATTCCGCCCAGCGTGCTCACCGTCTACCGCAAGGACCTCGGCGACCGCGCGATCACCGCGCCCGCAGCGGTCAACCAGACATTGGACACACCGCTGCGGCTGCCGCACTTCGCCGGCGAGGAGGGCCGGCTGCGCCGGCTCGCGCTGTCGGCGGCGATCAATCGACCGCAGATCTGTCAGAAGATCTTTTCCGGCGCACGAGCACCGGCCCGCGATTTCACCGCCAGTTCGCTGCCCGGCTATGACCCCCACATCGACGGCAACGATGCGCTGACCTTCGACCCGGACCGCGCGCGGCGGCTGTGGACGCAGGCCGACGCCATCTCGAAATGGACTGGCGGGTACGTGATCGCTTACAACGCCGACGGCCCACACCAGGAGTGGGTGGACGCGGTGGCCAACAGCATCAAAAACACTCTCGGCATCGATGCCGCCGGCGCGCCCCAACCCACCTTCGCCGGGTTCCGGACCCAGATCACCAACCGTACGATCGGCACTGCGTTCCGGGCCGGGTGGCAGGGAGATTTCCCGTCGATGCTGGAGTTCTTGGAGCCGTTGTTCGTCACCGGCGCGGGCGCCGACGACGTCGGCTACTCCAATCCTCGGTTCGATGCCGCGGTGGCCGCCGCCGAGGCCGCACCCGACTTGCCGCAGTCGTATAGGCTCGCCAACGGCGCTCAGCGAATTCTGTTGCACGACATGGCCGTCGTACCGCTGTGGTACACCGTGGCCGTCGCCGGACGGTCACCGGCGGTCAGCCACGTCGCGCTGACCTGGAACGGACTGCCCGACTACGAACACATCGTGAAGGCCTGAGATGGCGTGGTACCTCACCCGACGCGTCGCGGCCATGTTCCCGGTTTTTCTGGGGGCCACGCTGCTGATCTACGGCATGGTCTTCTTGCTGCCCGGCGACCCGATCGCGGCACTGGGCGGCGATCGCCCGCTGAGCCCGGCGGTGGTCACGCAACTGCGTGCGCAATACCACCTCGACGACCCGTTCTTGCTGCAATACCTGCACTACCTCGGCGGCATCCTGCACGGAGATCTGGGTCACGCCTACTCCGGGCTGCCGGTCAGCACCGTTCTGGCGCAGGCGTTTCCGGTCACCTTCAGGTTGGCGTTGATCGCGCTGGCGGTGGAAGCGTTGTTCGGTATCGGGTTCGGGGTGATCGCGGGCCTGCGCCAGGGCGGGGTTTTCGACGGCGCTGTGCTGATCGTCAGCCTGATCCTCATCGCCGTTCCGATCTTCGTGCTCGGCTTCCTTGCGCAATTCGTCTTCGGGGTCCGGCTGGGCGTCGCCGCGGTTACGGTCGGTGACCAGCCGACGTTCGCGCGACTGTTGCTGCCCGGCATAGTGCTGGGCGCGGTGTCATTCGCCTATGTGGTGCGATTGACCCGCTCCGCAGTCGCCGGCAATGCCCACGCCGACCATGTGCGGACGGCCACCGCCAAAGGGTTGTCGCGGCCTCGGGTGGTGACCGTGCACATCCTGCGCAACTCGCTGATCCCGGTGGTGACGTTCCTCGGCGCGGACCTCGGCGCGCTCATGGGTGGAGCGATCGTCACCGAGGGAATCTTCAACATCCACGGTGTCGGCGGCGTGCTCTATCAGGCTGTCACTCGTCAAGAAGCGCCGACAGTGGTGTCCATCGTGACGGTGCTTGTGGTCGTCTACCTGGTCACCAACCTGACCGTGGATCTGCTGTACGCGGCGCTGGACCCCAGGATTCGCTATGGCTGATCCCGACGCTGAAGGGTTTGCCGGCCCTGGGTTTTGGGGCGATACCTGGCGTGCACTGCGTCGCCGTCCGAAATTTGTGATCGCCGCAGTGCTGATCGCGTTCGTCGTCATCGTCGCCGCGTTTCCGGCGTTGTTCACCGCGGCCGATCCCGCCTACGCCAATCCGGACCAGAGCATGCTGGCACCGTCAGTCGCGCATTGGTTCGGCACCGACCTGCAGGGCCATGACATCTATGCCCGCACCGTCTACGGCGCCCGCGCGTCGATCACCGTCGGCCTGGGCGCCACCATGGCGGTGTTCCTCGTCGGCGGGGCGCTGGGTGCGCTGGCCGGCTTCTACGGCGGCTGGATCGACGCGGTGGTCTCCCGTGTCGCCGATGTGTTCTTCGGTATCCCACTGTTGCTGGCCGCGATTGTGCTGATGCAGGTTATGCACCACCGGACCGTGTGGACGGTGATCGCGATCCTCGCGCTGTTCGGCTGGCCCCAGATAGCCCGGATCGCCCGCGGCGCTGTGCTCGCGGTCCGCGGCAGCGATTACATATTGGCAGCGAAAGCGCTGGGACTGAGCAGGTTTGGGATACTGGTGCGCCATGCCCTGCCCAACGCCATCGGTCCGGTGATCGCGGTGTCCACCATCGCGCTCGGATTGTTCATCGTCACCGAAGCCACGCTGTCCTATCTCGGGGTCGGGTTGCCGCCCTCGGTGGTGTCATGGGGCGGCGACATCAACGTCGACCAGATCCGGCTGCGGGCAGGCTCGCCGATCTTGTTCTATCCCGCCGGTGCACTAGCCATCACGGTGCTGGCTTTCATGATCATGGGCGACGTGTTGCGCGACGCCCTGGACCCGACGTCGCGGGCATGGCGGCTATGACCCCCGCCGGCGAATCGCCGCTGCTGAGCGTCGCAGGCCTCGAAGTCAGGTTCGGTGACGACGCTCCGGCGGTGCGGCACGTGGATCTCGCGGTGCGCGCGGGGGAAACCGTGGCGATCGTCGGCGAATCGGGTTCGGGTAAGTCAACCACCGCCGCGGCGATTCTGGGGCTGCTTCCGCCCGGTGGGCGAATCACCGCGGGCCGCATCGTGTTCGATGGCGTCGACCTCGTCGCCGCCGACCGCCGACGACTCCGATCTATCCGCGGCGCGGGCATCGGCTACGTGCCACAGGACCCGATGACCAACCTGAACCCGGTGTGGCGAGTCGGCTTTCAGATACGAGAAGCGTTGCGCGCCAACAATCTCAGCGCGGCCAGCCAACAGGTTGTCCAACTGCTTACCGATGCGGGGATGCCCGACGCTCGGCTGCGGTCCCGGCAGTACCCTCACCAGCTGTCTGGCGGAATGTGCCAGCGCGCCCTGATCGCTATCGGGCTGGCCGCCCGTCCGCGCCTGCTGATCGCCGACGAGCCGACGTCAGCGCTGGACGTCACGGTGCAGCGCCAGGTGCTCGATCACCTGCAGCACCTCACCGGCGAATTGGGCACCGCGGTGCTGTTGATCACCCATGATCTCGCGCTGGCGGCTGAGCGCGCCGAGCAGTTGGTCGTCATGCACGAAGGGTCTGTGGTGGAAACTGGCCCCGCACAGTCGATCCTGCGAGATCCACAGCACCCGTACACCCAGCGTCTGGCGGCGGCGGCGCCGTCGCTGCGCGACACCTCTCCTGCCGTTCGGACGCGCCGGCGGGCCGCCCAATCTGCGGCCGAGCAGGCAGGGCGCGACGTGTCGCAGGACGTCATCGTCGCCTCCGCGCTGACCAAGATCTACCGGTCCTCCCGTGGTGCACCGTGGCGCAGGGAGGACGTGCACGCGGTTGACAACGTGTCGTTCCGGTTGCGGCGGGCCACCACACTGGCGATCGCAGGCGAATCCGGTTCCGGCAAGTCCACCCTGGCGCGCATGATTCTGGGCCTGCTGCAACCCAGCTCGGGCACAGTCGTTTTCGACGGCATTGACGTCTCCGACACCGCATCGCTGAGCCGCAGCCAGACACTGGCGTTTCGTCGCCGAGTGCAGCCGGTGTTCCAGAATCCTTACGGCAGTTTGGATCCCATGTACTCGGTCTTTCACACCATCGCCGAGCCGTTGCGGATTCACCGGATCGGCGATCGTCGGCAACGTCAGCAGATGGTGCGCGAACTGGCCGAGCAGGTCGCGCTTCCGTCGGCGTTACTGAGCCGGCGCCCGCGCGAGTTGTCCGGAGGTCAACGTCAGCGGGTCGCGATCGCGCGGGCTTTGGCGCTGCGGCCCGAGGTACTGGTGTGTGACGAGGCCGTCTCGGCGCTCGACGTCGTGGTGCAAGCTCAGATCCTGGATCTGCTCGCCGAGTTGCAAGCAGATCTGGGCCTGAGCTATCTGTTCATCAGCCACGACCTGGCGGTGATAAGGCAGATCGCCGACGACGTCATGGTGATGCGGGCGGGCCGAGTGGTCGAGCATGCGGCCACCGGGGATGTGTTCGCCTCGCCGCGTCACGACTACACCCGGCAGCTACTGGCCGCAGTTCCGGGTGCCAGTGCTGGCTATCCTGACGCCGATGACTCCTGACCCGCTGGCTCCGCTGATGGAGCTACCCGGCGTCGCGGCCGCCAGCGACCAGGCGCGCGAGGCGCTCGGCCGGGCGCACCGGCACCGCGCCAACCTGCGACGCTGGCCGGTGACCGCCGCTGAGGCCGCGCTGCGGTCGGCGCGGGCTTCGGCGGTGCTGGACGGGGGCGGGCGAAAACTCGAGGATCAACTCGACGCCTCCGCGATGAGCGACCCGGTTTTCGCCGGAGCGCTGCGCGTCGCGCAGGCGCTGGAAGGCGGCGAGACCAACCTGGTCGGGGTGTGGCAGCGGGCGCCGCTGCAGGCGTTGGCGCGACTGCACATGCTGGCAGCGGCCGACCGGGTCGACGAGAGCCGGCTCGGGCGGCCGCGCGCCGACGCCGATGTCGGACCCCGGTTGGAGTTGCTCGCCGAGATCATGACCGGCGCCACCCGGGCGCCGGCCCCGGTGATCGCGGCGATCGCGCACGGCGAGTTGCTGACCCTGGCGCCGTTCGGCAGCGCGGACGGGGTGGTGGCACGGGCGGTGTCCAGGCTGGTGACCATCGCGACCGGGCTCGACCCGCACGGGCTCGGCGTGCCGGAGGTGGAGTGGATGCGTCGCGCCGCCGACTATCGCGAGGCGGCGCGCGGCTTCGCCGCCGGGACGCCGGACGGCATGGCGTCGTGGTTGGTGTTGTCGTGCCGGGCCCTGCGCACCGGCGCGCAGGAAGCGCTGTCGATCGCGGAAGCGCTCATCGATTAGGTTGCCGGAATTAAGTCGCGGTGCGCGATTAACCCACTCGGCGGGCGGTTCCGGCGAATAAAGCGGGCGGCGTCCCGAAGCGTTTCGGTTCGCCGCCCGCTAGCACGGATCCCGGTTACCAAGCGTGCATCTGTGGGTCGCGTGGGATGGCCTCGGCGATCTTGCGACACTTCTGGCTGCGGCCCCACCCAAAGGGCCGTCGATGCCGTCCGCTCTTCGCAGTTACGCAGGCCCGCAACACTTCTGCCATTATCGCGGCTATGACTCCGCGTGGGTGCCGGGAACCGTGCTCGGTCGCTCAGCTTGGGAGGTCGACCCTTCTCTTCCGGACCGATCTTGGCCGTACCGAGTTTCCGTGACTCCTTTGTACTCCGTGACCCCGGTCACATCAAGAGTCAATTGTCACAGAAATACTGAAGTGATACCGACCC
>Ga0302326_10029797_pt1 | contig 10939 bp, 11 predicted proteins | sample Palsa_T0_3_FD_202264 | JGI IMG/M metagenome (GOLD analysis project Ga0302326, IMG submission 202264) | Peat permafrost microbial communities from Stordalen Mire near Abisko, Sweden - Palsa_T0_3 | ecosystem: Environmental > Terrestrial > Soil > Palsa > Peat permafrost | place: Sweden: Abisko...
GGCCTGGGCGTGGTTCCGTCATCTGCACCGCCTCGCCGACCGCACCCTGGCGCCGTCCACGGCGACGATGAAATCCCTTGTCAGTCATGGCATTCCGCGGGTTCATCAGTGGGCCCGCGGGGTCGACATGATCGGCTATGCGCCGTCGGCCCGCGATGAGACGCTTCGCCGGCACTGGTCGCCGGACGGCAAACCGATCGTCGGCTTTGTCGGTCGGCTCGCGCCGGAGAAGCACGTCGAACGACTCGCCTCGTTGGCTGCAGCCGGTAACGTCCAGGTGGTCATCGTCGGTGAGGGGGTCGACCGCGCCAAACTCCAATCAGCCATGCCGACAGCGGTTTTCACCGGCGCGCTGTACGACGAGGAACTCGCTACGGCGTATGCCAGCATGGACGTCTTCGTCCACGCCGGTGAGCACGAGACGTTCTGCCAGGTCGTCCAAGAAGCCCTGGCGTCGGGGCTGCCGGTGATCGCCCCCGACGCCGGTGGGCCACGCGATCTGGTGACGCCGTGGCGCACCGGATTGTTGTTGCCCGTCAAAGAGTTCGAAGCCCAGCTGCCCGGCGCCGTCGCGCATCTGCTGGAAGACCGGCAGCGTTACGCACTGGCCGCGCGGCGCAGCATTCTGCAGCGCAGCTGGCCCGCGATCTGTGACGAGCTACTCGGCCACTACGAGGCTGTGCTCTCGCCCAGCGCCCGCGCGGGGATGGCGGGTAGGCAGCACGCTCAGGGCGAATAGCTAGCCCTGTGCCAACTCCGCGACCGGCTGCCACTGCTCCCAGGTGCGTAACCGGTCTTCGTAATCGGCCTTGGCCAATCCCAACGGCGCTTCCCCGAAGAACACCCGCAGCGGCGGCTCGTCCGCGTCGACGACCTTGAGCACTGCCGCCGCCGACGCTTTCGGGTCACCCGGCGCGGCCCACCTGGTCTTGCGCACCTCTTCGGTGGCCGCGTGCACGTCGGAGTAGGCCGGTAACTCCTCGGCCCGCCGCGATGACGACCCGGCCCAGTCGGTGTCGAAGCCGGCCGGCTCGATCAGCGTCACGTGTACGCCGAACGGCGCGACCTCTTGGGCCAGTGACTGGGAGAAACCCTCCAGCGCCCACTTGGAAGCGTGGTAGATGCCGACGTTGGGAAACGCCACGATGCCGCCGATCGACGACACCTGGATGATGTGGCCACTGCCCTGCTCGCGCAGGTATGGCAGCGCCGCCTGGGTGACCCACAGCGCCCCGAACACGTTCGTCTCGAACTGATCGCGCACGTCCTGCTCGGATACTTCTTCGACGAAGCCGAACTGGCCGTAGCCGGCGTTGTTGACGACGATGTCGAGGCGCCCGAAGTGATCGTGGGCTTCATTCACCGCGGCGAAGTCTGCGGCGCGGTCATTGACATCGAGCTTGAGCGGCAGGATCGCGTCGCCGTATTTAGCGACGAGGTCGTCCAGCGACGCGGTGTCGCGCGCCGTGGCTGCGACCTTGTCGCCGCGCTCCAGCGCCGCGATCGCCCATTCCCGTCCGAAGCCACGCGAGGTACCGGTGATAAACCATACTTTTTCAGCCATGCCGGTGTTCAACGCACACGTCGGCTCCACATTCCCCGCTGCAGGTAGGTTCAGCGGTATGGCCCGCGCGACGTTGGACAAGGATCCTCGCGAGGTGGCGTCGATGTTCGACGGCGTCGCCCGGCGCTACGACGTGACCAACACCGTGCTGTCGCTGGGTCAGGACCGCTACTGGCGTCGCGCCACCCGGTTGGCATTGGGCATCGGGTCGGGGGAGAAGGTGCTGGACCTGGCCGCAGGCACCGCGGTGTCGACGGTCGAGCTGGCGAACTCCGGAGCCTGGTGTGTGGCCGCGGACTTCTCAGTCGGCATGCTGGCCGCCGGACAGGCCCGTAAGGTGCCGAAGGTCGCCGCTGACGGCACCCGACTACCGTTCGACGACAACGCTTTTGACGCGGTCACCATCAGCTTCGGGCTGCGCAACATCGCCGACCGCGACGAGGCGCTGCGCGAAATGGCCCGGGTCACCCGGCCCGGCGGGCGGTTGGTGGTGTGCGAGTTCTCTACGCCCACCAATCGGGTTTTCGCGACGGCCTACAAGGAATACTTGATGCAGGCGCTGCCGCGGGTGGCGCGCGCGGTGTCGAGCAACCCCGACGCGTATGTCTATCTGGCCGAATCGATTCGGGCCTGGCCGGACCAGGCCGATCTGGCCCACCAGATGTCGCGCGCCGGGTGGTCGGCGGTCCGGTGGCGCAACCTGACCGGCGGCATCGTCGCCCTGCACGCTGCGTACAAAGCCCCGCGCTGATTTCCGATCGCGCTGATTCGCGGGCTGGTCCGGTTCAGCTTCATGTGCCATTATCGCGCCAGTGAGCCGTGAATTTCTTTGGTACATCCCAAATACTGTGCTGGCCGGGCACCGGGGCGACGACACCGTCGACGATTGGGGCAGCCTCGAGTACTCGGTCGAACTCGCACTACGAGCTGAGAAACACGGCTGGGGCGGTGCGCTGGTCGGTACCGGCTGGGGCAGGCCCGACTCATTCGCGATTGCGACCGCGATCACCGCGCGGACCACCACCTTCGCGCCGCTGGTCGCGATCCGCCCCGGCTACTGGAACCCCGCGCATTTCGCCAGCGCCGCCGCCACGCTCGACCAGCTCGGCCGTGGCCGGCTGCTGGTGAACGTGGTCACCGGCGCCGACGACGTCCGTGCCTACGGCGACCTCGACCTGGACAAGTCACGCCGCTACGACCGGACCCGCGAATTCCTGCAGCTGGTCCGCCGGTTGTGGCGCGAAGAGGACGTCACCTTCGACGGTGAGTACTTCTCCGTCGAACACTCGACACTGGAGCCGCGGACGTTCGGCGCCCACGAGGGACGCCACCCGAAGCTGTACTTCGGTGGCGCCTCAGCCGCCGCCGAAGAGGTCGCGGCAGCAGAGGCCGACGTCCAATTGTTCTGGGGCGAGCCACTCGACGGCATCGCCGAACGCATCGAACGGCTCAACGCGTTGTCGGAGAAACTCGACCGCGAGCACGCGCCGCTGGAGTACGGCCTGCGAGCGACGACGCTGGTCCGCGACACCTCCGAAGAGGCGTGGCACGACGCCGAGGCGAAGGTCGCGAAGCTGGCCGGGAAACCGTCGGTGTTGGCGCTGCACAACGCGGCTTCGGCCGAAGGGCAGCGACGGCTGAGCGATCTTGCCGGTCGCGGAGAAGTTCTCGACTCCTGCCTGTACACAACGCCCAGCAAATACGGCGGGGAGGGAGCCGGGACGACGTGGCTGGTCGGCTCGGCCGCCGAAGTGGCCGCCGCCCTGCAGAAATACCGGGACCTCGGCGTGAGCCATTTCATCCTGTCGGACACCCCGTACCTGCCCGAGGCCTCCCGAATCGGCGAGCAGGTCCTGCCGCTGCTGCGTGACGCCGCTAGCTGAACGGCTTTCGTCGATCTATCAGTCGCGACGCCAGCCCGCTGCCGCGCCACACCCGCGCGACCCAGTCGGTGTCGTCCTCGGTGACGAGGTTTCCCATCACGCGCACCGCGATACCCATCAGCCGTGTCGAGCGCATGCCGATCGGCCCGGTGGCGGGTAGGAACCGCGGGAAGGTCAGCAGCAGCCCGAGTCGGCGTGCCACCGAAAACCCTGCGCCGTAATGGGATTGCAGCACGTGCGGCCACGCTGTGGAGAAATCACCCGAGCCCAGCATCTCTGCGGCCAGCCGGCCTGACTCCAGTCCGTAGTCGATGCCTTCGCCGTTGAGCGGGTTGACACACGCCGCGGCGTCGCCGATCAGCATCCAGTTGCGGCCCGCGACACCGGACACCGCACCACCCATCGGTAGCAGCGCCGAGGACATCGCCCGCGGTGGGCCCTCGAAGCCCCACTCTTCCCGCCGCAGGTCGGTGTAATACGACATCAGCGGTCGCAACGCCAATTCGGCCGGCCGCTTCGACGTCGACAGCGCACCGACCCCGATGTTCACTTCGCCGTTGCCCAGCGGGAAGATCCAGCCGTAGCCGGGCAGCACCGCGCCGTCGGGGGAGCGCAGCTCTAAATGCGAAGTGAGCCAAGGGTCTTCGCTGCGCGGTGTGGTCAGGTACCCGCGCGCGGCGATGCCGTACACCGTCTCCTGGTGCCACCGCCGGCCCAGGGCGCGGCCCAGTGTCGAGCGGACACCGTCGGCGACGATCAGCTCGCGGCAGCCGACCTGTGTTCCGTCGGCCAGCGTAACCGCGGTCACCCGTGTCGATGAATCACGCTGAACGCCAGCTGCTTTGACGCCAAGCCGCATGCGTGCACCGGATTCCTCGGCGACTTTGCGGATCCGGTCGTCGAGTTCGACGCGGGCCACCGCGCTGCCGGTGGACGGGAACGACGGGCCGGGCCAATCGACTTCGACCTCGCCGCCGAATCCGCTCATCCGCAAGCCGCGGTGCCGGATTCGGGCGTCGAGCCATTCGCCCAGCCCGAGCCGTTCCAGCTCGGCGACCGCCCGCGGGGTGAGCCCGTCACCGCAGGCCTTGTCGCGGGGGAAGTTCGCCGCGTCGATGACCAGCACGTCGCGGCCCGCCCTGGCCGCCCACGCGGCCGCCGCCGACCCGGCCGGTCCGGCACCGACGACCACCACGTCGGCATGGGAGTCCATGTTCACCAGTATGTTGGTTAGGTGAGGACTCCCGCGACGGTGGTAGCAGGCGTGGACTTCGGCGACGCCGCTTTCGCCACCGATGTCCGCGACGGCGTGGCCCGCATCGAGCAACTGATGGAAACCGAGCTACGCGGCTCAGATGACCTGATGACCGAGGCCGTGCTGCACCTGTTCGAAGCCGGTGGCAAACGATTCCGACCGTTGTTCACGGTGCTGTCGGCGCAGTTGGGGCCGCGACCGGATTCCGACGAGGTGACCATCGCCGGCGCGGTGATCGAGCTGGTGCACCTGGCCACGCTGTACCACGACGACGTGATGGACGAGGCACAGGTGCGTCGCGGTGCACCCAGCGCCAACCTGCGATGGAGCAACAACGTCGCGATCCTGGCTGGCGACTACCTGTTCGCGACGGCCTCGCGGCTGGTGTCACGGCTGGGCCCGGACGCGGTGCGGATCATCGCCGAGACATTCGCCCAGTTGGTGACCGGGCAGATGCGCGAAACCCAGGGGCCGGCCGATGCGGCGGACCCGATCGCGCATTACCTGAAAGTCGTGCACGAGAAGACGGCCTGCCTGATCGGTGCGGCCGGCCGGTTCGGCGCGATATTCTCCGGCGCCGGCGACGACCAGATCGCCCGGCTCAGTCGGCTGGGCGACATCGTCGGTACGGCCTTTCAGATCTCCGACGACATCATCGACATCGACAGCGATCCCGAGGAGTCCGGCAAGCTGCCCGGCACTGATCTGCGCGAGGGTGTGCACACGCTGCCTGTGCTCTATGCATTGCAGAACACCGGGCCCGACTCGGACCGGCTGCGCGAGTTGCTGGCCGGGCCGATCGAGGACGATGCGTTGGTCGCCGAGGCGTTGGCGCTGTTGCGAGCCTCGGACGGAATCAGCAAGGCCAAGGACACCGTGGCGCGGTTTGCCGCGCAGGCGCATGAAGAGTTGGCGGCGCTGCCAGATGGTCCGGGCCGGCAGGCGCTGGTCACACTGGTCGACTACACAATCCATCGACACGGCTAGGTTCACGGAACTTCGCCGGTCCTTCTCGGCGTTAAGTGAGAAGCACCCCGCTAGCTGGAGGAATTGATGACCTGGCATCCGCATCACAACACCGCGAAGACGTTCGCGTTGCTGGTTGGTATGTCGGCGCTGATCGTGTTCGTCGGCGGCCTGTTCGGCAGAGGAGCGATGTTCATCGCGGTGCTGTTCGCCGTCGGGATGAACGTCTACACCTACTTCAACAGCGACAAGCTGGCGCTGCGCGCGATGCATGCTCAGCCGGTGTCGGAGCTGCAGGCGCCGTCGATGTACCGGATCGTGCGCGAGCTGGCCACCGCCGCGCACCAGCCGATGCCCCGGCTGTTCGTCAGCGACACTGCGGCGCCCAATGCGTTTGCCACCGGCCGCAATCCGCGCAACGCCGCGGTGTGCTGCACGTCCGGGATTCTCAACCTGCTCGACGAGCGCGAGCTGCGGGCGGTGCTCGGGCACGAGCTGTCACACGTCTACAACCGCGACATCCTGATCTCGTGTGTGGCCGGCGCGTTGGCGTCGGTGATCACCGCACTGGCCAACCTGGCGATGTTCGCCGGCATGTTCGGCGGTAACAACCGCGATGGCGCCAATCCGTTTGCGCTGCTGCTAGTTTCGATGCTTGGTCCGATTGCGGCGATGGTGGTGCGGATGGCGGTCTCCCGTTCGCGGGAGTACCAGGCCGACGAGTCCGGTGCGCTGCTGACCGGCGACCCGTTGGCGTTGGCGTCGGCGCTGCGCAAGATCTCCGGCGGTGTGCAGGCCGCGCCGCTGCCCCCTGAGCCGCAGTTGGCCGCCCAGGCACACCTGATGATCGCGAGCCCGTTCCGCGCGGGCGAGAAGATCGGGTCGATGTTCTCGACGCACCCGCCGATTGCCGACCGGATTCGCCGACTCGAGGAAATGGCCGGGCGCTGAGTCTCTCCACAGGCTGACCATGGGTGCCTTTTCGGTTTAGGTGCGTATGCGATATCACCGCAGCATGAACCGCTACACCTACCGCGCCGAATGGTCCTCTGAGTACTGCGAATACGTCGGCCGCTGCCTCGAGTTGCCGTGGCTGTCGCGGTGGGCGCCGACGATGCAGAAAGCGATCGCGAGCGTCGAGCAAGCCGTCAACGAACACATCGCCGAATGCGAAGCGGCCGAACGAAATGTGCCTGCACCGCTGACGGAGCGGCGATTCAGCGGAAAGTTCATGGTCAGGACGTCGCCGGCGCTGCACGCACGCCTGACCGTTGAGGCCGCCGACCAGAATGTGTCGATGAATCAGTGGGTAGTGCAGAAACTGGCTGACCGGCCGCCAATCGGTCTGTTCGACCTCTGATATCGCGTGTGGTCCTCTTTTAAAACAGGTCACTACCTCAGAAACCGGAGCCGTGCACCTCGTGCCCGGGCGTCTCCGCCGCCAACCCGCGGTACGCGTCCTCGACGGTCGCGCCGTGGTTGATCACGCCGTCGACTTCACGCGCGATCGGCATGTTCAAACCGTATTTGTCGGCGAACTCCATGATCACGCTGGCGGCCTTCACGCCCTCGGCGACCTGGTTCATCGACGAGATGATCTCGTCGATGGGTTTGCCCGAACCGAGTTGCTCGCCGACGTGCCGATTGCGGCTGCGCTGGCTGGTGCAGGTGACGATCAGGTCGCCCATGCCGGCCAGACCGGCGAAGGTGTCACGCTGTCCACCCATCGCCTCGCCCAGCTTTGACATCTCACGCACCGAGCGGGCGATCACCATCGCCCTGGTGTTCTCGCCGATGCCCAGCGAGTAGCCCATCCCGACGGCGATCGCGTAGACGTTCTTCAACGCACCGGCCATCTCGACGCCGAGCACGTCGTCGATGGTGTAGACGCGGAACCGCTTGGTACGGAACAGGTGTGCGAGCTGTGCGGCGAGGTGCTGGTCCGGCATCGCGAGCACCGCCGCAGCCGCGTAACCCTCGGCAACCTCGCGGGCGATGTTGGGGCCGGCCAGGATGCCGGCGGGGTGACCGGGCAGCACTTCGTCGACGATCTGCGACATCCGCATGTTGGTGCCCTGCTCGAGACCCTTGACCAGCGAGATCACCGGGACCCATGGCCGCAACTCCGTTGCCAGTTCGGTGAGAACGTCGCGGAATCCGTGCGACGGCACCCCCATCACGACAACGTCAGCCGCATGCGCGGCCTCGGCGAAGTCCGTGGTGGCGCGCAGGCTCTCGGACAACTCGATGTCGTCCGCGAGATAACTGGTGTTGCGGTGGTTCTCGTTGATGTCTTTTGCGGTCTCCTCGGAGCGCACCCATTGCAGCGTCGGCCCGCGGCGCGCGCAGATGGACGCGACGGTAGTTCCCCAGGAGCCGCCACCCAAGACGACGACTTTCGGTTCGCGCTTAGCAGCCATGGCGCCAGCGTATTGCCGTCACCCGATCTTTACCGGCGGTTGGTCAGATGAGGTCGCGCGACCGAACACCATCGCCTCGGCGATCCGGTCGAACCGGTAGTCGATGGCGTCGGCGAAGTAGTTCTGCCGCACATTCCATGGCCGCTTGATTCCGGATTTCGGCAGCGCATGCGGCGCCCGTAGCACGTAGCTGGCCTGAATGTCCCACGCCGGCTTCTCCGGCATCGGTTCACCATCCAGATGCGGGTAGGCATGCGTGTAGCTGTGAGAATTCATGTGCGCCAGCAGCTTTGCAGTCGCACAGGCGGTCATGTCGGCGCGCAGCGTCCACGAGGCATTGGTGTAGCCGACGCACCAGAACAGGTTGGGCACCTCTTCCAACATGTGTGCCTTGTAGACGAAGCGGTCCTGCGGCTTGATCTCGGCGCCGTCGATGGACACCGTCACCCCGCCCAATGCCTGCAGTTGCAGACCGGTCGCGGTCACGACGACATCGGCGTCCAGGTGACCGCCGGACTTCAAAACGATTCCGGTGGAATCGAAGTGGTCGATGTGGTCGGTGACGACCTCGGCGCGGCCGTCACTGATCGCGGCGTAGAGGTCGGCGTCGGGTATCAGGCACAGCCGTTGGTCCCACGGGTTGTAGCGCGGCTTGAAATGGGTGTCGACGTCGTAGCCTTCGGGCAGGTTCTTCACCGCGCCCTGCCGGATCAGCCACTTCACGAACCCCGGCGTCTTGCGGGCCAAGAACCAGATCAGTCCCTCCAACAGCGCATTGCGTTGCCGGATGATTGAGTGAGCAACCCTGCGCGGCAACACCTTTCGCAACAGATCCGTGGATGCGCTGTATCGCGACCCGGAGAATATATAGGTGGGCGAGCGCTGCAGCATGGTGACCTTGGCGGCCTTCTCGGCCAGCGCCGGGATTAGCGACATCGCGGTGGCGCCGCTGCCGATCACCACCATCTTCTTCGCCTGGTAATCCAGGTCTTCGGGCCAGTGCTGTGGATGAACGACAGTGCCACCGAACTCGCCGAGACCGGGAAAGTCCGGGGTGTACCCCTCGTCGTAGTTGTAGTAGCCGGACCCGAAGAACACGAACCGGCCGCGGTACGTCACCTGATCGTCGTCGTGCTCGGCGGTTATGGTCCAGGTGTCGGTTGACGAGTCCCAATCGGCCGAGCGGACGTGGGTGTTGAACCTGATGTGCTGGTCGATGCCGTACTTGCGGGTCGTAGTCTTCAGGTACTCCCGGATGTGCACGCCGTCGGCGACGCCCTCTTTTCGGGTCCACGGTTCCCACGGGAAGCACAGCGTGAAAATGCTGCTGTCGGAGCGCACACCCGGGTAGCGGAACAAGTCCCAGGTGCCGCCGAGCTGCTCGCGCTGTTCGAGGATGACGTAGCTTGTCCCCGGGTTGCGCTCAGTGATGCGGTACGCCGCGCCGAGGCCGGAGATGCCCGCTCCGATGATGACGACGTCGACGTCGGTCGCACTCATCACGAACCTCGTTTCTACGGTCGCGTTGTGGTGCTGGTCACGTCAACGGTAGTTCACGAACTGCAGGGCAACGTCGAGGTCGGACTTTTTCAGCAACGCCTGGACTTCCTGCAGGTCGTCGCGCTTTTTGCTGGTGACGCGGACCTCGTCGCCCTGGATCTGGGTCTTTACGCTCTTGGGGCCCTCGTCACGGATCAACTTGGTGATCTTCTTGGCGACCTCGCTGGTGATGCCCTCTTTGAGCGTGCCGGTCACCTTGTACGTCTTGCCCGAGGCCTGCGGCTCGCCGGCGTCGAACGCCTTGAGGCTGATGTCACGCCGGATCAGCTTTTCCTTGAAAACGTCGACCGCCGCTTTGACCCGCTCCTCGGTCGTGCTGGTCAGCTCGATCGCCTCGTCGCCTTTCCAGGCGATCTTGGTGTCGGTGCCGCGGAAGTCGAACCTGGTGCCGAGCTCCTTGGCGGCCTGGTTAAGGGCATTGTCGACCTCCTGACGGTCGAGCTTGCTCACGACGTCGAACGATGAATCCGCCATTGGACACGTCCCTTCCATCGGTATTGGCCGTTTGTTATCGGAGTACATCTTCGTTGTATCCTGCTACACGCACCACGGCAGATTGCCCGAGCGGCCAATGGGAGCGGACTGTAAATCCGTCGGCTAACGCCTACCCAGGTTCGAATCCTGGATCTGCCACCGTGATCAGAGGCTTTTCCCGGCGCTGACGACAAGGTTCAGCGCCGGGTCCCGCCGACAGTTCGCTGGCGGCTTGTCCCGGTCGACGGTGAGAAGACCGAGGGCTGCTCCTACAGGGTCCGAGTCCGCGAGGTGACCAATTTGTAGATCACCAGTAGCAGCACGGCGCCGACCAGCGCACCCAGGAACGAATGCTTGATCGGTGGGTGGATGTCGAACTGATGCGGCGGGAACACGACGCTGCCCAATGTGCCCCCGACGTACGCGCCCACAATGCCTAGCACCGCGGTTGCGATCCAACCCATGGGTTGTCTGCCGGGCACGACAGCGCGCGCGATCAGACCGACGACGAGACCGAGAATGATCAACCAGATGATGTGCAGGACCATGACGAAGCTCCTCTGATAGCCGAATGTTGGCAGGATCGCCCGGGCGCCGCTGGTGGCGGCATTCTCGAATACCGCGTAAGCGCGATTCCAAACCTGAAAATGGGAGCGGCCACGGTCGAGGACCACAGCGAAAGCTGACAGCCAAAGATCCGTTTTACCGGGAAGCGCTGTGCTGCTTTGCCTTTCGTCAAGCAGGTCTTCGACTGACCGGTACGGGGGTGGTGGCAACTTTCCGCGCTAGACTGGTGTAGTCGCCATCAAGCTCGAGG
>Ga0302326_10029798_pt1 | contig 10939 bp, 7 predicted proteins | sample Palsa_T0_3_FD_202264 | JGI IMG/M metagenome (GOLD analysis project Ga0302326, IMG submission 202264) | Peat permafrost microbial communities from Stordalen Mire near Abisko, Sweden - Palsa_T0_3 | ecosystem: Environmental > Terrestrial > Soil > Palsa > Peat permafrost | place: Sweden: Abisko...
TCCCTTCAGAGTGACCGCGACATTGTTCGTTTCACCGCTCATTGTTCTTTTTGGGGAAATCTGGTGCAAGGGTTAGTAAGTGCCGAGATGATCCGGCAAGCTGGACTACGATCCCGGCAGGGCGCGCAATCGCCGGGGCGGGATGACCAGCGCATCGACCAGCCCGACGGCAATCAGGTCGACCAGGGACGGGCGGCCGGAGAGCTGCGCCCGCCCGGACCATGGGTCACGATCGGCTCGGAGCGACCCAATCGATGCTGGCTGGAGTCGGCCCTGCCGGCCAGGACGATGAAGGCACCTGGGGCGACTTCACCGGTGGTAAAGATGCGTGCGCCTGCCGCATAGGATTTAGGCTCGCCAAACCGCGCCAGCCGCTCGATCTCTTCCGGCTCCAGCACCGGAAACATCTGATCGCGACGCGCCTCTATCGTCGGATGCACGGCCCGCGGCATGCCTCCCTCACCGTTCGCCCTGGTCTATGCTTGTTGTGATCACCGACGCGGATCAAACGCACTCGCCGCTGACCATGACGGCATAGGCCTGCCCGGGTCGGCTGAAATCGTCGGAATAATGTCCACCGCCCCGCCCCGCAGCAGGACCGGGTTCTCCGCTCGCGGCACGGGTTGCCCGATGGCAAACCGGTCTCCGTCCAGATCGGCCGCGGTCAGGTCGTTCATCGCTGCAACTCAGTCGTTCCTGTCAATTTTCCAGCCGGTCCATTAATTTCCGAGGCGAACCACCGCAATCGCAGAAGGGCGCGGCCCGGCATCCGCTACGGCCAGCGGGATCAACGCGCCGTTGTCGCCGTCGATGCGGTAGGACGCAAGCCGGCCGGACGCGGTGCCCGCGGCAAAGAGGAATTTGCCCTCCGGATCGAGGCTGAACGCACTCGGCACCGCCTCGGTCGCCGCGTGCCCGGCGGGCATCAGAAGCCCGGTGCCGGGGGCGACGCGGAACCCGGCGATGCTGTTGTGGCCGCGATTGCCGACATAGAGGAAGCGCCCGGACGGGGTCAGGTGGATTTGCGAGCACGTGTTGCGCGCGTCGAACCCCGCCGGCAGCGTCGAGACCGTTTGCAGTGCCGCGAGCGTGCCGTCGTGCGGGTCGACGCGATATGACGTTACGCTGCAGCTCTGCTCGTTGGAGAAATAGACAAGGTCCAGAGTGGGGTCGAAGCAGTAGTGGCGCGGCCCAGCGAGGTCCGCCTGCGCGACCCGAGGCGATGCGTTGGGGCTGAGGATGCCGCCCTCGGCGTCGAACCGGAACTGCAAGATCGTGTTGGGGCCGGCGATATTTTTCGGCGGCTCTAGGACGTTGTCCTGGACGCGGGCGATATGCGGCACATAGGCAAAGCGGTTCGAGCGATCGGTCGCGATCGCGTGCGCCCCGGTCGCGGTCGCGAGCCATTCCTGTGACGGCGTGCCGACCGTGCCGTCGCCGGCGAGGCGGAACACCGCCGCCCCGCCGCCTTGGTAGTAGGCGACCAGCATGAACCGGCCGGTGCGGTCGACGGCGAGAAAGGTTGGAGCATGCCGCTGGGTAGCGGTCCCGGCGGCGCTGAGGTCGCCTGTTTTCGGATCGATCCGGAACGCGGTGATCGCCGGGCCGGCACGCTGGCCGACGTAAAGCATCCGGCCGGCCGGACCCACCGCCATGACGGACGGGCCGTCCACTGGCACCTCGCCCTGCTTGCCGAGCGTGCCAGCATCGTCAATCGAGAAGACCGCGATTTTGTCCGCGTCCTGCAGCCCAACGTAGAGCACACTCGGCATCGAACTCCTCCCCCGAAAGTTTCCGTGGCGCTGCTTCGAGGCTTTCGCCCGGCGCCGAAAAATGCTGCACCACCATTCGGCTTTGGCAAGCGCGACGGCACGGCCTTAGAGCCGGCAGTGGCCTCGTTTAATGATGCCGATCCTAAGCAGGGTTAGTAGGGTGACAAAGCCCGAAATCCCTGCGCCGGTAGAGCGTCGCAGCATCGCCTGCCCCCCAAAGCAAAGGACACGGTCCGCAATGGGGCAGGAAGAGTAGTTGCCCTGCCCAGGCTGAGTGTCGGTTGTGCGTTTAGCAAGAAGACCTTCGCTGGAACGCGCGACAACGACGGGGTTGGCGCCGAAAGATCCCATTAAGTGTGCCGCACGCAACCGACCGGGCCGGCTCGAAGCGGGCTTGCCGTCAACGGCACTCGCGCCCACGACGCCACGCCGGACGCGCTCGCGACTGGTCTCTACATTCCCAAATAGGCGCGCCGGACCCGGTCATCGGCGGTCAGTGTCCGGTGCGTTCCTTCGAGGATCACTCGGCCGGTTTCGAGCACATAGCCGTAATCGCAACTCTCTAACGCCTCGGCGACACGCTGCTCGACCAGGATCAGCGTGACCCCGTCCTCTCGGTGCAGTGCCGCGATGCGGTCGAAGATCAGATCGGCGATCGCCGGCGCCAATCCCATCGACGGCTCGTCGAGCAGCAGCAGCCGCGGCGACGAGGCAATGCCGCGGCCGATCGCCAACATCTGCTGCTCACCGCCCGACAGAGTCCCCGCGAGCTGCGAGCGGCGCTCCGCCAGCACCGGGAACAGCGCGAAGATGCGGTCGATATTGCGCTCCCAGGCGGTGCGGCCGCGCGTCGAGTAAGCGCCCATCTCGAGGTTTTCCAGCACCGTCATCGCGGCGAATACCTGGCGACCCTCCGGCACGTGGGCGATGCCGAGATGCACACGCTCGTGTGGCGGTATGGCGAGAAGGTCCTGGCCCCCATAGGTGATCGCGCCGGACCCGGCCGGCACGACCCCGGAAATGGCCTTGAACAGCGTCGTCTTGCCGGCGCCGTTGGGGCCGACGATAGCGACGAATTGCCCTTCCTCGACCGAGACCGAAACCCCGCGCAGCGCGGTGAGTCCGCCGTAACTAACCGAAAGACCTTCTATTGCCAGCATCATCGCCGTTTTTCGTTCCGCCGCTCATGGGATCGACCGCAGCATAACCGCTGGCCGCAAACCGGCCCACTGCCTATCACAGGTGGAAAACCCATGACATTCAGCGGGACAGGCTTCTATCGTCGCGCGAGGGAGGACATGGTGAACCGCACCAGCACGCCGAGCGCAGAATTTTGTCGCACCGCTGTGGGTCGGTAGTTCGCATATGCCGTTCTCGCTCGTCGATTTCCTGCAGGCGTTGGCTGCGGGCGTTCTAGTCGGTAGCGCTTATGCGCTGATGTGCGTCGGCCTCGGCATCATCTTCGGGGCGATGCGGGTCATCAATTTCGCCCAGGGCGATTTCCTGATGCTCGGCATGTATGCGGCGTTCTATCTGAGCACCGCTGCCGGTCTGTCCGCTTTTTTCGGCCCGAGCGCCGGCCCGATCGTTGCCGCGTTCCTCGCCGGGCCAATCGTCTTCGCGTTCGGCTGGCTGCTGCATCGCTTTATCGTCGCGCGCGTCACCGGCGCGGGCGCGGCCCAGATCGAGGGCGCCGGTGCCTATGGTCAGATACTCGTCACGCTCGGGATCTCACTGATCCTGCAGAATGGCGGGCTGATCGTGTTCGGCTCGACCCCCACGGGTATTCGCACGCCGCTTTCGCGATCCTCATGGGAGATCGGCGAGGTGCTGCTCAACCAGGGCCGCTGCGTGAGCTTCGTGGTCGCGGTCGGGCTGGCTGCGGCGGTCTATCTGTTCCTTAGCCATACCAGGCAGGGCAAGGGGCTGCGAGCCGCCGCCGATAACAGCCAGGCCGCGCTCTATATGGGCATCGACGTCGACAAGGCGCACCGCATCGCCTGGAGCCTCGGAGTCGGCATCACCGCGGTCGCCGGTGGGCTGGTCGCCGGCTCGCAATCGTTTCAGCCTTACACCGGGTTCGATTTCGTGATCGTCATGTATGCCGGAGTCGTGCTCGGCGGGCTTGGCAGCATTCTCGGCGCGTTCTGGGGTGGGCTGGTGATCGGCGTCGTCCAACAGATGTCGACCCTGGTGTTGCCCTACCAATTGCAGAACACCGCGATCTTCGTCGTCTTCCTGCTGATCATCTTTCTGCGACCGCAGGGAATGTTCGGCCGGCTCAGCGAGCGCACATGACCCTTTCGCTCCCGGTCAAGCGCCAGCTTTGGGCGATCCTCGGCTTTGCCGTTGCGGTGCTGGCGCTGTCGGCGATGCTGAAGAGCGACTATTTCGAACTCGTCCTGACCCAAGTGCTGCTGTGGGCGATGCTATCGGTCGCCTGGAACATATTATGCGGCTACAGCGGCTATTTCTCGTTCGGTCACGCGGCGTTCTGGGGGCTCGGCGCTTATACGGTGGCGCTCGGCATGCTGCATTTTGACCTGTCGCCGTGGATCACTATCCCGGCAGGAGCAGTTGTTGGTGGGTTGGCCGGGGCCCTGATCGGTTTTCCGACCTTTCGCCTGCGCGGGCATTACTTCGCGCTGGCGATGCTCGCCTATCCACTGGCAACGCTCTACGTCTTCCAATGGCTGGGCTATCAGGAAATCCCGTTGCCGATGAAGCGGGAGGCGCCGATCCTATACATGCAATTCGCCAATCCGCGGGCCTATGTTGTGCTGGCGCTGGGCCTGCTCGTCTTCTCGCTGTTGATCTCGCTGCGGATCGAGAATTCGCGGTTCGGCATGTCGCTGTTTGCGATCAAGCAGAACGAGCCGGCGGCCGAGGCGGCGGGTATCAACACCTGGCGCTGGAAGATGCTGGCGCTAATGCTAAGCGGCGCGCTGGCGGCCATGGCCGGCGGGCTCTACGCGGTGGTCCTGCTGGTGGTGACGCCGGAGGCCGTGTTCGGGATGCTGGTCTCGGCCCAGGCGCTGATCCTCACGCTCTTCGGCGGGGTTGGGACCCTGTGGGGACCGGTGATCGGCGCGATGGTGCTGGTGCCGCTGGCAGAGGGGCTTAACGCCGAGCTAGGCAATGTGCTGCCGGGCATTCAAGGCGTCGTTTACGGCGTGGCGATCATCGCGATCATCCTCAGCGCCCCCGAGGGCGTGTACTGGCGTGTTCGCGACCGCCTCGGAGTCTGGCTGTCGAGGCGACAGACAGAGCCCACGGTGCCTCCGGGGGTCGGGTCCATCCCGGCCGTCCCGCGCGAGCAGCGCGCTCCGGTAGGCGATGACCTTCTCATTTTGCGCGACGTCGGTATTTCCTTCGGCGGAGTGCGGGCGCTAGACGGGGTTGATCTCACGGTTCCCGAGGGCGGCCTTTATGGCATCATCGGGCCCAACGGCGCCGGCAAGACGACCCTGTTCAACGTCATCAATGGGTTTCTTGCACCGCAGCGGGGCACGATCAGCTTTGCGGGCGAACCGCTCATAGGGTTGCGGCCGAGCCAAGTGTGCCGGCGTGGGATCGGTCGTACTTTTCAGGTCGTGCGCGCCTTTCCGCGCATGACCGTGCTGGAGAACGTCATCGTCGGCGCCTTTGTCGGCGCGCCGGACGATGCCGCTGCGCGGCGCATGGCGGCGGTCGCGCTCGACCAGGTCGGGCTCAGCGCCCGCGCCAACGCCGTCGCGGGCGGGCTGACAACGCGCGAGCTGCGACTGATGGAGCTGGCGCGCGCGCTGGCGCCGCAGCCGCGTCTGATGCTGCTCGACGAGACGCTCGCCGGGCTCGGCCACGACGATCTCGACGGCATTCTCGGGGCGATCCGCCAATTGCGCGCCGACGGCGTCACGGTCCTCATCATCGAGCACACGATGCAGGCGATGGTCCAGCTGGTCGACCATTTCGACGTTCTCGATCACGGCCGGCTGATCGCCAGTGGTGCGCCCGAGGCGGTGGTCCGCGATCACGCAGTGATCGAGGCGTATCTCGGCAAGAAATGGGCCCAACAAGTGACCGAAGCGGCCAAATGACGATAATGGCGAGCGAGGAGAAAAACGCATGAGCAAAACATTGACGCGACGCGCCATCACGAAGGGTCTGGCCCTGTCGGCGGGCGCGTTGGCCTTGCCCGCGATCGGGCGGGCCCAAGCGAAATCGGTCAAGATCGCGATGATCGCTCCAATGTCCGGGCCGTGGGCGCGCCAGGGTCAGCTCTTGCGGATGGGTGCCGAAATCCTGGCCGAAGACGTCAACTCAGGCGGTGGCATCAAGGCGTTGGGGGGCGCCAAGCTCGAAATCATCTACGCCGATGCCGGCGACAGCACAGAGAAGGCGAAGAACGCGGCGCAGCGGCTGCTGTCCGACGAGCCGGATCTGGCTGGCGGCACGGGCTGTTGGCTCAGCTCCTTCACCCTCGCGGTGACCGAGGTGACCGAGCGCGCGCAGCTGCCGTGGATTACGCTGAGCTATTCCGACGCAATAACCAATCGCGGGTTCAAATTCGTCTTCCAGACTTCGCCGACCGCCGATCGGCAAGCGGCGCAAACCCTGCCCACCGCGCTCACATTAGCGCAGGACGCCACAGGCAAACGGCCGACGACGATCGGCATCATCATGGACAACACCGCCTCGCCGGTGAGTTTCGCCAAGCCGCTACGCGACGGAGGGCTCGACAAGCTCGGACTGAAGCTGGTGGTCGACCAGATATTCACCCCGCCGCTCTCGGACGCGACGCCCCTCATTGAGAAGGTTCGCTCGGCGAAGCCCGATTTCCTGCTTCTGCTGACTTCGGCGATGCCCGATTGCAAGCTGGTGCTCGAAAAGCTCGACGAGTTCAAGCTCTCCCATGGCAAGGTGCCGCTGGTCGGCAATGGCGCGCCGTTCGGCTCGCCCGAATTGCTGACGACGATCGGCCCCGAACTGCTCGAAGGGCTGCTGTTCAGCGTTGCCAATTGGCCGATGAAGGGCCAGGAAGAGTTCATCGAGCGCTTCAAGAAGAAGACCGGTGAGCCGTTCCTGACCCAGGACGCGCTGTGCGGTTATGGGGAGCCGGCGATCCTGGTCCAGGCGATTGAAACCGCCGGCTCAGCCGACCGGCTGAAGGTGGGAGAGGCGATTCGTGGGATGAACTTGACCACTGGCAGGGCCGCGCAATGCTTCCCGGGGCCGATCAAGTTCGACGAAAAAGGTCGGCGGGTGGATGTGCCGATGATCTTCGCGCAGTGGCAGAAGGGCGTGCCGCTCACCGTTTACCCGACTGAGCTCGCCCTGGCGAAGCCGTTCTGGCCCTCGGTGTAGTCGAAACGCACCTACCTGAGGCTGGAGATCATCGTCCGTAGCGCTAGCCCAGGGCGAGGTAGGGGTTGCCGAGCCAGGCGACGGCGCGCTGTCGATCGGGCGTCTGCTGCGGGGTGGGCAGCCGCTATTAGACCATCGCTGTCAGACTCACCTTCGCCGTCCGCTTAGGGGCAGGAAGAGCCAGTCCGTGCTGCATCGTTGAAGGCCCCCTTTGGGTCCGACAGCGGACTTACGCGATCGGCGGGGCGGCGAGGGAGCTGTAGGGGTGCTGGAGAGGGCATATCAGGCCGCGGGCTGAACCGCAGGTACCGGGTCGCGCATGACGCTCGCCGCCCCTCGGGCTTCTCCAACGACGTGTGCGGCTATCGCCGCTGTGGTGCTTAACTCTTTTCGGTAGCGAGAGCGCGACGTACCAGCGCCTCGGATATTCGCAAGGTGCGGGCAATGGCTCCTGGCTTTAATCCTGCTCTGAACGACGCCTGGATGAGATTTACCCTGCCTGCAGGAATGTCGTTGGTGGCCTTGGTCTTACTATGAGGCGATGCGGACCGGCCGCGTGATGATGCCGTGTCGCCCGCCACTGCCGCGATTTTATTCTGCGGCGCGGCTTGAGTACGGCGATCAATCTCAACGCTGACCGACTCGCGCAACCTCTGAAGCTGAGCATCGTCGAGGTGTTTGAGCGACCCCGCAAGGTCGCTAGGAAGCGTGACGCGCGCAACAGAAGGCGCGTCGGTGGTGGACAACGCTGGAGCTCGAGATGGCTGTCCTGGTGCCCTGGCCAAGGCGTGATCCCCCTTACTTCCTGGGTGACGGGTCGTCGAGACGCTGCAGGTACCATTCCCTGGTTGCCTCCAGCCCATCTTTGCGCCGGCGTGTGTAATATGAACAGAGACCGCCACGTAAGAGGAGCCGTCATGCCGGATGTCAACCTCCCGCTAGTTGCAGGCACTCCGCCGCACCGGCGCGCACACCCCGATCACGGCTCGTCCAGCGATCGGATTAGCGGCGCCGGGAAAGCCGCGCCTCATCTGGATTCTATAGAGCGCCCTCCATATCGCCGAGCTGGATAGCGTTGCGGATCGCGGAGCGCTGCTGTTAGCGAGCAATTGCAACACCAGTTACTCCGACGCAGTAGCGAACTCTGAGGGTTGGCGGCCCATCGCTTGCGTCCATGTTGAGGGTCGCAAGGTCGCCTGGCCGAAGGCTAACTTCTACCTTTTTCTTTGTCAGATACGTGCTCGGGCAGGTTGAGTCTGTTGGTCCCACGAACGCCCACCCGAAATCCGCCTCGGATACGGTTTCTCCAGAGTTATTTACTATCGTTATTGCTGTTACGAACCTCTCGCAAGAGTAAGGGCTCTTGCATTGTATGTTATTCAATTTTATCGAGATTTTGCGAGTTGCTGTCTCCAACCTTATTTGAAAAGTCCGTTCAGCCTGCCGCTGCGTTTCCAATGCCGCTTGCCGCTCGTTCTCCAGCGTCGCCGCTTGCCGCGATGTCGTAAGTTCGTCGGCTTGTTGCTGCGTCTCGCGTTCGGTTGGCCGCTGTGTTTCCAACGCAGTTAGGCGTTGAGGCTCATCAGACTTTCGCGCCAACTGATGCTGAACCATGCTGTGGTGCTGTTGGATAAAGTAGATGCCGAAGATAGCTCCGCACGCGATGCCTGCCATGAGAAGCTTCTTCCATAGTCGCATCCGCGCAAATGCAGCAAGCGGGTGGTCGACGATGGATTTGGCTCCCCTGGATGTCGGGTTGCGAGGGCGTCGGCGTCTCTGCTGCACAGACTTTAGCCCCACGAAATCTGTAGCATCGACAGTTTATGATTTGTCATAACGTCGATGATCTTCAGTACTTAGGGTAAGGCAAAGGGACTCGAGCACACGGCCCGCAAACAAGATTTCTTTTTAGTTCAACACCCTGACAATGCGCCCTCTCAGAATGTCATCGTTGAGAGATTCGAATCAGCCCGGCGACAGCAATAGCCTCGCTTGGAGACCTCGACTACCCCGTCGGGTGACCTGTGGCTTTGAGAACGCTCTGGTGACGATCTCGCGAGCTCGTTCGAGGCGCACCGCGGGCCAGAACGTCATACAGCAGCCGAACCGGAACGATGCGCCCATTCACGCCGAGCAAGCCCGCGCCGGCGAGCAAGAAAACGTGGAACGCTGACCGTCCGTGATCGGGCTGCACGTTCCGTGCGCTTCACTTGCATACTCCTGAGAAACATGCGCACCGCCTGCGTCAATGACACAGCTTTGGCGGCGCCACGGTAGATCGCTGGTCTGCAAAGTGCTTTCAACTCGTCGAGCTTGGTCCGTTGCGGGTCATACCCTACCTCCTCAGCAAGATACAGAAGATCAGCCTGCACGGGCTTTGGTAGATCCAGGTAGTACCTTTCGAACAACAGCAGCAGGACTTGCCTGGCGTTATCGGTGCCTCCGGCATTTTGAGCGCAGCAGTCGATACAATCCTCAAATGACGCGCCAGTTTGCTCCGTGATGAATTTTAAGCCGTATTGCGCATCGACAAATTTCAATAGCCCCCGATAGTCCGTGTTGTGGAGAAAGAGGATCACCTGCGCATCAGCGTGCAGGTTATCGGTAATTTCTTGCATCTCAGACATCGCATTCCCCCGATGCTTCGGCCTGGCACCGAGGCTAACCATCGTTCGAAAGCCTTTTAGGAAATCTTTTATCTTCTCAAACGCGACAGCTTGCGCAGCGGCACGGAACCGTCAGAGCCGTCGTTACGCCGCTCTTTTTACGGAGTTTACGCCAAACAGCCGGTGCCCGATTCTTCTGATGTCGCTCTGGATTTTTGGGGCTCGCGTCACGAGGTTGGCGCGCCAAGCTCCTCTTTGCTGGCGAATCGCGTTCTTGTTGGCGGCCGCAGCTAGGGCAGTCATTCTCCGGCACTTTTATTGGCTCTTTGAGTGGAATTCCGACGATCCGAGCGGCTGCGCGTGAAGCGTTTCTAGCGTCTGTTGTCGTTGTCGGTGGCATCGCCCTGCGATCTGTTCTTTTGGCTCCGCGGGATGATACGGTGTCCTTAATGACTGCTGATGGGGCGCCAGATTGCAGGTCAGTCGAGAGCTAGGTCCTCTGTGTCGGGCTCAGGACGAGCGGGCGCCTAGCCCTTTACCGCGCCGGGCCGTCAGCCGCTGATGACGAAGCGGCGGTAGCGCCCCCGGTTTCATAGACGAAGCGAACCCGGCAACGCTCGCACCGAGCGGTGTGGCCGCTGACCGTATCGGCCGTGGCCGAGCGCTGACGATTTCGCTAAATTCCGATTGAGGAGGACCAACATGCAAGTAAAGCCACTGACCGATCTGCTCGGCGCCGAAATCACCGAGTTCGATTTGACGCGGCCGCTGGACCAGGCGGTCAAGCGCGAGCTGTGTCAGCACTTCGTTGACAACGCGGTGCTGGTGTTCCGCGACCAGCATTTCGACCCGCCACAATTCGCTGCAGCGGCGCAGATCTTCGGCGAGATCATCCCCGAGCAATTCCCGAACTACCGGCTACCCCAGTACCCGACGGTCAGCTTCCTGTCGAACAGCGATCTGCAGAAGAGCGGCAAACGGCGCGCCGTGCGCGGCGAGGGCTTTCACACCGACCATTCCAATTACGCCGCGCCGCCGAAGGCGACGATCCTCTTCGGTATCGACATTCCGCAAAGCGGCGGCGACACCGAATTCGTGTCGGTCCAGGCAGCCTATGACGATCTGTCGGACGAAGCGAAGCGGCGGATCGCCGGGCTGAAGGCGGTGCATGCCTACAAAAGCACTCGCGACAAACACCAATCTACCGTGCTGTCA
>Ga0302326_10029801_pt1 | contig 10938 bp, 6 predicted proteins | sample Palsa_T0_3_FD_202264 | JGI IMG/M metagenome (GOLD analysis project Ga0302326, IMG submission 202264) | Peat permafrost microbial communities from Stordalen Mire near Abisko, Sweden - Palsa_T0_3 | ecosystem: Environmental > Terrestrial > Soil > Palsa > Peat permafrost | place: Sweden: Abisko...
GGCGGTCATCAAAGCGCGCGACTACGACGATGCGCTCGCCATCGCGAACAACACCGAGTTCGGTTTAACCGGTTCGGTCTATTCCCGCGACGAGGCGAAGCTCGAACGCGCGCGCGAAGAGTTTCACGTCGGCAACCTGTACTTCAATCGCAAGAGCACCGGCGCATACGTCGGCGGACACCCGTTCGGCGGCTTCAATATGTCGGGAACCGATTCGAAGGCGGGCGGCTACGATTACTTGATGCTCTTCACCCAGGCGAAGATGGTGTCGCGCCGGCTCTAGCCGGTGGCATCGTTCGGAGCCGGCACCGATTCATGGAGCGCCTCGGCAATTGCCTCTGGTTCGTCGAGCGCGGCCCCTTCGGCATACAGCTTTGACAATTGTTCTTCCGAGTACGCCGAAGCGAGCAATCCTGCGAGTTTGTCGTAGTTCATTTGTTCCGTCGGTTCGCGCGCGTATCCCAGAGCTGCAAAGCTTGCTGCGCAGTAGCCTTCAAGTCGCGCCGCCCGGCGAAGATCGCCGCTCTGCGCGTGCCCTAAGGCGGTGTGTTCGAGCGCGATTGTCACCAAACCAGAACTTAGACCTCGGGTTACCGAGAACGAGTTCGCTGCCGCCGCGCGCGACCCGGCGACGTCGCCTTGCGACACTAAGTAGCCCGCTAAATTGACCTGCAAATTCGCCCATGCCCCACGCGGCAAAGCGCTCGTTCGCGTTAACGTCTCCCTGACGAGTTCGACTGCCAGATCGGTCGCGCCGAACTGATGCTCTGCTTCAGCAAGGTTGATCGTCGACGTTGCTTCACCGGAGACGTTGCCGAGGGCCCGATATTCCGCTCTAGCCTCGGTGCCGAAGCGTCGCGCTTTTTCGTCGCCCCGCAGGCTGGCGAGGAGCGCGCGATTCTGGAGCATGCCGGCGCGCTGAATCGGAGTCGGCACGAAGCCTTCAATCCGATCGAGCTCTTCGTCCGCCGCTACACTCTCTTCCATATGGTTTGCTCGGCGTGCCGCGACGCTAAAGCCTCGAAGACAGCGGAAGAGCGTGTCGGGGTCGTTGCATTGGCGAGCTTCAGTGAGAGCCCGCTCGGCCGCGTCAAACGCTTGAGAAATCTGGAACGCATTTCCGGCAAGCATCGCAATTCCCGCGAGAAGCCTTGCGGCGAGCCGATGTTCGCCTGCGGGTAGCAGGAGAAGGCAAGACTCGAGACGCTGGACGCCCTCCATGTTAAAACCTCGGTCATCCCAAAGCGGTACGAGCGCATCAGCTAACGTAGCCGCCTGCATCGGTTGAGAGTGTCCGAGCGACCAGTCGAGTCCCGCGCGTAGATTGTCGAGATCGGCGTTGAGGACTTCGAAGAGAGCGTCGCTTCCCGTTCTGTCTCGAACTTCAGCGGCGCGGATCGCGGTCGCGCGGAAGTATTCGAGGTGCCTTCCGGCTATCACGTCGAGTTCTGCCGTCGTTGCGAGCTTGTCGAGCGCGTACGCGCGAGTCGATTCGAGCAACCTGTACCGCGTAGACTCGTGCGCGAACTCCGCCACGATGAGCGACTTGTCAACGATCGAGGCGAGCACGTCGAAAATGTCGACTTCGTCGAGCGTTGCATCGGTGCACACGCCAGCCACGGCTTCGAACGTAAAACCGTCCACGAAGATCCCGGCGCGACGGAAAAGTGCGCGCTCGCGCTCGTCGAGTAGATCGTAACTCCAGTCAATGAGCGCCCGCAGGGTTTGTTGCCGCGGAAGTGAGTCACGGCTTCCACCCGTCAAGATCCGAAAGCGTTCGTCCAAGCGTTGGCGCAACTGAGCCGGGCTGAGGATCTTGATGCGAGGCGCCGCGAGTTCGATCGCAAGTGCGATGCCGTCCAAGCGCTTTACGATCTCCGCAATGACGGGTGCATTGTCATCGCTGAGCGCAAACCGCTTGTCGGCGGAGACCGCACGTTCGACGAAGAGCGCGATGGCCCCGAACTCAGCGGCTCTCGCAGCGCTCAGGCCCGTCGCTTCGGCGTCGGAAGGCACGGAGAGCGATGGCATCCGGAAGGTCTCTTCTCCGGCGATCCCAAGTCCTTGACGGCTCGAGGCGAGGATGGTGACCGACGGGCACCCGCGCAGAATTGCGGATACGACCGCGGCCGCCGGTTCGACGAGGTGCTCGCAGTTGTCCAGAATGAGCAGAAGCCGGCGCTGTTTGAGCAAATTGACTAACGACTCGAGCGGGTCTCCCTGCGTCGGTAAATCGAGACGCATCGCCGTCGCGATCGCTGCGGGGAGGAGCGAAGCTTCGTTGAGCGGTGCGAGTTCGACAAACCACACGCCGTCGCCCGAAGCATCCAAGAGATTTGCGCCGACCTGAAGCGAGGTGCGCGTCTTGCCGACTCCGCCGGAACCGGCGAGGGTCACGAGTCGATGCTCCGCGAGCAGTTGCGTGATTTCGGCAACTTCGGCGTCGCGGCCGACGAATGAAGTCAGTTGCAATGGTAAGTTGTTGGGAAGCGACTCGAGCGATCGAAGCGGCGGAAAATCCGTTCGCAGGTCGGGAGCGAGCAGCTGATAGACCTGCTCGGGGTGAGCAAGATCCTTCAGTCGATGCGAACCGAGATCACGCAGGGTAGCCTGTTTCGGCAGTTGACCTAGGATCAGATCGGCAGTGACGCCGGAGACTAGGATTTGCCCGCCGTGCGCGATGCCAAGGAGCCGCGCCACCCGATTGACGGTGGGACCGTAATAGTCGCCGCGGCGTTCATCGGACGTTCCGGTGTGGAGAGCGGCTCGCACTCCCAAACCCTCGACCGCTCCGAAATCCTCAGTCCCAATCGCTCGCTGCGCGGCGAGCGCAGCCGGGGCTGCAGCTTCCGGACGCTCGAAGACAGCACAAAAGGCGTCGCCGACCGTCTTGAAAATGTGGCCGCCGTGACTCTCAATCGCAGCCGTGAGGAGCGCATCGTGACGGCGAACGGCGCTCTGCATGTCTTCACGGTGCCGTTCCCAGCGCTCGGTGCTGCCCGCGATGTCGGTGAAGAGAAAGGTTAGCGTTCCGGTTGGTAAGGGCGCGTTCGAGGGGCGCTCAAGCGTTTCGCTCATCGCTGCCCTGCTTCGTCGTGGGTTAGAGCTTTCCGGCGAGCGGCTGCCGCCTCGCAGAAGGCCGAGCTAGAGACTCTGGATTTGTGCGCGGACGGAGCGGTCTTCGATCTTGTCGTCCTCGGCCAGCATGAATGCTTTCGCTAGGATCAGCGACAGCGTCGGGTCTTCATCGAACGGGAGGGCGACCTCGTCGCGAAGCGGCGCCACTTTCTCCGGGCGCAAGAGGAGCTGTTGTTCGTTGGGCCCCATCTGCACGTTCGACGAGCCGAGATGGATGCGGTATGTCGCAAGCCGGCCTGTGACGACGAGATAGCGATCTTCGAGCCGGCACTGCGCAGCGATCGCAAGCCGGGGCAGCAGATCCGTCAGCGCCTCCCGGCGAGCTTTAGCGATCTCGCCGAGATTTCCAAACGCGGCCGTATGCCAATAGATCGTGGGAGCCCCCGGCCGCTCTTTCCAGCTTGGGTCGTTCCCGATGCTGCTCAATCCGACGAAGAGGTCGATATCGCGCATCATCTCGGAAAAAAGGACGGGTTCGACGTCACTGAGTGGAACCGGAACGCTGTGCGGTCCTTCGAACGCGAAGTCGCTGCCGTCGCGCAAGCGAATCGCTTGCGGGACCGCCTTGCCGAGAAACCTCATGAAGCGAACTTGGCCGGTAAGGAGATGCGCGAACTCCGCCCGGGTCTGCTTGTCGCTTTCGGACTCGACCGGCTTGACGGCAAACTCGACGCGTACTCCAAGCTCCGGCAACTCTTTGTGCGGAACGTTGCCCTTCGAGTTCCAATGACCCAAGAGCGGACTCTGCCAGCCGCGAGCTAGCGTGAGCGCGCGGAAGAGTTTTTGCACGACGAAGTGGCCTTCAAAGCGATTCGAGTACGTACTTGCTTCTCGCTCTTCGTCCGTGAGAAGGTAAACTTCTCGATGCACTTGTTTGAACGGCTGCGTGATGTTGCGTCTTGCGAGCGTTTCCCTCCAAGCGAGAACTTCCGCAGCGACGACCTGCATCGGATGCCAAAGTCGCACGGACACGTCACCAGGCTCGAGCCTCAGCCGCGTGCCGTCGACACCGATGATTTCATTCGGTGCAGGAAGTCCGCTGAAACGCTTTCCGCCGGATTCGAACGTCCAGATCAAGCGCTTCGTGAATCCGGCAACTAGCGGTTCGTCGAGGTAGCGCTCGCGCCAGACGGCCAAGGGCCAGGAGCGCTCCGATAAGTACAGGCGTTCGATGCGGAGGCGTTGCGCTTTGAGCGTCTCAACGATCTCATCTGTCTTCGACTTGAGCTCGGCGAGAGCAGCCGGGTCGCCCTCGGCTTGCAACGTCATGAGAGGTGTGACGCTAAGATGGACGATTGCCGAGCCGGTTTCGATTGCGAGCCGGCCGCTGGGGTCGAAGCCGTAGTCAGGTAGCGCGATTTCTTCGAGCTCGCCCGGCGAGATCGCGAACTCTGCAGCGAGCGCGGCGAGGGCCCGATCGATCGTCTTGATCTCCCCCGGCCGTGTCAGGTGACGCTTGAGCCGCGATAGGCCGCCGACGCCGGTGTTTGCAGGCATCAACGTGAATGCGTGGATCGCAGCGTTGCCGAGGACGAGTGAGTTGTAGTCGAACCCGACCCAGGTGAGGAACGTGCGCGCGAGTGCCTCGAGGCGCCGGCTCGCATTTTGCGGAGCCGCGATCCCGATGAGCCACAACATCGCGCGGAGCGTGTTCTGGTTCTCGAGTGAAAGCGCGGGTCGTCCCCATCCGCCTTTGCGCTGCGGATCCCAGCATTCGATCGCTTCGAGCAAGAGCGTGCCGAGCGAGTCCCGTTCCCGCCGTTCGACTTCGGCTCGGGCACGTTTGAGCCACGCCTTCGATGGTTTTGCAGCGTCCCCGCCCTCCGCCGCAAGTGCCAGCATGGGGAGCAGAAGCGCGCGTTCCTTCGCAGAAAGCGCTAAGAGCCGTGGCGCGACGGCTTCAGCCCACGCGTCAGACTTGAGAACGAACGTTTCCCCGGCCTCTTCCGGCGCCGCAGGCCGCACGAGTGCGTCGAGCACCTTGAGGATCTTGCGTCCGGGTTCGTGCGAGTCGCAATTTTTCGTGCGCATTAGGTCGCGAAGTTCGCCGAGTGCTTTTACGGTGGCGGGTGTGCTACCGTTCGTCTCGATGTGGCGTTCGAGATTCCGCAAAATCGACGAGATCCGTTCGTACCGGTGAGATTCGACGAGACGCTTCGACGCCTCAATGAAGCGAAGGACTTGCTCTTCCGTAAGGTCGAGCTTCGCGCGTAAGAGATCCGAGAAAATGCGCTCGAGCGGGCTCACCCATTCCGTTCCGAGACTCCACGTCGCATACGCGTACAACGCCACCTTCGCCTTATCCGCGGGACCGAGTTCGGCGAGCCGGCGGCCCTCCTCCGAAGCGGACAATGCCGGAGCGCCGCCGGTCGGAAAGTGCTGCCGCGCCGCTCCCGTCAACGACAATACTGCTCCGACGAATTCGCGCTCGGTGGGCATCCCCGCGGCCGCCGAGCGCGCTGCGAGACCACGCGGCGTACGCGACGCAATGAAAGCGTCTACCAATGCCTGGAGTCGCTGGGGCAAGACTACCGCTTGCGCTAGCTTCGTTTCGTCCGGCGTCATCGCTGATTCCAGTGTAGACGACGCGGCTTCGGAGCGGAAGGCGTTAGGCCAGCAGTTTGTCTGGTGTGATCGGGAGGTCGCGGATGCGCTTTCCGGTGGCGTGATAGACGGCGTTGGCAAGCGCGGCCGCGGCGCCCACGAGTCCGACTTCGCCGATCCCTTTGACGCCGATGGGATTGACGTGGAGATCCTCTTCCTCGACGAGGATTACTTCCATCGTGCCGACGTCCGCATTCGTCGCCACGAGATATTCGCCGAGGTTCGCGTTCATGAAGCGGCCGGTCCGCACGTCCGGGCGCGATTCTTCCAGAAGAGCCATTCCGATCCCGAAGACCATACCGCCGAGATACTGACTCCGAGCGGTCTTGGCATTGATGATGCGTCCCGAGGCGAACGCTGCAGTTTGCTTGACGACGCGCACCGTCCCGAGTTCGGGATCGACGCGGACCATCGCGAACTGCGCCCCGAACGCGTGCATCGAATACGGTTTTTCCACATCGGGCTCGGAGTCGCCCTGCACTTCGATCGCTGCGTTGCCGTTGTGCTTGACGATTTCGGCAAAGCTCTGCGCGCGCGAGGGTGACTTCGCAACGAAGAGTCTTCCGTCGGCCGCATCCAGATCGTTCGGTGAAGCGCCGTAGAGCGGGGAACTCGAGTCCGCGATGGCGAGCGATGCGAGTTTGGCGCGCGTGTTCTGCGCCGTGACCTTGATCGCCGACCCGAGGCTCGCGGTCAGCTGCGAGCCGCCGGCAACCGGGGCTTGGGGAAAGTTGGAGTCGCCGAGTTGCACGGTAACCGCTTCGACCGGAATGCCCATCGTCGTCGCGAAGATTTGCGTGAAGGCGGTGTACGCTCCGGTCCCGATGTCCACACCGGCACTGCGGACCGTGACGCTGCCGTCGGGTTCGACGCGCGCGACGGCGCTCGCTTTGCTGCGATTGGTCGGATAGGACGAGCTGGCCATGCCCATCCCGATCAGGTATCGTCCGTCACGCATGCTGCCGGGCTGCGGAGTACGCGTGTTCCAGGCGAACGCCGCCGCGCCGCGGGCATAGCATTCGCGCAACGATTTGCTGGAAAAGGGCTTGTTCTCGGTCGGATCTTGCTCGGCGTAGTTCCGCAAACGCAGCTCGATAGGGTCGAGCTTTGTCGCGTAGGCGAGTTCGTCCATCGCCGACTCCAGCGCGAACGAACCGCTCGATTCGCCCGGCGCGCGCATGTACGTCGGCGTGCCGTAGTTCAAGCGGTTGATGCGGTGTGTTACGCGGAGCGACGGAGAGGCGTAGAGCATCGTCGTGATGGTGCCGCACGGCTCGACAAAGGTATCGAAGACCGACGATTCGGAAACGGTTTCGTGGATTTGGGCGGACAAGTGCCCGTCTGTATTCGCAGCGAGCGCAACGCGCTGCCGCGTCGAGGGGCGGTTTCCGACCGGCCCCCACATCTGGGGACGCCAAAGGGCAATTTGCACGGGACGCTGGGTTAGCTTCGCGGCCATCGCCGCCAGGATCGTATGGGACCAGACCGAGCCCTTCGAGCCGAAGGCTCCGCCCGCGAACTTCGTGATCACCTCAACGTCGTCGACGGGAATCTGAAATATTTCGGCGATGCGGGCGCGCGCGGGAGTCGTGCCTTGCGTCGCGTCGTAGACGCGCAGCCGGTCCCCGTCCCACAGCGCGATCGCCGCATGCGGCTCCATCGGATTGTGATGTTCCACCGGTGTCGTGTAGACGTTGTCGACGCGCACCACCGCGGCGGCGAGCGCCGCGTCCGCGTCGCCGCGCTCGGTGTCGGGTGCTTTGCCGTGGATGTCGGCCGGCTTCTCGACGAGGCCTTGTGAGTAGCGGGTCCGGGCGGCACTTTGGATGTAGCGGACCCGCACCAGCGAGGCAGCATATTTTGCACGGGCAAATGAGTCGGCCACGACGACGGCGACCGGCTGCCGATCGTAATAGACGACGTCGTCCTGAAGGAGCGCAAGTTTGCGGTCGTTCTCGGTTTTCGTCTCCGTATTCACGCGCGGCGCGTTTTCTTGAGTCATGACCGCGATGACGCCGGCTTGACGCGTCGCAAGCGTGGTATCGATCGCGGCGATGCGGCCGCTCGCCGTCGTGCTTTGGACGATGAAGCCGTAGGCGAGGCCTGCGGCCGGCCAGTCAGCCGCGTAGCGGGCAGCGCCGGTGACCTTGAGCCGGCCGTCGACGCGGTTACGCGGCGCGCCGATGTCGGGCAGCTGATTTGCGCTCACGCGATGCCTCCAGCCAGCCCAAGCGCGGTGCGTACCGTGCGCATCGTGAGCGGAATCTTATAGTCGTTTTGCCCGTAGCCGCGCATGCCACGCGTGGCGATCCGAGCCGCGGCGTCGAACGTGGTCGCATTCGCGGGCTTTCCGATCAGCGCGGCCTCGACGTCATGCGCGCGCCAAGGCTTCGGCGCAACGCTGCCGAGTCCAACTCGAGCCTGCAGCACGTTTCCGCCTTCGATCTCGAGGGCGGCCGCCACCGAAACGAGCGCAAACTCGTACGACGCGCGATCGCGAACCTTGAGGTAGGCCGAACCGCGCGCGTGCGGGCTGGCCTGCAACTCGATCGATTGAACGAGTTCGCCCGGTTGCAACACGTTCTCGATGTCCGGACGATCGCCGGGCAAGACGTAGAGCTCGTCGATCGGAATCGTGCGGTTTCCGGACATGCCGGTCACGTGCACGAGAGCGTCGACCGTCAGCAGGGCGGTTGCGAAATCCGAAGGATGCGAACAGATGCAGTGCGAGCTGGTCCCAATGACAGAGTGCATGCGGTTCACGCCTGCGAGCGCGGAGCAACCGTTTCCCGGCTTGCGCTTGTTGCAATCTTGCGATGTATCGCGAAAATAGGCGCAGCGCGTCCGTTGCAACACGTTGCCTCCGATCGTCGCCATGTTTCGAAGCTGCGGCGACGCGGACGCCAACAGAGCCTGCGAGACGACCGGAAACCCAGAGCGAACGAGGGGCGAATCGGCGACGTCGGCCATGGTCGCGAGCGCACCGAGCCTGACGCCACCGGAGGGCGTCGCTTCGATCGTCCGAAGCGCCAGGCCGGTGATGTCGACGAGGAGCGCCGGCTCCTCGACGTCGAGCTTCATGAGATCGAGGACGTTCGTACCGCCGGCAATGTACAGTGCATCGCGCTCGGCGGACACGGTCGCGATTGCCTCGGCAATGCTGGGCGCTTTGGCGTAGCGGACGGGATTCATGCGGTTCCTTCGGCGACGGATCGGACGGCGGCGACGATGTTGGCGTACGCGCCGCAGCGGCAGATGTTGCCGCTCATCCACTCGCGCACGCTTGCGTCATCGGTCGGACGGCGTTCGCCGACAAACGCGACCGCCGACATGATTTGGCCCGGCGTGCAGTACCCGCACTGAAAGCCGTCGTGTTCGAGAAACGCGCGCTGCATGGGATGCAGCTCGTCGCCGTTTGCAAGGCCCTCGATCGTCGTGACGGTTTTACCTTGCGCCATGATGGCGAGCGTCATGCACGAGTTGACGCGCTTTCCGTCAACATGCACCGTACACGCACCGCAGGTGCCCTGGTCGCAACCCTTTTTCGTTCCGGTGAGACCGAGTTTGTCGCGCAACGTGTCGAGCAACGTCTCGCGAGGCTCGAGCTGCAGGTCGATGCTTTTCCCGTTTACGAGGAGCGAGACCGGGACGGGTCCCGGCCCGGCTCGCGGGAGTCGCGTAACCGAAAGAATTTGCGCCGCCGAAACGAGGCGCGGATTCAGCCCAATGGCGAGCGCCGGTAGCGCGACGCGGACCAGGAATTTGCGGCGAGTAAAGTCGGCCATGAGGTCCTTACGTAATGCGCAGAAGCATTTTGCCGGAGAGCTTACCGGCCTTGCCTTCGTCGAGGGTGCGGCCGGCCTCAGCGAGAGCGCGCTCGCCGGCGACGTCGACGCGGAGCTTCCCGTCCGCAGCCAGCTTGGCGACCTCGTTCAATCCCTCCGGCGACGACTGCGGCGTCTCGTTCATCACGATGTTGAGCGCGGTGAGGCCGCGGTCGCCGAACCATTTCTCGTCCGCGACGTGGATGGTGGTGACGAGTCTTCCGCCCTGACGCAAGAGCGGCGCGTTGCGCTTCAGCGTCTCGCCATCGCTTATCAGATCGAGAATCACGTCGAACGGCTCGGGATGCTGTGCTTGGACGGATCCGAGCACGTCGTCCCTTTCGGATGATATCGCTTCGTCGGCCCCAAGGCTCCGGAGCTCTGCTTCTTGCTCGGAACGCACGTATGCGCTTACCCGCGCGCCACGCAGGCGCGCCATTTGAACGGCGGCCGTGCCAACTGCGCCGGCTGCCCCGACGACCAAGAGCGTCGTGTCCTTTCCGACGCCAAGCGCGGAAAGGGACGCAAGAGCGGTGAGCGCCGGAGTGGGCAGCGCGGCCGCTACAGCATCGCTCAGCCCGTCGGGTATCAACGCAAACGGCGAAGCCTGCTCGTGATCGGGCACGGCAGTTTCCTCGGCGTAGGCGCCATGCGCGCGGGCGCAGCCGAAAACTCGGTCGCCGGCCTTGACGCGCGTGACCTGGCTGCCCACTTGCTCGACGACGCCGGCGAAGTCTTGACCAAGCACGAGCGGAAACGTCCGGCCGCCGGCTTTCCCGTCGCGGATTTTCCAATCGATCGGGTTGATGCCGGCAACGCGGACGCGCACGAGCACGGAATCCAAATCGAGCTGCGGCTGCGGGAGATCGCGAACGCGCCCCTCGGATCCGAACCTATCGATGGCGAAGGCCTTCATAGAACCTCATCCGAGCGACTCATGGAATCCGATTTGCCCCGAACGGCGAAAGCGAAACGACCTCTCGGGAAGCGGCTCACGAGCTGCCCTTGACGGGTTAGGGTGCGGCGACGAAACCCGCGCGGATAGCCGCCGCCACCGCGCGGGTACGAGTCGTTGCGTTCAATTTCGATAGGACGCGCTCGACGTGAGTGTCGACGGTCCGTGGGCTCAGCGAAAAGTGCTGCGCGATTTCTTTGTTGGTCAGGCCTTCGGCCAGGAGCTCTAGGATCTCGGTTTCACGCTTCGTCAACTTCGAAGCGCGCGGGGCTCCGCTCGCGGCCGGGTTACGTGACGGTGCGCCTGCTAACTGCTCGCCCGGGGCGAGGTCGCGACGACGTGCGAGAAAAGTGCCGTAGACGCGCGCGACAGCCACGGGGACCACGAGTGAATCGACATCCTTGCTCCCCGATGCTA
>Ga0302326_10029803_pt1 | contig 10937 bp, 9 predicted proteins | sample Palsa_T0_3_FD_202264 | JGI IMG/M metagenome (GOLD analysis project Ga0302326, IMG submission 202264) | Peat permafrost microbial communities from Stordalen Mire near Abisko, Sweden - Palsa_T0_3 | ecosystem: Environmental > Terrestrial > Soil > Palsa > Peat permafrost | place: Sweden: Abisko...
CGTTGTTGACGGCCTTGTGATTCACTTCCTGAATTACGTCGCCGCGATCCAGGCCGGCTGCCGCAGCCGAGCTCGAACCATCCACCGAGGTAACTACGACTCCTTTGGTGGACGGCGGAACATTTAATTCACCGGCCAGATCGGGAGTGAGAGTTTGCACCTCGAGCCCCTCGAGAACGGCGCTGCCTTTCTCGCTGGAGTCGGCTTCGCCCAGTTTTTCGGGCATCTCACCGAGAGTGGCTTTGATCTCTTCTGGTTTGCCATCGCGGAAAACCTTGAGCATAACTGGTGATCCGGGGGCCATCGATGCCACGTGAACCTGCAACGTGTTCACCGCGTCGACCGGTTTCCCATCGATTTCCTGGATGACATCTCCGTGCTTGAGTCCGGCCTTGTCCGCCGGTCCGCCGGCGGTGACGTCCTCGATGAGCGCGCCGCCACCCTGTTTCAAGCCGAACTGCGCGGCCAATTCGGGTGAAAGTTCGCCGATCGCGATACCCAGATAGCCGCGGACAACGTGGCCGTGGGTAACGATCTGGTCCATCACGGAGTGAGCGAGGTCGACCGGGATCGCAAAACCTACGCCCTGGTTGCCGCCACCACCATTGGTGAGAATGGCGGTATTGATGCCGATCAGATTTCCGTGGACGTCCAGAAGGGCGCCGCCGGAATTGCCGGGATTAATCGCGGCGTCGGTCTGAATGAAATCTTCGATTCCGCCGCGCTCGATGGCCAGGTTGCCGCGGCCCATGGCGCTGACGATGCCCATGGTGGCGGTCTCGCCCACGTCAAAAGGATTGCCGATGGCGAAGACCACGTCGCCCACTTGCAGGCGCGAAGAATCGCCCAAAGTGATGGCCGGCAAACTGTGCGCATCAATCTTCAGCACCGCCAGATCGGTTCGCGGATCGGCACCTACAATCTTGGCGGGAAATTCGCGCTTGTCGTTGAGATAGACGCGCACATCGGTGGCGCCGTCGATCACGTGGTTGTTGGTGAGGATGTAGCCTTCACCATTCACGATTACGCCGGAGCCCAGACTGTGCTCGTGCTGATCCTGCGGTTGCTGCATGTGCGGATTCTGTCCGAAAAACTGGCGGAACATGGGATCCTGCATGAAAGGAGACATCCCGCCTTCCTGTTCCGACGCTTTCACCAGTTTGGACGATTTGATATTTACGACCGCCGGCAATGCCGGCTTGATGACCGAAGAGAATCCGTTGGCAAAACTGCCGAGATTGACGGGAGCGATATCCTTCGCGACGGTTACGGGGACCTTCTCAGCTCCGAGAACGCTCCGTCCGCTCCACGATTTAACACCCAGGCCGAATGCGATACCCCCAACTAAAGCCACCGCAAGGGCCACGACTAATACCCGGCGATTGACTTGAACGATACCACTCATTTTTTGTCTCTCCTTTATTGACGGCTACCCGTATTGACGGCTGCCCGACGGCTGTCGCTATGCGCGGACAGGGCTACCCCTCATATTTTGCGGCGTGAAAACCGAATCGCGCTGACGCCGCTTCGGTCGGTGCTACTCTGCACCCTTGGACGCCGGATCGACCAGCGTAAGGTGCAAATATTTTCGAGGTGTGTGCCACTGTTCCCGCGCTGTAGCTGCCTCACCCATAAGATGCAGACGGACCGAGTTGAGTTGGGTGAGCAGGGTATTCCAAAACCCGGATTTTTTATACTAGAAGAAAATTCACGTTTCCTAACCCAGACGGCGCAACGAACTGATTCTAACTGATTAGCCGCGCGATGAAGAAAGCGGCGGCAGCGGCGAGCCCGCCCACCAGGACGGTCTGCAAACCTCCGCGCCCGGGCGCCACACCAGTATAGCGCCCTTTGATGTAGCCAAAAACAAAGAGCGCGAGGATGGTGACCGCGACGGAAACATATAAAGCTGGGCGGGTGTGGGCCATGCACATATACGGCGCCAAGGGAATCAGTCCGCCCACGACGTAAGAGCCGGCAATGGTGGCCGCGCTGCGGCCGGCGCGCGCCGGATCGGGCTCTTCCAGTCCCAGCTCGAAGCGCATCATGAATTCCACCCATTGATTCTTGTCCGAGCAGATCGCGGATACCACCGGGGCGAGGTGCTGTTCGGAGAGACCGTAGCCACGAAACACCTTGGCCACTTCCTCTTCTTCCATGTGGGGAATTTCTTCGGTCTCGCGAAATTCCCGAATTTTCTCGGAGGCGTAGTGCTCGGCGTCGGTGCGCGCGGCGAGGTAGCCGCCCAATCCCATGGCGATCGAGCCGGCAGCGATTTCGGCGAGGCCGGCGGTGACGATGATGCCGCTCGCGGCGACCGCACCGGTCAGCCCGGCAGCCAGCGCGAACGGGACCGTCAAACCGTCGGACATGCCGATGACGATATCGCGGACGGTGGCGCTGGCGGTGAAGTGGGATTCCTCGTGATGATGATGGTCGTGGTGGTCGGTGTGGTGACCGGCGCTGGCCATTTCGTTCCCCCCGGGGCGCGCGCCGAAAATCAAACTGGGTATCTCTCCGGCGGCAGCGCGAGTATAATTATGAAGCAAGACCTAGGTAAGGAGAAAACATAATGACGACACCTACAGCAGCAACCGCGCCCCAGGGCGCTTACGTCCTACCGGCACTACCGTATTCTTTCGACGCACTCGAACCGCATATCGACGCCAAGACCATGGAAATTCATCACGACAAACATCACGGCGCATACGTCACCAACCTGAACAAGGCACTAGAAGGCCACGCCGATTTGCAGAAGCTTCCCATCGAGGAGCTGATCGCTCATTTGGACCGCGTCCCGGAGAACATTCGAACCGCGGTGCGCAATAACGGCGGCGGGCACCTGAACCACTCGATGTTCTGGAAGATCATGAAGAAAGGCGGAGGTGGAGAGCCGCAAGGCGAAGTGGCCGATGCGATCAAAGCGGCATTCGGGAGCTTCGCGGATTTCAAAACCAAGATCAGCCAGGCGGCCACCACGAGATTTGGATCCGGATGGGCATGGGCGCTATTTCGCAACGGCAAGCTGGTGATCGAGTCCACCGCCAATCAGGACAACCCGATCAGTGATGGGGGGAAAGCGTTTATGGGCGTGGACGTGTGGGAACACGCGTACTACCTGAAATATCAGAATCGGCGTCCAGACTACCTGGAGGCCTGGTGGAACGTGGTGAACTGGGATCAGGTCACCGAGAATTTCCATCACGCGAAAAAGTAGACTGGCGAAAACCAGATCGGAAGCAGTAAAGAATCCGTCCCGGAACTTTCGGGACGGATTCTTTTTTGGCTAGTGCGCCCAAATTTTGGCGGGATCGGTTTCGTAGGGATACACATGGACCATCCAGCCGAAAACAACGGCGTGCCAGCGTCCGTCGGCTTGTTTGCAGGCGTCTTCGGTGGTGATTGAGCCGCGGAGCCCGAACTTGGTCATATCGGCTTGCCATCCTTGGTCTTTCGGCGGGAGGCAGAGGTTCACGTGCTGATGCCATTCGGTGACGCTGAGCGGCACGCGTTCATCGAGCTGGGCTTCGCTGAAGCGTCTGGGCGCGGTGTACATCGCGCCTTCCAGTTGGTAGCCTTGGGGCGTTTTCTTGTAGAGCAGCGAAGTGGGGTGCTCGGGATTGAATTTGAACGCCGCTTCAAACGCGTAGGTGTAACTGGTGAAGTGATAGTGTTCCTGGGGGACGTTGGGCAAGAAAATGCGAAATCCATCCGCCAGTGCCACGTGGTAGTCCTTGTATTTTTCGATGGCCGGACGAAGCGCGGCCAGAATTTCGTCGGCGCGCTTTTGGTCGGCGGGATTGGGCGGACGCAGCGTGGTCATGAACATGTGTCCGTTCATTTCCATGTGCATGTCGGACATGGCGGAATCGGCCTGAGCCGCAGCGGGTGATGGATGGGACGGGTTCGGGGCACCCGACATGTCCATCCCCGGCATATCGGATGGCTTTTGGGCCTGTTGGGCGCTGTTAGGTGGAGTACTTTGCTGCTGCGCCATGGTAAGAGCGGCGAACGCGCCAAAACAAAGGCAGCCGGCGAATACCAGCGGGGAGCGGAATCGGGCGATCATCGGCATTGCTCCTAAGCATTTCTCCTGGACGCCGAGCGAGAACCCGTCGCGGCTGTCTAAAGGTATAACGCGCGGCCGAAGAATAAGTTTCACGGGCCGTCCGGCAGGGTTATCTGTAGTCGGCACACATACTTTCAAAGCGGTTGCAGTCTGCAAAGCGACGCCTTAAGGTATGAACTGAGGCTCGGCCCGTTCCGCGAACTGGAGTAGCTGTGGCGAGACAAATTCGTATCGTGCAGTACGGCGTAGGTCCCATCGGCGCTTCGATCCTGCGGCTGGCGCGCAAGAAGAAGTCCGTGCAGATTGTGGGCGCGATCGATCGCGATCCCATGAAAGTGGGCAAAGATCTGGGCGAACTGGTGGGCGCGCCGGACGCTCCGTGGGGCGTGAAGGTGTCCGCGGACGCGGCCAAGACGCTGAGCGGTCCGGTGGACGTGGTGCTGCATTCGACTTCCTCCTATTTAAAAGATGTGATGGAGCAATTGCTGGCCTGCCTGAGTGCCGGCTGTTGCGTCATCTCGACGTGCGAAGAATTGGCCTATCCGTTTCGCAAGTCTGCCCCGCTGGCCGATAAGCTGGATAAGGCCGCCAAGCACGAAGGAGTGGCGCTGGTGGGCACCGGCGTAAATCCGGGATTCGTGATGGATAAGCTGGTGCTGACGCTGGCGGCGATTTCGCAACGGGTGGATTCGGTGCGGGTGCAGCGAATCGTAGACGCGTCGCGGCGGCGTGAGCCGCTGCAAAGAAAGATCGGCGCGGGAATGAGCGTGGATGAATTCGCCGAGAAGATCGCTGCAGGCGTGATCAAGCATCACGGCTTGCCGGAATCGCTGGCGATGGTCGGCGATGGGCTGGGAATTCCCATCGACACCATCACCGAAACGATCGAGCCGGTGGTCGCGCAGGAAAATATTCAAACGGGATTTTTGGAGGTTGCGGCGGGACGCGCGGCGGGCGTCCATCAAATCGCGCGAGGATTCTCGCTGGGCCGGGAAAAAATAGTTCTGGAATTGAAAATGTACGTCGGGGCGAAAGATCCGGCCGATACCATTGAGTTGACCGGCGATCCCAATATTTCGATGATCATACCGGGAGGAACGCACGGAGACGTGGCGACCGCCGCGGTGGTGGTGAACGCGATCCCCTTAATCGTCGCGGCGCCTGCCGGCTTGGTCACTTCCCGGGATCTGCCGCTGAGCTTCTTCTCGTCGGAAACATCCCCGGATTGAAGCGGGTAGTTGGGCTGGCCAGGCGCAAATCGGGACCGGGCGGCGCGTCGCTGATCGCCGAATTTCTGGCGGTAAGCCTTTTAGAGTCAGGGCGATGCGACAGAATGGCAAAAATCGCTTTTGATTCGGCATTACTTAGGGGATGCTGTACGGACCGGCGAGGGAGCCGGTTGGGGCACGCCAGCAGTAAAGGGGTGGGCGCGAACTTCAAGGAAGGCAGAAAGGCTCTAGCGCGACGCCCCCGGAACTACCCGCTGCGTCCAACAAAAATTTATGGCTTGGTTTAAGCGCGAAAAAAAACCGATTGAGAACCCGACGCCGACGGATGAACGGCGTGTGCGCACGGAAGGTCTATGGACCAAGTGCGAGGCCTGCCGGTCGATTATCTGGAAAAAAGATCTGGACTCCAACTGGGACGTCTGCCCGAAATGTAACTTCCACTTCCGGATGCGCGCGAAGCGGCGCCTGGAATTGCTGCTGGATAACGGAGATTGGATGGAGCACGACAGTGAGCTGGTTTCCACCGACCCGCTGGGCTTCACCGACACCAAGCCCTACAAGCAGCGCATCCATGACGCTCGCAAGAAATTGGGCGTGAACGACGCGATCCTCACCGCGGAAGGACAACTGGACGGCCGCCCGGTAATTTGTTGTTCGATGGAATTCAAATTCATCGGCGGATCGATGGGCGCAGTGGTGGGCGAGAAGGTGACGCGAGCCGTGGAGTTGGCCTTGGCGAAGAAGTATCCCATCATTATCGTTTCGGCTTCGGGCGGGGCACGCATGATGGAGGGTACCGTCAGCCTGATGCAGCTCGCGAAAGTGGCCGCGGCGCTGGCGCGCCTGGACGATGCGCGGGTGCCGTTTATTTCGCTGCTCACCGATCCAACCACCGGCGGAGTGACGGCGAGTTACGCGATGCTGGGGGATCTGAATATCGCCGAGCCGGGCGCCTTGATCGGATTTGCCGGGCCGCGAGTGATCGAGCAGACCATTCGCCAAAAATTGCCGGAAGGATTTCAGACTTCGGAATTTCTCCTCGAACACGGATTTCTGGATGCGGTGGTTCCCCGCACGGAATTGAAAGGCTACATTTCCCGCGCCCTCACATTTTTCCAGAATTGAAATGACCTACGACGAAGCGGTACGGCGCTTATTCCACCTGGGAAAAGAGCTGGCCTCGCCGCAGCAGGGTCGGGTACAGAAATTCGACCTCGAAAATATCCGGGTACTTTCTGATTTCCTGGGCAATCCTCACCGGGCGTGCCCTTGCGCGCACATCGCCGGTACTAACGGCAAGGGTTCCACCGCCGCGATGCTGGAATCGATCCTGCGCGCTTCCGGCCGCCGCACCGGGCTGTACACTTCACCGCATCTGGAGCGAATCAACGAGCGGATCCGAATCGCCGGAGAGCCGATCGCCGACGCGGAATTTGCCGCGGCCTACGGGCGCGTGCAAACGGCCATCGAAGCGGGATTGGCGAGCGGAAAGTTACGCGCCCATCCCACTTTTTTTGAAGTGATGACGGCGATGGCGTTCGTGGCGTTTGCCGAAGCGGGTGCGGATTTTGTGGTGTACGAAACGGGCATGGGCGGTCGGCTGGACGCGACGAATATCGTCGATCCGGAAGTGGTGGTGATCACCCAGATCGATTTCGATCACGAGACCTTTCTGGGGCATTCGCTCGAAGAAATCGCGTCCGAGAAGGCCGGGATCATCAAGGCAGGCAAAACGGTGGTGAGTTCCTGCGAACGTCCGGAAGCTCGGCGGGTGATCGCCGCCAAATGCGCGGCGGCGGGCGCGCGGCTGGTGGAGATCGATTCCGCGTTTACAATTCGGCAATTGGAGTCCGATCGTGGATTCTATCGCGCGGTAATTTCGTCCGCGGATTCCAGCGATGCCCACGATGAAATCGTGCTGCAGTTGCCGCTCGCGGGACGCTTCCAGGTTCGCAACGGAATGGCGGCGGCCGCGGCGGCGCAAATTCTGGGCGCGAAATTTTCCATTCGCGCCGAATCGATCGCCTGCGGGATCACCACGGTGCGGTGGCCGGGACGGCTGGAACGTCTGGGCGAGCGCCCAGCGATATTTTTGGATGGGACGCACAATCCGGCCGGTGCGCGGGAGCTGCTGCGATTCTGGGAACAAAATTTTGACGGCCAGCGTATCTACCTGGTGTACGGATCGGTGCGTGATAAGGCGGTGGACGAAATTGCCGGGCTGCTTTTCCCGCGCGCGCACACGGTGATCTTGACCGAGCCGCGGCAGCCGCGCGCCATTTCCGTGGCACTGTTGGCGGAGATGACCGCCGGTCTTGCGCCGCGATGCGAAATCGTGCGCGATCCGGCGCAAGCGCTGGAGCGTGCGCTGCACTTAGCGACGCAGGAAGACGCGGTGTTCGTCAGCGGTTCGCTGTATTTGGTGGGCGACGTGCGCGCCGCGGCGATAAAACTGGCGCGGATGGCGCGGTTTATCGCTTAGTTAGGGCTCCGAGTTACAGGGTGCCTGGATGCGGTGCGTGGGCGCCGGCGCGGCGAGCTGGGTCTTTCGGAAATATTTCGGACGCTGATCGTCTTCCTTGCGTATTTCAGAACCGCCGCGACGTGCGGTGTACATGTGTCCCTTTTCGCGACGCATTCCCAGTAACGAACAGCGGGAAAATTTTGGCAGCTAAGCCAGAAATAAACGGATATGTGATATCGAGATTGGCTCTTGCGCGTCTATCAGGGTTAGGGCAGGAGCAGGCGGAGGGTGTGATGACACGCGACGAGCGACGCGAAAAACTCGAATCGTTCGGCCGTGCCCCGACGTTGCTCTCCGCCGAGCTCAAGCGGTTTCCCAAGAAGATGTGGCTATTCAAGACCAGCCCGGAAAAATGGTGCATTCACGAAGTGATTTTGCATCTCGCCGATAGCGAGGCCTCGGCGTTCATTCGCTGCCGGCAGTTGATTGCAGAACCTGGTTCCCCGGTGCTGACGTTCGATCCGGCGCTTTGGGCCGGGACGCTCGGTTACTTTCACCAGAGCACCAAAGAAGCGATGGAGATCCTACGGCGGTTGCGGCGGATGACGTACCAGGTGTTAAAAGCGTTGCCGGAGGCGGTGTGGTTTCATACCGCCGAGGATCCACGCGACGGAAAAGTGAGCCTGGAACGATTCCTTGTGATTCAAGAGCGGTATATTCCCGACCACCTCGAACAGATGAGAGGGAATTACGCCACATGGTTGGGGCTGCATCCTCCTCGCAAGCCGGCCATCCGAACGCGCGCGCGGACGCGCACGTCCAGCGCAGCGGCTTCGACTACCACCAAGGGTGGAGCGATGATGGCGATGAGCTCCTGAAGTTTTTTTTCGGTCAAACCTCCACTCGTTTGTGACGCAACTACTCTTTGGCGGCGCGGACCCCCAACCTCCCAAATCTCCCCCACTCAGCCTTCGACCACCATTACCGGAGCGATTATTTCAATTCCGGTTCTGGTTGGGGTAGGATAGTGGATTATGGGTGAAAATTTGAAGCTCGAGCGGGGCCAAGGTAGGGGCGGTGGTCCGCGCGTCGGTGTGCCCTATCGTATGGTAAAAGAAGAGCTTAGCGGCGAGCGGGCGAAGTATGATCGGTACCTGCGAGCGGTGGAAGCGGCTGGCGGAGTGCCGGTGGAGGTGTCGCTGCGGCTGCCCGAGGCTGAGCTCAACGAATTGGCGGACTCGCTGGACGCCGTCGTTTTGACGGGGAGTCCGGCGGACGTGAATCCGGAGCTGTACGGCGAGGCATTGCATCCACGGGCCGCAGCGGCGGATCACGACCGGGAGCGAACCGATTTCGCACTACTAACGCATGCGCTGCGGGCGAATAAACCGGTGCTCGGAATTTGCTACGGTGTACAGTCCATGAACGTCTTTCTGGGAGGTTCGCTGTTTCAAGACGTTGCGGACCAAATCGGACCTGCGATCGCGCACCCCTGGGAGAAATCCGATCAAGGTGCGCCCGAGCCGATGCACGAAATTGCGATCGAACCCGGATCGAAGATCGCTGTGCTGGCGGGAGCGCGCGAGGCGCGCGTGAACAGCTCGCATCACCAGTCGATCGATCGTCCGGGGCGCAACCTGCAGGTGGCGGCTCGCTCGGCGGATGGAGTGGTGGAGGCGGTGGAGTATACCGGCGACAACGGGTGGATGGTGGGCGTGCAGTGGCATCCGGAGCGGCTGACCGAAGACGGCTTATCGAAGGCCCTGTTTCGCGAGCTGGTAGCAGCGGCGCGAGGGGCAGCGGCACGGGCCTAGGCAAGAGGTTTCCGCGCGGTATTTCTATTTCTTACTCCTGATTTCGCGTTCATAATTTTTGGGGGCATCATGATTTCACTGGCGGGCAAGGCGGCGCTGATCACTGGAGGATCGCGCGGAATCGGCGCCGCAGCGGTGCGGCTCTTCGCACGAGCGGGCGCGGACGTGGTCTTCAGCTATCGCCAGAATCGTGACGCGGCAGCGCAGGTGCAGGCCGAAGCGGGCCGTCACGGTACCAGGGTGGAATCGCTGAAAGCGGATCTGGGCCGAGTGGCCGATGCCAAGAAGCTGGTGGAGTTCGCGGTGGAGCGGCTGGGGCGATTGGACATCTTGATTGCCAACGCCGGCATCTGGAACGATGAGGCGCAGCCGATCGAAAAAATGAGCGAGCGCGAATGGGACCAGATGATGCGGGTGAACCTGAAAAGCGTTTACGGAGTGGTGCATCACACCGCGCCGATCATGATCGCGCAGAAGTCCGGCCGAATTATCGCGGTGAGTTCGACGGCGGGGCAGCGCGGGGAAGCCTTTCATACCCATTATGGGGCGACCAAGGGCGCGGTGATCAGTTTTGTGAAGGGCCTTTCGACCGAGCTTGCGCCGCACAACATATTGGTGAATTGCGTGGCGCCGGGCTGGGTGGATACGGACATGTCGGCGAAGGTGCTGAGCACCAAGTCCGGGCGAAAGGATACGGTGGAGACCATCGCGCTGGGGCGGGTGGCGACGGCCGATGAAATAGCGGGGCCGTTGCTTTTTGTAGCGTCGGATTTGGCGACGTTCATTACCGGAGAAGTGCTGAACGTAAACGGAGGTGCGGTACTGTGCGGCTGAAACGGCGCTACATCGCAACGGGGCTGGCGCTGGGGTTCGGGCTGGCGCTGGGGTTCGGGCTGGCGTTGGCGGCGGCGCTGGTGAGCGTGGCCGGAGCGCAGGATACGGTGGTGATGATGCCCGAACAGAGCGCTGCGAAGGCGAAAGAAGTGATCGCGCAGTCCATCGCGGCGATGGGCGGCCCATTGTACGTGGGTGTGCACGATACCACCTACGAGGGCCGGCTGAGCCAGTTTGGCCATTCCGGAGAACTCAACGGGTTCGAAAAGTTTCTGGACTTCGAAGTGCCTCCGGACAAGGACCGGCAGGAAAATTTGCCCAAGCGAAATCTGATTGAAGTGTTCAACGGCAAGGAAGGGTGGCTGCTGGATCGCGGCGGGGTGCAGGAAGAGGGCGAAGATGCGATCGAGCGATTTGCACTGGATCAGAAGAAGGATTTGGACAATGTACTTCGGAATCGCATCCACGAAAAAGACATGAGTTTTCACTACGCGGGACCCGACGTGGTGGACATGAAAGAGGTGGAG
>Ga0302326_10029807_pt1 | contig 10936 bp, 6 predicted proteins | sample Palsa_T0_3_FD_202264 | JGI IMG/M metagenome (GOLD analysis project Ga0302326, IMG submission 202264) | Peat permafrost microbial communities from Stordalen Mire near Abisko, Sweden - Palsa_T0_3 | ecosystem: Environmental > Terrestrial > Soil > Palsa > Peat permafrost | place: Sweden: Abisko...
AGGGTGGTTGGCAGATAAGTTCGGGCCTCGCATCGTATTGGCCGGCGCGGTAACATGGTGGTCCGCTTTTACAGCACTGACCGCTGTGGCCGCGCACTTTTTCTCCTTTTCTTTGCTGCCAGCCGTCTCGTCTTTAGTGTTGGTTCGCTTCGGTTTGGGGATGGGAGAAGCGGCAGCGTGGCCGAACTTCAATCGAACGATTGCTAACTGGATGGCCCCGCGAGACCGCGCGTTTGCTAGCAGCGTGCCTCTGGCAGGAGGAGGATTGGGCGCAACTATCACGCCGCCATTCATCGCCTGGCTGATGGTGAAGTACGGTTGGCAACTGTCGTTCTATGTCTCCGCCGCGATAGGCTTGTCAGTGGCGGCTCTCTGGCTTTGGTACTCGCGCGACCGGCCGGAAGACCACCAGAGCGTGAATGTCGAAGAGTTGAAGCTGATTCATGGCGTTGAACAGACAAGTCCAAGCAGCGCCCCCAAAAGGACCTCCCCAATACCCTGGCGTGCGATTCTACTGGAGCCCAATGTCTGGCTACTCGCGGTTATAAATGCCACGTGCGGATATGTCGCATACATCTATCTCACCTGGTTTTTTACGTACCTTATCGAGGTCCGTCATTTGACTCTGGTCCGTGGCTCGATTTACACCACAGGGCCATTTCTCGCGATCACTTGTCTGACGCCGCTCGGTGGAATGCTAGGGGACCAAGCGACACGTCTCTACGGTAAACCGTTTGGCAGGAAATTGATTGGCATGGGCGGTATGCTTATCGCAGGCAGCGCTCTTTTTCTGGGAGCCAGAGAGTCCGATGTCAATATTGCGATTCTGGGACTATCGCTTGGAGCTGGGGCTGTCTTCTTTTCCTTCAGTGCGCAGTGGGTTGTGACAATCGATATAACTCGAGAGTATGCGGGGACCGTTTCAGGGATCATGAACTTCGTGGGGAACCTCGGCGGAATGGTTTCTCCCATCCTGATGCCGCTGCTGGCGCATAAGCTGGGATGGACGCCTGCGCTGGAGATCGCGTCGGGTGTGCTTATCGCAGGGAGTTTGCTGTGGATTCCGCTGCATCCTGAAAGGCCGATTCGCGTCGCGGGTGTCCAAGTCCCCGTGGGCGCCATCGACGGCTAAGAATCCAACACTTCTGATGTGTGGGGCTAACTGGTCCCGTTTCGCTTCTTGGTCAGTGATCGCTGGGGCTCTGTTTGCCGCCTGTCAAACGCCCAAGAAGCTTGAGGATGGTCTCTCCGCAAGTGGACTGTAAAAGAGAAATCGCTGCGATAATGAGTTCGCACACGATCGACCGGGGTTCCGTTGTCGGTATAGACGATTCGATCGACGGAAAGCAAGGGAGCGCCAACACGGACGGCGAGAAGCCGGGCGGCCTCCGTATCGGCCAGGGAAGCCCGGATGCTCTGTCGCGCTCCCACCAAAGGGATGTGAAGCTTTTCCTGCAGCACTTGCGTAACCGATCCTTTCCAATCCGACCTCGAAAGCTGCTGACCGATCTCCTGGGGCAGGTCATTGACCACAAGACAGAATGGCTCGTTGCGATAAGAGCGAACGCGAGTGCAACGAACAAGCGAAGCACCGGTCGGCACCTGCAACAATCTTGCCTCTTCGGACGAAGCCGTGACCTGAGAGATACGAAGGACGCGCACGGAAGTCATTCGCACAATGGACATGAGATCTTCCAGCGATCCCTCCAGTTGCAGAGTGCCGGTAAACGGCCTTCTCTCGTTAACGAAAGTGCCCCGGCCGGCCTCTCTCCTTATCAAATTATCGGCTTCCAACTTGGATAGCGCCTGGCGCACGGTAATACGGCTGACGCCGTATTGGTTACCGAGCTCCGCTTCGGTTGGGAGCTGCTGGCCCACCTCCAAATTTCCCGATTGAATCTTCTCAGTCAAAATTGTCTGCAGCTGGTAATACAGAGGGACCTGATCCGAAACAAAATGCAAATCTCGACCATTCATTTTCGGCGATGGACTCATTTATTACCTTTGGCTCCACATGCTCCGTCCACGACCTCAACAGGCATGTATATTCATTTTCCCACATTCAAATAAGTGGCTGCATGGCTCGGTCGAAATGATTTTTCGACCCATGGGGGAGGAGAACGGCCTGCCTATAGATTGCCGTCTTGGAAACCTTCAGAATTCACACTTTCCTGTGAATCGAGCGGGCATATTCCGTTAGGCTCAGTGCGCTCATGAGGCCCCGTCCTCATCCACGCTTTCCGCTGCTCCCAATTCCCATTGGACACTGATTTCGCCTGTCTAGACACTCTTAAAAGACATCCCGTCTTCACTCAGACAGCAGCGACGACCGGGCCGAGGACGATGTAAACAGTCCCAACGCGGTGATTATGCTATATGTATTGAAGGGAAGTAAACCCATGTTTGGTCAATTTCGTAATGTCAAGCTGCTTGTGTAAACAGGCTGAGGGCGGTGGCGCGGTGGATGGGACCGCCGTCGCCGAGACGGGGGTTGCGACACGCAACTAACGGTAACGTGAGCGCAACGAATTTTCGCGCCCGTCGGAGAAGGGGAGATTAGGACCGAGCGTTGCGGTCGCTTACGTGAGTCGGAGCAGGGGAGTTCGGCTCGATTTGAGCGGTGTTGACTCAGTTTCAGGTAGCTCTTTGGGCTGTGAAAACGAGGCCGTCACCACGACTCTCTGACATCTACCGTCAACATTTGTCAAGCCGCCCCGGCAACGTCCGGGAGCCAGTTTGTGAGGTCCCGCCACACTTGCTCGAGCGATCCTCTGCAAGTAGCGCAGCATACCGTTGGCGCACTCCCGTCTATGGCGCGGTATCAGGGTCGAATTTAATAATCGTTTGGGGTGGATCTGTTGGGACCACCGGGTGCAGGTACGGTTTACCGGATGCTTGATGACAGCTGTAGCAACCTTGCAGGGTTTGCTTATAGGCAGCCTCGAAATGTGCGCTGTCTTGGCCCTCGATCGCCTGCTTCAATTTGGTCAGGATGCCCCCATTGATCGCATCGAAGATCGGATTCAAGTCCACTGGGTTGCCAGCGGGATCCTTTCGCACCGGCCGGATACGGATGGTCCACTGGATATGCTGCCGCGCTTCATTCAGATAGAAGTCGGCCAGCGGCCAATTCTTCTTCTGCCCGGCAAACCATAGATTGGCAAACTGAAAGCCAACGTCGGTCATTGTATGAGATTGCGATGGAATCACTTCTTTCAAGTGGGCGATGTCGGCTTGCATGGCCACGAGATCGGCGGACGGTTGCACCTGCGCCTGAGCAATCACCGTCACGGGCTGCTTCCATTGCCATAAGAACACCCCGCCAACGAGCGCGCCCAAAACAAAAATCGCCAGATTGTGCAACAGAGGCTTCTCTTTCATTTATCGCCCACCCGACGCGTGCGCGCTCTTGACGCTATTCCCCGGACCGAGTTCCTTGACCGCCGTGACTTTTCCGCCCAACCATTCGGCGTACCACATGATTCCCTTCGGATCTAGAAAAAGCTCGCGCGCAGAACCGCCTCCGCAACATGGTTCCGGATATTCCATCATCGCCTTCGTGTCCGGGTCCACGCGGACCAACGATTGGCGATTTTGGCAAATCACCCATATGGCGCCCTTTTGATCGATTTCCAAACTGTAGGGAACGCACTCGTAGGGCAGCTCGGTCTCTACAACATGGTCGCTTCCGGGCTCCAGCAGTCCCAGCTTGTTCGCATCCCTCTCCGGGAGCCAAGCGCGTCCTTTTTGGTCAATCTTTACGCGCTCCGTCCCGGTGCGTGGGGAAGGAATATCATAGGCCTTCACTTCTCCGGTGTCGGGGTCCATATATCCGACCTTGTTAGCTCTCATCATCGTCATCCATACTTTCCCACCATTCCAAGCCATTCCGAATGGCATCCCACTGACGTCGTAGCTCTTGAAAGTCTTAGTCTCGGGATTGTAGCTGGCAATCGCGTCATGGTAGAGCAGGTTGGTCCAGACCATTCCGTCGTTTCCCACGGCGACCATCCCACTCATTGGCTGATTTTTAGGGAAGTCAGGAGGCACCAGCCCACCACCGGGCGCTTTGCCATCGAGGAGCGAGGGAGGGAGGGGAATCTCTTCCATTACGCCCGTCTTCGGATCTATGTTGCCGATAATCGGACGAGCCGCGAACCAAACCTTCCCGTCAGGGGCAAATGACATCGAGAATGGCGAGGCAAAGGGTATGGGAGTTTTGAAATTGTAGAACGTGAATTTCCCTGTAGCGACTTCGACCTTACCGACACCGAAATGGTGCTTCCCATCCGGCCCATCGTGCCCGGCAGCAACCGTGAACCACACCGTTCCTTTGCCATCGGAAAGCCCCAGGTCGGGCATGGGCGGGACGCCAGCGTCATTGTAAGACCATGGGGGCCTGGGAATCGTGTACTGCTTGTATTCGATGTCCGTTCCTAGCGGAACCGGTTGCTGGTGCTGTTCCTCCGCTTCTTTGCCGAACCCGCCGATCAGAGTACTATCCGGACCGAAGTTTTTCGTCAGATAGTCCAAGGCCGGCTTAATTCTTTCCGGGCTTAGTAGCAGCTCGCCGAATTCGATGTGTTTCATGAAATCGATCACGTTCCCCCATTCGGCCGCGCTCCGAGGTCTTTGGAGGGGGGTGCTGAGGTTGTGGCAATCTCCACAGTGGGCCACGAACGCATCTCTCTCATCATTGGGGCCCGGCAGAAGGGGCAACAGATCGGCCGTGCTCAGTTGTATTGCGGGAGGAGCGCTGAGCGGACTAATCGAGAAGTTCGCCGCCACCGACCCTTTCCCCACCTGGATCTTCTTTTCCGGCGAACGACCGTAGAACTTCCGGTAGGCAGTCACCGTGTAGCTTCCCGCGTCCAGATCCGGGAACTCAAACTTGCCCTGAGCGTTGGTCAAGACAACGGTGATAATGCCGTTGGACCCGATCGCGCGAACCTCTGCTGCTTCCACCGGGGCATTTCCTGCACCTTGAACGGCTCCCGAGAGAACTTGACCGTTCGCAACCGCCGCGAACCCACCGAATAGGGCTGCGGCCAACACAAACAAGCGACACCAAGGCAAACACCGGCCATTGCTCATCACGATCCTCCTCATAAAAATCCTCCTCATCTGGTCGATCGCGCTAAAAGAGTCTGGTTCGAGCATCTACCTTACCGCCCACCCGACATGTGCGCGCTCTTGACCGCATTCGCCGGAACAAGTTCCTTGACACCCGTGACTTTTCCGCCCAACCATTCGGCGTACCACATCATTCCCTTCGGATCCAGAAAGAGCTCGCGTGCGGGGCCGCCTCCGCAACATGGTTCCAGGTACTCCACCATCGCCTTCGTGTCCGGGTCTACCCGGACCAACGATTGGCGATTTTGGCAAATTATCCAGATGGCCCCCTTTTGATCGATTTCCAAACTGTAGGGCACGCACTCGTATGGCAGATCGGTTTCCACAACGTGGTCGCTTCCTGGCTCAAGCACTCCCAGCTTGGAGACACTCTTCTCCGGGAGCCAAACGCGTCCCTTCTGGTCCACCTTTGCCCGCTCGGTTCCCGTATTCGGGGAAGGAATATCGTAGGTCTTCACCTCTCCAGTGGCTGGGTCCAGATATGCAATCTTGTTAGCCATGATGAGTGACATCCAGACTTTGCCACCATGCACAGCCATTCCGAATGGCATCCCGCTGATGCTGTAGCTCTTGAAAGTCTTAGTCTCCGGGTTATAGCTGGCAATCGCGTCATGATAAAGGATAGGGGTCCAGACAATTCCGTCCCTTCCGACAGCTATGACCCCGGCCATGGGCTGATTCTTGTCGAAGTTGGGAGGCGCAAACGCAGCCATGGCCTCCTTTTTTCCATCGAGAAGGGAGGGAGGGAGGGGAATCTCTTCCATTACGCCCGTCTTCGGATCTATGTTGCCGATGATAGGACGAGCTGTGAACCAAACCTTTCCGTCGGGGGCAAATGCCATCGAGAACGGCGAGGCGAAGGGTATGGGAGTTTTGAAGTCGTAGAAGGTGAATTTCCCTGTAGCGACCTCGACCTTGCCGATGCCGTACTGGTGTTTCCCATCCGGCTCATCGTGCCCGGCGGCAACCGTGAACCACACCGTTCCTTTGCCATCGGAAAGCCCCAGGTCGGGCATGGGCGGGACGCCAGCGTCATTGTAAGACCATGGGGGCCTGGGAATCGTGTACTGCTTGTATTCGATGTCCGTTCCTAGCGGAACCGGTTGCTGGTGCTGTTCCTCCGCTTCTTTGCCGAACCCGCTGATCAGAGTACTACCCGTGCCGAAGTTTTTCGTCAGATAGTCCAGGATCGGGTTAGTTCTTTCCGGGCCCAATTGTAGCTGGCCGAATTCGACGTGCCTCATGAGATCGATCGCGTTTCCCCACTCAGCCGCGCTCCGAGGTTTTTGGAGGGGTGTGCTGAGGTTATGGCAGTCTCCACAGTGGGCCACGAACGCATCCCTCTCATCATTGGGGCCCGGCAGAAGGGGTAACAGATCGGCCGTGCTCAGTTGTATTGCGGGAGGAGCGCTGAGCGGACTAATCGAGAAGTTCGCCGCCACCGGCCCTTTCCCCACCTGGACCTTCTTTTCCGCCGAGCGCCCATAGAATTTCCGGTAGGCAGTCACCGTGTAGCTTCCCGCGTCCAGATCCGGGAACTCAAACTTGCCCTGAGCGTTGGTCAAGACAACGGTGATAATGCCGCTGGACCCGATCGCGCGAACCTCTGCTGCTTCCACCGGGGCGTTGCCTGCGCCTTGAACGGCTCCCGAGAGAGTTTGGCCGCTCGCGGCCGTTGCGAACCCGCCTAACAGCACCGTGGCCAGGAGAAAACACAAAGTCAAGACCCGCCTCTTGCTCATAACGATGTTCCTCATAACGATCCTCCTCGCCCTTAGAATTACCTTGGCCACACTCTCTGGTGATTACGAAAGACGGGAGTCGCCTTTTCAGAATGACAATTTCAGCGCGGCCTGAAGCAATCTTGGGGCGGCAGCACTGAATATCTCGCCAAAGCCCGGTGAGTCGGCAAACCGCTGCGGAATGCCGAAATGGGGATTATTGAAGGTGTCGAAGGCATCGAACTGGAACCGCAGAGTTATATTTTCCCTAATCGGCATATTCTTGGCCAAGCTCATATCGAAATTCGTGATCCCCGGCGCTCGCACTCCATCGAATCCCGCTGTCCCGTACCGGACCGTTTTCTGAATCGCAAATGCCGCGGTATTGAACCACTCGTTGACCGTTCCCTGGCCGTGCGAAAAGTTCGGATTTTTCACCAGTTGGTCGGGACGGCACGCGGCGGGGATAAAATTCCCGCACTCATTGTTCTCGAGGTTAATCGTAAACGGCTGCCCCGACTGAATCGTGGTGATGCCGCTAAAATCCCAGTCCAGCAGCTTGCCCACTATTCCGTTTGAGAGGAACGCTCGTCCCGTTCCAAAGGGCAATTCCCAGACGTAACTGGCCACAAACCGATGGGCCACGTCGAAGATCGTCGGGGAGTACTCAAGTGCTCTGTTGCTGGTCTGAGCCAGGGATGTGTTCACAGTTTGTTCTGGGATGGTACCCGTGCCCAGCGCCTTTGACTCCGTAAACGATGCCGTAGCGACAACTCCGTGTGAAAAACGCTTCTCTAGTTTCAAAGTGCCGGCGTTGTAATTGGCAGTCGCGTTTCCGTTGATCAGCACGCTCCCGGTGGAAAATTGCGGATAGGGCGCAGTGGCGAGATTGCCCAACGTCGTTGGGGTATTGAAGTAGTTGGCATTTTCCAGATGAAATGTCGCTGAGCCGGTGTAAGTGGCATCGATGACCAGATTGGGAGTGATCGAATGTTGGATCGAAAGGTCCCAGTTCTCGGAATAGGCATCGGGAAAGTTTTTGGCAACGGGAGGCACCAGGGGGAAGAATCCGCCCGCCGCTCCGCTCAGGACCGTTTGCACAGGCAGCTTTAAGGTGCTGTTGGAGACAGCTATAATGTCTTTGAAAGGGGCGAACGTTTCCGGAGCGGTGATCTCCCAGAAGGGCTTAAACCCAGTGTAGATGCCGAAGCCACCGCGCACTACTGTCTTTTGATCCGCGAAGGGCGTCCAAGAAAAGCCGATGCGTGGCTCGAAGTTCTTGTGGTCGTTATTGATCAGCGCGCGAGGGTAACCGGCGGCTTGGGTAGTCACGACGGGCACCACTTTTTCGATCTGCGGCAAGTAGACTGGGTCCAGATAAGCAAGCCCTTGTATGTTCGAGCCCGTCCCCGGGACAACTATCTCCGCGGGGTTTAAATTCTCCGTCGCCTGGCGGCCGTTGAGTTCCTTCCAAGACGATTGATAATCATTCCGCAACCCATATTCAAAGACCAGTCTGGGGGTAATGTGCCAGGTATCGGCGAAGTAAAAGCCGTACTCGTAAGCGCGGAAGTAGTACGTCGCAGCGCTTCCCGCTTCGGTGCTCGCCGAAAATGGTACGCCTAGGAGGAAGTCGGCGTACGCGTTGCCCGTATTGTTCCCGGAGAACTGAAAACTGGCTTCGGTGTTTATATTAAAGTCTATTAGGTTCTCTAAATGCCAACCCTGGATCGTCCCGAACTGAAAGACGTGGTTCCCATGAGTATAGGTAGCGTTCGCTTGTAATTCGCGGTCTTCAGCCACATTGCCGCCAGCCGCTCCTCCCCCGATGCTGTTGAATCCGGAGACGCTGACTGCGGGGGGGCCAAACGCCGTCGGCCCCTGCGGAATCCCTTGTATCCCAAGGATACTGCCCCACGCCTGGGTCAGGTTCCCCGGGTCGTATTCGGTGTTAAACGCGCCGGGACGGTTCCATCCGCCCGTTACCTGAAGAATCAGGTTGGGGGTGAAAACTCTCGTGTAGCCAATGCCAAAGTTCCGGTCCGTGGTCTGTGCCGTGTTGCCGAAACCGGGGAGGCCCCCTACAGCGGAGCTGTAGAAACCTACACCGGCCGATTGAGCCTCGCTCGGGTTCAAATCGCTTCGCTCAAGATACATGAAGTGCCCGAAAAGAGTGTTCTTGTCGTTGAATCGGTGATCGATCCGGATCGTAAAATTATCGCTCGTCGTCGGCGCGGCCGATTCGTTTAAGTAATTCCCCGCCAAAAGAGTGGAATTCCCGACGTTCGGGAGAGGATAAAGCTTCTGGAGTATCTGCGACGCACTGTTGATCCTGGTTTGCGGAATGATGTTGTTGGGGAATGGATGGCCTGTCGTGGGATCGATCGGGACACTGCACAACGCTGGGTTGGCCGCGCAAAGGGAGAAGTCGCCATTTCGAAAAGCGGCCTGCGGAACGGAAAATAGGAAGGTCTGGGTCTGGCGAATCCGCAGACCTTCATAGCTCACAAAGAAGAAAGTGTTGTTGTGAATAACTGGCCCACCAAACGTTCCGCCAAACTGATTCTGTTTGTACGGTGGAACCGCGGTGCCGGGAAAATCGAAGTAGTTGTGAGCATCCAGCTTGTCGTTCCTGAGAAACTCGAACGCATCCCCATGGTATGAGTTTGTGCCCTGCTTCAAGACGACATTCACGGTGCTCGTGCCGCTCCCGCCGGTATCGATCGCGCCCAGGCTTGTTTCAACCTTGAACTCCTGGATCGCGTCGACTGTTGGAGCAATCGCCAGCGAATTACTCTGCGAATTCGTGGCATTTACTCCATCAATAACGAAGTGATTCAAATCCTGGCGGCCACCGTTGATGTTGAGAGTAGGCCCTTGAGTTCCTCCGCCAATCGAGTTTCCCCCCGCACTTGGAACCACATCAGCCGAGAGCAGGGCAAGCTGCAGAAACTGCCGGCCGTTTAAAGGCATCTCCTCGATCCGTTGGGTCTCCACCACATCGCCCACCGCAGCGCTCTGCGTTTCCAGAAGCGGTGCCGAGCCGCTCACTTCGATCTTCTGCGTAACGGCCCCGATGTCGAGGGAAACGTCAACGCCAGCCCGCTGTGCCACCTGCAGCACTATTCCCGAGGTCACCTTTGTCGTAAACCCTTCGTGGGACACGCTAATAGAATAGGTTCCCGGGGTCAGCGAAGGGACCGTGTAGAGTCCGCTTTGATCGGTAGCCACGGTACGGATAAACCCCGTTCCGGCGTTGGTGACGGTGACGGCCGCGTCGGCAATTTCGGCGCCGGTCGAATCGGTCACCGTTCCCGCGATGCTGCCGGTCCCCTGCTGTCCAGATAAACCGCCGGCCAGCAGGAGGGAAAGCGCCGCAATCTTGATGAGGCAAACGCCGAAAGTCGCGATCTTCCGCAAATCGAGCGGACAACTACAACGGCCGATGTCCTCAATCCTGTTCGTCTTCATGCCAATTCCTCCTGTACTGTCAAACTTAATTTCCGAGATAGCGTGCGGTTCCTTTACTGAACTGAGCTACGAGCGCGCCCTTCGGACCGGAATTCTTCCGAGGCTTTAACTTTTTTAATTTCCCGCGAAGGGCAAGTCTGAACACAATTGCCTTACGCGTAGAACAATCGGCTTTTCGGCTTTTCGGCTTTTCGCAATTGAGTCACACAACTCTCTCAGGCAAGCGGGAATCACGGCGGTCCGGATCGTGGATGTCACTCCGACCTGCCGGGTTCTTTCGTATTGGTATTATTAACATGACAATCGAACTCTAACGAGCCGCCGCTTTTGTTGTCAAGAGGAAAATAAAAGCAAACGTCAATAAATATTTATCGAACCAATAAAGGAACATAGCGACGCAGTTTGGTTGCGTAGCGTTTCGGTTCGGAATGGAGTTATGACAGTGGATAACGGGCCTGCGGTGAGAGCAATTATCTTCCTGGAATTGTCCATTGGAGACATCGAGCAAGTCGGAGGGAGGCGAAGACCAAATGCCACCAGCATCGATATTGCTTTAATCCGTAGTTAGCGGCGTAAGTGAATGACAGAAGATGTTAGTACAGACTATTGTT
>Ga0302326_10029809_pt1 | contig 10936 bp, 9 predicted proteins | sample Palsa_T0_3_FD_202264 | JGI IMG/M metagenome (GOLD analysis project Ga0302326, IMG submission 202264) | Peat permafrost microbial communities from Stordalen Mire near Abisko, Sweden - Palsa_T0_3 | ecosystem: Environmental > Terrestrial > Soil > Palsa > Peat permafrost | place: Sweden: Abisko...
CTTCCAGGGTGCGCGGAAGCTGACGTAGAGGAACCCCGTTGTCAACGAGAACCCTCGCGGTGTCATAGTTCCTGTCCGTTCCCGTCCATCGGGCTTCTCGCAATTCGATCGTTACTGTGGACATTCAAAACCTGGGCTGTCGGACGGCGGTCTCCATGAGAGCCAGAGCCAATGGTCGCGGAGCCGTGGCACACCGGCATGGAAAAGCGGCCATCGGGATAGGTCCAATCGCTTGACGTAATGCTCAACGCGGGCGACGCAGTGCCGTCGAGCGATCGACTGTTGCCACCACTGCAACCTGCCATGCTCCCGATCATGGCCAGGCAAACAGCTATCTTCAAAAGCGTGTCGATTTTCGATTGGGTCCAATTCATCGCCGTTCTCCTTTTCGGAGTTTTGTCTGCGCTGTCGCACGGAGGATTGCAATGTTGCTCTTCAGAGTCATTGATAGACACAGGATGAAGAAGCCATGTGCGGTTGAGATGGAGATTGAGTCAGGGGCGAATGGAGTTATGGTCAGGATTTGCTGACAATCACGGCTGCAGGTTACAGATAGCATCGGCCTGCAGAAGATTTCCAACTCCCTCGTTGCAAAGAAACCATCTGAACCCTGACCAAACCCTGACACGAACCTGAACCTACGCTGACGGAAGGGAGCCTATACTGCTGGAATGCAGCCATGGATTCTGAGAGAGATTCCCGCGCGACGGTGGCTTTCAGTGCTGCTGGCAGGAGTGGTTTGCCTTGCGGTCTGGCAGGTTTGGCTTACAGTGCGCTTGCTTGAGCAGGACAAAAACCTTGAGTCGCAGCGATCGCACGATCGCCTGGGTGAGATTGCGGATCTGGCTTTGGCGCAGTTGACGGGCAGCCTTGGAGACTGGGATCTTGGACTTCACGAATTGAACTCCCTGCCGCCGTCGCCGTCCATGCAGGCTCGCTTTCCTAGAGGAGGCACATTCATCCTAGTCTCGGAAAAGGGCATCACGACCTATCCGGAGAGGCCATTGCTTTTCACGCCAGTCGTTCCGGTTTCTCAGAAAGAATTGCCTGAAGCCTTTGATCCGGTGGATGAGCTGGAACTTCGCGAACAGCAATACGATCGTGCGATGGCTTTACTGAGGCCGTTAATTCTCAAACCGGCAACTCGAGCTGAAGCCTTGCTGCGGCTGGCCCGCATTGAGTACAAGACCAATCAAGCTGACGCGGCTCTCGATACTTATAAGAAGCTTGCCAGCGAAGATGCTCTCACTCCCTCTGGAACTCCTTACGCACTGTTAGCACAAAGCGCGAGATGCCGAATTCTGAAAGAACTCGGCCGCCAGAGAGAGGCCCAGACGGAGGCGGTTCTTCTGCGCAGAAATCTTCTGCAAGGGCGTTGGCCTCTCAGTCGCGAGACATTTGAATACCATTGGGCAAATCTCAGCAGCTTCGGCCTGGATTTGGAGCAGCCGCCAAAGGCCCAGGCTGACTTCGCGTTGCTTGTTTCCAGCCTGTTTAGCCGTTGGCAAAACGCACGCTCTCAAGGCACGAATTCGAGTAGCCGGCAACTGCAGCCTGACCAGTCTCTGCTTTTGTGGAACGCTACATCGGACCGCATCAGCGCTGTGCTTGAGCCGCCAGATTGGCTGACCAGCAGCTTAAAACTGCCGGCCAATTCAGGAGACATCCAATGGAAACTGCTACCGCCGGGCGCCGCCAAAGGGACTGGATTCGCCGTAACGCGCACTCTGGCTGACAGTGGAGTCCCCGGGCGTCTCGAATTTTCAAGTGTCCAGCCCGGCTCTGGAGCAGCCTCTAGCCGCCGCACTCTGCTTATTGGTGGCGCTGCCCTCATGCTCATAGTGATCCTGGGCGCCGGCTATGTTGTCCAACGCGCCATCAATCGGGAACTGCGGGTTGCTCAACTTCAAGCTGACTTTGTGGCTGCGGTCTCGCACGAATTCCGAGCCCCGCTTACGACCCTGCGCACGATCACGGAACTGCTGGTGCAACACCGCATTCCCGATGAATCGCGCCGCCAGCAGAGCTACGTTTTTCTCGACAATGAAACCACGCGCTTGCATCGATTGGTCGAAGACCTGCTCGACTTTGGCCGCATGGAGTCCGGCCGGAAGCAGTACCGCACGGAAGCCCACAACGCGTTTCAGCTAGTGCGCGCCACCGTTGCCGATTTCACGCAACACGCTGAAGCTAACGGATTCAGCGTGGAAGCCGATCTTGAATCCACCGGAAGTGCAGAAATGGCTACAGTTTATGTGGATGAAGAGGCATTCCGCCGCGCACTCCGAAACTTGCTTGACAATGCCATGAAATACTCCCCTGTTTGCCGCACTGTCTGGGTGAATGGCGCGGTTCAGAATTATCAGGTGCTGATCTCTGTGCGCGATCAGGGCATGGGGATCGGTACGGAGGAACAGCAGGCAATCTTTCAAAAGTTTGTACGTGGTGAAGCGGCAAAAAAGGCTGGGATCAAGGGAACGGGAATAGGCCTCGCGATGGTTCAGCAGATAGCCGAGGCCATGGACGGAGAAATCCGCCTGCATAGCGAAGTCGGGGTCGGCAGCACATTCACTCTTGTGCTACCGTTGGCCGATGGCTGAGGAAGGAACGGCATGGTGAAGATTCTGGTGATCGAAGACGAACCCGGCATCGCGTTCAGCCTGGAAACGGACCTCCAAACCGAAGGGTATGAGGTCGCGCTGGTTGGCGATGGCGCGCAAGCAGTTCCCCGCGCACTCGGGGAATCATTCGACCTGATCCTGCTCGATGTCATGCTTCCCAACAAAGACGGCTTTGAAATCTGCCGTCAATTGCGTCACCAGGGGCTCAAGACTCCCATCATTCTGCTTACCGCAAAGACCCATGAAGCTGAAAAAATCCTCGGCCTGGACGTGGGAGCCGACGATTACGTGACCAAGCCTTTCAGCCCCCGTGAACTGCGAGCGCGCATTCGCGCCTTGCTCCGCCGCGCCGTCCCCGATCCTCTCAAGTCAGGGACCGCGAATGCCCTCGATGAGGTCCACAAATTTGGCTCTTGCGAGCTGGACCTGGCACGCTTTGAGTTACGCCGCAACGGCGAATCCGTTGACACCACAACCACGGAACTCAAGCTGCTGGCGGCATTCATACGTAACCGCGGCCGTTTGCTCACCCGTGAACGCCTGCTCGACGAGGTCTGGGGCACCGGGATCGCGGTTACCGATCGGGTAATCGACAACCATGTGGTTTCGCTACGCAAAAAGATCGAAGACGAGCCTGCTACGCCGCGCTACCTGATCAGTGTCAGAGGACTCGGATATCGTTTCGACGGTTAGGGTCAAGTGTCAGGAAAATCTCACCGAATTCTTACCGGAAACGTACCTCATCGCGATTCTGCGAAAATGTGAATCCATCATTCTTGGGCTGTGGAATGCACGAGGTGTGAAATGATTGAGGCCCTAAGGAAGATGTGCGCAGTTGAATCGTCCCGGAAGGACCGGCTTACTCTGGCCTTTACAGCCGCCTGCAGCATTGCGATCAGTAGCGGAACTCTAGCCAGCCTGATCTATTTGCTGCTGGCTCTCTCATCGCCCGCCAAGAAGTAACCTGCCACTGGTTAGTCTTTCGATGGCAAACAGTCTCTAGATAGGTTATTGCCAGGGTTTCAGTTTCAGGGTTTCGGGAGTAGGTGTATTTCTTCAGCGGTGCACGCTAGGAAGTTGCCGGCTTGATTGAGAACGATCCAGGACGGGTTTCCTCCGCGACGAGGGTCGCCGGCATTTCGCTGCACCGGCGCGCCGTGGTTCTGATCATTCTCGCTCTTCTGGTGGAACTTCCTCTTCTGTCACCCGGGCATCGTGCGGACGCTCAAGCCCCTGCCAGCGCTGGGGTGCTTCTACAGGCCGGCATAGAGAAGGAAGACGTAGACGGCGATCTGAAATCGGCGATGGAAATCTATCAAAGGATCGCCACGGACAACTCGGCTTCTCGTGACGTGCGCGCGCGGGCTCTACTGCGGCTCGCTGGATGCGATGAGAAGCTCGGCCGTCAGGCAAGGCAGGTATACGAGCAGATCGTGCGTGACTTCGGCGATCAGCCAGCCGCTGTGCAGGCTCGCAAGCGACTGGCCCTCCTCACGCAGCAGGAGCGGCCAGCCCCGCCAGCCACAATGAGCGAGCGCAGGATTGAATGGTCCGGCCTTGGTTCCATGGGACCTGCCGATACGGACGGGGAACGAGCCGTATTTTCGTCTGGGGACAACTTGTACCTTGGCGACCTGGCCGGCCGCAGCAGGCGCCTGATACTCAATACGAAGCGCTTTGGCTGGATTCCATGCAGGGATTTTTCTCTAGTGGCGCTGGACCTTCTTTCGACAGCCATACGGCAGCACACCCTTGGGGTGATCAAGAGCGACGGCACCGGCTACCGGACGCTCATTCGCGACGATGCAAAGAACAGTATCTTCCAGCAGGACCAATCGTTCGCAATGAGTTGCTCCTGGGACGATCGCAACCTGCTCCTCTCGGACTTTTCGCTCAAGTCGGCGATTTCCGGCCAGCTTTGGCTCGTCTCCATCGCTGACGGCCAACGCCGCGTGCTGGTCGATATGAAGGGAGGGCGGATCAGAAAGGCGGCCTTCTCGCCCGATGGCCGCTTTGCTGCCTATGAGGTTTGGCCGAAGGATTCGGCATCGCCGCATACCTCGCGTGTTTTCGTTGTGCCGCTGAATGGCGGTGAACCGCGCCTCGTTTACGAGTCAGCTCCATGGCAGGTCGGCAACTCATTTCTCGCTCTCATGGATTGGACCGCCGACGGCCGATACCTGATTGTTCATGATGTTCGACAAGGAAAATCAGCTCTCTATCTGTTGCCCATGAACGATGGAACGGCAACTGGCGCCGCCAGCTTTGTCCGCTTTGGGAACTCGGATGAAGGCTACACGACCGCATCGGGCGCATTGGTTTATGAAGACAAAGATGCTTCGCCATCCAATGTGAATGTCTCTCTTGCCTCAATCAGTTCAGAGGATCGCCTGGGAGATTGGCGAACTATCGATCTGAATACCAACGGGGCGAGCAATCCCTGGCCATCGCTCTCGCCGGACGGATCGCAAATCGCCTACATCGCAAGAGATGCCGACCCGACGCGCAGGAACGTCCTCGTGCGTGATCTGACGACAGGCCAGGAACGTGAGATTTACCGGTCCTTGTTTGGGTCCACTGTTTGCCAATTCAGCTCCCGTAATCCCAGCCTCTTCTGCACTGTCGAAAAGGAAAAAGGCGAAACAGATCTGATCTCTGTGTCGGTTGAGTCGGATGCTGTCGAAAAGATCGCAACCTTCTCCGACTCCAGATTCCTCCTCGGGGTCGCGCAGGATGACCAGACATTTTTCTTTTCCGGCAACGCCTGGCTGCTGGGTGTCTACGACCCTCCAGCGATGCGCTGGGACCGGGCCACACAGAAGGAGACGATTGTCGAACCGTCATCGGAAGACCGGCGATTACTTTCCGTATCTCCAGACGGCCACTGGATCGCGAGAATTCTCAACGGAGTAGTGTCGATTCGCCCCGTGAACGGCGGCGATTGGAAGTCGCTCGCTTCTGGCGTGACGATCAACGTTCCTCCCTTCGTCATGCCCGATGGAAAGTGGGTCTTGTATCAGACTGTCGATTCCGCGGGTCGACCCGGATTGTTCCGCGTACCAATCGCAGGCGGTAGTTCGGAACGCCTGGGGGATCTCCCAAACAACGAATCCGCCGGCTCATTCTTCTTCAGCCCTGACGGCCACCAGGTACTGGTGATGGCCGAGAAGCGAGTTGATTACGGCCTCTCGCTGCTTGAAAACTTTGTTACCGCTACCAAGAAATGACACGGGAAATGAAAGGAGGCATTGCAATGCGCGACCACCAAACAGATGTAGGCAGCCACAAGTTGAACTGATTGCAATCACGGACAGGACCTGAGTGCAGATTTGACTGAAACGCGATTCTGCTCTTACACGTCAGGCCCATGCTGGATCCACAGAAGCACTGAACCATCGGATCACGATCTTTAAGACACTCTGCAGGAGTGAGAACTTTGAAGAACTTCTTCAACCCGGGTTCATTCGCTAGAAGCGTTGCTTTCGCCGCGCTCTCGCGTCTTGGAGCATCCTGGAGAAGTCGTGTCCGAATTACATCGCTTGTACTTATCGTTGCTCTTCTTGCAAGTAGTCTGGGTCAGGATTCCGTAGCCCAGAGGCGGCCCGTTGCTGCGGTGGACGGTGTTGGGGTGAAAGGCGAGGTCACTCTCGCTACCGCGGGGTTGGTTACGGGCGTGGCTTTGATAGGCGTAGGAGTCTACATCATCATCCAACAAGCTCACACTGTGAATGGCTGCGTTTCAGACGACCCGAACGGCTTGCTGTTGCACACCAAGGATGGCAAGACCTATGTGCTTCTGGGAGCCACGACGAACATTCAGGCCAATACAAGAATCAAGGTAAGGGGCACAAAGAGAAAGAAGATCAATGGGGTTACCGATCAGCCCAGTTTTGTAGTGGAGAAACTCAACAAGGTCTATGGCTCATGCTCGGTTTCCCCGGTTACACCGTGAGCGTGAAGTGCAAGGTCAAGGCTCTGCAATTGACGTTACAGGTTATTCGAATTTCAGGAGGCAGAAAAAGTGATAATTCACTCTCGTTTGTTTCGGCTTGCGGCAATCCTTTTGGTTCCCGCGCTATTGGCCAATAACCTCGCTTTTGCAGCGAAAAAGCCCGTTGATCCAGCCGCCTTAAAGGCAAAGATTCAAGCCCGTGGCATAGGACAGGGCGTCCGTATTACGCTAATCGACCAGACGGACGTCAAGGGGACAATCGTCGCGATTGGCGATCAGAGCTTCGCGCTGAAGACCAAGAAAGGTAGCGAGCCTCGGGAATTTGAATACGCCCAAATAACTGGAGTGCATAACGACAGGCTCACGAGGGGTCAGAAGGTCGGTATTACGGTGGGCGTAGTCGCGGGATTCATCATTGTCGTTGCTGTGGTCCTGACCAAAAGATTCCTCGATGCCAAAATTTAGGGGTTCGCTTTCGCCGCGACTAAGTGGAGCAATGTGCACCGTTAGGGGCGGCCGTCTCTTCGATGGAAAGCCCGCGGCGATCAGCCCAACAACACCGGCGGCGATCCGCAGCCCGCACCCACCATTCAACTGACGCAGCAAGTGAAGGCTGCAGGATGCGCCAACAAGCTCGCTCCTGGATCGCTTCGCCCAGTACTCGACGCGCTTGCCCTTCACAGCGATCTAAATCTCCTGGTTGGCAGTCTTTCGCATATTTTCGCTTGCTTCGAGCGCCGTGAATAGAGAGGCTGAGAACATCGGTAAAAGGAGAACCATGAGGAAGATTTCGCGACGCGATTTTACGGCGATGTGCAGTGGTGCGCTCGCCATGGGAGGCTTGGCGGCCTCGTGGCCAACTAATGTGGTAGCGGCAGCTTTTCGCTCGGACGCTACGGACGACGAACTTACCGGCCTCACGCTCTCCGAGGTTTCGGCGCGCATTCACAACGGCAGTGTCACCTCGTTGCAGCTCACCAAGGCGTTGCTGGCGAGGATCGCCGTCTACGACCAGAAAACCAACGCCTATATCACCGTAATGACCGCGGAGGCGTTAAAGCAGGCTGCGCAACTGGACGACGAGGCAAAAGCGGGCAAGTTCCGCAGCCCGCTGCACGGCATTCCGATCGCACTGAAAGACAACATCGACACCGCGGGCACACGCACCACCGCGGCCAGCCCGATGTTTCGCACCCGCGTCCCGACCGAAGATGCGGAAGTCGTCACCAAGCTCAAGGCTGCCGGAGCCGTCATTCTCGGCAAGCTAAACCTCCATGAGTTCGCCCTCGGCTGCACGGGAGATGTCTCCTACTTTGGCCCCTCGCGGAATCCTTGGGATCTGTCGCTGGTGACCGGTGGGTCGTCGGGAGGGTCGGGCGCGGCTGTCGCCGCCGATCTCTGCTATGGAGCGCTTGGCACCGACACCGGCGGCAGTATCCGAGTGCCGTCGTCGTGGTGCGGCATTGTGGGAATCAAGCCGACGACTGGCTTGGTGTCAATTCGCGGCATCATCCCGTGCGAGGCGTCTCTCGATCACTGCGGCCCAATGGCTCACACCGTCGAAGACGTCGCCCTGATGCTCACGCAGATGGCCGGCTACGACAACCAGGACGTCTTCAGCGTTCAGCATTCGCCAGAAGACTACTCGAAACTGATGCAGCAGCCGGTTTCGGGCTTCAAACTCGGCGCGCCGGTTGAGTTCTACGATCATCTGGAGCCGGAGGTGGCAGAGATAGTCGCCGCCGCGACCGGGGTTCTGACCAAACTCACCCAAGGCGTCACGTCGCACGCCACGCTCCCCGATATTCCCCAGGGCGAGAGCTTCTTTCTCGGTCTGGGCGATACCGCTGCTTACCATGAACCGCTCATCAAGCAGTCCGGCTTGAACTACATGCCGCCGACAGTCATCGATATGAAGGAGATCACCGCGGCCGCGACGGCCGCCGACAGCTCCAACTCGCACAATCAACTGGTGATGATTCGCCGCACCGTCGACGCCGCCTTCAAGGAGATCGACCTGGTCGTCGTTCCCACCACCACCAGCCTGCCCAAGCCGATCAAGGACTCGCTGAAGGTGGAAATGAGCGACCGCAAGCCGAAGAAGGCCTACGACTTCTTCGATCCCACCTCCGGCTGCACCAACACTGCGCCATTCGATGTCTATGGGATTCCAGCCCTGACGCTTCCCTGCGGATTCTCGAAGAGCGGCTTGCCGGTGGGCCTGATGATCGCAGGGCCGCATTTCTCCGAAGGCAAGGTGCTAGCCCTCGCCTACGCCTTCCAGCAGGCAACAGAGTGGCACAAGCGAAAGCCTGTGCTCACACCTGAAACTCCAGCTCCGCCCATTGTCGAGGCGGTCTAGCCGCCGGATTTTGGACAGCCACCTGAGCCGCGTTGGAAGACGCTGCCTTCTGCCCTCGACTCAACGCCACACGAGCCGTACGAAAAACATGGAGACCGTATTCATGGGTAACATCACTCGACGCGAATTTGCATCGCATTGCACCGGAGCGCTGGCTCTGGGAGGTCTTTTCGCCGCATTCCCTGGCGTCGCGGGCGCTACCGGCGGCACAGAAGCGGGCTCGGCAGACGACTCGGCGAGTGAGGATCTCACAACGCTCAGTCTGTCCGAGGCCTCGGCGCGCATTCACAATCGCAGCGTGACGTCGACGCAGCTTACCCAGGCGCTGCTGGCGCGCATTGCCGTCTACAACCCCAAGCTCGACGCCTACATCACTGTCATGGCCGCGGAGGCGCTCAAGCAGGCAGCACAACTCGACCAGGAGGCCAAAGCCGGCAAGTTCCGTAGCCCGCTGCACGGGATACCGATCTCGCTGAAGGACAACATCGACACGGCCGGCACTCGTACCACGGCGGCCAGTCCCATGTTCCGCACTCGCGTTCCAACCGAAGACGCCGAGATCGTGACTAGGCTCAAGGCCGCTGGCGCTGTCATTCTAGGCAAGCTGAATCTCCACGAGTTCGCCCTTGGCTGCACCGGGGATGTCTCCTACTTTGGCCCGGCGCGCAATCCCTGGTCGCTCGATCGCGTAACAGGTGGGTCGTCGGCAGGGTCAGGCGCGGCGGTTGCGGCCGACCTTTGCTATGGCGCGCTGGGAACGGACACCGGCGGCAGCATCCGCGTCCCGTCTTCCTGGTGCGGAATCGTCGGCATCAAGCCGACCACTGGGCTGGTCTCGATTCGCGGCATCATCCCGTGCACAGCGTCGCTCGATCATTGCGGTCCGATGGCGCGCACGGTCGAGGACGTCGCCTTGATGCTCACCCAGATGACCGGTTACGACAACTTGGACATCTTCAGCGTGGATGGGCCGCGCGAGGATTACACGAAGCTGATGAAGCAGCCTGTCTCCACCTTTAAACTTGGTGCGCCGCCTGAGTTCTATGACCACCTGGAGCCGGAGGTTGCCGTCGCAGTGAGCGCTGCCACCGATGTCCTGACTAAACTGACGCGGGGAGTTACATCGCGAGCTACGCTGCCTACGCTGCCGCAGGGAACCTTCTTCACCGGCCTGGGCGACACCGCGGCCTATCATCAGGTGTTGATCAAGGAGTCCGGACCCGACTACATGCCTCCCACTCGCGCGCGCATGGAGCAGCAGATGTCACAGATTCCGACAGCGGCGGAAAGTTCGCGGGTACACACCGAGCTTGTCATGATTCGCCGGACGGTCGATGCGGCGTTCGCCGAAATCGATCTCGTCGTGGTCCCAACTACTATCATGATCCCGCCAAAGATAGATGACGCGCTGGCTGCTGAGATGGGCAACATCAAAGAGAAGCCAGCTTACGACTTCTTCAATCCGAGATCAGGCTGCAGCAACACCGCACCTTTCGATGTCTATGGAATTCCCGCGCTCACGCTGCCTTGCGGCTTCTCGAAGAGCGGCTTGCCTATCGGCCTCATGATCGCTGGCCCGCACTTCTCCGAAGGCAAAGTACTCGCACTCGCCTACACCTTTCAACAGGCCACGGACTGGCACAAGCGCAAACCAGAACTCACTCCTGGGACGCCGGTTCCACCGATTGTCGAAACCGTAGTCGACGCAGCGAAGAAGTCGTAACAGAGCGGCCACAGCCTGTCGTCTCCGCGATCACTCCCGCCCTTCCAAGCGGGAGCGGAGACCTGCACGGTTACCAGCTCATCGCAGTCTGATCAAGCCCAAAACTCCGACCTCAGTAACGATGCCTGTCCGTCCACCTTAACCGGATTTTGGAACACAAATCCTTCGATTTCGCGGGAATTTCGTATCTTTTCGCTTTTGCCGCCAGAGCGATATCGATAAGGTCGCAGCAATACACGTTTACTCTGCTCGCTCATCCGCTCGGGCGATGACCGAAC
>Ga0302326_10029810_pt1 | contig 10936 bp, 8 predicted proteins | sample Palsa_T0_3_FD_202264 | JGI IMG/M metagenome (GOLD analysis project Ga0302326, IMG submission 202264) | Peat permafrost microbial communities from Stordalen Mire near Abisko, Sweden - Palsa_T0_3 | ecosystem: Environmental > Terrestrial > Soil > Palsa > Peat permafrost | place: Sweden: Abisko...
AACCAAAGGATTGAGACCGAGGCCAAGCGGGTCACACAGCCCCCCCGTGGCGACGCTGCCCGAACAGCCGTAATTCGCCGCGTAAGTCGTGCCATTGAATGTCACCGGCGCGTTGTTCAGGTTGTAGGCGATTGCACCCGTCGAAGAGTCCGTTAGCAACCCCAACCGCAGGGCCGGCGAGGGAACGTTTCTGGTGATGGTCTGGGCGCTCGGATACCGGAAGCCCTCATAGTTGAAAAAGAAGAAGGTCTTGCCGCCGAGAAGCTTTTTAGAGGTGACCGGCCCTCCGATCGCGCCGCCAAACCGGCTGTAATGATAGGAAGGAAGACCGATGTGTCCGCCCGGTGTCGAGTTGAATTCGTTGTTCTGCCAGGAATTCGAGGACCAGTTATTGTCTTTGTAATACTCGTACGCCGTGCCGTGGAAACTGCTCTGGCCGCGTTTCGTGACTACCTTGATTTCGGCGCCCGCGGAGCTGTTGAAATCGGCAGTCTGCCCAGCCGTGTTGACCTTGAACTCTTCGACGCTATCCGCTGGAGTCGGCATTACTCCCGAGGGAGCGGAATAGGTAAACGTCTGGGTCGCCATGCCGCCGGTTGGGTCGCCGATCACAAGCCCGGTTTGGGTAGCCGTGTAAACGCCGCCGCTGCCATCCATGTCGTTCGAATTGTTGCCGCCATCCAGCGAGAAATAGCTTTGGTCGTTCACCGCGCCCGCCACGTCCCCACCGGCGCTTACTCCCGGTTGCATCTCGATGAAGGTGTTGACATCGCGGCCGATGCTGGGCAGGTTGTCGATGGCGATCGCTGTCACCGTGTTGCCCACGGTGGCATTCGTGGTTTGCAGTTCAGTACCGGTGGCTTGCACCTCCACGACCGTGCTCGCGCCGCCCACCTGCAGAGATAAATTGAGCGTCAGGCTGGCTCCGACATTTACTTCCTGCTTCTCCGCCTCCGTCGTTGCAAACCCCTTCTTCGTGATTGCGATGTTGTAGGTGCTGGGGCTTACATCGACGAAGATGTACCGCCCATCTTTGTTGGTGGTAGTAGTTCGCGCGATATTGGTTGTTGTATCGGTCAGCTTGACGGCGGCGTCTGGCACCACCGCACCCGACTGGTCAGTGATCACGCCGGCGACGGTACCGGTTGACGTTGATTGCGCCCACGCGGGCAGGCTGCCCGCAAAAACTGCTAACACCAGAACTACAACCAGAGCCAGCTTCATACCGCGTGTGTGCATTACCTTCCTCCTGACCGAGAGATTGAACGTCAAATGACCGGGAAACAGCGACGGGAAACCAGCAGGCCTATTTTGTCCTTTGGAGACAAAATCGCAGACTGCGTCACCCGACACCCCCACCGGTGCACAAGTTCGAACAGCTACAACAGCTATCAAGTATCGAGACCCAAGAGCAAAACTAGAAGAATGCAAGAACGGACAACAGGATGAGCCCAACGAAACAGCAACTATCGTTCCAAACAAGATGCTGTGAATAGTTGTTATGTTTGTTGGACTTGGCAGCTGTGATCCCTCGCAACGCTGCAGTTTTACAGAATACGAATATGCTTTTCTGTAGACGCCATCCAGGCTTGCCCCGCCGAAGCCTAATCTCCGCCGTTTCGCCGGGTCAGGAGTACCGAAAGACCGCATCGCCACGTTCGATCGGGACGGCACAGTTTGGTCGGAACACCCCCTGTACGGATCGCTTGGGCAAGATGGCACCGCACCACTCTGAGTTGCAGGAGAAGGAACCGTCCAAGTCGGCTTTCACGGGTGACCAAGAAAGCGATGGGGAAGTTCACTGAGTCGGACTGGTTGGGGATTGTTGCGGTGACCCGCCATGAGTTCGGCCTCGCCATAGGATTGCAGCCACAGCTATACTTGGGAACCATCAGAAGGTGAACGTGAATGATCTGGAGCAAGTTGTTTAGAGCACATCGGCTCCACTTGGCAGCCTCTGCCTTGCTTGCCATTTCCGTGGCTAGCGCAGGCTGCCGCAAAGAAAAGCCTGTCGAGTCTGGAGTGTCCCCGGCGGCGCCACCCGCAGCACCCCCGGCAGCGCCTTCTCTGGCGCCTTCCGGTGTGTTCGTTCACAAGGACATAGCAACTTCCTCGGGCGGCCACGACGTTGACTTCTATTCGATCCTCCGTTTTGGAAAAGACGGGCAGGTCTGCAGCGTGAACGTTTCCACCGAACTGGATGATGAGGCCCTATCGCGATACAGCAAGTCATGCGATGCGCGCGAGAAGGACCGTGAATATGGAAATTACACGTTTGTAAACGGGACGATCACATTCAGCCTCGGAGAAAGCGATTATTCCGGAGTGTTCGACAAAGACAGGCTGATCTTGAGCACCGTCTATCGGCCCACCCAAAAGACAAGCACAGACGAATACCGTCACCATGACGTGCAGTACGATAATCAGGAACGGCAAAGCATTCCGTCGGGACCGAAGTAATCCTTAAAGCGGTCCCGGAACAAGAAGTAAATCACTCCTGCTTCTGCTGTCGCAGCAATCAGCATTCCCTAGAAGCCCGTAAACATTGCCGTGTCGTTTGGTGAATCGTTTAGTGGAATCGGCTGCTGTTTCGAATCTTCCGGGCGGCTTCTTCCAGAAAATCGTCGACATGCTGGTGAGGCTGGGACTGCATCCCGGTTTTCGCTTTGATGCGGTCCGCAATTTGAATTGCCGTGTTCAAGCGAACTTGCGGGTCGAGGTCCCAGCGGCGATGCAGGTAGGTTTCGATCAGGACGAGTTCGTCGGGTGTGACTTGTGCCAGGCCGGGTGTGGGCGTAAGTGATCGATCCGAGGTACTCCACGAGGGGCGAATATCATCCGTAGGTTTTTCGTGCACGACCACGGTGCCGGCGACGAAATCGCCCAGCCTGCGGCTTTGCTGGTTGCACATCATGCAGACCAGGCCCACGCCATAGAGCGCCGGAAGCACATCGACGGCGCGCATCAGGTTGCGGCCAATGGCTTCGAAAGCGTTGATGGGGCGGCCTGACTCTTTGATGACGCGGATGCCGGCGTAACGCTTGCCGGGGGTCTGACCCTTCCAGATGATCTCGAAGAACGCGAAGTAGCCCCAGTAAACGGCAAACAGGATGAACACCGCCATGGCCGGGCCCACCAGGCGTGGGAGAAAATTCAGGCCGGTCGACCCTATCGGGATTGCGATTATGAACACGAGCGCAGTTATGAGATAAACGGCCGCTTGGATTAAAGTATCGATTGCGATGGCGAGGAACCGGCTTCCTATTCCGGCCAGGGGTAACTCCAGAGCGATTTGCTCGGGAGTGTCGATGCGGAGTTGGTCGAATCCGGGTTGGTCCATTTTGAATTAGGGTGTCTGAGCAGGCCCGTCGAGTTCACGATGATTTCTACTGGCTGGCTGGAGAAACGCAAGCCGTACTGGAGCAAGCTGGAAACGCTGCTGAACCAGAGCGCGAAAAGCGGTTTGCACTCGCTCTCACGTTCCGATCTGCAGGAACTCAGTCTTCTTTACCGCCAGACGGCGGCGGATCTTGCGGCCATCCGCGAAGATCCTGGTTCTGTGCATTTTGCCCGCTACGTCAACCAGTTGCTGGTGCGCGCTCACAATACCATCTATTCCGGCCACCGGGCGAGTCCGGCGGCGATATTTTCATTTTTTTGGGAGACCTATCCTGCGACGTTCCGCCGAAATCTGAACTATTGCCTGCTGGCGGTTCTCATCTTTGCGGTTGCCGGCGTCGTGGGCGCGGTGCTGACGTATCAGAATCCGGATTTCAAAGTGAAGCTACTGGGCCCACAGATGGTGGAGACCATTGACCGGCATGAGATGTGGACGCACTCGATTGTGGGGATCAAGCCCCTAGCTTCCAGCGCCATTATGACCAACAACATGAGCGTGAGCTTTACCACGTTTGCTTTGGGAATCACGGGGGGGCTGGGAACTATTTATATGATGGCCTTCAATGGCCTGCTGATCGGGGTGATCGGTATGGCTTGCGGGCTGGCGGGGATGAGTGTGCAGCTGTGGAGTTTTGTGGCGCCACACGGAGTGCTTGAACTGCCTGCTATTTTCATTGCGGGCGGGGCAGGCCTGCGGATTGCTCAGGGACTTTTGTTTCCGGGATTGTTGGCTCGGCGGGAATCGCTGGCCCGCGCCGGGGTGGAAGCCGTGAAGCTGGTTCTGGGCACAATCCCGATCCTGATTATTGCGGGCGTGATCGAGGCCTTCGTCTCCCCGACCGCGCTGCCTGTCCCGTTGAAGTTCTCCATGGCGGGAGCGTTGTTCGTGCTTCTCGGGGCTTATTTGTTTGGACTCTCGCGGAAACCCAAATCGGGTCAAAGAGGGTTAGCTCAGAGCAAATCACCTCAGAGCTGATTCCGTTCCTTGATCTGCAGATACGAGTTCACTAGCACGGGGGAAATTGCTCCCGAGTTTACTTCCAGGGCAAGAGCTCCGCGTTCGCGCAACCGGGCCAACAACAATTCGCGGCGGTGAACCATTTCCTGAGCGGCGGCCACCTGGTACATTTCGGTTTCGCTTTGCGGATTCTTTGCCGCAAGCTCGCGCAGGTCGGGTTGCCCAACCACAACAAACAGGACCAGGTGCCGGGGCATCATCATGGATGCTGCCTCGATGACTTCAGGAGTCATGGCGGTTTCGGCGAGATCGGTGAGCCACACGATAAGGCAGCGGCGTTTCTGGTCTGTGAGAAGCCGGCCCGCCATTCGAAGGTGGTCGGCTTCGGAGCTTTCTTCGCGTACCAGCGCCAGCCGCTCGATGAGCTGACGCAAGTGGGCGCTTCCCTTGGAAGCCGGGAGTTGCTGGCGAATGGCACGGCCGTAGGCCACCAGTCCCACGCGGTCTCCAGAGTAGAGGGCCACCTGGGCGAGGCTGAGCGCAGAATTGACGGCGTGATCGAGTTTGCTGAAATCTCCGATGCGAGCGCGCATCAATCGTCCAGAGTCAATGACGATCCAGACGGTCTGACTGCGTTCGATCTGATAGACGCGGCTGACCAGTTTTCCGCGGCGTGCGGCCGCAGTCCAGCAGATGTTGCGATACTCATCGCCGGGCTGGTATTCGCGCAGACTTTCAAACTCGCGGCCGATCCCGCGAGTGCGGGAGTGGCGTTTTTCCAGGGCAGTTTGCCGGGTGCGCAAAAGGTAAATCGAATGCCGTTTGGCTTCTTCGAGATTGGGATAAATTCGCACCGTTTGCCCGACAGAAGCGCGAACCCATTTCTCGGCGATGCGCAGGACGCTTTGATAACGCACATAGCAGTTGCCGAGCGTTGCGTCTCCGCGCTGCGATGGACAGATTTGATAAGTCGCCGTGGCTTCGTTTCGAGCTCCGGCTTTGAGCATGAGGGTTGGAGGCTCGCTTCTCAACTGTGCGGGGACCGTGTCGATCAGAGTGGCGCGGACGGCTTTGTTCGACGCGTTGATCAGGGTAAGATCGAGATTCGCTGGGATTGACAGCGCTGCGGGTGAACGCCATGTTCGCCTCACCGTCAGCTGCGCGGGTTTGGGCAGTTGTCCCAGGTCGGCAAGCCAGGCCAGAAACACCAGAGCATCCCAAGCGAGGAGAGCGTAGAGAAATCGCAGATCGACGAATGCGGGAACAAGCCAGACGAGGCCCACCAGGAGCAGCGCGAAGAAGCGTTCGCCAAAGGCTACACCAAGTTTCTGGTAGGAGTGGGCTGGGGCCTCGACTTCGGCAGGAACCAGTTTGCCCAGATCACTCACTTCGGGACCTCGACTGCGCGCACCACGTCGGCTAAAACCTGGTCTGGGGTGATGCCTTCGAGATCGGCCTCGGGCTTCAGAATGATGCGGTGACGGAGCACAGGCAGCGAGGAAGCCTTCACGTCGTCGGGAATTACGTAGTCGCGCCCATCCATCGCGGCCACCGCCTTCGAGACCGCCATGAGGCTGACTGCGGCGCGAGGGCTCGCTCCGAGAGACAGAGAAGGCCACTCGCGCGTGCGGCGGGCGATTTGCGCGATATAGCTGAACAACGCTTCCTCGACCGTGACGGACCTCAGTTCCTGCTGCGCCGCCTGCAGCAATCCCGCATCGATTGGCTTCAGGTCCATCTTGTCGAGTTCACGGGATTCGAATCCGTTCTGCACGTTCGCGAGCAGGCGAACTTCATCCTCCAGCCGCGGGTACGGGACCTGGAGTTTTAGCAGGAAGCGGTCGAGTTGAGCCTCAGGCAGTGGATAGGTTCCTTCGAACTCGATCGGATTCTGCGTGGCGAAGACTGTGAAGAAAGAAGAAAGTGGATAGCTTTTTCCGTCGATCGTGACCTGATGCTCTTCCATGCACTCCAGCAGCGCCGCCTGGGTGCGAGGCGGCATGCGATTGACTTCATCCACCAGCAGCAGGTCGGTGAACACCGGTCCCTGGTGAAGCTGGAATTGGCTGGTAGCCATGTTCAGAACATTGGTGCCGACAATATCGGCAGGCATCAGGTCGGCGGTGCACTGCACGCGCTGAAAATCCAGCCGCATTATCCGTGAAAGCGTTTTGACGGTCAAAGTTTTTGCAATGCCAGGAACGCCTTCCAGAAGAACGTGTCCGCGGCACAGCAACGCGATCACGCACTGGTCGCGCAGGATCTCCTGACCGACGATCACTTTGCCCATCTCTTCGCGAATGTGCCGCACCAGCTCGGGGACTGCATTCATCAGCCTTTCTCCTTCCGAACGCCCTGAAACAGATTCCATTGAGCCGAGTATCCATCGAGTTCCTGCACGAGGTGCAAGGCCACGGGAGCCTGCAGAAAAGGATCGGTACTGGCGGATTCGCACTGCTTCATGGTCGCGATGAAATGATCGTCGTCGAGCGACCAGCGGCCGCGGATGGCGGAAGCCAACTCCTCGGCGGATGTGTTGGCGGCGATGCCGAGGCGTTTCGTCAGCCAGAAACGGAAGCGCCGGTAGCAGATGTCGACTGCAACCGAGGCGGTTCCCGCGCGCTGGTAGAGGCCGCCGAGGGTCTGAACAAATTCGATCGGGGACAGACGTACGACGCTGGCGGGAACAAAAGTCGGACCACTGCGCCGGGAGAACGTGGCCACCACCGCGATGGCGAGAAGAACCAATTGCAGGAACAGCCACTTCGCCGGCGAGTGCGCAATGGAGGCAGCGAGCGTCTGGCGATAGCCGTGGATGTATTCGTCCCAGAGAATTTCGTTCTTCTGACCGCCGAGGCAAGCCAGAAAAAACTCCAGATTGCCGGGTTCTTTCAGTCCGGCATTGGTGAGCGGAGTGGCCGAAGCCCACCACAGGACCTCGCCTCGCCCGAAAGGATACTTCACGACGACGGTGCGGTCGCCATCGCCGTAGAGCGGGTAGGCCGCCGAGAAAGATCGCCAATAGGCCCGCGGCGACAGCATGATCTGAGGAGCGGCGCGAGTAATTTGCGATGGTGAAAGAGCCGACGCCTTCTTCCACGTCAAGGCGGCGAGAAGATCAGGAGTTGAGTCGTTCTCGGGAAGGAACGTGCCGGCGAACATTCCCGTAGCGATGACATGCCCGCCCTCGGAAATAAAAGTTTTCAGCCGCTCCCGTTCTTCGCGAGTAGGCGCTTCGTTCGGTTCCGCAACGATTAATGTTTTTGCCGTGGCGCGCGGAAGGTCGCTCAGCGGTTTTTCCCAGCGCTGAACTTTGTACCCTGAATCAGAAAGCAGAAGGTATGCAGCTTTGGCGCCGCCGGACGCGGTCGAATAGGTGCTGGGAAATTCTGCCTGGCTTTGCTCGCCGGAGCCGAACAACAATGCCGCGGCGATGAGCAGGACGAAGACCAGGCCTGCGCCCAGCATTAGCTTTCGGTCCTTCGGGTCTAGCTTGAGTGGCATCCCAGCCTCTCCAGCGCCTTCAACGTTTGCGCGAACGCTTCTGCATCAGCTTCTCGCTTGGCGTACCACGCAAGCTCGAAGACCCTGGTGAGCGCCCCTAAAGTTTCACGGTGCTCGCTCGCGTTCGACAACAGCTTCAGGTACTCGCGCGGAGTGCGCGCGCGATCGGGCCGCCAGGTGCCCTGCCGCTCCAGAAACGAAATACCCGCCCAGTAAGCGAGATGAATTGCTTCCCTCCAGTTGTGTTGTTTGGCAGCCACTTGCGCCTCCGCCAGCCACAGCGCCCAACTCTTGGCAGAAACAGGAACGTCAGTGGGCACGAGGCTCTCCCGTTCGCTGGCCGCCCAAATCTGCCGGTATGCGACGAACCCGAGAGCCAATACCGCGAGCCCGATCAATCCGTACACAAAGAATTTGCTGACTGTGGGAATGGCAGAGGATCGGAAGAGAAACGCCAGCGCTCTGAGAATCATGGCCACGAGTTTTTGTTTTAGCCGGTCGGTAAAGGTCGGCCCGTGCACGTCGCTGAACTCGCGGCGAGCCAGAAGTGCAGTGAGGTGCGCGCGTTGATTCGAGACGTCTGGCGGATCCGTTTCGAAGCCGTTGAGATCCTTGCGCAGGGCCTGAATGCGTGAGCGCACGTCGGTTGCGGTTTCGATGCTCCTTTCCTGTTCGAACCGGCGGATGTCCCGGCGCAGACCTTCGGTCGGGATTTCGAAATGCGTCTGCTCGAAACTCTGCGGCTCGGTGCGGACTCGCCAAACTTGCGGTAATCCCTTGAGCACGGGTGGGACGGGACCCCCGGAGCTGTCGAGTTGCTGCGTGGCCACCAGCAGCTGATCAAGTTGTGCGCGGTATTCGGCAACGGTGAGCTCGTCGCTCTGGCCTGAATCGGCCCAGCAGAAAAAGCTGGCGAGCAGAAGCCCGGCGAGAATGCAGGTGCGCCGTGCCGTCATGCGCCTGCTTGCACCGGGGCACTCTGTGGAACGGGTGCGTCCAGGGCGGTCATCATCAATTGCAGGTCGAACGCTTCTTTGCGCACTCGCTGATCGTAATACACGAGCGAGAACGCAATGGTGGCCAGGGGGCCGACCAGGCATTGTCCGACGAACGCCGACACCAGCAACGCGATCTGCCACCCGGGCGCAGTCCGCTGCAGCGCAAAGATTGAAGTCACGCCTGCCGCCATTTCCACGGGCCAGCGCAACAGAAAGCCCACCGCAAGGCCCAGCACGATGAACAGGAGCCAGATGACAAAGATCCGGCCGCGGCTCCCTTTCGTGAGATCCGCACTGCGCGACATCGCATCGGTCGCGCCTCTGTTCTCCAGAACCTTCACCGGCACAGCCAGGGACCACTGGATGGCCAGCAGCACGCCCGGCACGATCAGGAGGAAGCAAGCGAGAACCACGACCAGTCCGATCAGAAGCGAAAGTCCGACCACACCCCAAATCTGCTCCTTCACCATCAGGAACGAATCCGCAACGCTGGCCGGCCGGTCGAGATGCACTTGCGAAACGGCAACCACGGTGGCAGCCTGGGACGCCGCGGAGACCATGATCGAAAAAACTCCGGCGACGAGACTCCAGAGTGACGTCAGGAGGACATTTGTGAGCTGCGGAGTGGGAGATTTAAAAACGAATCCGACGCACTGGAAAGCCAGAACCGCGAGGTGGGGAAGCGCAAAGATTCCGAGGAACAATACGAAGTGGCTGCGATAAAGCGAAAATGTGCGGTCGAGTAATTCTCCGGTACTGAGGGGCCTGAGCGCGGTCGTCATGCTGAGCCTCCCGGTGTGCTTGGAACTTTCGGGGCATGGTAGCACACCCGGCTTGCGACGGATGGCTTGACCATGGCTGGCTTGACAGGTCGTGCAAGCGCCTGCAATCGTAGGCGCACCGCGGGGGGGACGGTTTGTTGGGGTCCGCCGGCGTCGAGAAGTTGAGGGATGGAGGTGCGTCTTCGATGAAACGTGGGAGAGTTCGGAACGGGTGGATTGCGGTTCTCTGTCTGGGCATGGTGCTCGTGCCGAAGCTTGCTCGATCGCAGGCGATTGGCGCGTTCCAGGATCACGGCGATGTGGGGACGGTATTGCATCCAGGATCGGCTAACTTCGACGCGGAACACGGCACCTACACAATCGCCGGCAGTGGCGAGAACATGTGGTTGGCGGCGGACGCTTTTCAGTTTGTGTGGAAGAAAGTTACGGGCGACGTGACGCTGGTGGCAAACATTTCGTTTGTGGGGCGGGGCAAGAATGAACATCGCAAGGCGGTGTTGATGATTCGGCAGAGCCTGGACGCAGATTCCGTTTACGCCGATCTCGCGCTGCACGGCAGCGGGCTCACTGCGCTGCAGTATCGCGACGCGAAGGGTGCGATCACGCACGAAATTCAGTCGAGCATGTCGGCTCCAGCCCGGCTGCGGATTGAGAAGCGCGGAGACTACGTTTACATGTTCGTGGCGGGCGAGGGCGAAGAACTGCACAAGGCGGGAGGTTCGACGCGGGTTCCGCTTGAAGGATCGTTCTATGTGGGGATCGGCGTTTGCTCGCACGATAAGGACGTCATCGAGAAAGCGGTTTTCTCGAACGTGGAAGTGAGCGAGCTGGGGCCCTTTGCGGGAGCGACGAAACTCTTCAGCACGCTGGAGACGGTGACCATCAGCTCAACCGACCGGCGCGTGGTGTATGTTGCGCCGGATCGGTTTGAGGCTCCGAACTGGACGCAGGACGGAACGGCGTTTCTTTTCAACCGGAGCGGACGCATTGAGCGGCTGAAAGTTAGCGGGGGCAAGCCGGAAGTGATTGATACCGGATTCGCCACGCGCTGCAATAATGATCACGGAATTTCGCCGGACGCGCACTGGCTGGCCATCAGCGACAATTCGCAGGGAGATGGAGGTTCGCGGGTTTACGTTGTGCCCATCACTGGCGGCACGCCGCGCCGGATCACGGAGAAATCACCGTCGTACTGGCATGGCTGGTCGCCGGATGGCAAGACGCTGGCGTTCGTGGGACAACGTGACGGCGATTTTGATATCTACACGACTCCTGCGGCCGGTGGCGACGAGACG
>Ga0302326_10029811_pt1 | contig 10936 bp, 5 predicted proteins | sample Palsa_T0_3_FD_202264 | JGI IMG/M metagenome (GOLD analysis project Ga0302326, IMG submission 202264) | Peat permafrost microbial communities from Stordalen Mire near Abisko, Sweden - Palsa_T0_3 | ecosystem: Environmental > Terrestrial > Soil > Palsa > Peat permafrost | place: Sweden: Abisko...
CTCGTTCCGCAGGGCTGGAGGAAGTCCAATTTGCGGTCTCAAAGAGCGTTTTGACACATTTTGCCAACGCTGGGGAATTTATATGCGTCGCCCCTGCTGTCCGGCCCGAATTCCGGTGTGAACCCCCAAACTGAGACAGAGCAGGAGAGCCCTATTTGCACGGCGTTCAGGCTTATCAACGCTGTCTCACCCCAGGTTCACCCACGAGTTGTCAAGCCCCGCCGCGCAATTGTTCTCCTAACTACCTCATTCGATTCAACATATTTCCGCCGAAGTTTGCGTATAATTACCCGGCATACGCGCATAATAATCAATATGAGAGTGAACGCAGCGAATTCGGCGTGTGGCCCAAAATCAAGCCCGGTGCATCGCTTCCCCCGTTACGAACCGGTTATCTTAGCCCTTTTGATACCCCACCCCTCCCCCACTTTTACCGCAACCCCTTAGAAAGAAAAGGATTAAGTCAGAAAAATCCGTTTCGACCAGTCGAAACAAAGCACTTGCAACACACCCCCTTGTACGCCCATTTCGGCGCAAAGCGGATGCAGCCTCACCCTGTCCGCGACAACAAACACGCGGACGGGTGAGGCGTCTATCAACTATTGCTCCGGTCATGCGGCGCGATCGCCTACTCCAGCACTCCGCCGCTGCTCTCCACAATCCACGGAATCCCGTGATCCGGAGAGATTGAAATCGAGGCTGCATACCCAGGGATGTTTACCCATGAGTTCCCCTGCAGCTGATAGATTTCGTAGCCGGGGGATTGCTCGTGACAGCCCAGCGTCCATACATCGCCGGTGTTGCTGTAGGGGCTGATGGGCGCCGCCGCGATAGCCGTGGCGCAGGCGTTGCCGGGCGCCTCAGTGTAGCTGCCGGAGCCGGTCCCCGAGTAAATCTTGCCGCCCTTCTCGACGATCCAGAGCTTGTTGCTGGCGCCCACGGCGATCGAGATAGCCTGGCCTGCCTGCTGCACCCAGTTGCTTCCCACCAGCTTGTAGATGTTATATCCGTTGGTTCCCTCGGTGCAGCCCAGCGTCCAGGCAGTTCCGAAAGAGCCGCCCGAGCCGACAGCAATGTGCGATGCGCAGTAAGTGCCCCAGATCGGCTGCCATCCGCTGTCATAGTAGAACGCTCTGCCGGCGTGATTGACGACCCACGGAACGCCGGAAGGGCTTACGGCAATCTGCGTTCCCGCACCGGGCATCTGGCTCCACGCGCCATTCACCCATTGGTAAATGCTGTAGTCGCCGTTTTGATTGGCAGTGTGGCCGAGCATATACGGATCGCCCAGCGTGGATCCGCCGCCATTGGGGCCGACAGCAATGACCTGGTTGCCCGTGCCGCCGTGCGACAGCCCGCTGACGCCCAGGAACTGCGACACGGTGAAGTAAGTCTGGTTCGTCGGCCCGATCGAAACGCCCATGTGCGAAGTGGACTCCGGCACCTTGTTGGTGCCCGTGAAGTCGGTGAGCATGGTGAGCACTGGGTCGTTCGTGACCGTCTGCGAATAGCTCTTGGTCTGCGAAGAATACGCGGAGCCGGTGATGGAGACAGAATTGCTAATGTCGGGCCACACCAGCGCCCCTTGCAGCTCGATGACCGCATCCGCCTCGCCGCCGATGGTCATGCAGTGTGGCGTGCTCGGGCTCTTGGAGCAGAGAGGCAGAGCGGGTACCGACCAGCAGGATTTGCTGGAGGCCGAGGAGCAATCGAGCACGGCGCCTGAGGTGAGGTCGTGCAGGTGGGTGCAGCCGTATCCGCCATTCAGATTGAGTTTGCCGTTCGCGTCGCAGTACCACTCCTCGGAGTAGAGGGTGTCGCCAATGCTGAGATTGAAGTCGCCCTTGTAGCCGTTGCTGTTCGGGTTGCCGCAGCAGTACTCGCGGAAGGTAAACACCGAAACGATGGAGCTGCTCACGTCGATCTGGTAGCCGCCCTGGATCAGCCCCGAAGAGGTAGCGCTGTCAAGGCCGTTCCACACCGCTACGTGCACGTCTTTGCCCTTGGTCTCGTCGCCGTTGGGGATCACCTTCGGAACGCTGATGTTGCCCTCGACTGAAATGTAATTGGGCTTGCCGGAGATGGTGGTGCCGGTCCAGTAGGGAGCAAGCTCTTGCCGAACGGTCTGCTGCGGGGCCGGCGCCTTCTGCGTGGCGGCATGGTGGGTGGTCAGCATGCGGCCGGCCAGAGTGGCGGCGGCCAGCCAGCGCTGATAGGCGTCGGGAGACGTGGCCGGATCGGGCCGCAGTCCATAGCCGGCCTTGAGAAGCTCGTCCTGAGACCACGCCATCGGGTCGCCGGAGAGCGCCTGACGATCGACGCCGGGCTCGCGTTCGAGGTCCAGGGGACGGGGAACGAATGCTTCCTCGGAAGTCAGGTCGACGGGGTACTTCGACAACCTGCCGGCCTCGTCGGTGCAGTCCATGGTCAGTTCGCGGACGGCATCGCCGGCGGCGGCGCGCACGGCATAAAAGCGGGCGTAGCCATCGCTGTCAGTGTAGACAGTGACCGGCTTGGCAGCGTCACCTGTGGGGTGGACTTTGCAGGTAAGACCGGGCTTGGCAAACACCGCGGCGGGCTCGAACGACTTCTGGCTGCGCGGCGTGTGAATGTGGGGTTGCGGGGAAGCTGGTATGTCCTGGGCGATGGCCGAGTTGGCAGCAAAGGCGAGTGCGGCGAAGGCGGCCAGACCCACCGCAGAGCGGCGGGTCGGAGAGTACAGGGAACGATTTCCTGCCTGGAGGGCTGACATTGTGACTCCTCGATGGATTGTTGAAGCAAGCAGCAGACTGAGTGGGCTGAATCTCACTAAACCATGCCACGCGCGCCGCGAAATGCCAAATTAATCGTTCTCAATAAATATCAATGCGCAGCGTCCGCTGTTTTTCGCTTTTGAATCAGCGATTTGCGGAACGATCAGGCACGGAAGGCGGTTGAGTTTCAGTGGCCCGCCGGCGTGGCCACGCTGCAAATCCAGAATGGAAGCACCGCTGCAAACCAGCGGACGAGGAGGGGAAAATGGCGCATGCAACCTGCACGCACGCTGCGGGACACGTTAAGAACGTGAAGCCGCGAACCAAGGGCTGCGAAGGGTGCATCGAGACCGGCGACACCCGGGTGCACCTGCGCATGTGCCTGGAGTGCGGCCATGTCGGCTGCTGCGACTCGTCGAAAAACCGCCACGCGCGCGCCCATTTCCACGCCACGCACCACCCGCTGATCCAGTCCGCCGAGCCCGGCGAAAACTGGCGCTGGTGCTATGTGGATGAGGTGTATCTAAGCCAGTTCGACTTCGATCTTCTTTGCTTCCAGATCGAGCTTCACAATCTTGAAGCTGCGAATCTGGCCCGCGGCCAGCGCCTCAGGCCGGGCCGCAGCGGTTGGGCCTTTTCCCTTCCACCGGCTCTGCAGCATCGACGAGAGCGACGACAGATCGACCTTCGATTCGCTCTTCGCGTCGGGCGCGGCAGCGGTGCCCGCAGCAATTCTGCAAATGGTGCGGATGCCGTCGCCCAGTTCCACCGTAGCCTCGCTCGCCGATGCATCCACCACGCGGCCGGAGACAATATCGCCCGGCTGATGCTCGGCAATGTATTCGTCGATGCTGGTGGGGACGAGCTGCTTCATGCTGAGCTTGACCTGGCGCTTCACCGGATCGATGGCCAGCACCTGCGCCTTGACGCGCTGGCCCACATGCAGCAGCTCGGACGGGTGATTGAGGCGGCGCTCGGCCGTGATTTCGCTGATGTGAATGAGCCCCTCAATGCCTGGCGCAATCTCGACAAACGCTCCGAACGCCATCAGCTTGGTGACCGGACCCTCGATGTGCGACCCCGCGGAAAAACGCCGCTCCGCATCGAACCACGGGTCATTTAAGGTCTGCTTGAGGCCCAGCGAAATGCGGCGCTCCTCCGGCTTGATGCCGAGAATCACCGCGTCCACCTTGTCGCCTGCCTTGAGCACGTCGCTGGGGTGGCGCACCTTCTTGCCCCACGCCATCTCTGAAATGTGAATGAGTCCCTCAATGCCTGGTTCGATTTCGACGAACGCGCCGAAGTCGGTGAGCCGCGTGACGTCGCCGGTCACTCGTTGCCCGGTCAGATAGCGATCGGCGGCAGCCACCCATGGCTCCGGCTGCAGCTGCTTGAGGCCCAGCGAAATCTTCTTCGTATCGGCATCGATCTTGAGAATCCTGAGCTCGAGCTCCTGGCCCACGCTGAGCACTTCATCGGGCTTGCCCACGCGGCTGTGCGAGATGTCGCTGACGTGCAGCAGACCGTCAACGCCGCCCAGGTCGACGAACGCTCCATACGTCATGAGGCTGCGCACCGTGCCCGTCACCGTGTCGCCCTCTTTCATGGCGGCGTGGCGCTGCTGCGTGGCTGCGCGCGCCTGCTCCTCAAGCACCACGCGCCGATCGACCACCACATCCTCATCGGTCACGTCGAGCTTGGTGATGCGGCAGTTGATCTCGGTGCCCACCAGCTTTTCCATCTCCGCCGCGTCACGCGCGCCGCTGCGCGAGGCCGGCATGAACGCGCGCACGCCCACATCTACATTGAGCCCGCCCTTGACCACGCCGGTCACGGTGCCCACCACGGCCAGCTTCTGTGCAAAGGCCTCTTCGAGCGCCGACCAGTCGCGCGGCTGCGCTACGCGAAAACGCGACAGCTCGTAGTAGCCCTCCGCGTTGCGCCCGGTCACCGAGACGGCAAACGTGTCGCCCGGCTTCACCGCTTCGGCGTTGTCTTCAAATGTGGAGCGCGGCAGCACGCCCTCGGTCTTGTAGCCGATGTCGAGAATCACCTGCTCGGCATCAAGCGACACCACGGTGCCCAGCAACTGCTTCTGCCCGCCCTCTGCCTTGTGCGTGTGGCTGCGCTCAAACTGGTTGAGCAGGTCGGCAAAGGACTCGGTCTCGGCATCGGTCGCGGTTTCAAGGGCGGAGGGGATTTCGGAATTGTCGGTATCGGTCATGGTGTCGTCTGCAACCATTGTCCCACGAACTAAAGCTGGGTGCCCCAGGTCTCGATTCTGAGACCTGGGATTCGGTGGACCTCACAGATCGATCAGTCAAGGATACTTCGTTACCCGCGGCGTGGTGCGCGGCTTGGTCGACGTAGGCCCGCCCACATCGTTAATCACGTTCGAAATCTCGCCCAGGTTGTCGAGCGCCACCGTGATCATGCTGTGAAAACGCACGTTGGGATTGTCGGGCGCTTCGATGGCGCGCGTCAGCGTGACATTGGGATGGCGGAAGACCGAGTAGACGCCGAGGCCCCATGCTTCGTGGCTGGTCACGTTGTCAGCGACTTTGTACGACGCCCATCCGTTCACGCCCGCGCCGCTCGTGAAGCTGGCCTGATCCGGCGGATCGTACGGAATCTCGGACTGATAGAAATAGGTGCGCCCTGCCTGCCCATTCCACAGCACCTGGTATTGCTGATGATGTTCGACGAAGAGTCCGTAGATGGTGACGCGGTCGCCGTTCACCACCAGGCCGGTCTGACTGGTGTTGCTGGTCCAGCCCACGCCCGCGCCGTGATCGGCGCGCCAGATCCAGGTGTGATCCACGATGGTGTCGTTGCTGTTAATGCGCAGGTTTACGCCCGCGCGTCCCACGCCTGCGCCACCCACGCGAAAGAAGACATCGAAGAGACAGATGGGATTGGCCGCATGACTGGCGTGGCCCTTCTCCGAGCCCACCTCCAACAGCACCGGAGAACTGATCGAGCCCGCATCGAAGAGCAGCCCCGCGATGGTGATGCCGTCCAAGTCGGCTGTCGTCATGGCCGCGGCGCCGTTGACGGGCCGCAGCGTGGCAAAGCCCAGGCCCATCACCACCGTATTGGCGCGCGTGACGCGAATCGGCTCGGTGAGGTCGTAGATGCCCGGCGTGATCAGCAGATTTTTTCCGGCGGCCAGTTGCGCATTCATCGTCGCGGCCGTATCTGTGCCCGCGTGCGCGATGTAAAACTTGCTTATCGGGATCGACTTGCCCGGCGTTGCGCCGCCATGCCACGTGATGCCGGCGCTGTTGGTGCGCAGCGATGGCACCATCACGCTCAGTTTTCCATGCGCATCGGCGATGAGGAACGGCTTCTCGCGCACGATCGGCGTCTCGGCGATCTTGGTGTAGGGCGGCTTGGGCCACTCACCCGGCGGCGGGTTGGGCACGCCCACAAACACCATGTTCCAGTTGGAGCCGGTCCACGAGCCCCACTCGCTGTTGCGGCTGATCCACTGCTGCTGCGGGCCTGCGCCCACGATGCCATCCACCAGCGAGTCGCTCATCCATCCGCCGCTGGCCCAGCCGCCTTTCTGGTGCAGCACCAGGTCGCCGCGCACATGCATGCGGCGAAACGGCACGGCCTGCGAGACCGCCCATTGCATCGTGCCTCCTGTGGGCGTGACGGAAAAGCCCTCGGCCGCGCGCCAGAATGTGCAGGTGGCATTGTTGTGCGGCAGGCTGGCGTCGGAGTGCACGTTGCCGGTGATGTGCACCGCATCCGGCGTCGCGCCCAGCCCGATTACCTCTGTATAAAACCCCACCGGCACATCCACGCGATACTCTCCCGGCTCGAAGAGCAGCGCATAGCGAGCCGTTCCAAACTCGCTGTGCTGCTGAATGGCATAGACCTTGTCGATCTGCTCCTGAATCGCGGCTGCGGGCATATGCGGATTGAAGACCAGCACGTTCGTGCCGAGGTCGGGCAGCCTGGGCGTGGCTGCCACGCTGGCCTGAACGCAACACGCCGCGAGCGCAACAATTGGGATGAATTCAACAAACGTGGACCGAATCGGGCGGCGCCAAGGCAAACGATGCATCGGTTGTAACCTCCTTTCGTTCAGATGACTATCGTAGTTGGGCACATCCGATAAAACAAACCTGGACGCCGTGCCCTGCACTTCCTTTACACCCTGCGGCCTCAAGCGAGAGAATTGCACCCGCACGGGAGAACCGGGATGGCACTGCCCTCAATCACGCGGCGGGAGTTTGTGTGGATGGGTGCGGCCGCGGGCATCGCCGCAAAAACCACGCTGCTCACGCCGTCATCGCTGGCTGCGCAGGGCGCAGGCGGGCGCAAGATTCGCTTCGCGCTCATCGGCGCGGGCATTCGCGGCGGTGACCTGCTGCGCGCTGCAAAGCAGGTACCCACGGGCGTGTGCGTAGGCGCGGCCGACCTCTACGACATGCGCCACAAGGCCGCGCAGGAGGTGTGGGGCAGCGAATTCCCCACCACGCGCGACTATCGCGTCCTGCTCGATCGCAAAGATGTAGACGCCCTGATCGTCGCCACCATGGATCACCAGCATCGCCGCATCGTTGTGGACGCATGTGCCGCCGGCAAAGACGTCTACTGCGAAAAGCCCATGTCGCACACCGTGGCCGACGGCTTTGCCATCGCCGATGCCGTCAAGGCAAACAAGCGCATCTTTCAATGCGGCAGCCAGCGCGTGAGTTCCATCCTGTACGCCAAAGCTGGCGAGATCTACGCCTCGGGCCGGCTCGGCGACGTGCACTCCATCGATGCGAAATGGAATCGCAATTCGCCCGGTGGCGCATGGGTCTATCCCATCCCGCCAGACGCCAGCACGCAGAATATCGATTGGCAAAGTTTTCTCACTGACGCGCCGCAGCGGCCGTTCGATGCCGCGCGGTTTTTCCGCTGGCGCTGCTTTGAGGATTACGGCGAAGGCCTGGGCGGCGACCTGTTCGTGCATCTCATCTCCGGCATTCAAGCCATCACCGGCATCAACGCAGTGGCCACTCGCGCTTACTCATCGGGCGGCATTTATCACTTCAAAGACGGCCGCGATTTCCCCGATCTGCTTGAGACCACCTACGACTATCCATCGCCCACCGGCGGCATCCAGGTACACCTGCACTGCAACCAGGCCAACGACGATGGCGACGAAGGCATTTCGTTCTACGGCACCACGGGAACAATGATTGTGACCGGCCGCTCGGTCACGTTTACGCCGCAGGACACCACGCCGCATTTCGATTCCTATGGCTGGAGCGGCCTCACCGTCGCGCAGCGCGAACGCGGCCTGGCCGAGTGGCACGCCGCTCATCCCGCGCCCACGCACGCGCTGGTGCCGGCTACCGCGGAGAGCTACACGCTGCCGCAGGGATACAACGACACCGCCGACCACATCGCCAATTTCTTCCACGCCATCGAGACGCGCGAGCACGTAGTTGAAGACGAGGTCTTCGGCAACAACGCGGCGATTGGCTGCCACCTCGCCAATTACTCTTACTTCCATCGGAGCGTGGCCACGTGGGACGCGGCGACGCGCACCATCAAGGGGTAAGCACCGCTTCCCGTAAACTGAAGGACGCACGCCAAGGAGAACCAATGACAAATGCATCGCGCAGAAATTTTTTGAAAGCCACGGGAGCGGTTGCGGCCCTGGGCCTGGCCGGACCACGCCTCAACGCCGCGCCGTTTCGCTTTCCCATCGGCCTGCAACTCTACAGCGTGCGCGAGTTGCTGCCCAAAGACTTTGAGGGCACGCTGCGCAAGGTGGCGGGATGCGGTTATAAGGAGGTCGAGGCCGCGGGCTACTTCGGCCGCAGCGCCAAAGATTTTCGCGCCGCCGTTGACCAGACCGGCATGCGTCTCATCAGCACACATCACTCTATGAGTGAGTTGAGGCCAAAGCTTGACGAACTCATCGAGTTCACGCACGAACTCGGCGTCGACTACTTGATCTGCCCCTCGCCCACGCGCCGCGACCCCTCGATGCACGGAGCGCTTGACCTGGCCGACTGGCGCTGGGTGGCCGGCGAGCTCAACCGCATCGGCGCCAAGGTCAAAGCCGCGGGCATGACGTTTGGCTATCACAATCACGGGCCGGAGTTCGGCAGCGAAGGCGGCGTGGTTTTCTACGATGAACTGCTGCGCCTCACCGATCCCGGCCTCGTGGTCTTCGAGATGGACTGTGGATGGGTGGCTTCGGCCGGCCGCAACCCCGTGGACTATCTGAGCAAGACGCCAGACCGCTTCCCGCTGCTACATGTCAAAGACATGGTGAAGGGACCGAACGGGCAATATCACTCCACGGTGATGGGCCGCGGCGTGGTCGATTATCACGCCACTCTGCGCGCCGCCACCGGCCTCAAGCACTACTTCATCGAGCAGGAGGAGTTCGATATGGACATCATCGAAGCCCTCCGCCTCGACGCAGATTACATGCGCAAGCTGGAAGTGTGAACGACAGCGGACAGTGATCAGTGATCAGTCTTCCGGCAATTCGGAATCGGCGGCTCAATCTTCGCACTGTATTGGGTGCCCCATCCTTTCGACGTCTTTGGTCGAAAGGGTGGGATACCCCAAATCTCCATCAAACGACGGGCAACTGACCACTGCTCACAGTCCACTGTCACCGGAGAAAAGCAATGACCGCCATTGCCGCGCCCATCGTTCGCGCGCCGCACGGCTCCACGCTGCGCTGCAAAGGCTGGCAGCAGGAGGCGGCGCTGCGCTGCCTGATGAACAATCTCGATCCCGAGGTGGCCGAGCGGCCGAAGGACCTGGTCGTTTACGGCGGCATTGGCCGCGCCGCGCGCAACTGGGAGTGCTACCACGCCATCGTGCGCGAGCTGGAGCGCCTGGGCGACGAGGAGACGCTGCTCATCCAGTCGGGCAAGCCGGTGGGCGTGTTTCCCACGCACGACATGGCGCCGCGCGTGATCATTGCCAATTCCAATCTCGTCGGCAAGTGGGCCACGTGGGAGCACTTCCACGAGCTCGACCGCAAAGGCCTGATGATGTACGGACAGATGACCGCCGGAAGCTGGATCTACATCGGCACGCAGGGCATCTTGCAGGGCACGTTTCAGACCTTTGCCGCGCTGGCCGAGCGCCACTACGACGGCACACTCAGAGGGAAGCTCGTCGTCACCGGCGGCGTGGGCGGAATGGGCGGCGCGCAGCCGCTCTCTGTCACGCTCAACGGAGGAGTGGTGCTGGCCATCGATGTCGATCGCTCACGCATCGAGCGCCGCGTCGACACGCGCTATTGCGACATGCTCACCGAGGACCTGGACGAAGCGCTGGCTCTGTGCGAAGCGGCCAAACGCGAAGGCCGTGCGCTGTCGGTCGGATTGGTGGGCAACTGCGCCGATGTGCTGCCGGAGATTGTGCGCCGCGGTGTTGAAGTGGATGTGGTCACAGACCAGACCAGCGCTCACGATCCTTTGAATGGATATGTCCCGCAGGGGCTCACGCTCGCGCAGGCCTCTGAGTTGCGCCAGCGCGATCCCGCCGAATATATTCGCCGCTCCACCGCGTCGATGGTGGTACACGTCGACGCGATGCTGGCCATGCAGCGCGCCGGCGCCATCGCATTCGACTACGGCAACAACATTCGCCGCTTCGCGTATGACGCCGGATGCGCCGATGCATTCCTCATTCCCGGCTTCGTGCCCGAATACATTCGCCCGCTCTTCTGCACTGGCAACGGACCGTTCCGCTGGGTCGCGCTCTCGGGCGATCCCAAAGACATCGACCGCACCGACCAGTTGGCGCTCGAGCTCTTTCCCGACAACGAAATTCTCACGCGCTGGCTGCGGCTGGCGCGCGGACGATTTGCGTTTCAGGGGCTGCCGGCGCGCATCTGCTGGCTCGGCTACGGAGAACGCGCGCGCATGGGCGAGGCCATCAACGACCTCGTGCGCAAAGGCGAGATCTCCGCGCCCGTCGCCATCGGCCGCGACCATCTCGATACAGGCTCGGTTGCCAGCCCCTATCGCGAGACGGAAAAAATGCTCGACGGATCCGATGCTGTCGCCGACTGGCCAATCCTCAACGCGCTGCTCAACACCGCGTCGGGCGCGAGCTGGGTGAGCTTTCATCACGGCGGCGGCGTAGGCATGGGCTTCTCGCTGCATGCCGGCCAGGTCACGGTCGCCGACGGCTCGGACAAC
>Ga0302326_10029817_pt1 | contig 10935 bp, 10 predicted proteins | sample Palsa_T0_3_FD_202264 | JGI IMG/M metagenome (GOLD analysis project Ga0302326, IMG submission 202264) | Peat permafrost microbial communities from Stordalen Mire near Abisko, Sweden - Palsa_T0_3 | ecosystem: Environmental > Terrestrial > Soil > Palsa > Peat permafrost | place: Sweden: Abisko...
TTTCCATCAAAATCGGCGTTGGCAGTGTTCAACCAGTTAAGCGCTTTTTGCGCTTTGCCAAAAACTTCGACCGCGCGGAGCAGCAGGGGGTCAGGCGACCGTGACCGGAAGCTGACGGCCATCTGGCAATTAAACTGTGCCGTCCAATTTTTTGCTTCCTTCGCGGCTTTCGGGTTCCATAACTTCACGCTAGCACCTTTCCTACTGGCTCGGCTCGCTCGGCCAGCTAGCTAGGGATTGTGCGTTGTCGCAGGGTTTTTAGGGCCAAGGGCGTGGCCGCGCATGGCGCCGCCCCACAAACGGAAATACCCCTGAAATCTACTGGGACATCGTCGATAAGAGGGTGGAGCACTATTGCGATTCCCTCGGCCCGACAGTTTATCAGCCCGCCAAGTTATTACGCCTGTGGTGCGTAGACCGCCGCATGGTAGTCGCTATCACCGGGCTACGGTAGGGCGTAAGACGGTTGGCGCTATAGCCGTCACCACGGTTGTGCTGATTGTGGTGCTCTGCACAATTTCGCGGCTGTTCCTGGTGCAGCGCTTTGCGGACTTCGAGGAAAGGCGAATGGCGGATTCGGTTGAGAGGGCTAAGACCGCCGTTGAGGATGAAATTGTACAGCTCGATAAGGTTGCCGGCGATAATGCGGTGTTCGACGACACGTACCGGTTCATGGGCCATCCCTCCGCGCAATATTTGCGCACCAACTTCGGGAGTGGCGCGACCAGCACGCTGGCGCGCGAGAATTATCAGACACTCGCCTTTCTCGACACGTCGGGAAGGCCGGTGGCAACGCAAGCTTACGATCCAGCGACTAAGCTGGATATCGATATATCGCCCAGCCTGGTTGGGCATTTCTCGAAACGGGATAAGCTCATCGCGCTGCCGCTGGCGGGCATCCCCGTCACCGGTGTTGTGCTGATCAAAGAGGGACCGATGCTCGTCTCGGCGCGGCCCATTCTGACTTCTGAAGGCGAAGGACCGATTGGCGGAGTCTTACTCATGGGTTGCTATCTCAGGCGACAAGATCTCGATCGATTGGAGCGAAAAACCCACCTGAGTCTCTCGATTGGCCGTCTCGACGATCCGCGGCTCGCGCCCGATTTTGCTTTCGCGGGGCAGCATTTAGCCAGAAACTCGTCCGTTTTTGTGAATCCTCTGGATGGCGATACGATCGCCGGCTATGGGCTTTTCCGCGACATGTACGGAAAGCCCGTGTTCATCCTCAAGGCGCAGATGGCGCGAACCATTTATCGCCAGGGGCAGTTAACCTTGCTTTACTTGGCTGCCGCTCTGGCTGTCGCCGGTTTTGTTTTTGGCATTGTGATGGAGCTTTTGTTGGATCGGCTACTGGTGTCGCGCCTCCGGTCGCTTGATTCGAATGTGGCCGGCATTGCCGAAAGCGGCGATCTGGCGGGCCGCGTGAACTGTGACGGAGATGACGAACTGGGGCGTTTTGCTGGCGCCATTAACCGGATGCTCGATTCGCTGCAGCTTTCACAGAGCGAAAAACAAGAGGCTGAAGAGCGCTACCGGATCTTCATGGACAATAGTCCACTGATTGCCGCCATCAAGGACGATGCATGCCGCTACGTTTACATCAATGAGCCCTACGGGAGAATACTCGGAAGGACCCTTGAGCAGACGCGCGGCGTCGAAACCTCAGAGGTCTTCGGCCCGGAGACGGCTCAGGAAATCGACGCGCATACCCACGAAGTCTTCAACTGCGGCGAACCGCGGCAATATGAGGAGGTCTTTTGTGCCGCGGATGGCGCGGAACGCACCTGGCTTACCTTCCGCTTTCCGCTGCGTGCCATGGGATCGCGGCGGCTGGTCGGAATGCTGGCGCTCGATATCACCGCTCGCAAAAAAGCCGAAGAGGAACTGAGGCGCGCCAAAGAAGCGGCGGAATCGGCTGTGCTGGTCAAAAGCCAGTTTCTGGCGAATATCAGCCATGAAATCCGCACACCGATGAACGGAATCATCGGGCTTACGCAGCTGGCACTGGCCACCCAGCTAAATGCCGAGCAGCACGAGACCCTCTCGATGGTCAAGTTTTCCGCCGAAGCTTTGCTGGGAGTTGTCAACGACCTTCTGGATTTCTCAAAGCTGGAGGCCGGGAAGCTGGAACTGGATCCAGTCGAGTTCGATCTTCAGAATTTGATGGCGGATTGCGCCGGGCTGATCGAGGTGCTCGCCAAGCCCAAGGGACTGCGGCTGGTGCTGAACTTGCCGCCCGATCTGCCACGCCGGACCCAGGGCGATCCCATGCGGCTGCGACAAATTCTGCTGAATCTGCTGGGTAACGCCATCAAATTTACCCGCGAGGGAGAAGTCTGTTTGTCGGCCCTGATTCGCTCGCGTCAGGGGGCCGATGTGGAGGTACAGTTTACGGTTTCCGATACGGGAATGGGGATTCCCGAGGAGAAGCAGCGAGTCATCTTCGAGAGGTTCTCGCAGGCAGATGCCTCAACCACGCGGCAGTTCGGCGGCACGGGTTTGGGCTTAGCGATTTCGAGCCGCTTAGTGGGGATGATGAATGGCCGAATCTGGGTGGAGAGCCGCGCAGGCGAGGGTAGCCGTTTCCATTTCACAGCGCAGCTGGTTGAACAAGCGGAAAGACGAGTGGCGGACCGGCGGGAGACCGTCGCTCCACATGTGCTGGAAGACGCATCCCCAATACTGAAGATCCTGATTGCGGAAGACAACCGCATCAACCAAATTGTGGTGGAACGCTTGTTGAAAGCGCGCGGGCACTCGATCACGCTTGTCGACAATGGGCGCGAAGCCTTGGAAATCCTGGAAGGGGATTCGTTCGATCTGTTTATCACAGACGTTCAAATGCCTGAAATGGATGGCTATGAGGCAACGGCTGCGATTCGAAAGAAGGAAACGCTCAGCGGAAAGCGGCTGCCGATCTTAGGCCTGACGGCGCACGGCTTTGCCCATGACCGGGAGTTGTGCCTGGCTGTGGGTATGGATGCTTATTTGTCAAAACCAGTCAGACAGGAGGAACTTCACCGGGTGATTGCCGAGCTAGCGCGTTCGGCGCTTACCGCACAGCTAACGGAATCCGGTTAGCGCGAGCGGGCTAGCGCTCCCTTGCGGTCGCGGCTCAGAAAGGAAGCCTTGAGTCTAGGTCGCTGACGCTTCCGGCTCGGATTGGGATTCGCATGTACCTGTTAGAGGTGCTAGCGCGGACTGCGGTTGCTCTTAGCGTCGAGGGGGGAATGGTAACGGCACGAGCCGAACCGACAAGTGCGAGCGCCGAAACGCGGCACCACAAACTTCAGCAACACTACATAGGCGGCGATGAATAGGACGAAACCCAACCATTCAGGCATGGAATTTGCGTTCCACCATCTTATCTCGTCCGGCTCAGAAGAGGAATGTGATTTTGCATAAAAGCGCGCGGAGAACATAACCAAATGGTGGATTTTCGCATCTAGTAAGGGGAAGGATGATTCCATGGACCGGCATTTACAGCAAGTGAAAGCTTGGTACGACACTCTCATGTTCGCTAATACGCCAGAGCAAGCGCGCACCGCCGCGCGTGAGCTGGTGAAACTCGTGCTGGGTCCCGAAGCGCTCGATCGTCCGTTGGACGATAGCTTGCGCGCAGTCTGCCGTCGGATTCGGCCCGCCGAGGACGCGCGGGAACAAGCGCGTTTCGAAGTCGAGTTTCTGGAACTGGTAAATTCACCGACCAGCGCGAGCCGGACCATCGCTGCCTAGTAGAAAACCGCAGGCGGAAGCGCCTGCGCCACCGTGCCTAAGAAGCCTCGTAAGCTAAACAAGAACAAACGGATTAAGGCCATTGCGCGTGAGCGGGTGGGTGAGCCCAAACCCGCTTTCGCGATTCCCGGCAAAGCGAAACGCGCTCAGCCCAAACATAAAAAACCGGTGACCGTGGACGATGAAGATCGTTGAAGTCGGTCCGCGCGACGGCTTACAGAACGAGTCGCGCCCGGTAAGCGTTGAGGCAAAGGTGAGCCTGATCGAGGGGCTCGTCCAGGTGGGAATCCAAAATGTGGAGTGCGGGAGCTTCGTCTCGGCGAAATGGGTTCCGCAAATGGCCGAGACCAGTACCGTGCTGGCAAAGCTTCGGCGCGTGAGTGGGGTTCGCTACTCGGCCTTAGTGCCGAATCTACAAGGTTTCGAGGAGGCGGTGCGCTGCGGCGTAGAAGAAGTGGCGATTTTCGCTTCGGCCTCGGAATCGTTTTCACGGAAAAACATCAACTGCTCGATTCAGGAGAGCCTGGATCGCTTGCGGGTAGTAGCGAATGAGGCTAAAGCGCGCGGGATCAGAGTGCGCGGCTACGTATCTTGCGTGCTGGGCTGCCCTTACGAAGGCGAAGTGCCGCTGCCGGCAGTGGAGCATGTGGCGGGGGCGCTTGCCGAGATGGGCTGTTACGAAATTTCGCTGGGAGACACCATCGGAATCGGCACGCCGCGCAAGGCGCAAGCCATGGTCGAGGCCGTGGCGCAAAGAATTCCGCTGAAACAACTCGCCGTACATTTCCACGATACCTGGGGCCAGGCGCTCGCCAATATTCTGGCGACGATGGAGAAAGGCATTGAAGTGGTGGATTCGTCGGTTGCAGGGTTGGGAGGGTGTCCCTACGCGGTGGGCGCCGCAGGGAACGTGGCGACTGAAGACCTAGTGTATATGCTGGACGGGATGGGGATTGAAACGGGAATCGATCTAGCAAAGTTGGCGGCGGCAGGGCGGGCCATTATGAAAGTTCTCGGCCGCGAAACCACTTCGAAGGCGGCGCTGGCGATAGCGGCGTGCGAAAAGAGATCCGATTGAATAAAGTAGTCGCCAGCTCGATGGAAGCGGTGGCGGATATCGCCCCTGGCTCGACGCTGATGATCGGCGGCTTCGGTTTGTGCGGCATTCCAGAGAATCTAGTTGCCGCGCTGGTCACGCGGCGTGTAACCGGCCTGCACACGATCGCCAACAATATGGGAGTGGATGGTTACGGCATGGGGCTCATGTTGGAGGCTGGGATGGTGGACTCGCACATTGGCAGTTACGTAGGCGAGAACAAACTGCTGGAGCAAATGGCTATTGCGGGAAAGGTGACCGTGACGTTGATTCCGCAAGGGACATTGGCGGAGCGGATTCGCGCGGGAGGGGCCGGCATACCCGCTTTCTATACGCCGGCCGGCGTGGGCACGCTGGTAGCGGAAGCCAAAGAGACGCGCGAGTTCGAGGGCAAGACCTATTTGATGGAACGCTGGCTAAAGGCCGATTTTGCGTTGATCAAGGCGTGGCGGGGCGACCGGCAGGGCAATTTGGTTTATCGGAAGACTGCGCGGAATTTCAATCCGATGATGGCGACCGCGGCGCGCATTACGATTGCCGAAGTGGAGGAGCTTGTGGAACCGGGAGAATTGGCGCCGGACGCGATTATGACGCCTGGCATTTATGTGAAGCGGATCGTCAAAGGCGAGAAGTACGAACGGCGGATTGAGCGGCGCACTTTGAGGAGTGTCTGACGTGGGTTTGAAGGATGCGGAAAAACGCGAACTGATTGTGCGGCGCGCGGCGCAGGAATTGCGCGATGGCTATTACGTGAACCTCGGCATAGGGATGCCGACTCTGGTGGCCAACTACGTTCCCGCCGGAGTGCAAGTGATTCTGCAATCGGAGAACGGCATGTTAGGCGTGGGGCCGTTTCCGCTGGCGGGCGAAGAAGATGCCGACCTGATCAACGCGGGCAAAGAGACAGTAACCGAAGTGCCGGGGACGGCGTACTTTTCAAGCGCGGATTCCTTCGGCATGATTCGGGGAGGCCACATTGATCTGAGCATTCTGGGCGCCATGGAGGTAGACGAAGAGGGAAACCTGGCGAATTGGATGGTGCCGGGGAAAGTGGTTAAAGGGATGGGAGGCGCGATGGATCTGGTGGCGGCGGCGCGGCGCGTGATTGTGGCGATGGAACATACGACCAAGCGTGGCGAACCGAAACTTCTGCCACGCTGCACCTTACCGCTAACCGGATTGAAGGTGGTGGACACGGTGATCACGGAGATGGGGTTTTTTCGCATCACTCCGCAAGGCCTGGTGTTGGAGGAACTGGCGCCCGGCATCAGTATCGAGCAAGTACGGCAGGCGACGGCTGCGAATCTGAAAGTGAGTGAGGACGTAAAAACATGGCAAATTTGACAAGACGCGGGTTTGCGTTGGGAACGCTGGCAACGGGCCTGATGGGGCAGGAAAAGGAACGGCCGATTACGTCAGTCTCAGTGCCGGGAGATCCGGCGGCTCCGACGGTTTCCGGGGGCACGCTGGCGGAGAGCGTTCCGTTTGGCGCGAAGGTTGAGTTTAAACGGGACGATATCGTTCCCAAAGTTTGGCCTTTCCCGATGACCAGCGTCCGTTTGCTGCCCGGGGTGTTTGAGGACGCGCAACAGGCCAATCGCCAGTTCCTTTATGAACAAACGCCCGACCGGCTGCTGCATGTGTTCCGCCTCAATGCGGGAATCGCTTCCAGCGCGCAGGCTTTGGGCGGTTGGGAGAAACCGGATTGTGAATTGCGCGGGCATTTTGTTGGACATTATTTATCGGCGTGCGCGCTGAGTTATTCCTCAACCGGCGACAAAGAACTGAAGGCGCGCGGCGACTATTTGGTAGCCGAGTTGGCAAAGTGCCAGCAGCGGTTACCAGGCGGCTATCTGAGCGCGTTTCCAACGGAGTATTTCGACCGTTTAAGCGCACGCAAGGAAGTTTGGGCGCCGTTTTACACAGTGCATAAGATCATGGCGGGCATGCTCGATATGCATGAACACTGCGGCAATGCACAAGCGTTAACAGTGCTGAATGGCATGGCGGACTGGGCGGATGGATGGTCGGGAGCGCTCAGTGAAGAGCATATGCAAACGGTGCTCGACACGGAATACGGCGGCATGGGAGAGACGCTTTACAGTTTGACGGCGTTGAGCGGCGACGAGCGCTTTGCCCGGACGGGCGACCGCTTTATCAAGAAACGCTTCTTCAACCCTTTGGCTTTGCGGCGCGACGAACTGCGCGGGTTGCACGTGAACACGCATATTCCGCAAGTCATCGCCGCGGCACGGCGCTACGAAATCAGCAGCGATCCGCGATTTCAGGACGTCGCGGAATATTTCTGGGAGACGGTAACGGGAAGCCGGACCTATGTCACCGGAGGGACGAGCAACAACGAAGGCTGGCTGGTGAGCCCCAATCGATTGGCGGCCGAATTAAAACTCGGCGATGCGACCAATGAGTGTTGCTGCTCTTACAACATGTTGAAGCTTACTCGCAAACTGTATGAGTGGAACCCGGATCCGCGGCTGTTCGATTTCTATGAGCGCGCGTTGTTCAATCATCGTTTAGGAACGATTAATAGCGACGGGCAGACGCAATACTATCTGGGCGTAGTTCCGGGGTCGTGGCGGGCGTTCGCAACGAAGTATGACAGCTTCTGGTGTTGCACCGGGACGGGCACGGAAGAGCACGCGAAATTGAACAACAGCATTTATTTTCACGATGCGGATGGAATTTTTGTCAATCTGTTTATTGCGTCTGAGTTGCATTGGGCGGAGCGGAATTTTCGGCTGCGGCAGGAAACAGCCTTTCCCGAGGAAGGCCGCACGACATTGGTTGTTGATGCCGAGCAGCCTGTGCATTTGACGTTGCGGGTGCGGATACCGCAATGGGCGAGCCGCGCAAACGTGAAGATCAATGGCAAGCTGAGCGATGTTTCGGCCGCGTCCGGCAGTTATCTGGCGATCGCGCGCACTTGGACAAAGGGAGATCGCGTAGAAGTGGACTTGCCAATGTCGCTCCACTCCGAGTGGATGGCGGATGACCACTCACTACGCGCGTTTCTCTATGGGCCGTTGGTTTTGGCGGGCAAACTTGGCCGCGAGGGTCTGACGCCTGCTTTAGAAATTGGGCCGGAGGGACCGCAGATCGGCAAGGCTCCGGCCATTGAGATTCCGCAATTTGCCGCGAACAACAAACGGCTGGAGGAGTGGATCAAGCCGGGCGATCGTCCGCTGACGTTCAAAACGAGCGGACAAAGTGTGAACGTCGCCCTGGAGCCGTTTTATAAGGTGAATGGGGAGCGGTATTCGCTGTATTGGAAGGTGAGTTAAAAGGGGGAGGCTGACCAGGAGGTCAGCCTCCTGGAGTTTCTGCATTTTGCCGGCGGCGCGTAGGGCGGCAAAATGTGGAAATCCGCCCCACAAACGCGACGTCCATGGGACTCCCTGTTATTTGGGCAGGCCTTTTTCAGCGCGCAGCTTTTCGATTTCGCTGGCGCATTGATTCAGCGCAGCGATCATGGATGGAGGCACGTCGCCTTTTCTATCGCCCAAAAATAGCGAGGGGACGCCCTGGACATTCCAAACGAGCGGACACGCCATGGCGTCGCCGGGATGTTTTTCGTTGATCTCGCGCACCACGGCGAGCTGATCCTCGTCCGGCAGAGAATGGAACGCATCGCGCAATCGATCGAGCGATCGAGTGAATTCGCGCGTTCCGGGCGAGTCCGAGGTGGTACCGTCCGCGCCAGCGGGCGCGGCGATACCGCCATGCATAGCCGGCAGAGGTATTGCCCGCAGGAGAGGGGCCACGGGGGCCTCCGCAAATTGCCAGGTTATTTTGATGAGCGCAGCCGTTAACATAATGACGGCGATGACGCGAAGACGGACTTTGGCATCGCGTCGCGATTTCTTGACAGTGGCTCGCAGTTGCTCGGCTGCGCGTTCGGCGGTGGCGGCGGCCTCCGCTTTGAGGCGCTGCAGCTCAGCCTTGGCATTCTCCAATTCCGCGCTTACGCGCGCCTTATCCTTTTCGGATTTGGTGCGGGACGGGCGAAGGCCTAGGGTTGATGCTGAATTTCGCGATTCCACCAGAGGCGTTATCGAGCAGCAACGCCTGTTTCTAGAGAGTTGATTGCCGTGAGGATTAGCGATAAATCGTGCGGACGGCGAAAGCGAAAATGGGCTCAAACAGAGAACCGAAAAGCCGCCAACTCAGTATTAGACCAATGAGGCTATAGGTCCGCATTTTGTCGGCCCACAGCAAGAAACGGCGACCGGCATTCACCGGCAAAAACAAGGGAATTACGTTGAAACCGTCCAGCGGCGGAAGGGGAATCAGGTTGAATGACCCAAGCAGAATATTGAGGGAGAAAAGGAGGCTGAAGAATTTGGCGGCGCCCTCAGCGATTCCGGGCGTTGCCGCATCCACTACGCTAGAGAAGCCGATGGCGTCGGGCGCCGTAAAGAAGTGAGTGTGAAGACCGATTTGAATGCTTAGGCCGGCCAGAATGGCGAGACTAAAATTAGCGGCCGGTCCGGCCAACGCCATGCGAGCTGCATGTTTAGGGTGCTCACGGCACCAAACTGGGTCGTACGGCGCACTGGCCCAACCCATCATCCAATGACTCACGGCATAGGTGATGATCGGGAAAAAAATCATGCCGAAAGGTTCCCGCCGGATATGCGGCAGCGGATTCAAAGTGACTTGACCGCCGCGAAACGCGGTCAAATCTCCGCCCCATTTCGCCGCCAGCGCGTGCGACGCCTCATGGCAGGTTGTCGAAAGCAGAAAGACAACATACCAAAGAAGGCCTAGAGCCAGGAAGTCGGAGTTCATGATGAGGGTGAGTGCAACCACAGCTTAGCGCACCAATTCCGTAACCTGGTTTCGAGCGCGGACATCAACATTCAAAATGAGAGCCGGATGGGGATGGAGCACGTGCGCGTTGGCGGCGGCGTTGTGCATGCAAGGCGTGGCGCAGGAGCCTACGTTTCGATCACAGTCGCCTTTGGTGATTGTGCCGGTTACGGTGTCTTCGAAGAGCGGTGAGCGGGTTTGGGGACTGAAGGACAGCGATTTCCAATTGTTGGATAACGGCCGGGAACGCAAGGTGACAGTTGAGCCTTGGGGGACGTATCAATCGCATGTGGCGCTGGCGGTGGTGATACAAACGAGCACTATTTGTAAAGCGGCGTTACTCAAAGTGAAAAAGATGGCGGCGATGCTGGATGACATTACCGGCGAAGGCGGCGAAGTGGCGGTTATTACAGCCGACAGCGAAGTGAAAACACGGCTGGAGTTCACGACGCGTTGGGAACCGATTCAAGAATGCTTTGAAAAGCTGTATGCGAGCGGCGGCAAGGCAGGGCGCATTTTGGATGGGGTGGGTGCGGCGATCACTTTGCTCGAGAAACGGCCGGGCGAGGAGCGGCGGCTGATTCTGTTATTGAGTGAAGCGCGCGATCGCGGCAGCGAGGCGAAAGCGAGTGATGTGCTCACACGCGCAGAGCAACAGAACGTCACCATTTACACGGCTAGCTATTCCGCATACGTGACTCCGTTTACAACGAAAGCCAGCGAATTGCAACCCGCTGCAGCAGGCGGGCTCGACATCATTGGCTTGTTTACGGAAATCGCTCATGCCACGAAGCAGAATGTGGGAAAGGCGATGGCGGATTATACCGGCGGGCGCAATCTCAGCTTCGAAACGCTGCACCGTTTGGAAGAGGACCTCACGGAAATTGGCAAGGAGGTGCATAGCCAGTATCAGCTCAGCTTCGCTCCCGAGTCGGAGACGAATGCTGTCTATCATCAGGTTGCGGTGACAGTGAAGGATCATGCGGAGGCGGTTGTCAGGGCGCGTCCGGGATATTGGAATGGAGTCAGAGAATCAAAGTGATGCGAGTTGCCGAGGGGTGGGTGCGGAATTCAGATTTATTCAGATTGAGGGTTTGAACGCGAACAGTGAATCGTTGGCCGGGAGTTCGTGCGTGCAGTTTTTGAGGTCGCTTACGCTTCCGGCTCGGTTTGAATAGCGCCTGTTCTGAGCGGTTCGCCGACTGGACGGCATGGACTGTCGGAATTTGGGCAAGCCGATCTACAGGCGGAGCTCAGAATCACTGGACGGGATCAGG
>Ga0302326_10029824_pt1 | contig 10934 bp, 6 predicted proteins | sample Palsa_T0_3_FD_202264 | JGI IMG/M metagenome (GOLD analysis project Ga0302326, IMG submission 202264) | Peat permafrost microbial communities from Stordalen Mire near Abisko, Sweden - Palsa_T0_3 | ecosystem: Environmental > Terrestrial > Soil > Palsa > Peat permafrost | place: Sweden: Abisko...
TTCAGTGCCACCGCGTCGCGCCGGACTCGATCGACTTCCTCCAAGGTGGCCTCGAGCTTGTCGCGAAACGCGCCGGTTTCGCGCGCGGGCTTTTTCAGCACCTCGTTGATGGCTTTCATCGAGGCGTCGGTTCGCTGCAGGAAGGCGCCAAAGCGTGCGCCGCCCTTCGACAGCACGCTGCGCAGTATTTCGCCCTGAGTCTGCGCATGCACGCGCAGATCTTCCAGCTCGCGATGCTGCTGCACGCGCGCGGTGATGTCGTTCACATGCACCAGCCAGGCGCGCGGCTGCTGCGCAAGGTCGACCGGATTGAACTCGAAGGAATAATGCGCGGCGTCGAATGTGCCGTCGACCTTGACCAGCCGGACTTCGACATCCTGCAGCGGGTTGGTCCGCTCCGTATCGTTTGGCGCCACGGCATCGAGCAAGCTGGCGATGAAAGTGCGCGCCGTGGCCAGGGTTTTCGCGCTGACCAGCGGCCCGATCAATTTCTCGAACGTCAGATTGTTGAATTCCTGGCGCCGGAACAGAGTGCCGAGAGAAGCAGACACTTGCGGCAGGATTTTGCCCTTGGGGTCGAGCAAGAACAGCCCTTGCGCGCTGCCCTTCAGAATGGCTTCGGTCAGCCGGCTGCTCGCGCCGGCCAATTCCTGCTTTTCGCGCTCGTGGCGTTTGACGGAAATGAACATGTCGGGACAGGGTGCCAAAGCCCCGCGAAAGGGAGCTTGACGGCGGTCACAGCTTGGGCGGGGTGGTTATAGGGGCTACGCTGAGCCGCACGCGACTGAGACTTGCGTCACACTCAGGCGACGGCCGCCACCAAGGGTCCCAAATCGGCCAGCAACTCGTCGGCCGATGCGTAGCGCGCGCTCTGCCGCTTCGCCATCAGGCGATCGAGCAGGGGCTGCTGAGCGGTGACGGGTTCCGGCAGCACGGGCACGGGCTCGCTGGCGTGCTGCGACATGATGGCCATCGCGGTGCGGCCGCCGTAAGGCCTTTGGCCGGTCAGCATTTCGTAGAACATGACCCCCAGGCTGTACAGATCGGTGCGGGCGTCGACGCGTTGTCCCTGCGACTGTTCCGGGCTGATGTAGTAGGGCGAGCCCAGCACCTGGCCGATGCCGGTGGTCCCGGTTTCGTCCAGTGAACGGCGCGCCAAGCCGAAGTCGATGAGCACGGGTGAGTTGTCCTCGCGCAGCATCACGTTCGCGGGCTTCAGATCGCGATGCAATATTCCGAATACATGGATGACGCGCAGCGCTTCGGCGATGGCGCGCAGGTAGTACAAACTCTCATCGACACTCAAGGGATTGCGCAGGCGGTCCCGCAGATCGCCGCAGGGGAAGTATTCCATCGCCAGGTACAAATGGCGCGGCTGGGAGCCGAAATCATAGATCTCGGCGATCGCGCGATGACTGATGCTGGAAATTATTTCGTATTCTCTTTGGAATCGTTCCGCGTCATCGAGTTCTCGCTGGGATTCGCCGCGATTCATGACTTTGAGCACCACGTTGCGCCGCAGGCGTGCGCTGCGCGCGAGAAAGACCTGCGAGAAATTGCTGGTGGCGATGTCCTTCACGATGGAGTAGCCGGGAACCGAAATGCCGGAGTTCTCCGTGCCTGGGTGGCTGATGGCCTGAGCCGCCTGTGCGGCCGCGCGGCGCTTGGCCCACGCCTCGGTTATCGCAGTCAGCAATTGGTCGCGGGTAATTCGTGCCAGCGGCACATAGTCCTTGGCGCCCCCCTTGAGGGTGCGCACCGCGGACATTTCGCCGCCGTTTTCGGCGAGTAGAATGCAATGCAGTGCAGGTTGCACCTGCAGCATTTGCTTCATGTGCAGCAGCAGGACGCCGCTGGCCGCCTCATCGGCGAAATCGGCTTGCAGAATGACGGCATCCGGGGTGCGCTCCACGAGCAAGCGGTTCAGGGCCGCTGATTCCTCCGCCGGAACGGTAGATACCTCCGCGTCCGGCCAATGGCTGGTAACGTGGTGGGTGAGCCATTGCAGGCGTTTGGTATCGCCGCCCACCACCAATAGATTGGGACCGTTTGCCTCTGCCATAAATGTGATCTGCTACAGGGGAGATCCAGCGTAGCGCGTGAGGACCCGGCTGGCCCGTCGGGATTTCACATTTTAGGGGTAGCCGGCTTGAGTTTCGGAACCAATACCCCTATCTCTGGGTCGTTAAGGGATAGCTCGACAGTTCGCAAAAAGGGGTTTCAATTCAATGGGAAGCATCAGAACTTGGTCGCTTGCACTGATTGCGGGCATCTTCGTCGTGGTAGTCGCTCATCAGCGCTCGCGTGCCGATGCGGAGCAGGCGGTGGGCGGCCCGGCGTCCGTTGCGGCACCCCTGACTGGTGGGGCGCCCGCGCCCGCCTCGGGACGGGTGACGGGACTGCCGGATTTCTCCGGATTGGTCGCCGAAAATGGCGCCGCGGTGGTCAATATCAGTGTGGTCGAGAAGGCTCAGAAACCCGGTAATCCGGGCGAGCAGGGCGCGGCTGAAGATCCGTTGTCTCAGTTCTTCCGCCGCTTCCAGATGCCCGCCCCCGACCACGAGCCGCCCATGCACGGAATCGGCTCGGGATTCATAGTGAGTTCCGATGGCTATGTGCTGACCAACGCGCACGTGGTGGCCGACGCCTCGGAGGTGACGGTCAAGCTCACCGATCGCCGCGAATTCGTGGCCAAGGTGGTCGGAGTCGACAAGCGCAGCGACGTGGCATTGATCAAGATCGCGGCCACCGGCCTGCCGACGGTCCGCTTCGGCGACTCTGCGCGCCTGCGGCCGGGCCAATGGGTGGTGGCGATCGGTTCGCCGTTCGGGTTCGCCAATAGCGTGACGGCCGGCGTGGTGAGCGCGACAGCGCGCCCGGTGGACGAAAACTATGTTCCCTTCATTCAGACCGACGCTGCCATCAACCCGGGTAACTCGGGTGGCCCGCTATTCAATGTGGACGGTGAAGTCATCGGCATCAATGCCCAGATATACAGCCGTACGGGCGGCTACATGGGCGTCTCTTTCGCGATTCCGATCGACCTCGCGTTGAACGTCAAGAATCAGCTGCTCACCAAGGGCAAGGTGAGCCGCAGCCGCATCGGCGTGGCCGTGCAGCCGGTGGATCAGAAGCTGGCTACGACGTTCGGCTTGGGTACGCCGCACGGCGCTCTCATCAGCGCCGTGGAGCCGAAAAGCCCCAGCGAGCGGGCCGGCCTGAAGCCCGGCGACGTCATCACCACGGTCAATGGGCACAATATCGAGGAGTCCTACGACTTGCCGACCATCATCTCCGAGATTGCTCCCGGCAGCGAGGCGCACATCGGCTACTGGCGGGATCACAAGGGCGGCGAAGTGGATGTCAAAACCGTATTGCTGGATGACGAGCCCGTCCAAGCTGCCCGCAACGAGAGCGAGGACGGCGGCGGCAAGCTGGGCCTGGCGGTCCGTCAGCTCGATCCGAAGGAGCAGCAGGAGATGCACACGCGGGGTCGGCTGCTCATCGAAGATGTCACGGGACCGGCGCTGGCCGCCGGACTGCAGGCAGGCGATGTGGTCCTGGGAGTCAATGGAGCGGGCGTCACCACGGTGGCGGAGTTGAAGCGAGAAGTCGCCCGGGCGGGCCACAGCCTTGCGCTGTTGATCCAGCGCGAAGACGCCCAGATCTATGTTCCCGTCGACATAGGGTGAGGGATCGGGCTTAATCGCCGGCGTGCAAACCGCTACCCCCCTATTTTCCAGCCTCGGACGGAGCTGCGCCGGCGTCACGCCGGCGCGGTTCCTGCCCACCAGCCGCGCCGAAATGGACGCCCTTGGCTGGGATCGCTGCGACATCATCATCGTCACCGGCGATGCCTACGTCGATCATCCGAGCTTCGGCATGGCCATCATCGGCCGCGTGCTGGAAGGGCACGGGTTCAAAGTGGGCATCATTGCCCAGCCGGATTGGCATAGCACGCGGGATTTCGAGGTGTTGGGTGCGCCGCGCCTGTTCTTCGGAGTGACGGGCGGCAACATGGACTCGATGGTCAACCGCTACACCTCCGATCGCCGGGTGCGCAGCGACGATGCCTACACGCCCGGAGGACAGGGCGGCAAGCGCCCGGATCGCTGCGTCATCGTCTATTCACAGCGCATCCGCGAAGCCTACAAAACCCTCCCCATCGTGATCGGCGGCATCGAGGCCAGCCTGCGGCGCATCGCACACTTCGATTATTGGTCGGAACACGTGCGGCGCTCGGTGTTGGTGGACTCCAAAGCAGATCTGCTGGTGTACGGCAACGCGGAGCGGCAGGTCGCTGCAATCGCACAGCGCCTGGACGCGGGCGAGGCGGTGAGCGACATCACCGATTTGCGCGGCACGGCGTATTTGCGCCGCGGCATGCCGGCGGGTTGGGTGGAAATCGACTCGAGTGAACTCGATACCCCCGGTCCGTTGAATCCGCCCATCGATCCCTATGCGAGCGAAGAGGAGCGCCGGGCAACGCCGGCGCCCCCAGCCTCAGCAGCGACGAGCGCGGCACCGGCACACTTTGCCGCTGCCCCCACGGCGCGCAAAGCGGTTGCTGCCGCGGCGCCCGCGGAAAACATCGTCAAGTTCTACCGCAAGGTGCCGAACGCACAGCGCGATCACAGTGTGATCCGTCTGCCCTCCTTCGAACAGGTGAGTGCGGACGCCGTCCTGTATGCGCACGCATCGCGCATTCTGCACCTGGAGTCGAATCCCGGAAACGCGCGCGCCCTCGTGCAGCGTCATGGCAATTTGGAGTTGTGGCTGAATCCTCCGCCGATTCCCTTGGCTCAATCCGACATGGATGCCATCTACGAATTGCCCTATGCGCGCCGTCCGCATCCCGCCTACGGCAGCGCGAAAATTCCCGCCTACCACATGATTCGATTCTCGGTGTCGATTCAGCGCGGCTGCTTCGGCGGGTGCACTTTCTGCTCGATCACCGAGCATGAGGGCCGCATCATCCAGAGCCGCTCCGAGGATTCGATCATCCGCGAGATCGAAACCATTCGCGACCAAGTGAGCGGGTTCACGGGAGTGATCTCCGATCTCGGCGGGCCCACCGCGAACATGTACCGCCTGCACTGCAAGAGTGCGGCCATCGAGTCCGCCTGCCGCCGCCCCTCCTGCGTATTTCCCGGCGTGTGTCCCAACCTGAACACCGATCACGCCCCGCTCATCAATCTGTACCGCCGCGCGCGCGCCCTGAAGGGTATCAAGAAAGTGCTGATCGCCTCCGGCGTACGCTACGACCTGGCGATCGAATCGCCCGAATATGTCAGGGAGCTTGCCACCCATCACACCGGCGGGTACCTGAAAATCGCGCCCGAGGCCATCGGCGATGGCCCGCTGTCGAAGATGATGAAGCCGGGGGTCGGCGCCTACTACCGATTCAAGGAATTGTTCGACAAGTACTCCAAGGAGGCGGGTAAGGAGCAGTACCTGATTCCCTACTTCATCGCGGCTCACCCAGGCACCCGCGATCAGGACATGCTCGAGCTGGCGCTGTGGCTGAAGAAGAACGGCTTTCGCGCCGATCAAGTGCAGGCCTTCCTGCCCTCGCCGATGGCCACCGCTACCGCCATGTATCACTCCGGCAAGAATCCGCTCAAGCGCATTACCCGCACGAGCGAGCAGGTTGTGATACCCAAGGGCATCAAGGTGCGCCGCCTCCACAAGGCCTTCTTGCGGTATCACGATCCGGAGAACTGGCCGGTGCTGCGTGAAGCCCTGAAGCGGATGGGCCGTGCGGACTTGATTGGCAACGGCAAGCATCATCTGATCCCGGCCTACCAGCCCGTGGGACCGGCCGTGCGCGGCGCTCCGGGGCGCCCGGCCGCGCTGCCGTTTCGAACCCAGCACACGGGCCTGCCCAAATCGGGCCGCGGCCGCGGGGGCAAACTGGGCACGCGGCGCGGCCCGACTTGACGCTGCGACGGAATTGCTTGCTAGCCTCCCCGCGGTGCGATTAAAGTCCCGGCCTGTCTAGCGGTTTCGCACCGCAATTCATCAACTTATCGAGTTTGGGAGCTACGAGAACGCCCAGGCTGAAAGGGCGCGCGTGCAGCATGGACAATTGGATCGTACATAAATTTGGCGGATCCAGCGTCGCCGACGCTGCTTGTTTCCGCCGCGTCGCCGAGATCCTCGAGGCGTCGTCCAACCCCCGCGAGGCGGTGGTGTTGTCCGCCTGCCGCGGCGTGACGGACGCCTTGCTCGGCTTGGTGACCGTGGCGGAAAGCCCCGACGGTTATTTCCCTTCGGCCATTGAAGCGCTCAAGAGGCGCCATGTGGAGTTGGCGCGCACGCTCGTTTCCAAGGAAGCGTGCGCGAAGTACAGCGAGCAGCTCGACAAGGATTGCCGCGACATCGCCGGCATCCTGCAGACCGTGCGCCTCATCCGTTCATCGACGCACTCGATGCGCGATGTGATCTCGGGCTACGGCGAGATCTGGTCGACGCGGTTGTTCGCACCCTTCCTGCGCGAACGCGGCCGCATCAAGGGCGACGTGCTGTGGATCGATGCGCGCGAGGTGATCATCATCGAATGGGGCCCGCTGGGACCGGCCGTTCAATGGTCGGTGAGCGAGGCGAATGTCAAACGCCTCATCCCGCAGGGGTTCACCGGCCGCCTGATCGTGACCGGCTTCATCGCAACCACCGTCAAGGGTAATCAGACCACCCTGGGCCGCAACGGCAGCGATTTTTCCGGCTCCATCTTCGGCGCCTTGCTGAATGCCGCGGAAATCATCATCTGGACGGATGTCGATGGTGTGCTGTCGGCCGATCCACGCCTGGTGCCGAATGCCCAGGTCATCGATCAGCTGTCCTACAACGAGGCCATGGAGCTTGCCTATTTCGGCGCCAAGGTGATCCATCCGCAGACCATGGAGCCTGCGGTGGCGCGCGACATCCCGATTTTCATCCGCAACACCTTCGCGCCGCACAAGCGCGGCACGCTGATCTGTGCGAATCCCGTTTCGGCGATCAAGGTCAAGGGGATCACGACCATCGACCCGGTCGCGCTCGTGAATCTCGAGGGGGCTGGGATGATCGGCGTTCCGGGAACCGCACACCGCTTGTTTGGTGCGCTGCGGGATTCCGGCATCTCGGTGATCCTGATCTCCCAGGGCAGTTCCGAGCATTCCATTTGCTTTGCCATCCCGGAGGCGCAGGCGGTGCGGGCCGAGGAGGCGGTGCGCCGCGCCTTCGATGCGGAACTGCGCGATGGGCAGATTCAGCATGTGGAAATAGGCTTGGGGATGAGCATTCTGGCGGTGGTGGGCGACGGCATGGCCGGTTCGCACGGCGTGGCTGCGAAGGTATTCAATTCCCTCGGCGACGCCTCGATCAGTGTCAAGGCCATCGCCCAAGGCGCTTCCGAACGCAATATCTCGGTGGTGGTCGACGGCAAGGTCGGCGCCAAGGCGCTGCGTGCCGTGCACGCCGCGTTTTATTTGTCGCCGAACACTTTGTCCATAGGCTTGATCGGTCCGGGTACCGTCGGCCGCGTGCTGCTCGCGCAAATTGCGACGCAGATCGAGCGCCTGCGTGCGCTGAACCTGGATCTGCGGGTTCGTGGAATCGCGAGCTCCAAGCGCATGCTCCTCGAGGAAACGGCGGTCGATCTCGATCATTGGGCACAGCGCCTCGAGGAGGCCGGAGAACCGCTGGACCTCGAGAAGTTCGCCGCTCACGTGCAGGCGGATTACATACCGCACACCGTCATCATCGATTGCACGGCGAGCGCCGATGTGGGCCAGAACTACGTCGGTTGGCTGAAACGCGGCATTCACATCGTGACGCCCAACAAGAAGGCCAACAGCGGCACGCTGCCGTATTACCGCGCGCTGCAGGAGGCGGGGCGGGCGTCGGGCACTCACTACTTGTACGAGGCCACCGTGGGTGCCGGTCTGCCCATCATCCAGACGCTGCGCGATCTGCGCGAGACCGGCGATGAAATCACCCGTATCGAGGGCATTTTCTCCGGCACGCTGGCTTACCTGTTCAATGTTTTCGACGGCCGGGAGTCGTTCTCATCGATCGTGCGCGCCGCCAAGGCCAAGGGCTACACCGAGCCCGATCCGCGCGACGATCTGTCGGGAGTGGACGTAGCCCGCAAGCTCATCATTCTCGCCCGCGAAATGGGGCTGACCTTGGAAATGGCCGACGTGCAGGTGCAGGGGCTGGTGCCCAAGTCGCTCGAAGATTGCAGCGTCGAGGAGTTCATGCAGCGAATTTCCGAATTCGATACCCTAATGGCCCTGAAGCATGCCAATGCGGCCAAGAAAAATCAGGTATTGCGCTACGTCGGCCGGATCGGCGCCGACGGCAAGGCCACCGTGGGATTGGTGCGTCTCGACGCCCGGCACGCGTTCGCGAACATTGCGTTGACCGACAACGTCGTGCGCTTTGCGACCCGCCGTTATTGCGACAATCCGCTGATCGTGCAGGGTCCCGGAGCGGGCCCCGAGGTGACGGCGGCCGGTGTCTTTTCGGATCTATTGCGGCTCTCCGCCTACCTTGGGGCTCATCTCTGATGCTGACCGATGTCACCGCCTTCGCGCCCGCCACCGTTGCCAACGTGGGTATAGGTTTCGATATTCTCGGGCACACGGTAGAGGCTGTCGGGGACAAGGTGCGAGTGCGGCGCATCGAAGAGCCGGTGGTGCGCATCCGCTCGATCGGCGGAATCGCCGGGGATCTGCCGGTGGAGCCGGCGCACAATACGGCGGGCCGCGCGGTCCAAGTCATGCACGCCGCGCTCGCGCTGGATTTTGGCTTTGAAATGGACATCGAGAAAGGCATCCCGCTCGGCTCAGGCCTGGGCGGATCGGCGGCGTCCGCGGTGGCCGCGGTGGTGGCGGCGAACGCGCTGCTGCGTACTCCGCTGCCTCGCCTGCAATTGCTCAAGTACGCGATGGAGGGTGAAATCGTCGCCAGCGGTTCCGCTCATATCGACAATATCGCCCCCTGCCTGTTCGGCGGACTGACCCTGACCGTCGGCATCGATCATCCTCGCGTGAAGCAGATTCCCGTGCCATCCTCGCTGCGCTGCGTGCTCGCCCACCCGCACATGTATCTCGGGACGCGCGAGGCGCGGGCCATCCTCAAGACCGACATCACGCGCTCGGACTTCGTCTGGGCCAGCGCCAACCTGGCCGGATTCATCAGCGGCTGTTATTCGAACGACCTGGACATGATCCGCGATTCCTTCAACGATGTGATCATCGAACCCCAGCGGCATTCGTTGATTCCCGGCTTCAAGGACGTGCAGAGGGCTGCCATGTCGGCGGGGGCCCTTGGCTGCTCGATCTCCGGGGCGGGACCGACGGTTTTTGCCTGGGCCGAGATCCAGTATGCCGAGGCAGTGCGCGGCGCCATGGTGGCTGCCTTCGCCGCCCACGGGCTCGATTCGGATTACTGGATTTCCGGCATGGAAAATTACGGCGCCAGAGTGGTGAAGGCCTGATGTCGGACTTGAAATTCGTCAGTTCGCGCGGCTCGGCGCCGGCGGTGAGTTTGAGCGAGGCCATCGCGCAAGGCCTGGCACCGGACGGGGGCTTGTATGTCCCGACGCGGCTGCCGGTCCTGGATCCGCGCGCGTTCGCGGGACTGAGCCGGTTACCGGACATCGCGCGGGCGGCTCTCACAGGATTTTTCGAGGGCGACCGGCTGCTGCCGGCGCTCGGGGAAATCGCCGATGCCGCGCTCGATCTGGCCGCCCCGACGACCGTGGTCGAGGGTAGTAGGGACCCATTGTTCGCGCTCGAGCTGTTTCACGGTCCGACCGCTGCCTTCAAGGACTTCGGCGCGCGCTTCCTGGCGGAGAGTCTGCAGCGATTGGAGACGTCGCGGCCCCAACCGCTGACCATATTGGTGGCGACGTCCGGTGACACCGGTGGTGCGGTGGCCGCAGCCTTTCACGGGCGTCCCTGGGTTCGGGTCGTCATCCTGTATCCGGCGGGCCTGGTGAGTCCACGTCAGGAGCAGCAGCTCACCTGCTGGGGGGGCAATGTGGCATCGTTGCGGATAGCCGGCACGTTCGATGATTGCCAGCGATTGGTGAAGGAGGCGTTCGGCGATGCTTCGCTCGGCCGCCGGCACCGCTTCAGTTCCGCCAATAGCATCAACATCGGGCGGCTGCTGCCGCAGATGGTTTATTACGCGGCGTCGAGCCTGGAGATCGAACGCCGCACCGGGGCCAAGGCCTCGTACATCATTCCGGCCGGCAACCTCGGCAATGCCTTTGCCGCGGTATGGGCACGGGCGTTCGGGCTGCCGATCGCGCGCATCGTCCTGGCACACAATATCAATCGCACCGTACCCGACTTCCTGTCAACCGGAGTCTGGCAGCCGCGTTCCAGTATTGCGACTCTGGCCTCGGCCATGGATGTGGGCAACCCCAGCAATATGGAACGCCTGCGGGCGCTGTATCCGACATGGGGCGAGGTACGCGAACAATTGAGCGCCGAGAGCATCGATGACGCTACAATCCGATCTCGTATCGGAGAAGACTTCATGCGCTATGGGAGGGAATGGTGCCCGCACACAGCCACGGCGGCAGAGGTCTATGCCCGCTTGAGCACGGCGGAACGCCGCGACCGTCCGTGGGTGGTGGTCGCCACCGCGCACCCGGCGAAATTCAACGAAATCGTCGAACCCATCATCGGCAAGCCGGTGGAAATTCCCGATAGCCTCGATCGGCTGCTGCGGTTGCCGCAGCACGCTGTGGATCTACCGCCGACCCTCGAGGCTCTGGCCGCAGCGCTCGAATGACCAGCATCGGAATAGATCCGGAATGGATTGGAATAGCCGCGCTGCTGGTGCTGCTGCTCGTCGCCGCCTTCTGGGGCTGGCGCGCCCATCAGCGCCGCGCGCGGCGCAAAGCGTTGCTCGCGCGCTTGGAACGGATCGGCTTC
>Ga0302326_10029826_pt1 | contig 10932 bp, 13 predicted proteins | sample Palsa_T0_3_FD_202264 | JGI IMG/M metagenome (GOLD analysis project Ga0302326, IMG submission 202264) | Peat permafrost microbial communities from Stordalen Mire near Abisko, Sweden - Palsa_T0_3 | ecosystem: Environmental > Terrestrial > Soil > Palsa > Peat permafrost | place: Sweden: Abisko...
TCTCGGGATGCGCTTCTTCACTCAAGATGAACGTGACCATGGCGAGCTACTCACGACCCCCACCAGCCTGCCCCGGCGATCACGAGCCTCCACCTTCCATGGTTCGTCACTCTCGCTACCGATGATCCAGGCCCCGTAGTGGCCGGTTGCCCGTTGTCCCGTGTACTCGTCATCTTGTACGAGGGAGATCGTCGCAACATCGGCTGAATGCCAGCCCCCGACAACCAAGGCTGGTTCACCAGATTCCGACCCCTTGTGACCTGCCGTGAACGCCTTAGAGATCGCCTCGCCATCAAGGCCATCCGTCGAACCTAGAGGCCCTTTGGGGCCATACCACGCAAAGCTCCCGTACCACGGCAAGCGCTGCTTCCACCCTCCCGGCCCACGGTTGTACGTCGCATGCAAAATTATCGGGGTGAAGCCGCCCTCTGATTCGGACTGGTACGCCAGGAAAATCACCGAACCGAACGTGTGGGCCTACCAAACTGCCAATGGGATCGTCATTGGAGGGATGACCTCTTCGGGTAAATCTGGCAGTCCATGCTCAAGTGCACGAATTCCGCTCTCGACCATGTGTTCCTGCTGAAATGGCAACGGATCGTCCCGCCTTGACACCCGTTAACTTTAGTCCTCTTCGTTTACCCACGCCCCAGCCCGGCGTTCGAGGACGTTCGTCTCTCTTCGCCTTAAGGCGGACCATATAAAGGGACCATTGCCCGTAAGAGGCGTATCAATTGACCGGTATCCTGGTGAGACGTTTGCGCCGCCAAGCGGTCTCGGCAAGACAATAGGACCAGAAAGGATGGAAGATGAATGGACAGCAAGGATGAGAAGGAGATTGAGGGTACGCCCCTTGAACTCCACAATGCGGCGGGAAACACTGATACTGGGGAACAGCTGCCACTGTCCGTTGAAATAAACTGGACGGCTTCCCGTCTTCCCTCCCTCTTGATCGAACCGGCTGTAAGTAGGCATAAATTTACCTTCACCACCTCGTTCTCCATCGGACCGACGTTTCCTGCTCCTGATGGAGATGAACTTGCTGATCTGCTCGGTGACGAATATACGATTGTCGGGGGCGGACAAATCAACGACGAGACCGTCTTGGTGGCCACAAGTACGACGAACGATGTTCGCACCTCAATCGATGGCCGTCACGTTGACATCCAAGTGGCGGCCTCATCCTTCAAGATGGCTCGTGACATTGGACTTGGTCTTAAGGCACAATTTCCGAAGGATGAAAAGAGGCCAGATGTTCTGGTAGTCAGGACCTGGTATGCGAGCTTTCAAGGTGTGACGAGTTCGTATTCAGACCTCAGTCTTCCATCGTGGGAGGAAATCGCTCCCAACTATCCCGAACCGACCCGTTTACAACTCAGCCAGCTAATGGCTCTCGGTCCGCCGTCAAATGACTCGTTGGAAGGAAAGCTGATTTTATTTCACGGTCCATCGGGTAGCGGAAAGACTTTTGCAATTCGTGCACTGTTCCGGTCTTGGTGCGAGTGGTGCGCCCCGGAGTTGCTGATAGATCCAGAGTCCGCCTTCGGGGAGACTCGCTACCTCATCCAGCTACTGAGGTCCACGCCGCATCAAGAACCGGAATCACCTGAGCGATTCTGGCGAGTCATCGTTGCGGAAGACGCCGACAAATACTTAGGGGCCGACGCAAGGGCGAGTGACAATCCGGCATTGGACCGCCTGCTCAACGTCTCAGACGGTCTCATTGGACAGGGGTCCCGATGCCTCTATCTGTTGACCACAAACAGCGACCTGGCCGTGTTGCACTCGGCGTTAGTCCGACCCGGGCGAAACCTGGCTGTGGTGGACTTTCACAAGTTCTCCCCGGATGAGAGCCATAGGTGGCTTGGGACAGATGGTCCCGTACCCAAAGGCGAAATGAGCCTGGCGGAACTATTCGCGCTACGTAACGGTCGCCATGCAAGGGTTGCAGACGGGAAGTCGGTCGGGCAGTACCTGTAAGTGACCGCACTGTCGCTTCTGTGGTTCTGGCATTCGGCTTATTCGGAGTCTCGGACCGGCGACGATGCGGCATGCCTGCGAATACTTGTGACCGCTCGATGGGGAAGGAGGGCAAGATAGCCAGGCCGAGTGCGTGACCGACGGCCTTTCAGCTTGATTCGGTCGTGCCCTTTCGCTTATGTCGAGCTGCCCAAGCAAAACACGCCAAGCCCACCACGACCACCACTGCTCCAATAACCGCCCACTTGCCCTGGCCGCTCATTCCCATACCCTGAATGACTTTGGTTCCTTGGAGTATCCATACGGTGCCGACCGCACAGAGCACAATCCCGATTACCGCTCGCACCCACGTGGTTGGCTCCATTCTCGGCACAAGAATCGCAATGATTTCGTCGCTTCGCCAGCCGATGGTAGTTCCTGGAGGGTCAACCATCTCTTGACATACGGTTGGCCCACCGATATGGATTGCCGATGGACTGAGGATCGACGATGGGCAAGGCCGTGGAACGACAGTCATAGGTCCGTCGGGACTCGACGTGGGCCAGGGCGATCTTCTGGGTCAGCACCTCGTCGGCCAGTGCTGCCCCAAGGCCGTGCGTGGACACGGTCTTCCGGGTGATCGCCAGTTGAAAACTGTATTGTCCGCTCCGCCTTGGCGACCTGGTGTAAACCATCCCTCGTGAAGCTCAAGCTGGACCTGCACGAGGTCTACAACCGAGGCGACGATATTGATCGTGCGCTCCGAGCCATCATCGACGAGGCGATCGAGAAGAAGATTCGGTTGGTCGAGATCATCCCAGGCAAGGGAAGCGGCCAGCTAAAGAAGCGTGTGTTGCGATTCCTGGACCAGAAGGAAATCAAGGCGCTCTATGACCGAGTCGAGAAGGACTCCCACAACTTCGGACGGATATTCGTCCACTTCCGAACGAAGTAGGCAGCGCACAGTTGCCCCACACCGGGCGGCGATAGGCACGACTACTCAGTGATCGGTTCCGAGCCTTCTGCACCATCTGCAATGCGGTCCTCGGATTCCTGCAATATGGCATCAGCTTGTGCGGCTGGATCCTCGCTGGTTTCTTCTTCTGGTGGCCTCCCTTCGGCACGAGTTGAAACATTGTCGGCATCGGGCGTCCCACCAAGCGGATCAGCGGCGTCGTCCGCCGAATCTCTGTCATTGCTCATGGCACTGTCCTCCTAGAAGCATCTGTTGGTCTCCACCCACGAGCCAGTGAAAATCCCGAGTCCGGCATATGGGACATTTGATACAGCTCCGACGACTCCAACGCATCATTACATTGTCTGTGATGTCAACTTCACCCGTTCTTGCCGTCAGACCAATGGAACCCTCCGAAGTGGATATACGGATCGACTATTTCCATGGCGCCGGTGACGACTACCTCCAGATACTTGGTGTAGATCGTGAACTGTTGCCCTCACAGGAAGCGTGGCGCTCGTCCTACGAAGCCGACTGTGCCCTACCAATTCGAGCCCGTCAAAGTCTAGCTCTCGTCTGGGAGCTGAACGGCGAGATAGTTGGATTCAGCTCAACTGATCAGATCGTGTTTGGCGTAGAGGCACACATGCATCTCCACCTACTTCATCCCGAGAGGCGTCGGACTGGTCTTGGGACACAGTTTGTCAAACAGTCGGCCACGTACTATTTCCGTGTCCTTGAGATTGAGCGACTCTTCTGCGAACCGAATGCATTCAACATTGCGCCGAATCGAACGCTTCAACGGGCAGGATTCCGTTACCTATTCACTCATCAGACCAAGCCCGGACCGATCAACTTCTTCCAGGCGACGACCCTTTGGGTAATGGACAAGGCACACCAGCCTGAGTGAAGTGCTCGGTTGTCGATACGCCCATATGTTACGAAGTGCCCCACCCTCTCGGCGGAGGGGGCTACCTCTACGAATCCCAGTTCATCGGATACCCGTCGCCAATCGCTCGGGCGGCTTCTGGGGCTGTCTGTCTTGCCAACTCCGCTAATCGGGGTCTTCCGGTTTCAGTGGGGAGCCGATGACGCCATCTTCGGGGGCTTGATGGGTCTCGGCCACGTGACACCACCAGCATGGAGAAGTACGCGCAGTCTGTAGTGGTCGAAATTCGTGAAGCCGCGGCCGGCTCTCTTGACCTGCTTGGCGCAGTAGTTCGATCCCTCGGTTGGTCCGTTCGACGCGCCGGTGTGGTGATGGTTCAAGATCTCGCCTCTCCAGCGCGAAAGGGTGTGGCCCAGTGTGCGGATCTCGGCCACCTCGTCAGCCCGACACGCGGCAATGGCGTTGTCGAGCAGGGCGGCCGCTTCGTCGGGGTCATCGACGAGATAGACACTCCGCACCGCCTCCTTGGCCAGCCATGCGCCGAGCACCTCGTCGTGGGGATCGCCGAAGCGCAGCCCGGCCATCATCTTGTCCCGGCCCCGTTCATCGAGGCGCTCGTCGCCACGGAGCAACAGTTTGCGGATGCGAAAGAGCGGGTCGACCTTGCGCCCTCGGTGCCCGAGTGTCTCGTTTTGTACGCGCCGGCGCACCTGGTCGAGGGTGCGGTTGGCCACCCGGGTCACGTGGAAGGGATCGGCCACGCGTCGGGCGTGGGAGAGATGCGGGTGCAGTCCGGCCCGATAGGTGTCGGTCAGGTCCAGGGCTACGACTCGCACACCCTTGAGCCAGTGCTCGGAGTGCCCGGCACACCATCGCCGCAGCTTGGCGGCACTTTTGCCCTCGAACAGGTCGATCACGATGCGCCGGTCCAGATCGACCAGAGAGGTGGCGTAGATGGTCGAATGTTCGGGCGTGGCCGACAGATAGGAGTGCTCGTCGACGCCGAGGGCGCGGACAGAGCCCACGCGAAGAGGGTCCTGCACCAACGGGGTGCCGTGCAACTCGACCGCCGACCAGGCGGTGTCCCAGCCCACCCCGTACTCCTCGGCCACAGAGGCCACCGAGCGGCAGAGCCGTCCTACCTGGCGGGTGACCTCGGCGCCGGCCCGGATCGTCAGCACCTGGCGGGGGGCGATGCCGGCGATCTTCTCGGTCCAGGTCTTCTTCACACACCCGGCGGTCCGACATCTCCAGCGGCGCTTGTTGATCACCAGGCGGCACGGCCGGCCGAAGCAGTGCAGATCACGCAGGTGCACCTCGACCCGGTCTTGGGCCTCGGCCCGTCTCCGACACGACGAGCACACCGCTTTGGCGCGCGTCGACTCCACGTGAACGATCACCTCGCCCGGCACGTCTTGGACCTCGAGCACCACCAGCCCGTCCAATCCCAACATCTTCTCTGCCAATCCGCTACCGTCCGCCAATGCCAGGGGCCTCCTCGTGCTTGCCGTCAGATAGCAGTCACGATGTCGGGGCCCCTGGCCCCAGTGGTGGATACTCGGTCAGTTCAGCGAGATGGCGAATCCCCAGTCATTCCGGAAGAGCCGCTAATCGTTCCTGTGCTGGCGGTCCAAATTCTGCGAATGCCAAGGGCACCGCAGAACACAGCACGGCATCAATCATTCTCTGTCCGAGACCCTCCATTGCGTCGGGCGACTCGTACCTCCAGGGTTCGTCTGCGGGCTTCCAGATCCACCGCACCCTGCGGCCGTCGGTCTCGATCATCCAAATCGAGAACAGGATGTCAAATTTCTCGGCGCCGAACTTATTCCATTTCGATTCCCGGATGTTTGTGGCGAAACCAAGGTCGTTATTCCACCGGAGCAAATAACCACCTCTCCCCTCTATCTCGAACCCAAGAGCCGAGAGTGCTGGCACGACCTCCGTATCGAGGGCAGCCCGGTAGAGCCGTCGGGACTTCTTTTCGTTGCTCTCGCCGCTGTCCACCCCATCAACTGTCGCATAACAACGACCCCGCCGAAAGTGCCGAAGGCCCACTCTCCCGGCGACCCGGGGCACCAGACATAGGGTACGGTTGTGGAACTGACCAGCAGTGTCCGACGATTCGGCTACTCATATGGTCACAAGTCGTCAGCCGAAGTGATAACCATGCCCTCGGGTGCGTAATCGAGCACGCTCTACGAAAGCGCGAACGGTTCCAAAACAATGCCTTCGTCGTCGAGGGCCACCATCAGCTGGCTGGATAAATCGGTCATCGAAGGCTCCTAGATTCTCGCTTCAACAAACTGCTGGCTACTAGCGACAGGTACGGCCATCGAGTACGGCACGACGTTGGTATCGCCGCTGGATGATCTCTGGTCGTAAAGCCTTCTTGAGTAAATCGAGGACGCTGTGTCACCCGATCTTCGCCGACTTGCGCCAATGCTTTTGACCGGATCGGACTGGACCTTGTAGATCGCCGGAGCGCCAACGAGTGACCTTCGCGGCATACGCGAAGTCTTGAGGAACACAGCGTAATCGTGCCGCAAGCTGGTCCATGGGCAGAGCCGAGCTCCACAGGTAGCCCTGGCCGGCGTCGCAGCCCAAACGGTGCAGCATGCACACCTGTTCGAGTGCCTCCACTCCTTCGGCAATCGTGCGTAACCCCACAGCTCGGGCGAGGTCAATCACTGAAGCCGCGATGGCGAGATCCTGGGGATTGGTCGCCACGTGTTGAGTGAACGAGCGGTCGATCTTGAGGGTCGTCACCGGCAGTTGTCGCACAAAGGTAAGCGAGGAATAGCCCGTACCGAAGTCGTCAAGAGCGATGCCCACTCCGAGTTCACGGATTCCTTCGAGCACCAGTCGAATCGTCGGTACCTCCGCCATGATGGCGGTCTCGGTGACCTCGAGCTCCAACGCTTCGAGAGGAAATGCCGTGCTGGCTGCTGCCTCGCGAACGCTGTCGACTAGGCCGAGATCGGCGACATTGCGAGCTGAGATGTTCACCGACAACAGGGCGTCTGGAGGCAATAATCCAGAGGCCCGCAGTTCGGCCCCGTCGCGACAAGCCTGGCTCAGTACCCACCGGTCGAACTCGGCGATCAGTCCGCTCTCCTCTGCCAGTGGGACGAAGGTCGTCGGTGGGATCCAGCCCCGAACCGGGTGATGCCACCTGGTGAGTGCCTCCAGGCCGACGAGGTGGCCTGTGGCCAGATCTATTACCGGTTGGTAATGGACTTCAAGAGCGTTCTCCCTGAGCGCATTGCCGAGGTCGTTGGTCAACTCCAGTCGTTCTTTGGACTCGGTCGCCAGGGACGCATCGAAGACCCGACTGCGGGCCCGCCCCCGTGCCTTAGCGTCGTACATCGCAGTGTCGGCGAAGCGCAACAACGCATGCGCGTCGGCTTCCAGTGGCGGAGAGGTGGCGATTCCAATACTTGCTGAGACATGGTACAAACTTTCAGCGATCTCGATGGGGTCTTTGAGCGCTGCCACGAGCCGATCGGCAACACATTGGGCTTCGGTCACATCGGCGTCTTCGCAAACAATCACAAACTCGTCACCGCCAAAGCGCGCCAGCGTATCGGAGGGCCGGACCGCCGTTTGCAGTCGCTTGGCCACCTTCACCAAGAGATCGTCGCCTATCAGATGGCCATTGGCATCGTTCACTGCTTTGAACTGGTCTAGGTCCAAGAACAGCACCGAAACTGGAGCGTCTCGGCGGGCAGCTCCCGCCAGCGCCTGGGACAGTCGGTCGGCCAGCAAGGCACGGTTGGGCAAACCGGTCAAAGAGTCGTGCACGGCTTGATGGGACAGCTCTTGTTCTAATCGTTTGCGGTCACTCATATCCCGACCGATCGACGCAATGCCCATCACGTTGCCATCATCGCCATAGATGGGAGAGCCAGTCAACGACACGTCGACGAGGCTCCCGTCGCGTCGACGGCGCACCAACTCCACATCTCGGATCGAGGTACCGGCAGTGATGAAGGTCATGGCGGAAAGACGCCCTTCCGCTCCTGCTTCGGTATCAAAAAGGCTCGAATTCTTTCCAATGGCTTCTTCTGCGGAGTACCCGTAGAGTTCTTCGGCACCTCTGTTCCAGGTCAAAATGGTGCCGTCGAGTGCCTGGGTGAGGATAGCATCGGCTGTCGACTCCACGATCATCGAAAGCTCCTGAGCTGCTTCCTCGGCCCGCTTGCGCTCGCTGATGTCGGTTGATACACCGATCAAGGCCTTCAGTTCCCCGTGTTCATCGAACATCGGGGTCTCAGTGGACAGGGTCGGGATGATCGTCCCATCGCGTCGTCGCGACAAGAGATCGCCGGTCCAACTGGTCCCGTTCATGCACGCTGCTATTAGGTCCCGCAGCTTCTCTGGGGACTCCGAAGGGACGAGCACGGCGAGCGGTTGATTAAGCGCTTCTGACTCGCTCCAGCCGTACATATCCTCGGCGGCCTTGTTCCAGTAGACGATTAGACCTTGTGGGTCTATTGCGATCACCGCTTGTCCGACCGAGGCGAGCAAGGCTGCCTGAAAACGCGCAGCTTCCCCCCCGGCCACACGTTCGGTGATGTTGCGAATTGAAATCACCACACCATCCGCTGCGTCGTTGGTAGTGCGTAACGGCTGAATGTTCACCTCTATCCATGACACTCCTCCGTCGGCTCGGCGCACACCCCGCGTGACACCACGGAGCGGCTCATCTGGTTCCAAGATCTGCCGAATCGTCACTTCGCCAAAATCAAGAGGCGAACCATCAGAATGGAAGAGAGCGCAGGGCAACGTCGGAATGGACAAGCCCACCAACTCTTCGCCGACACCGCCGAGGATCCTCGTTGCAGCGGGGTTTGCGGATAGCACTACACCGTCGCGATCCAGGACGACGATACCGTCGCCCAACGACGACATAACCGCATCGGCCCGTGCGGACATGCGCGTCACATTCGCCTTCAATCGTGTCCGCTCGATGGCGTAGCTGATTGTGCGATGCAAGCCATGAGCTGACAGATCACTCTTCAAGAGGCAGTCGTCGGCACCGTGCTGAATGGCCAGTACGCCAAGTTCGTCATCGGCTCTGCCGGTGAGGACGACAAGGGCGCTTTCACTGGCACTCTCTCTAAGGATGTCGACCACATCCAATCCATCGGCATCAGGAAGGTCCAGATCGACGAGCAGGCACTCGTAATGCGACAGCAACAGTTCGGAGGTAGCGGCTTCGAGGGACGTCACCCACCGCACCTCGAAGAGGTCTATCGCCTCATTAAGGGCCGACATCACGAGGCTGGCGTCACCGGCGCTGTCTTCGACGAGCAACACCTTGGTCGGGAAGGGATTCGAGGGCTCCCTCTCTCCCAACGATTTCATTGCGCCGTCCCCTCAGGGTTTTGGAAGACAATGGCGCTGTAATCAAAGGAAGAAGACGACTCACAGATACTATGGAGCGTTCCCTTGCTACCCAAGCAGTCCCCGCCATCGAGGACTTGTTTTCCTATGTTTCCATTGTGCACACATGGAAGTTGCGATCTTCGTTGCCATTGAGTTGCGGATCGGATCATTCGGGTGAACAGGGCTGAATATGGCCGCTACGTCGCTACTTGTCGAGTTACGACGTCCGTCGGATTAAGGCGACTGAGGCAGTTGAGACGGACTGTTCATCGGGACTATCCGAATAAGATCTTCACCTAATTTGCCCAGCCCCCTCCAGGTCCCCGGCATGCCCCTTGCACGCCCAGACCCGGTGTACCTTCCACTTGGCGTGAGTTAAGCGTCCACGCCATATCGCGCGCTCGCAGAAGTCCGCCTGCAGTTGCTCTGACTTGACCATCCGAAACACCGGCCTGACGAGAGACTCGTGAGGAGATCGCCGGGTTGGACATCTGGGACACGAGCGAACCGTAGCCAATGGCTGTTCTACTTCTCGTCGGAGTTATCGGGCACGATCACCAGCACCGAGTTCAGGTCGCATATCTCGAATAGGCGTCGAATCGGAGCCGTGGGTGCGAATACAACCAGGCGCGACCCTTGCGCCCGAAGCTGCCTGTGCGCCATGACCAGAAACGACATTCCGGTCGATCCGAGGAACGTAACGAGACCCAAATCCACGACGAGTTCAGATCGCACATCGGGGACAATTTCGTCCAGATGCTCTTGCACGAAGGAGGCCGTCGACAGGTCCGCCTCACCAGCGAGCACCAATATGGCCGTGCCCCCCATCCAACTGACCGAAATGCGCAGTAGGGGGACGCGCCAAATATCAGTGATCGCTAAATCCTGCAGATCCTGATCAACATCTACACCTACCTCATCGAGAGACACAGCCACAACCTCGGCGAAGGGACAAACCGGAGCGGGCTGTGCATTTCAACCAGGGCAGATTCCTTCTAGTACCACCATAGGTCGGAAATGGCGGGAAGTCGCAACGGGGGTACGTAGAGAGCGAAACCGAGGGTAGCCCTGAACAATTGCGCCAAGGACAGGCCCGACTTCGCCAACCTTATGGCTCAGGCATCGTCTGGGTCATCGCGGCGCTGGCATTTGGGACCGTTCTCATCGCAAATGTGCTGGCGATCGGGCCGGCATTGGTGGCCTCGCGGTCACACTCGGCGATTCTTCTAAAGGCGGAGTGAGATTCACCCTTCGACCGTTATCGAAGGCCGAGACAGGGTTCCTTCGGTGTCCTCTCCGCCAGCTTCGGGTCGAAGTATCTGCGGCCCAATCCAAAGAGTGCTTGTTATTCGACGAACGTTACCGATTGTGCAATCAGAAATACCTGGTCCAAGAGCCACTCCTGCTCTCCCGCGCACCGAACGGGTTACGCGAGCACCGGTCGTGCAGCCTCGTCGGACCGTCCCGTAATCCCAGGTATCCGGCACAGCCATGCCCATCCTTCAGATCAGCATCCGGGTGCCCGCAAGCGGATCCCGGCATGAATCCCGACGGTGCTCTTTTCCGCAATAGCCGCTGCAATGAATTGATTGGGCTATCGCGTGGCGGCGACTACGCTTGATCGACTAAGCTTGATCGCGCCGTCTGCTCAACGCATGATGCGTTTCTTGTGCCGAACCGCAGTTGGCCTGGAAGGATAGTCGCGGTGGGCAATGCCCCGAAGCGTCCAGCGAGCCTT
>Ga0302326_10029829_pt1 | contig 10931 bp, 10 predicted proteins | sample Palsa_T0_3_FD_202264 | JGI IMG/M metagenome (GOLD analysis project Ga0302326, IMG submission 202264) | Peat permafrost microbial communities from Stordalen Mire near Abisko, Sweden - Palsa_T0_3 | ecosystem: Environmental > Terrestrial > Soil > Palsa > Peat permafrost | place: Sweden: Abisko...
TGATCGCCGCGGTCAACGTCGTCTTGCCGTGGTCGATGTGCCCAATCGTCCCAATATTCAGGTGGGGCTTATTGCGCTCGAATTTCTCCTTGGCCATGTTGCGTTTATCCTCGCGTAAAAGTCGCGCGGCGCATGCGGCCGCAGCGGGCAAGATCAAATCGGAAAACTATGCGTCAACAATTCCGGCAGCGGTATAACTGGAGCGGGGGACGGGACTCGAACCCGCGACCATCTGCTTGGAAGGCAGAGACTCTACCACTGAGTTACCCCCGCTCATTCCACATTCCCGGCAAAATGGCCGCCCCGCGACGCAAGGTGGAGCCTGGGAGCGGGATTGAACCGCTGACCTCGTCCTTACCAAGGACGCGCTCTACCAACTGAGCTACCCAGGCCCGGCCGCGCTGGAATGCCACATCCCGGACCGAACGGCTGCTGGCACTGCTCTGCTGCGAAAATCAACGATCGGTATTGCTCATTCCGCGCACGACGCGCCCCGTATCGTTGGATGCCGTGTGCTGTAACAGCGCGATGCTCGGGACCAACTTCTCGCCGGACCGTCCGTAAAACAAATCGTAAGGACGGTGGTGGACGGGGGAGGATTCGAACCTCCGTAGCCCGCTAGGAGCGGCAGATTTACAGTCTGCTGGTTTTAGCCACTCACCCACCCGTCCCGTCAAGCACTCGGGACACAAAAATCGTATCCCCCCGGTGAATGCAGAAAGGGCTCGTGTCCGTAGACACCAGCCCCTGCCGGTTAATTGCGTGGAAATTATCCGCAACAGAACCAAAAATTCCCGGTCCTTCAATCTCAGCTGGCGGAGGGATTTGAACCCCCGACCCTCTGATTACAAATCAGATGCTCTACCAACTGAGCTACGCCAGCACACTCCAACCGAGCAAAAGTACCATAAGGGCAATTCAAGTGCAAGGGGCTCTTGGGAGCGAAACAAGTGGTGTGCCAGACCAGACACAAAGGCAGTATTTTTACAGAGATTTGCCCATTTTCTATATGTTCGGCACTGCCGGCTGTAGGTTAGATGCGGCAGGCTACTCGGCGGATTCAGGGGGAGCGAAGGTGGAATCTGGGATATCGACGCCGTGTTTGACCGAGGTCAGGTGCACCACGTAGCTGGTGCTTCCGGTGGTCTGGTGGACGGTCATGGGCAGCTTCAGTCCGTCGATTTCGACGTAGTCCTCGAGCATGCTCTCGACCGTGTTAACACCGTCGGGGCCGGCGCGATTGGCCACCACGCGGAGAAGCAATGCCGATTGGGAGTCAAAGTACATTTTTTCCGCACCGGTCTGCGGCGAGGAAACTTCGATCACCTGAACGTCGCGATCACCTAATTTTTCCTTGCCTAGAAATTTGATCTGCGGATAGAGGGTGCGCAGATTGATCGGCCGCGCGAAGTCGGCATCGCGGCGCAATTCCTCGAGTTCGCGTCCGTGTAACATGCGCGGACCGTTTTGCGGATCGTCGGCCCACGCGTTAGTGCCGTCGAATCCCTGTTGGAAAAAGGTGCCACCGATATTGACCACCGAGCGCATTTTGTTGGGCGCTTTTTCGGAGACTTCGACGGTGCCGGTGATGGACATCGCGGGAACCAGGATGGTGCCTTGGGAAACGCGAGAAGAATATTTGGCCACGGCATCTTTTCCGCCGATGGCGGCGACGTAGCGGTCGAGAATGGCGTCGGCCTGGGGATCGATTTCGGGAGCCGGAGTGGCGGCTGCCGGTGTGGCCGGCTTCTGGTCCGTTTTCTGGACGGGCGGCGGAGAGTTCGATGGCGATTGGGCGGCGGAGGGCGGCGCGGACGGCGGCGTTGGCGACCCGGTTTGCCCGGAAAGCGCGGACGAGATTAGAAAAACGAACAGAACCGATACCAGCGTCTTAGCCATGTTCGAGGACCTGCCCTTCATCAATGAGTGTAGCGCACAATGCGAGAGCGAGGGTGCAAAGCGTAGCGCTTATTTCGCGTGCGCAAGCTACCATGCTTTACAGTGATGGAGCGCAAACCTATACTCGCGCGGATGACACCTTCTTCTGGCAAGCGGGCTTGGATTGCGGTGGCGGTGTTAGTGGTGATTTTAGCCGGGTGCGGCACGGCCTATTTTTACTTTCGCGCGCACATCGCGGCGTTGCCGGCTTCGACGGTGAAGATTACGGCACAGCAGGTGGACCTATTGAGCCTGTTGCCGGGCGATGCGACGGTGATTGGATTTGCCGATTTGGCGGCGCTGAAGACGTCGGCGTTCGTGCAGGAATTAGAAAAGCTGGGGCCGTCGCCCACCCAAGATCCCGATTACAGCGCGTTCGTGCGCGACACGGGATTCGACTACACCCGCGACCTGGACACCGTGGCGATCGCGTTCTGGCTGAACCCCTCCGCAACCCAACCGCTGGCGCCCGGCGGGCCGCCGATTCCTGCGGGGAGCGCGGTGGTGCTTGCGGACGGGCGATTCGATGCGGCGAAAATTACCGCGTACGCGGGGCGGCAAGGTCGTTTAACGACGGTCAGCGGCAAGACGGTGTACGAGATTCGCGATCCGGCGACGAACGATTCGCTGTCCGTATCGCTGCTTTCACCGGGACGCATTGCACTCGCGCGCGGAGGAAAACTCAACGGGCTGCTCGGTGGGAAGGGGGCAGCGCCGAGCGCCGGCCGCGCCGCGCACTTGGCGCGAGTGGCGGGGCGTCCGATATTCGCCGTCGCCCGGCTGGATAATTTACCGAAAGACCTGTCACTCAATTTGGGAAGCTTCGACCAGCTACGGACGCTGATCGCGGGTTTGCGGTGGTTGACCATTGCCGGGCAGCCGAACGGGGCGAATTTCGAGGTGGGCGCGGAGGCCGATTGCGATTCGGCGTCGCACGCGCTACAAATTTCGACGATTCTGGGGGGATTGCGCTGGTTCGCACGGTCCGCGCTGGCCGATCCCCGGAACCAACAAATGACGAAGGAACAAGTGGCGCTGGCAAACTATTTTTTGCAGGCGACGAAAGTTTCCAATGACGGCCACTGGCTGAATTTGAAAGTCGCGCTGACACCGGCGGTGCTGCGGCTGATGCTGCCGCCGGAGACCCCGCAGCGGAAACCTCATTAGACACCAACGAACGCGCGGCGGGCGACGTTTTCTGGAGCGGCCCGGTAGCCCACACGTCCAAGAATGTGGGACCCGCGGAATACGAGATGGTTGTGGTGGAAGTGAAGTGAGGCTAGCGGTCGAATCATGAAGATTGATCTCCCACTCGACGCTCCGCCGAGGCGCGTATTGAAGCCGAAAGTCGGCGCGTTGCGCGGAATCCTGGAACAGCTCTGCCCGCGATGCCGCACCGGGAAAATCTACGGGACGGCGTTCTTTCGCCTGCCGGCGCGGATGCACGAGCGCTGCGAGGCCTGCGGATTGAAATTCGAGCGTGAGGAAGGATATTTTCTCGGCGCGATGCAGGTCGACTATGGTTTGGGAGTCGCGGGGGTATCGCTGCTGGCCTTAGTGATTTGGCTGATCACGCGCTGGAGCTTCAGTAAGACGGTGATCGTAGCGCTGCTGCTGTTCCTGCCGCTGGTGCCGGCACTAACGCGGTTGGGGCGAATTGTGTGGATTTGGTTTGACCAGTCGGTGGATCCAGAGAGGCGCTGACGCTTTCCGCGGTATCCGGCGGATTTTCGGCCGCTCCATCCCCTGCGACGCGGATGTAAATTTCGGCCTCGGCGCGAAACCGAAAACCCGCTCCCACGTCAAAGTACGGCAGGAAGTTGCAATCGGTAATCGCGGGGTGTACCTTCTTGCGTCGTGCGGGGATTTCAACTGGGGCCCCACTCCATTCCATTAGCGGAGACAATTGATGCGACGAATTATTTTCTGGATGGTGATGCTGGCAATCAGTGTGCCGGCGATGCGGCTGATGGCGGTGGATCCGGCTCCCAAGGACGACGCGGCCAGCGACAAAACGGATAAGGGCAAATCCGAAGAATTCAAACCGGAGCAGCAGTCGAGCAAGGGCACGGTGACTGTGGAAGGAAGCGCGGTGGGCTACGACGCGATTGCCGGCACGCTGGTGGTGCATCCCAAGGGTTGGGACGACGTGCCGCAGAACGCGAACAAGGACGACAAAGAAGGCCCGGCCGAGGCCAGCATGTTCTACATCGCCTATTTCAAGTCCGACACCAAGGGCGCGCCGCGTCCGTTGACGTTTCTGTTTAACGGCGGGCCCGGCTCGTCCTCGGTGTGGCTGCACATGGGTGCGTTCGGACCGCGGCGCGTGGTGACCCTCGATGATTCGCACACGCCGGCGGCGCCCTACACGGTGATGAACAACGACTACAGCCTGCTGGACGCCAGCGATCTGGTGTTTGTGGATGCTCCGGGAACCGGCTTTAGCCGCCTGAGCGGCAAGGACCGGGACAAGGCGTTCTACGGCATCGATCAGGACGCGTACGCCTTTGCCGATTTCATCGTGCAGTTTTTGGGGAAATACGGGCGCTGGAATTCGCCGAAGTATTTGTTTGGAGAAAGCTACGGCACCACGCGATCCGCGGTGCTCGTGAATTTACTGGAAACGGAAAAGAGCGTCGATTTCAACGGGGTGATTCTGCTATCGGAAATATTGAATTTCGACGATAGCGCGGACCTGCCGCAGTTCAATCCCGGCGTGGAGCTACCGTACCAACTGGCGCTGCCGACTTACGCCGCGACGGCGTGGTATCACCATAAGCTGCCGGATGCTCCGAAGGAATTGGCGCCGTTGCTGACAGAAGTCGAGCATTTTGCGATGAACGAATACGCGCAGGCATTGGAAGCCGGCTCCGCGCTGCCGGCGGAACAGCGGCGTGCGATTGTCGCCAAGCTTCATCAGTACACGGGCCTGACTCCTGAATATATCGAGAAGGCGAATCTGCGGATCAACGTGGGCGAATTTACGAAGGAGCTGGAAGGCGATACCGGCATGACCGCGGGCCGCCTGGACTCGCGCTTCTCCGGACCGACCTTGGATCCACTGAGCAAGGAAGCCGACTACGATCCACAGTCGGCGGCGATCGGTTCGGCGTACGTCTCCGCGTTCAACGATTACGTGCGCAAGGAACTGAAGTACGGTGAAGGAAAAGAGTTCAAACCGGAAATAAATATCGAGTTTTCGTGGAATATGCAGCATCAAGCGCCGGGGGTGCCGATCCCCTTGCCGTTCACGCCGAACGTGATGCCGGACCTATCCAGCGCGATGAAATATAACCCGGACTTGAAAGTGATGTTGAACGGCGGGTACTTCGATCTGGCCACGCCGTTTTACGAAGGGATCTACGAAATGCAGCACCTGCAGATTCCCGCGAATCTGCAGAGCAATATCGAATATCAGTATTACGAATCGGGGCACATGGTGTACGCGCACCAGGCGTCGCTGAAGATCCTGCACGACAGTGTAGCGGCGTTCATCACCAAGACTGCGGCCGCCAAGGCGAAGTAAAGGGCAACAAACCAGACGTCCGCGTCTAGTGCCCACGCGAGTTTCGCCGCAATGATTGCGAACTGCGTCCATCGGCTTCCAGACGGCGATCACGGAGAAGTCGCGACTGGTGCGGACGGGCGTGCTGAGCCGGCGTTCTCGTGGTGTGGAGACAATTTCGCCGGCCATCGGAGGGAGCTATGGAAGCGCGGTTTAATTCGGGAAAAGTTCCGCTGGAGGGATATAAGGCTCTGCTCGGCCTGGAATTTTATCTGCGCAAGTGCCGGCTGGAAGAATCGCTGCTGCACTTGATCAAGCTGCGCGCTTCGCAGATCAACGGATGCGCGTTCTGCCTGGATATGCACTGGAAGAATCTGCGCGCGATCGGAGAAAGCGAGCAAAGACTCTATTTGCTGGATGCTTGGCGGGAATCTCCGTTTTATAGCGAGCGCGAACGCGCTGGGCTGGCGTGGACCGAGGCGATAACCCTGATCACCAATGGCCATCTGCCTGACGCGGTATACGAAGAGGCGCGCGCGCATTTCAACGAGAAGGAGCTTTCTGATCTGACGCTCGCGGTGGCGGCGATCAACGCGTGGAACCGGCTTTCGATCGCGTCGCGGACCGTACCCGGCTCGTACCAGCCGGCCAAGGCGCACGGAGCGAAGACCGCCGAGCGTCTAGCGCACAAGCCGCAGACGCCGATCCCCTAATTTCAGGTTGTGTGGAACCCCGCCACAACCGGACCAGTTTAGAAAGGCCCCGGAGCAATCTCATGATGCGGGCTACGGATTTTGAGTTTCGGCAGCGATGGTCGTTATTCGGTTCCATTTTTTTCGTGGGGTTCATTCTGTTTGCGGTCGACCACGTGCCGGTGTGGGTTCGACTGTCCGGGCATTTGTCGGAAGCGGCGAAGATCTCGATGCCGGTCGCGGAGCACATCGTTCTGGGAGCGGCGTCGGCGGTGATGATCGCCTCGGCGCTGATTCGAGTGTGGGGATCGGCGTATCTGGGCCGCGAAGTGGTGCACGACCATGCGCTGCATAGCGAAACGTTGCGCGCCGACGGTCCGTACCGGCACACCCGCAATCCACTTTATTTTGGCAACGCACTGATGGCGGCGGCCATGGGAGTGTTCGCGCCGACGATCGGATTTCCAATTATCGCGATCGGAATTCCGCTGTTCTGCTATCGGTTGATCGGACGCGAAGAGCAGGGACTGGAAGCCGAGCAGGGCGAGACGTATCGCGCGTTCATGCGCGCGGTGCCGCGCATGTGGCCGGCGCTGCGGGCGCAAATTCCGGCTGGCGGAGCGACGCCGGATTGGATCAACGGAATATCGGCGGAAGTTTTCTTCTTGTCGTTTGCCGCAGGCGTAATCGCCACAACCATCACACTGAATCCACTGTGGCTGTGGATTGGATGCCTCGCTTCTCCACTCTTGAGCTGGCTGGCCGAGCTGGCGATGCGCAAGAGCGGACGCGGCATGACCAGCGAATTGAAGGAATAACACAACCGGCCCGATAGTTGTTGCAGCCGAAACGCGACCGGGGACCGAGCCGCCAAGACGACCTCTACCAATTGCCGGTGCGGGAATCGTGAATCTTAATTCCGCGGGCGGAGAGTTCGGCGAGTAGCTGGACGACGGCGGGCGTCGTTTCCCCGTCGCCGGGAACGACTGCGGCCCATTCCAGATTTTCCCGGAATTCGCGCGTGCGGATGCTCCATTTTCGCAGCGCGGCCGGCGTCTCCTGTGCAATTTGTATGGTGGACCAATGGCGCGCGAGTGCGAGTGCGGACGCGCGGTCTGGCAACGGACCGCGCACGATGAAATGATTGTCGCCAATCACCAGAATGCCGGTCATCGAGGCCTATCCTTCGAGCCGCAGGTCAAAAATAGCGCGGCCAACCGCGAAGTGGTAGATCACCTGCCGCGGAAGCGTGCTGGGATCTTTGCGCGAAGGATTTTCGAAATCGCCGGCCGCAGTCTGCGGGTTTTCTGGTGGTGGAGCGGTGGCATGACGGCTGGATGGTGAGCCGGTCATGATGAAAGAGGATTTTTTCGCGGCCTCGAGTGACGCGGCAACCGAGTTCCCTTCTTCCTCCAGGAGCCCTAGATAGCGATGGACATCGTCGTCGTAGAAGGCGCCGATGCCGGTGGCGTTCCAGTTCAGTGCTTCCGCGCCTACATAAAGGCGTTGGCCGATGGCTCCGGCCTCGAAATACACGTAGCGATAGCTGCGATTGCCAAACCTCTGCGCGGCGCCGGCGAGGTCTGCGATCATCGAGATGGTGAAGCACGAATTTCCGGCGAGCGGCTGTTCCAGACTCAGAAAAGCGGCGATGCGTTCGACGTTGGCGCGGTGGAGCTGCTGCAGAGTTCCCTGCGGCGTATTCCAGCGGTAGACGCCGGGCTCGCAGCCCCGGACGCGGTGGATGTAGAGGTAGAGCACAACGAAATTCGTGCCGGGCGCCGCAATTACCGCCTCTCCGTCGAAATTGGAGCGCCAGTCCGCGGGCCAATCGCGCGTCGCGAAATCCAGGAGTTGCTCTAGATCGCTGCGCTCCATGGGATCCGTGTGCGCGTCGAAGTCGAGCGCCGAGCGGCGCCGCCGCACGATGGTTGCCAGCGGAGCGTCTCGCGCGGGCGCGCGCAAGCGCGCCAGTCGCGCCGCCGAATCACCGGCAGTGGCTGCGCTCTCAGATGGCGCGGACGGCAGGGGGAGCGGCGGATCGGGGAGAATCGTCGCGCGATGCATTTCCAGCAAAAGTTTGTAAGGCACTTCCTCTGCGGACAATTCGTTGGGGATTTGCGGGAGTGGTTCTCCAGGCGGAGCCGGCGATCCTGCGGAAACTAGACCTGACGGAAAAATCAAAAACATCATCGGCGCTTCGTCGCTTCCGGTGAGGCCGAGAGCACGCGTGAGCGGGGCATCCGCAAAATGAGTGATCGCGCCGCCTGGCAGTCCCAGCGCGCGCGCCGCCAGAAGCACGCTCATCATCGCGTGACCTAAATCATGGCAACAGTAGCGATAGGCGCGGTCGCGATATTTCCAGGCTTCTCGCCAGAATATCGAAGTGAGCGCGACGATCAGTGGCGATTCCGCCGCGCCCGGGATTTGTAGGGCTTCCGCGATCTGCTGCGTTTGGCCGCCGGGACGGCGAAGCTCGAGTGCGTGGCGATCGGCGCGATAGTGATATAAGCCGTCGTCGAGATCGGCGAACCCGCGAAGGGCGCAGTAGGTTTCCGTGGGATGAAGATTTCCCGACGAAGGATTCACGCGCAGGCTGTAACGCTTCTCCGAGCGCGGAACTTTTTTCCACGCGCTAACGGCCATCGAGTGCCATAGCAAACGACTGAGCCAAATGGCATCGAGCCGAGTTGGTTCGCCGCTTGATTCGTTTTCGGCGGCGAGCCTGGCTCCTCCTGCGAGCGCGGCCATCGCGGCGAATGCGCCGGTCTCCGGAAAACCGGCTGGGTTTTGCGGAAGCAGGATGGTAGGCGCGCCTTCGTAGGTGCGGAAGGGATCGGGCTGATTGGCCCAATCGAGAAAATGAGCGCCGGCGCGAACGGACCGATAGGTGTGCTTGGTGGCCTGGTGATAGGCGAAGAGCCGCTGCGTTTCCTGATTGAAGCTCCCGCATTCCGCATCTTCCAGAATGCGGGAGAGAAAGCGCGTCATTGCTGCGCTTGGGTCAGTTTGTGCAGGCCATCGGGAGATGCGTTCAGCAGATTTCGCAGCACGGCCACCTCCGCGGCGATGCCCGTGTGCATCGCCGGGTCCACGTCCGGAGCGAAAAGCGGCGAATGATTGTACGGCAGAGGATTTCCACTGGCGGCGGCTTGCGCGAATTTTTCAGGATCGGCCCCACCGAGCGAGAAATAAAACGAAGGAATGCCCGCCTCGACGAAGTATTCGTAATCTTCTGAGACCATCATGGGCGTGGCGGCTTCCACGTTGCTTTTTCCCAGCGCCGATACCAGGACGCTGCTCAGCCGTTGCGCCAGCGCCGGATCGTTATACACCGCATCGGTGCCCTCGACGTGCTCGATCAAGGGCTCGCGCGGCGCGCCGGCGGCAGCCGCTTCGGCCTTGGTGATGCGGTCGATAGCAGCGAGGATTTGCCTGCGAACCGCGGGTTTGTAGGTGCGCACGGTGAGCCCGAGATCGGCCTCGTCCGGAATGATGTTGTTTTTTGTGCCGGCCTGAAAATAGCCGACGGTGACTACCGCCGCGTCGCCTGGCTTCACCTCGCGCGAAACGATGGTCTGCAGCGCCAGCACGGTGCGAGCGCCCATGACGATCGGGTCGATCGTGAATTGCGGCGCCGCGCCGTGGCCGCCGCGGCCGTAAATCGCGATGCGGATGGAGTCCGCGCTGGCGTAGAGATAGCCGGGTGCTACCCCGATTTTCCCGGCGGGAAATTCATTGTTGACGTGCAGCGCCACGCCCACGTCGGGCTTGGGAAACCGCGTCAGGAAACCGTCGTCGAGCATTGCCTTGGCCCCGGTAATGGTTTCTTCGGCCGGCTGCCCGATGAGCATCAATGTTCCGTGCCAGGTGTTTTTCGAGTGCGCCATGATCGTCGCCGTCGCGACCAGCGACGACATGTGCAGATCATGCCCGCAGGCGTGCATCACCCCGACATCGTGGCCAGCGGGATCTTTCGCACGTACTTTGCTGGCGTACGGGAGGCCGGTTTTTTCTTCCACCGGAAGCGCGTCGAGTTCCGTGCGCAGCATGATGGTCGGCCCAGCGCCGTTCTTCAGGATGGCGACAATGCCGGTGCCGCCCACTTTCTCGGTAACGTCGTAGCCGAGATTGCGCAGGCGGCTGGCCAGCTTCGCCGCGGTTTGCGTTTCGTGCGAAGACAGCTCGGGATTCTGGTGCAGGTCCAGATACAGCGCATGCGCATCGGGATAAACGTCGTCGACTTCTTTCGACGCCGCAGGAGTCTGCGCCCAAGCGCACACGCCGCAGCTTGCCAACAGTAAGAGTTGCGCCGATCGGAGCGAATATTTTGCGATTTTCATGGTTCGCGAATCATAGCTGCACCCACGGCCCACCGCAACCCGTTGGCTTCCCCACACAGTTCAACGTGCGAGGCCATGCCGCTTCAGGACACGTTTCAGCTGGGTGGTGCGTTCTTTGCCGCCTGCGGATGCGTTTCAGAGTGCCTTCGGCAAGGTAGAGGTCCTCAAGATCCTCCAAACGTCTGAGGATGGCTTCCCAGATGCAGAAGGTCTCGGTGCGTCCGGCGCGCCGGGCGAGTCGCTCCAGGCGTTTCTCGACGGACTGCGGAAGACGGATGGTCAGCATAAGCACCTCGCTATTTAGGTATATCGGCTTCGAGCGCAGTCTCCACACCCGCTTTAGGAAGACACTTTATGCACCGGGTGGTAGCTTGGTAGCGCGTTCGGCGAAGTCGGGCCAACGTCGGGGAGAAACCAATGTCATCGTCTTCAGCGGGAAAACATGCGGCACCG
>Ga0302326_10029830_pt1 | contig 10931 bp, 10 predicted proteins | sample Palsa_T0_3_FD_202264 | JGI IMG/M metagenome (GOLD analysis project Ga0302326, IMG submission 202264) | Peat permafrost microbial communities from Stordalen Mire near Abisko, Sweden - Palsa_T0_3 | ecosystem: Environmental > Terrestrial > Soil > Palsa > Peat permafrost | place: Sweden: Abisko...
CTGGATTGGAATAGAAGGTGATGCATTCCGAATGAGTTTTCCAAGCGCAGCCAAATGTAATCCGCCACCACTGTGGCAAAAACCCGTGCGGCGTGCAGCTTACTCGCATAATTCACGGCGATTCGGGCCATTTCCCGCGGTTGGCGAATACTGTCAAATACCGTCTCCCGCGCAACCAGCGCCTTGCGCACCAGATGCAGCACTTCAGCGACTGCCCGCTCAGAGGCCACGCAAGGTGCAACGCGGTAGCCCAGCATCTGCTCGATGGAATACAAAAGGGTGTGATCGATGCGCTTGGTAAAAGCTAAGTGCAACGTCCCGTTAGCTGACGAATGATGCACCGGGAGCACGCCACAGCTCTGCAACAGTGCAAATGGCAACAAGCCTACACAATCCAAGTGAGCCCGGCCTTTTTCTAAAGGATAAACGGGGCAGGACCATTGGACGCCGAGCGCTGCAACCAAGTCTGGTTCCGTGAGGAGGCCCATTTCTGAAAGCAGGCTGCCCAAACGCTTGGTGGGATGCTCGCGCTGCAAGGTTAGGGCTGCTTGAAGCTGTGAATTTGTCAGGGAGCCCCGGGATATGAGAAGCAAACCAAGGGGAATCCGATAAGGTCTTTCGGCTTCCCGGTGGAAATGTGAAAGATAGTTTCCGATGGCCAATTCCAGGGCCTCTTCGGCGCACGCGGCACAACAATAGTTCCCGCCCGCAAATTGCACGGCTTCCGTGCGAGTGAGCCAGCGAGACCATAGTCTTGCCCGATGGCAATCACGGTTGGCGCATTGGTGTCTGAAACGACTCATCGCAAGCAAGCCTGCGCGCTCCGTTCCGGCAGCCATGTTTTCGGAATTGTTGCCTGGGTTCATCGCTGGCATTGATTGGATTTACCGATCACGCTGGAATCAGCTGGTTCCGCTGACCTTGGTTCGCAAGCTCAGTGACTCGCAGTCCAAAATTGCCGTCGACAACTACCACTTCCCCGCGCGCGATCAGCCTGCTGGCTACCAGCAGATCGGCTGGCTGATTGAGATCCCGGTCCAGCTCAATGACCGTGCCAGGACGCGCCGACAAAATATCGCGAAGGAGCAGCTGCCTTTCGCCGAAGCGAATTGTGGCTTCGAGCTGCACGTCCAGCAGCAGGTCGAGGGGAGAATTGGAATCCCCGGCGTCGGGGAAGACACTCGCGTCTTTAGGAGACTCAGATTCAGTCATTTTTCTTCTTCTCCTCATTTTCAGGGACGATCGTAAGAATCTTTTGAATTTGCGCGCCGCGCTTCGCTCCACAGCGGGCCGGAGTCGTCAAAAACATCGCCTGCCCGGCGATATGGAGCGGCAAGAGCTCGTTCGACCTCACCTTGAGCGTCACAACATTTCCCGGCCGCAATTCGTGGAGCTGCCGAACGGAGATGGTGCTGCGCGGCAGAAACAACTCCGCGGCAAACCGGCTTTCTAGAAGCTCTTCCTGCAGGTGGCCGCGATCTTGCGGCACCGGTGGAAGAGACGCGACATTCTGAGGCGCCAGAGCGCGCAGCAGCCCGCCCGCAATCACGGGCGAAAGAGCCAGAAGAACTTTCCCTTTCTTTTCCTGCCACTCGACTTCGAAGGAAGCCAGCAACAACCTGTCGCCGGAAGAAAATATCGTGCCTGCTTCACTTTTTTGGAAGCGCCGATCGAACACCATGCCGGTTTTTAGAAGCGGCTGCCACCCTTCTTGCAGGGCGCGCGCGATGGCGTGGCGCACCGGCTGCAGAAGCTCTTCTTCAATTTCGGTCAAATCATGTGGCTCAACAGCCTCGGTGCCCGACCCGCCGAGAATTAAATCCAGGAAGGGGAAGAGCAGCGAAAACTCGATCTGAACGGCTGCATACGCCCCTGCCACACTCCGGAAAGAGAGGAGATAAGAAGGTTCCGCCACCCGTTCGAGAAAGTCGGCACAAGAAGTCTGCTCGATAGAAAGAAGATTGAAATCCAATGTGGTGCTCAGCAGGGCTTTCAGCGCCTCCGCGAGCCTCAAGCCACAATTTTTGTGGATGGTTTCGAGTCCGCGCACTTGCTCAGGCGAAAGCTGACCCGATTGCCGGGGATCAAACGCAGACACCGAGGGAGCGCTCGAGGCAGGGCGCACCGCCCGCGTCTTATCTCGGGCTTTTTCGCGCAAAGCGCCGGCGCGATCTAAAGCTGTGTTTCCCATCGATTTCTTCTCCTCGCGCTAGGTTTCCGTCGTTGATACGGCGCCGCTCGGCTTTTGCGAATTCTGCGATTGCAACAGTTGTTGCAGTCGCGCACGCAGACGGACCAAGCCGATAGAGTGCAGCTGCGAAACACGCGACTCTCCAATTCCCAACACTTGTCCCACTTCTTTCATGTTCAACTCTTCCAAATAATAGAGGGCCATTACCTGGCGCTCTTTTTCGTCGAGAGAATCGAGGGCTTGGACGAGCAACGATTTGAGTTCCGATTGCAGGCATTGAAAGAATGGATTGTCGTCGCGCCCGTTGGACTGGGGGGCGCTTTCTACGATCTCATCAATTTCGTCGCCGTTTTCGAGTTGCAGACCTCCGAGATCGAGGCCGTGGATCTCGTTGAGGAGTTGGTGGAATTGCGGCAGCTTCATTCCCAAGCGCTCGGCGATTTCCAATTCTGAAGGCGAGCGCCCCAATTCGGTGGCGAGATTTCGCGTGGTCTCATCAAGCAGCCGGGCCTGCTTGCGCAGCCGGCGAGGACTCCAGTCGCTAGCCCTGAGGCTATCCAGAATCGCCCCACGTATTCGGAATTTCGCGTAGGACTTCAACTGCACGTCGCGGGTGTGGTCGAATTTGTCCACCGCGTCAATCAGCCCAAGAACGCCAGCATGCACGAGGTCTTCGAGTGGGATCTGCACGGGAAGCCGGTCATGAATGCGCCGGGCGATGTACTGCACCTCGGGCAGATGCTGAGTGAGAATCCGTTCTCGCTCCGCGGGATCGAGCCGGAAGCCGCGAGCCGATTGTTGAGTGTCGTGTTGAGTATCCGTGGTCACATTGCGTTCCGGTTATGCGAGCCGATGCGGCTCGCGAAGCGATCCATCATCGAACTGTCCCCAGCGATTGAACTGAAACGGCCGGAGGAATCTCAGCCGGCGAAAGCACTACAACGCGCGGCAAAAAAGGTTCGAGCAGGCGGCGCAGATAGAAGCGCGCCGGACTGCTGCACAGCACAGTCACCGAATTTAATGCCGCCTTATCGGTGATGGACTTCTGCAAACCTTCCAGCACGCGGCGGATGGAAGTGGAGCTAGTTCCACGGTCCCCGGCGAATTGGGGATCGACGCTCCGCTGTATCTCCTGCTCCATCGCGGGATCGAGGGTTAGAACTTTCAGCTTGCGGTCCTCCCCCAGCAAGGGCTGCACGAGCGAACGGCCCAAAGCCTGTCGCGTGGCCTCTACCAGCGCCACTTGCGACTTGTTCGTAGCAGCGGTGTCCAGCAAGACCTCCAGAATTGTGCTTAGGTCGCGGACTGAAACCTGTTCGCGCAAAAGTTGCTGAAGAACCTTCTGCACCTCACCGAGGGTGAGCAACCGAGGTACCAGTTCGTCGACAAGCTTCGGCTGAGTTTCGGCCAAGGCATCCATCAGGCGTTTGGTTTCTTGGCGCGTCAACAGCTCGTGCGCGAATTGGCGAACGAGCTCGGCGAGGTGAGTGGCCAGCACGGAGGTCTGATCCACAACCACGTAACCCTTGGTGAGCGCAAGTTCTTGTAAATTCGGCGCAATCCACCGTGCGGCGGTGCCGAAGGCGGGTTCGCGCGTTTCAAAACCATCGAGCGGAGCCGGGCTGGGCTCGGAGCTGATGGCGAGAACGCGGTCCTGATACATTTCCCAGCGCGCGATTTCAACTCCGCGCAAATACACCACATACTCGCGCGGCTTCAGTTTCAGGTTGTCGGTGATGTGAATCGAAGGCACCAGAAAGCCGAGTTGCAGCGCCAAATGGCGCCGCAGCGCACGTATACGCTGCAAAAGTTGCCCACCTTGGGCCTGGTCGACAAGCGGAACCAGAGCGTAGCCCACTTCCAGGCTCAATTCGTCCAGCTTGAGCAGATTCTCGATCTGTTGTTGCGCTTCCGCCTTCTTATCCTTCTTCACCGGGGAAACTTCTTCCGCGGGCTTGCTCGTGCGTGGAATGCGGGAAGCAAGAAAAGCCGTGCCTGCGGCCAACAGGAAGAATGAAAATTTGGGAAGACCTGGGATAAGTCCCAGCAAAAAAATCACGCCGGCAGCGATTTGCAGCGGAACTCTTTTCCCGAAAATCTGGCGCCCCAATTCGACGCCCACAGTTTCGTTACTGGAGGTCCGCGTGACCACCATGCCGCCGGCGACCGAAATCAGCAGCGACGGGATCATCGTTACCAGTCCATCTCCGACGGTGAGGATGGTGTAGGTCTTGAGCGCCTGGTCGAAGGGAATATTGAGTTGAAAAACGCCGATCAAGAAACCGGCGACGATGTTGATGGCGGTTATCAGGATTGTGGCGAGTGCATCTCGCTGGCTGAACCGGGCCGCACCGTCCATGGCTCCATAAAACTCAGCTTCTTTGGTGATCATTTCGCGGCGTGAACGTGCCTGGGCTTCGTCAATCAAGCCGGCATTCATGTCCGCGTCGATCGCCATCTGCTTGCCAGGCAAAGCGTCCAAAGTGAATCGAGCGCTTACTTCGGCGGTGCGAACCGCGCCGTGGTTGATGACCAAATACTGAATGGCAATCAACGCGAGAAAAATGACGAACCCCACAACATAGTTGCCGCCCACGACAAATTGGCCGAAGGCCTCAATTACATGCCCCGCGGCGGCGGTGCCTTCGTTGCCATGCAGCAAGATGCGACGGCTGCTGGCGATATTCAGAGAGATGCGCAGCAGGGTTAAAATAAGCAGGAGCGTGGGGAAAACTGAGAACTGCACCGGTCTCAGTATGTATAGCGCGCAGAGAAGCACCAGCACGCCGAGCGTTATGCTGGTGGCCAAGAAAAGGTCGAGCAGGAGGCTCGGGACCGGCACGAGCATCATGAAGACCATCGCTACGGCGGCAACCGGCAAAAGCCAGTCGATAGATACAGCCTTCTTCAAGATCGCAGGTGGTTTCGCTGTAGCGACGGCTGCCATGGCCTAGCGAGCTACCCCTTGTCTCTGAGCGAGCATGCGCGATTGAGCGCGGTATAGGAAGGCAAGGATTTCGGCGACAGCGGCGTAGAGCTTCGGCGGAATCGACTGCCCGACTTCGGTGCTCTTGTAAAGCGCCTGCGCGAGAATACGGTTCTCGACAATCGGGATTTCGTGCCAGCGCGCAATCTGCTTGATCCGCTCCGCGAAAAGATTGCGTCCTTTGGCCACCACAACAGGCGCGGACATCGTCTCTGGGCGGTATTCAATGGCCACGGCGTAGTGAGTCGGATTGGTGATGACTGCAGTGGCCCGCTGAACGTCCTTGGCCATCATTTTGCGCATCATCTGGCGGCGCAGCCGGCGCATGCGGCCACGAATCTGGGGATTGCCATCCAGATCCTTGCGTTCTTGCTTGACCTCCTGCTTGGTCATGCGGAGAGAGCGTTCGTAGTTCCGATTCTGGAGGAAATAATCGAATCCCGCCCAGGCGAGCAAGACCAGCCCAAACTTCCAGGCTAGTTCAAACAGCAACGAGCCCAATTGATAAAGAATTTCGTGAGGGTCCAAGCGCGCAGCGTGGGCGATCTTAGGAAAGCTCCGATTGAGGATATTTACCGCCAAAAACAAAATGGCCGCAAATGGAACGAGAGATTTCAACAAACGGCTTAGCCCGGCTGGGGAAAAGAGACCTTTGACATTATTCGCAGGATTGAGGCGGCCCCAGTTGGGTTTAAGCGACTCGGTGACAAACACAAACCCACCTTGCGCGGTATGCGTAACCAAGGATACGGCTAACGCCAATGTGAGTACGGGCACAACCCACTGGGCAACCGTCAACATCGTCCACGAGAAAATGGGCGTTCCTAAACCGATTTCTCCGCTACTACCAGTGGACAAAAGCCGTTCGAATAAGCCGCGCCATCGTCCAATCCAAAGCTGCGGCTCCCAGGAAAGCGCCATGATCGTCGCGAGCAAAGTGAGAGCCATAGCAAGATCGCGCGAGCGCACCACCTGCCCTTTTTCGCGCGCCTTGGCTTTGCGATACTGAGTTGCTTGCTCGGATCGATTCTCGGCCATATTTTTTTCTTACCGCGCCAATCCCAAGATTCGTTCCATCCAGCCGACGGAATCGAGAAATTTATGTTCCAGCAAAACGGGCCATAGCCCCACGGAAACTGCCAACAGGGCGTATCCAGCAACGCTCTTAGCGGATATACCGAGCAACATGGCGGGCAATTGAGGCGAAGCCTTGCTGAGAAATCCGATGGTGACGTCGATCACCATGGTGGCGAGCAAAATCGGCGCGGCGATCTGCACTCCGATCAGCCACATGCCTGCTGCCGCCCGAAAGAGTTCGCGCACCGCAGCGAGTGTGAGTACGCCGGTGCCAACCGGAAAATAGCCGAAGCTTTTCACCACTGCGCGCAGAATCCAGTGATGAACATCCAGTTGCAGAAAGATCAGCATCGCGACCATTTGGTAGAAAATGGCAAGCACCGGCGTGTCGATATTCGTCTGCGGGTCGATAATTGCCGCCAGTGAAAATCCGAGCTGCGCGCCAGCCAGCTGCCCCGCCAATTGCGCGCCTTCGAGGACGATCTGTACCGAAAGGCCCATCATCAAGCCAGTCACCGCTTCGGTGAGAGCAATGCGAATGGCATTCATGGCCGTGAGCTGCATGTCCGGCACGGGGCACACGCTGTACAACATGGCCGTTAGCACCACCACGAGCGCGGCCTTGATCCGGGCCGGAAAAGCCTCACTGCTAAAGAAGGGCACAAATGTCATGATCCCGCCGATACGCATGCCAATGGGCAGCGCATGGGACAGAATCCGTTCCAGCAATGGAGACATGCTCCGGGTGTTCTCCTAATGTGTGAATGCGCGAAAGTCCGAAAAAATATTGATCGTGAACGCAACGAGGTGGTGAAGCATCCAGGGCGTAAGCAAAAAGATAATGCCTCCCACGGCGGCCAGACGCGGCACGGTGGTGACAGTGGGATCCTGCACCGAGGTCATTACCTGACCGATGTTTATCACCAGGCTCACCACTGTGGCGGAAATCAAAATTGGCGCGGCCACCCAGAATGCCGCTTCGAGCGTCTGCCGTGCGATGGCTACTACTTGTTCAGTGGACACTGTTTCCCCTTAGTGAAAACTTTTCAGCATCGAACCGACCACCAGGTTCCAGCCGTCGGCGACCACGAAGAGAAGAATCTTGAGCGGTGTGGAAATCACCACCGGTGGCAATTGCATCATGCCGATGGAGGTGGTAACCGAAGCAGTAACCATATCGATTACTAGAAACGGCAGGAACAGAATGGCCCCAATCTGAAAGCCGGTTTTCAATTCCGACAAAATGTACGCGGGAATCACGATCCTCATCGGCAGATCGTCGGGCTGCTTCGGGCGCGTCTGCTGAGCCATATCTACGAAAAGAGCCAAGTCCTTCTCGCGGGTGTAGCGCAGCATAAACTCACGCAGGGGCACCGAGCCTCGATCAACGGCCTCCCAGGAAGTGATGGCGCCGCTTTCGAGCGGCACCAGAGCTTGTTGATTAATGGCCATGGCTACCGGCTGCATCAGGAAGTAGGTGAGAAAAAGTGACAAGCCAATCAGCGTCTGGTTCGCGGGTGTACTTTGGGTGCCCAACGCTTGTCGCAGAAAGTGGAAGATGACGAGAATGCGCACGAATGGCGTCGCTGAAAGAAGCAAAGCGGGAAGAAGCGTGAGCAGCGTCATCAGCGCGACGATTGTCCAGGAGGTGGAATCGCCACGCATCGAGAACCCGGGAATTTGGATCGAGACTCCCTGAGTGGGTGGAGTTGGTCCCGCCGCCTGCACGGAAGAAAGAGTGCCTGTTAGCAGCAAAAGCGAACTTGCACAAAAGATCGCTCGCCCGAAGCGGACCCACGAATTCATGCGTGCTCCGCACGAACAGATTCCCCAGCGGGTGCCGCCGGTCCCAGGCTTTGCAGCAGTGAAATTCCGGAAGAACTGATGCCCAGCAGGAAACGGTGTTCTTCAAATTCCACCACGGCGACCGACCGCTTGTCGCCTAGCGGCAGACTCTCGCACAACCGCAGGCGGCGTTGGCGATGCTCGATTCGCACCGACTTGACGAGCTCGAGTAAGCGATCGAGCAGCCCGCTGAATGGTGAAGTCCGGTTCGATGTTGTGTCTAACGCCGTAGATGTTTTCATGACCCTCTAAACGAGTTCGGTGACACGCACCGTTAGGCGATTCGCGGCCAGATCAAGTTTGCCGCACCCCACTTGCGCGCCATTTACATTCAGTGCGACGTTCGCTTCCGTAGAAATTCCGCTATCGACGATTGAGCCCACCTCGATCGTCAATAAGTCGCTGACCGTGAATCCCTTCACTGCAATCTCGGCCCGAAGACAACAGGGCAGCCACGCAGCTTCCTGCCAGGCACTCGGAGAAATCTGTTCGGGGGGCGCCTCAGGAAGAGCGGGAGCTGAGGCCATGGCTAGCGTTGAACCAGAAATTCAGTGAAATAGACGTCTTTGGGTTCGATTTCGGGAACTCTTTGTTGTAAAGCGGACAGTATGTTTTGTTTAAGCGCAGCCTTGCCCGCGGGCGTCAAGAGATCGTTGGCTTTCCCGGCAGTGAGGACGGAGATGATCGTATCTCGCGTCTTCGCCATCGGAAAGGCGTCGTCGCTTCCTTCCTTCGCATCTGCTTTGGGGGCGTGACCCACGCTGAGGTCCATGGTGACTCGAAGGAAGTGGCTTTCGTCCGGGTCGTTCAGATTCACCGTGAAGCTCTCCAGATGGACTGCCGCTTCCGGTGCGGGCTTTTCAACCTTCGGAGCCGCAGACGCAGTCTTCCCGCGCACGAGGAAAAAATAGGTTTCTCCGGAGCCGCCAGCAAGCATCACGACACCGACAATGATGATTAGCAGCAGATTCGACTTTTTGGCCGGGGCAGCTGCCGACTCTGAACCGGTTTGGGATTGTTCCGCCATGGCACACAGCGGTTGCAATTTGCCTACCGAAACCGGCAATTGCTACCGGGTTGCTTTCCACTTTGAAATCATGGCTTCGAAATAGACGAAAAATAGGGGGTTTAGAGCCAGGGGCAACCGAGAGCAAGTCGAAATCAGGGGGCGGTCGTGCGGAAACGGACGACGAAAGGAGGCTGTGATGTTAGAGAAACTTTATAAATGGGAGTGCGGCCCCCCGACGAGTACGCCGGGGGGCCGATTACGTCACCGTTTTAGTTGGCTAGAATTTATCCGTTCTGAATCATGTTGATCGCGTATTGCGAGACCTGGTCGAGCGTGGTGACTGTCTGAGCATTCGCTTGATAGTCGCGCTGGGCCAGAATCAGGTTTGAGAATTCGGTCGCAATATCGACGTTCGATTCTTCCAGGGAACCACCCGTAACCGCGCCAAGACCGCCGGCGTTCGGTGCGCCGATTGTGGCTTGGCCGGAGGAAAGGCTGGCTACGTAAGTGTTGGAGCCGTTCTTCAAAAGGCCCTGCACATTGGTGAATGAGGCCAATGCAAGCTGGCCAAGAGCCAGTGTTGCGCCATTACTGAATTGCCCCTGGATCGTCCCGTCGCTCCCCACTGAAAAACTTTGCAGCGATCCGCTGGAATAGCCGTCCGTTTGTGTCGAATAGGTCGAAGATGGACCGGAAACCTGGGTAAGGAGACCATTCCCGTTGCTATCTGAAAGGTTCCAATTCAGTGACAGATTGCTCGCGCCGTCCGCCAGATTATTAATTGACACCGCAACGTTTCCGGTTGGGGAGGTAAGTTGTCCATTTCCATTGAACGTTAACGTTCCGCTCTTGACCGTAACCGGATTCCCCGTCTGGCCAACATCGCTTGCCGGAATGGTGAGGGCATAACTCCACGTATTCGATGCGGTTTTAGTGAATGTGGCCGTCAGCACGTGTGTGCCGCCCAAGGCATCATAGACCGTGACCGGAGTGCTGAAAGTTCCGGCTGCTTGAGCAGTTCCGGAAGTCGCGAAGGCTTCGCTCTGTGTCCCGCTGGCCGCGTCGGTGAGGGTGTTCGCCGAAAAAGTGATGGACTGGCCGCTTTTGGCGGTGACAAGCAGAGAATTTCCGCTAAGTGACGCGGTGTAATTAGGGTTGGCATTAATGGCGGTTACCACACTGTTCAAGGTGTCTCCTGCTGCGGCGGTATATGTGAAGGCGTTTGTACCATCTGAAAAATTCAGCGTGCCGCCAGTTTTGAGCACGGTCGAAGCAGTGATGCCGCTTCCGGTCTGCTGACTGGCCGCAGTCACGGGGGAACCTCCGCTGGAATTCAGGCTGAGCGTAAGAGCGAACTCCGAAGAGGCTTTCGGAGGCACCGTCAGGCCGGAAGGAATTACAATGGGAGCCACAGTCTGATTGGAGTTCACAACCCCATTCTCAGCCGGGTAGCCCATCACTTGGCCGCCGTCGCTTGCAAGCAAGTCACCATTTGAGGCAATGGAGAAATTGCCCGCGCGGGTGAATTCCTGCTCTCCATTGTTGTTGACCACGAAGAACCCCTGGCCGTCAATGGCAACGTCCGTGGGCACTCCAGTGGCACTGATCGTGCCTTCCGTGAACTCCGAGCTGATGGAACCGATGGTGGTACCGGACCCCACCTGCTGAGGATTGCCGGCGGCGCTGCTGCCGACCTGCTGATAGAAAAGGTCCTGGAAATTCGCATCGCTGGACTTATAAGCGATGGTGTTCATGTTCGCCAGGTCGTTCGATATCACGGAGAGGTCGACCGAAGCGCTGTTCAAACCGGAAAGTGCTGTTGA
>Ga0302326_10029831_pt1 | contig 10931 bp, 9 predicted proteins | sample Palsa_T0_3_FD_202264 | JGI IMG/M metagenome (GOLD analysis project Ga0302326, IMG submission 202264) | Peat permafrost microbial communities from Stordalen Mire near Abisko, Sweden - Palsa_T0_3 | ecosystem: Environmental > Terrestrial > Soil > Palsa > Peat permafrost | place: Sweden: Abisko...
AACGAACGTTACGATCTCGACCTGCCCGACATCGCCGAAGTGTGGCGGCGCGGCAGCGTGGTGTCGTCCTGGCTGCTCGATCTCACGGCAATCGCGCTCGCCAAGAGCCCCAAGCTCGAGGAATTCCAGGGCTATGTCGACGATTCCGGCGAAGGCCGCTGGACGGTCAATGCCGCCATCGAGGAAGCGGTCTCGGCCAATGTGCTGTCCGCCGCACTCTTCGCCCGCTTCCGCTCGCGCGTCGAGCACAGTTTCGGCGAGAAGATGCTGTCGGCCATGCGCAACGAATTCGGCGGCCATACCGAGGGCATGCTCGAAGGCGGCCTCGCACCGAAGCCCAAGACATGAATCCCAAGCCGGCGCCGCCCTGCGCCATGGTGCTGTTCGGCGCCAATGGCGATCTGACCAAGCGCCTGGTCGTGCCGGCGCTCTACAATCTGGCGAAATCGGGCCTGTTGCCCGAGCGCTTCGCGCTGATCGGCGTCGACCACAACGACAAGACGGATGAGCAGTGGCGCGGCGACCTGCGCGCGTTCTTCGCGCAGATCTTGGCCAAGGGCAACAGCATCGACGAGGCCGTGTGGCAAAAGCTTGCTGCGACGATGTCCTATCTGCGCGGCGACTTCCTGGACGCGCAGACCTTCACGAAGCTGCGCGACCATCTGGCCGAGCGCGACAAGAAAGACGCGCTCGACGGCAACGCGCTGTTCTACCTGGCAGTCGCCGACCGTTTCTTCGCGCCGCTGGTGGACGCGCTGGCCAAGGTCGATCTCTTGAAGGAAGCGGGCGGCTGGCGCCGCGCGGTGATCGAGAAGCCTTTCGGCCACGATCTGGAATCCGCCAAGGCGCTCAACGCGCACATCCTCAAATGCCTCAGCGAAGAACAGATCTTCCGCATCGATCATTTCCTCGGCAAGGAGACGGTGCAGAATATCATGGCGCTGCGCTTCGCCAACGGCTTGTTCGAGCCGATCTGGAACCGCGACCGCATCGATCACGTCCAGATCACCGTCGCCGAAACAGTCGGCGTCGAGCGCCGCGGCAAGTTCTACGAGGCGACCGGCGCGCTGCGCGACATGGTGCCGAACCATCTGTTCCAGCTTGTCGCGATGACGGCGATGGAGCCGCCGGTCTCGTTCGACGCCGAAGCGGTGCGCGCCAAGAAGGCGGAGGTCTTCAAGGCGATCCATCCGCTGTTGCCCAGCGACGCCGTGCGCGGGCAATATGGCGCAGGCGAAGCGGACGGCACGAACCTGCCGGCCTATCGCAGCGAGGCGAATGTCGATGCGAATTCTTCGATCGAAACCTTCGTCGCGATGCGGTTGATGATCGACAATTGGCGCTGGGCCGGCGTGCCATTCTATCTGCGCACCGGGAAGCGCCTGCCCAAGCGCGCGAGCGAGATCGCGGTGCGTTTCAAGGAAGCGCCCTACGCGCTGTTCCGCGAAACCCCCGTCGACGAGCTCGGCGCCAACTGGCTGATCCTGCAGATCCAGCCCGACGAAGGCATCCGCCTGCGCTTCAACGCCAAGCGGCCGGGTCCGGAGATGACGCTGGAAAACGTGGCGATGGATTTCAAATATGCCGATTGGTTCAAGCAGCCGCCCGCCGTCGGCTACGAGACGCTGCTTTATGATTGCTTCATCGGCGACGCCACCCTGTTCCAGCGCGCCGACCAGGTCGAGGCGTCATGGGCCATCGTCGAGCCCGTGCTGCGGGCCTGGCACAGCGAACGCCCAAGCGACTTTCCCAACTACGCCGCGGGCAGCGCCGGACCGAAAGCGGCCGACGAACTTCTCGCGCGCGACCATCGCGCCTGGCGCGCGATCCGCTAGATGACCGGCATTGCAGGCACCACGATCGTCGAGCCCGATCCGCAGTCATTGGCGCGGCGCGCGGCGCAATGGCTGGTGGAGCGCAGCGCCGCGACGCAAGGCTCGTTCCGCCTCGCGCTGTCCGGCGGATCGACGCCGCGGCTTTTGTACCGGCTGCTCGCAACCAGCATGCCCACGGCGCGGCTGGAACTGTTCTGGGGCGACGAACGTTTCGTGCCGCCGGACGATCCCGACAGCAATTACCGCATGGCGAAGGAGGAATGGCTTTCGCATGCCGATATCCCGCATGGCCAAATCCATCCCATTCCCACCGACACCGATCCGCGGGATTGCGCACACCGCTACGAGGCGACGCTGAAATCGGTTTATGGCGCGGATGTGCTCGATCCGGCGCGGCCGCTGTTCGATGTCGTGTTACTGGGGCTCGGCGATGACGGCCACACCGCGTCGCTGCTTCCCGGCCAGCCGGTGCTCGGCGAGCGCACGCGCTGGACCGCGCCGGTGATGAAAGGCCGCGACGAGCCGCGTATCACGCTCACCTATCCCGCGCTCGAATCGAGCCGCGCGGTCGTTTTCCTGGTGACCGGCGCGGACAAGCGTGACGCCGTGGCGCGCGCGCGCGCCGGCGACGAAAGCCTGCCGGCCGGGCGGCTTCATCCGCAGGGCGAGACGATCTGGTTCCTCGACGAAGCAGCGGGCGCCTAGCGGGAACTTCCGCGCCCGGCACGGGTTTACACATTTGACGTGCAAGCGGAGGAATTTCATGTCGGTCGGTACGATACTCATCATCATTCTCATTCTGCTTCTCGTCGGCGCGTTGCCGTCCTGGCCCTATTCCAGCGGCTGGGGTTACTATCCCAGCGGCGGGTTGGGCCTGGTGCTCGTTATCGTCTTGATCCTGTTGCTGCTCGGACGCATCTGAACCCACCATGACGCGCCTCTCGGCCTATCACGCAAAACGCGATTTCGGCGTGACGGCCGAGCCGCGCGGGAAGATCGGCCGTGGCGCGAAAGCACGCCGCTTCGTGATCCAGCGCCACGACGCGACAAGGCTGCATTACGATCTGCGGCTGGAGCTGGACGGCGTCTACAAATCCTGGGCGGTGACCAAAACGCCGTCGCTCGATCCGGCCGTCCGGCGCCTTGCCGTCGAGGTCGAGGACCATCCGCTGGACTACGGAACCTTCGAAGGCACCATCCCGCAAGGCGAATATGGCGGCGGCACGGTGCAGCTCTGGGATCGTGGCCATTGGAAGCCGCAATCGGCCACGCCGGAACGCGACCTGGAAAAGGGCCACCTGAAGATCGTCCTCGAAGGCGAGCGGATGAAAGGCGGCTGGGCGCTGGTGCGCATGAAGGATCGCGACGAGAAAGGCCGCCCGACACGCCATCACAACTGGCTGCTCATCAAGGAACGCGACGACGAAGCCGACGACGCAAATCCTGACGCGCTGGCGGATGAAGACACGTCGGTGAAAAGCGGGCGCACCCTGGAAGAGATCGCCGGCACGTCGCGCAGCGTGTGGCATTCCAACAAGGCGGCGAAACTCGCGCGCGCCACGCGCACGCCGCCCGCCGCCAAGCCGGCCAAAGCCCCTGCCAAATCCAAAGTCAAAAAAAAACGCCAGCGCGCATGACGCGCATGCCGGACTTCGTCGAACCCGAACTGTGCCGCGTCGTGGCGGCGCCGGCAAGCGGCGGCAACTGGGTCCATGAGGTCAAGTTCGACGGCTACCGCATGCAATTGCGCGTCGAGAAGCGCCTCGCGGTGTTGCGCACCCGCAAGAAGCTGGACTGGAGCGCGCGTTTTCCGGAAATCGCCGCCGACAGCCGCGCCCTGCCCGATTGCCTGCTTGACGGCGAGATCGTGGCGCTGAACAAGGATGGCGTCTCCGATTTCGGCGCGCTGCAGGCGGCGTTGTCGGACGGCAAGACCGCCAGTCTTGTCTTCTTCATCTTCGATATCCTGTTCCTAAACGGCCGCGACCTGCGCGGCGAGCCGCTTTCGGCGCGCAAGCAAATCCTGGAGAAGCTCCTGGCGCGCAAGACCGGCCGGCTGCGTTTCGTCGATTACTTCCGCTCGCATGGCGACGCGATGCTGAACGCGGCGTGCCGCATGCATCTGGAGGGCGTGATTTCCAAGAAGCTCGACGCGCCCTACCGCTCCGGGCGCGGCGGCAACTGGACCAAGGCCAAATGCCGCGGCGGCCAGGAAGTCGTGATCGGCGGCTGGTGGGGCGACGACCGCAAGCTGCGCTCGCTGCTGGTCGGCGCGCACAGGAGCGGCAAGCTCGTCTATATGGGCCGCGTCGGCACCGGCTTCAACGCCGACAACAGCCGTGCGCTGCTGGACCGGCTGAAGCCGCTTAGGCAAGCCAGGTCGCCCTTCGCGCCCAACAGCGAAATTCCCCGCGCCCGCGGCATCAACTGGGTCGAGCCCGGGCTCGTCGCGGAGGTCGAATTCGGCACGATCACTTCGGCGGGCCTGCTGCGCCAGGCGGCGTTCAAGGGCTTGCGCGAGGACAAGCCGGCGCGTTCCATCGTGGAGGAGCCGCAGCCCGCAGCGCGCAAAGTGGAGGACACGAAAGTGACGACGCGCAAGGAATCCGCGAAAACGATCGCGATCAGCCATCCCGACAAGGTGCTGTGGCCCGAGGCCGGCCGCGACGCGGCCGTCACCAAGGCCGATCTCGCCGCCTATTACGCGTTCGCCGCCGACCGGCTGCTCGAACACATCGCCGGCCGGCCGCTGTCGCTGGTGCGCACGCCGGACGGCATCGGCGGCCAGCATTTCTTCCAGCGCCATCTGATGCCCGGCAGCTCGACCGAACTCAAGCCGGTGCGGGTGAAGGGCGAGGCCAAGCCTTACATCACCATCGACGGCGCAGCCGGCCTTCGGGCGCTGGCGCAGGCCGGCGTCACCGAGATTCATCCCTGGGGTTCCAGGCCCGGCGATCCCGAAGCGCCGGCGCGCATCGTCTTCGACCTCGATCCGGCGCCGGATGTGAAATTCGCGGCGGTCATCGCGGCGGCCCTGGAGATGCGCGCGCGGCTGAAGAATCTTGGCTTCGAACCGTTCGTGAAAACGACAGGCGGCAAGGGCATTCACGTCGTCATCGCGGTCAAGGGCACGCCGAAAAAGCCGCTCACCTGGCCGATGGCCAAGAGTTTCGCGCGCGCGTTCTGCGTCGCGCTGGAGCGCGATACGCCCGGGCGTTACACCACCAACATGTCCAAGAAGCTGCGCAGCGGAAAAATCTTCCTCGACTATCTGCGCAACGACCGCACCTCTACAGCCGTGGCGCCCTGGTCGCCGCGCGCGCGCCCGCACGCGCCGATCTCGATGCCGCTGCCGTGGAGCGCGCTCAAGCCGGGCCTCGATCCGCTGGATTTCACGGTGCACAAGGCCAAGAAGTTGTTGAAACGCGCCGATCCGTGGAAAGGCATCGACAAGACGGCGAAAGCCTTGCCCCCGGCTTGAGGGAGGGTTCAAAAAAACATCACCGCCGTGCCCGCTTCCCGTTCTCGTTGGCGGGCGCCTTGCCTTTGGCTTTCAGGCTCTTTCTCAGCGCTGCCATCAGATCGATGACGTTGGTGTCCTCTGGCGGCGGGGCGGTGACGGGGCGCTCGCCCTTTTCCTTGCGGCGGACCAGTTCGCGCAACGCTTCCTCGTAGCGGTCCTTGAAATCGTCGGGATCGAATGGGCCTTCCTGCTGGGCGATGATCTTCTCGGCGATCTCGATCATGCGCTTGTCGGGCTTGATGCCGGCAATATCGCGGAACGCCGTCTTGGGATCGAGCACTTCGTCGCGCATGCGCAACGTGTAGGCGAGAAGCCCCGCGTCGCGCGGCTCGATGGCGAGCAGGCGCTCGCGGCCGTGCATCACGACGCGACCGATGGCGATGCGTCCGGATTTCGTCATCGCGTCGCGGATCACGACATAGGCCTCGTTGCCCGTCGCTCCGTCCGGCAGCAGGAAATAGGGATCGTTCCAGAACATGCGGTCGATCTCGCCGGCCTCGACGAAGCGCTCGATGTCGATCGTGGTGGTGGTCTCGAGCTTGACCGCGTCGAGTTCCTCGTCGGTCATCACCACATATTCGTTCTTGGCGATCTCATAGCCCTTCACCAGGTCGGCACGCTCGACCGGTCCGGTCTCTGGATCGGTCGGTATCATGCGGATGCGGTTGTTGGTGTCGGGGTTGAGCAGATGGAACGAAACGTCCTTGGCGCGCGTCGTGGCGTTGAACAGCGCCACCGGACAGCTCACCAACGACAGCCGCAGATGGCCCTGCCAAGCCGGCCGCGGTCCGTTCGGCCGGCCGTGATGGCCGTTGTCACGTCCGTCGCTTTTTGCCGCGGCTTTGCGCCTGACGGGTTTCTTTCTGGCACGCGCCATCGTCCATGCTCCCTGAAAGCGCGCGACCGGGCGCGATGGAGATATCGCGCCCGCGGGGCAAAGGTTCCATCAAATGATGAGGCTTTATCGCTCCGTGACCATCACCGGCTTGTCGCGGTAGAGCTCGGGATAGATCCGCTTCAGATTGGCGATCTTCGGCAGGTCGTTGATCTGGATGTAGCCGCTGTCCGGATTGTGGATCAGGTAATCCTGGTGATAGCCCTCGGCCGGGTAGAAGCCCGCGAGCCTGTCGACGCGCGTCACGACCGGATCGGCGAACACATGCGCCTTGCCGAGCTGGGCGATATAGGCTTGGGCGATCTTCTGCTGCTCGGCGCTCGCATAGAAGATGTTCGAGCGATAGCTCGTGCCTTCGTCCGGACCCTGGCGGTTGAGTTCCGTGGGGTCGTGGGCAACCGAGAAATAGACGCGCAGGATCTGGCCATAGGTCACCTGGCTCGGATCGAATTCGATCTGGACGGATTCGGCATGGCCGGTGGTCTCGGTGCCGACAATCTCGTAATGCGCGGTGACGGCCGCGCCGCCGGAATAGCCGGCGACCACCTGTTGCACGCCCTTCACATGCTCGAACACGCCCTGCTGGCCCCAGAAGCAGCCGCCCGCCAGAACGGCGGTTTCGCTTGTGGCGCCGGTGTGCGCCTCATCGACCAGCGGCGCCGGGATGGATTTCGGCGCCTGGTCGGCACAGGCCGGCAGCGCGAAAAGCGCGAGCGCGGCGCAGAGGCCCGGAAGAATCGAACGCATGATGGAATCCTTCAAACGGAGGCGCGCGCGACGAATTTCATCGCGGCGGAATTCATGCAATAGCGCAAGCCCGTGGGCTTGGGCCCGTCGTCGAACACATGGCCGAGATGCGCGTCGCAGCGCGCGCAGGAGATCGCGGTGCGGGTCATGAACAGGCTGCTGTCGCTCGTCTGCACGACGTTGATCTTGGAGATCGGCTGCCAGAAGCTCGGCCAGCCGGTGCCGGATTCGAATTTGGTCCTGGAATCGTAGAGCGCCGTCTCGCAGCAGATGCAGCGGTAGAGCCCGTCGGCATGGTTGTTCCAGGTGACGCCGGTGTAAGGTGCTTCCGTGCCGGCGTGGCGCGTCACGTCGAATTGCTCGGCGGAGAGCTGCTTCTTCCACTCGGCTTCGCTTTTCACCACCTTGGGAACATGGACGACGCCCAGGCTCTTGCCCGCGGGCGAGAAATTCTCGATGGCGACGGCGGCGGCGGCGGCGGCAAAAGCGCGCCTCGGAAACATTCCGGCGGCGGCGATGAGCGCCACGGAACCGGCGGAAAGCAGCAGACTGCGGCGCGCGTGCTGGGCGGAAAACGGCATGATCTGTCTCCTGATGCGGGGCGGTGGCGCCCGCATTACCATATTCGCCTGCGAGGTGTCTTTGTTACGCCGCGGCCGATGGACTGGATCACGAGGGCGCGATCAGCGCGTCAGCACAAGGCCCACGGGCGTGGCTGCGAGAGCGTCGACCGCCTGGGCCACGGCCTCGGGCGGCGTGGCGCGCACGACGACGACGACGGCATCGGCGAGGTTGGCCAGAAACCGTGCATCGCCAGCCGCGAGCACGGGCGGCATGTCGATCAGCACCAGGTCGCAGGTCCGGCGCAGGTGAGAGATCAGGCCGGCCATTTGCGGCGAGGCCAGCACCTGGGCGGGATCGCGCGGCCGCCATGCCGGCGACAGCACGAAGGCGCCGGAGCGGGTGTCTCTTTGCAGCGCACGGCTGAGCGGCGCCTTGGCCCCGAGCACTTCCATCAATCCACTCGGCGAAAGCGCGAGACCGAACGCGCGCGCGATGGCGGGCGCGCGCAGATTGCCGTCGACGATCACCACGCGCTGGCCCATCAGGGCTGCGGTGCGCGCCAGCGCGGCCGCGATCTCGCTATGGCCTTCGCTCAAAGCGGACGCGGTGATTGCCACCACTTTCGGACCGCCGGCGATGCGCCGCGCCAGCGCGCCAACGCCCTGCGCGAAGGGTGCCGCCGGCCAATCGACAATCTGATCCGCCGCGCGCGCGGACACGGCGCCGGGGATTTCCGCCAGCACCGGAATGCCGCGCAGTCTCTCGATCGCGCCGTTCACAAAACGCCGCGCCGGAACGCCGGCGCCGGAACGCTCGGCGAGCAGCGCCATCAGCAATCCGAGCAATAGGCCCGCCGGCACCGACGCGCCCAGGATGAGCAGGCGCGGCGGCGAGCTGGGTATCGTCGGCGGCGACGCGTGCGAGATCACGCGCGCGTCCGCGACGCCGATCGGGCTCTGGGTCTCGCGCAGGCGGACGACGAACGCCTCGTACATCGTGCGCGTCGAGACCGCGTTGGCTTCGAGCGCCTTCAATTTCACCCGCGCCATGTTCTGGTCGGTCGCCTGTTCCTCGGCCTGCTGCAGGCTGGCCAGCAGCGAGCCGACATGGGCGCGCGCCACGGCGACGTCGTTGGCGACGGAACCGGCGATGCGACCCACTTCCTGGTCGATCTTGTCCTCGAGGTCGCGTTTCTGGCTTTCCACCGCGATCAGCTTGGGATTCTTCGCGCCGTATTTGCTGGAGAGCTGGGCCTCGTCGCGGATGACCTCGGCGTCCTGCTCGCGCAACTGCATGATCAGCGGCGAGGCCACGATCTGCGAGATGTCTGCGGCGTGACCGCTCTTCATCAACAGGGCGATGCGGTTGCTGTTGGCCTGCTTTTCCGCCAGATCGCTCCTGGCATCGACCAGCTGCGCGTTGATCGCGGTGAGCTGCTGGTCGACGATCGAGGTGCCGTCGGCGGTCTCGTTCAGATCGTGCTCGGCCTTGTAGGCCTGCACGTTGGATTCCGCGGCTTGAACCTGCTTGGAAAGCTGGCGGATGCGCTCGGAAAGCCATTGCGTCGCGGCCTGGCTGGTCGCCAGATCTGCGTCCATCTCGGTCTCGATATAGGCGTCGGCGACGGCGTTGGCGATGCGCGCCGCTTCTTGCGGATCTCGGGCGGTGAAGCTGACGGAGATCGCCGTCGAAAGACCCACGGCCTCGACGGAGAGATGCTTGAGGAACACGTCGATCTCGGCGTTGCGCAGGCTTTGCGGGCTTTGATCGGCGGGAAGGAGATAGGCGGAAAGACCGCCCGCCAGCGCCGGATTGAATTCGGGGTCCTGGTCCAGCCCGAGCCGTTCGATCACAAGGCCCGCGAGATCGCGTGAGGTCAGGAGCTGGATCTGGTTCTGCACCGAAGCCGGATCGGTCGGCAGTTCGGATACCACAGCGGTCATGTCGGCGACATTGTTCTTGCGCGTATCGAGCATCACGATCGCCGACGCCGAATAGCTCGACGGCCACAGCAGCAGCGCCAGCACGGCGATCAGGATGACGGCGAGCGCCACGGTCGCGACCAGCCCGGCATGGGCGCGGGCCACCGGCCACAGATCGCTGGGGCGGAATGGGTCCGCGGCCGCGCCGGCCGAAGCCGGGTCGGCGGAATGGAAAGTCTTCCGGGATGCCATGGACACGCCAAGCCTCTGCCGCGCGGAGGCGCGCGCACGCGTCCGCAGCGAATCATTTAGCGCGGCTGCGCCTGCGGAACGGTTAACGGCGGGGAAAGAATCAACGGCCATTAAGGATTGCCGCCCGGGATTTGGGCGCGGCGGCCTGCGAGGCCAGGCAGGCGTCGATGACTCGCGGATCGTCCCATGGCACGTCGTGCTGGGCGGCGGTCAGCCAGGGGCTGGCGCGGTCGCGCGTCCATTCTTGCGGGAAAAGGGCGACGAGATTGCCGGTCAGGCCGGCCGGTCGATCCGTGCCGGGCGTATTTGCGGCGCGCGCGACCAGGGCGGCGGCGAGATTGCCGTCCTCGAACGCCAGATGGCCGGTCTGGGTGGCGCGCGGATTGATCTCGATGAGATGGGCCGTGCCCGCCGCGTCGCGCACATAGTCGAGACCGTGCAGGCCGGATAGCCCGAAGCGCTTCGCCAGCTTGCGCGCGCTGCGTTCCATATCGGGATCGTCGATGCGCTTGACCACGCTGGCCGGGCCGCGTGCGCCGCTGGTCACCAGGACGTCGAAATGATTGGCCGCGATCACTTCGCCCTGCCAGCAAGCGAAGCTGGTCGTGGCGGGTCGGCCCGCGACATGGCGCTGCAAGCTGACTGATGGAGGCTGTCGGTCGAGCATAGCCAGAAGATGGTGCGCGTCGCCGCGCCGCGCCGCGCGCGCCAGTCTGCGCAGCCGCGAAGGCTTGCGCGCGAGCCCGCGCCAGGCGGCCTTCGCCTCCTGGACTGTCCCAGTCACGATCACTCCGTCGCCGCCCCAACTTGCGTCCAGTTTCAGGACGGCTGGCAGACCGGTTTCGGCGAGCGCCGCCTCGAGATCACGTTCGGTTTTGACGGCGAATGTCTCAGGCGCCGTGATGCCGGCTTCGCGGGCGGCGGCGATGAAGCCGGCACGCGATGCCAGTTGCGCATAGTGCTGAGGCGCTCCCAGCGACCGCCTGATCAGGTCGCGGACGGCGAAGTCGGCTTCGTCCAGGGCCTTGGAATGGAGCATCAGCAGATGCGTCACGGCGCGGTCGTCGCAGGCGACCACGAAATCGGGTTTGGACGTCTCGACGGCCCGGCTGAGCGAATGCAGGGGCCGCAGCGGACGGTAGAGATGGCGGCCGGACGGATAACGGCTGGCGGCCAGCGGATGGCTCTCGGGA
>Ga0302326_10029833_pt1 | contig 10930 bp, 4 predicted proteins | sample Palsa_T0_3_FD_202264 | JGI IMG/M metagenome (GOLD analysis project Ga0302326, IMG submission 202264) | Peat permafrost microbial communities from Stordalen Mire near Abisko, Sweden - Palsa_T0_3 | ecosystem: Environmental > Terrestrial > Soil > Palsa > Peat permafrost | place: Sweden: Abisko...
CCGGTGGCGATGACCACCGCTCGCGGGCCGACCGAGAACGAGGCACCGGCCGCGAGCGGTCCGTCCGCGCTCGGCGCCCCGTCCTCCTGCATGGTGTCGAGACGCACGGTCCATGCCTCCGCGGGCGGAGTCGGCACCGCGAACGGCAGCGACCCCCAGTAGGCGTTGAGCATGACCAGGACACTCGGCGCCGGCGAGGCGCCGGCGAATACGACGGCGAAACTGTGACCCTGGCTGTTGTCCCAGTCCTGGCTGGCGACGGGCGAGCCGTCGGGGTTGAACCATGTGAGGCCCGTCTCGGCCACCGGTTCGCTCGGCCCGGCCGGAGCGGGTTCGGGGAACCGCGGCGCCCGCAAGGCCTCGAGGCCGAGCCGGAGCGAGATCAGCTCGCGGACCACGGTGCTCAGGCTCTCCGCCAACGGGTCGGCAGTCCAATCCACCCAGCTGATCGGATTGTCCTGGCAGTACGCGTTGTTGTTGCCCTGCTGGGTGCGGCCCCGCTCGTCACCGGCCATCAGCATCGGCACGCCGCGTGAGACGAGCAGGGTGGCGAGGAAGTTGCGCTGCTGGCGCCGGCGCAGGGCAGCGATACCGGCATCGGCGGTGGGCCCGTCGTCGCCCGGGCTCGAGCCACAATTCCAGGAGCGGTTGTCGTTGGTGCCATCCTGGTTGTTCTCGCCGTTCGCGTCGTTGCGCTTGAAGTCGTAGGACACCAGGTCGTTCAGGGTGAAACCGTCGTGGCAGGTGATGAAGTTGACACTGGCGGTGGGCTGGCGGCGAAGGCTGTAGCGGGGAGCGTTCAACGCGTACATGTCGGGGCTGCCGGCCAGCCGGGCGCCGACCCAGCGGGGAGCCGGCGACTGGTCCCGCCAGTAGTCGCGCATGGTGTCGCGGTATTGACCGTTCCATTCCGACCAGCGGGGCGGAAACTGGCCCTGCTCGTTGCCCGCCGCGGTCCACGGCTCGGCGATCAGTTTGGCGCGGGCCAGGGTCGGGTCCTGAAGCACGAGATCGAAGAAGGCGGCGTTGGGGTCCCAGCCCGGGTCGGCGTCGGTGGCGGTGCCCGGCTCATCGCTCCCGAGCACCGCGCCGAGGTCGAAGCGGAAGCCGTCGACGTGCATCTCACCCACCCAGTAGCGGACGGAGTCGAGGATCAGGCGCCTTACCTTCGGGCTCGCGGCGCGAATGGTGTTGCCACAGCCGGTGAGATTGTCGTAGGACTGCGGCTGGCTCGAGACCAGTTGGTAGTAAGCGGCGTTGTCGATGCCGCGGAAACACAGCGTCGGCCCTTGCTCGTCGCCCTCGGCGGTGTGATTGAAGACGACGTCCAAGATCACCTCTATCTCCGCGTCGTGCAGCGCTTTGACCATCGCCTTGAATTCGTCTATCTCGCTTCCGGGTGACCCCCCGGCCCGACGGGCGGACGAGTAGGCACCGTGCGCCGCGAAGAAGCCGATGGTGTCGTATCCCCAGTAGTTCGTGAGTCCCTGGCCGGCAAGGACGCCGTTGGTCAGCGACTGGTGGACCGGCAGCAGCTCCACCGCCGTGACCCCGAGGCCCCGCAGGTAGTCGATCACCGCCGGATTGGCCAACCCAGCGTAAGTTCCCTGATCGGCGGCGGGCACGTCGGGATGACCCGCTGTGAAGCCCTTCACGTGCAGCTCGTAGATGACGCTGTCGGCCAGCGCATACCCCGGCGGCGCGTCGGTCCCCCAGTCGAAGGCGCTCTCCACGACGACCGAGCGCGGAGCGTCGGGGGCGGAGTCGGTCGGATCGGGCATATCCGATCCCGTGCTCAGCGCGCCATTCCACGATGGCTTCCAGGTCAGGTTGCCGGTGACCGACCGCCCGTAGGGGTCGAGCAGCAGCTTGTTGGGGTTACAGCGGGCGCCCGTGGACGATGGTGAGTAGGGCCCAGAGACCCGGAACCCGTACTCCTGACCCGGCTCGACGCCCGGAATGCACCCATGCCAGATGTCGCTGTCGGCCAGGGTCAGCGGATGACGGCTCTCGGTGCCGTCAGCAGCGAAGGTCGAGAACGAGACCGCGGCCGCGACGCTCGAGTAGAGGGCCACGTTGACCCCGCCGGCCGCGATGCTCACCCCGAGGGGATAAGGGAAGCTCCGATTGTCAGGCGGCTGCGTCACCCTTGCGACATTAGATGGCCGCCGCTCCCACCGCCAGGCGTCCCGCCCAGGGACGCAGGAGCTTCAGCGTCGCGAGGATCGCCCGCGTCGCCGGCGAGCGGTTGAGGGTGAAGAACTGGATCCCCGGCGCGCCGCGTGCGAGCAGCTCCGCGCACTGGAGCGTCGCGTAGGAGACGCCGAGCTGGAGCACCGCGTTCGGATCGTCGGCCCGCAGCTCGAGCTCCTGGAGCAGCGTCGCCGGGATCGTCGCCTGGCACATGCCGGTGATCGTCTTGATCTGAGCGACATCGGTGATCGGCATGATGCCCGGGATGATCGGGATCTCGATCCCCACCGCGCGCGCCTCTTGGACGAACTGGAAGTAGAGCTCGTTGTCGAAGAACAGCTGCGTGATCGCGAACGAGGCTCCGGCCGCGACCTTCTCCCGTAGGAAGCGAAGGTCATGGGCCAGGTCCTTGGCCTCGGGATGGACCTCGGGGAAGCAGGCCGCGCCGATGCAGAACGGGTACCGGGCCGAGATCAGCGCCGCCAGCTCGGTCGAGTAATGCAACCCGCCGGGATGGGGCGCCCAATCCGTCTGGCCGCGAGGCGGGTCCCCCCGCAATGCCAGCACGTTCTCGATCCCCGCCTCCGCCAGCCCGTCGAGGATGCTGCACAGCTCCTCGCGGGTAGCGCCCACGCAGCTCAGGTGAGCGATCGCCTCGATCCCGAGATCCTGCTTGATCCACTTGGTCAGCTCCACCGTCCGCCCGCGCGTGGTTCCGCCCGCGCCGTAAGTGACCGACACGAAGTCCGGCGCGAGCGGGCCGAGCGCCTCCAGCGCCGCCCGCAGGTTCCGTTCGCCGTCATCGCTCTTGGGTGGGAAGAACTCGAACGAGAAGACCGGCTCGCCCTTCGCCGCGATGATCTCATCGACGTGCATCGTGGCACTCTACCAACCTTGACACGAGTGTGGCAAGGTTCGTTCGTGGTCGCGGCGCGGCGAGCAGGTTTTTGCTCGCGCCGCGGCGAGCCGATACTCTCCCCGACCGGTCGGCCGGATACCCGTCCGCCTCAGGCCGACAGGCACGGACTCCCAGGCGCCACTTGCTCAGTCGATCGTTGAATGTCGGTTCGAGGCGGATCGCTTGCGGCCTGCTGGCGCTGCTCGCGCTCGCCGTCGCCCGCCCGCCCAGCGCCGTCGCCTCGTCGCCCGCCGGCGCGCCCACGCCCGCCGGCGCGCCTATACCTACCGGCGCCTCGTCGTCCGCGGCAGCGGCGATGGTCGCGCTTGCTCCCACCCCGCCGATGGGCTGGAACCCCTGGTACGAGTTCGGCTGCGGGGTCGACGAGCAGCTGGTCGAGCAGACCGCCCAGGCGATCGTCTCCTCGGGCATGGCGGCCGATGGCTACCACTACGTCAACCTCGACGACTGCTGGATGGCGCCGGAGCGCGACGCCAACGGCAATCTTCAGGCCGATCCGCAGACCTTCCCCGACGGGATCGCCGCCCTGGCCTCCTATGTCCACGAGCTCGGGCTCAAGCTCGGGATCTATCTCGACGCCGGCACGCAGACCTGCATGGAGCGGCCGGGATCGGCGGCGCACTTTCCCCAGGATGTGGCCACGCTGGCGTCCTGGGGCGTCGATTACATCAAGGTCGATTACTGCTACACGAACTTCATTCCGGCGCAGCCGGTCTACGCCGCGATGCATCAGGCGCTGCTGGCGGCCGGACGGCCGATCGTGCTGAGCGTGTCCGACGACGCCTTCGACGACCCGTGGCGTTGGGCGCCGAAGATCGCCAGCCTGTGGCGGACGACCAACGACTACACGGCGTACGGCGCCAGTACCGGCAACTGGTGGGGCGCGATGCTGAAGATCGTCGACTTCAACTCCGGCCTCTACCGCTTCGCCCATCCGGGCGCCTGGAACGACCCCGACGTGTTGCTCACGGGCACCGGACTGCTGACCGTTCCCCAGGAGCGCTCGCAGTTCTCGCTCTGGAGCATGATGGCGGCTCCCCTGCTCGTGGACGGAGATGTCCGCACGATGTCAGCGGCCACCGCCTCGATCCTCACCAACCGTGAGGTGATCGCCGTCGACCAGGACCGCGCGGGGCTGCAGGCCGTGCGAATCTCGGACCGCGGAGGACACCAGGTGTGGCTACGTAAGCTCGCCGACGGTTCCCACGCCGTCCTCTTCTTCAACACGGACCGGCGCCCGGGGACGATCGAGATGAGCGCCTCCCGCGCGGGCCTGGCCGGCAAGCGCTACACGGTGCGCGATCTCTGGCGCCACCGATCCTGGACCAGCGCCGCCACGACGATCCGGGCCGGGGTCAATTCCGACGACGTGGTCATGCTGCGGCTCAGCGTTCTACGGAACCGACCGGCTCGACGCCAACCGAGCTGATCTCATGTCCCCGACCCCCACGACGCTCCCCAAACTGCCGCGGCCCGCCGCTCCCAGAGGGGCGACGGGCCGCTGATCGGTCCTGGCATGTTGGTGGTGCCTACCGATCGATGCAGCTACTTCCTCCCTTACTGGACGCTGTCGACGAGAGCTGCCTGCGCTTCCGCCTCGGTGTCGATCGGGGTCGGGAGCTTGGCGTAACCGACGTCCGCCCCCGCCAGGGCTGACTGCCCTCCCGACGACTTGGCCAGGTAGGCGAGGTAGCTGCTGGCAGTGGCGCCTTCTTCCAGGCCGTTGCCGTTGTATGCGCCTGCTGCATTCAGCAGACTGGTGTCGTACTGCTCCCATCCCGCGTCGTAGGTTGCTGCGACGATCCCGTAATGCGCGCCGCCGCCGTCCTGGACGATCGACGGATCGCCGGCGATCGAACCGCCGAACGACTCGCCCCAGGGGGTGCTTTGCACATCCCAGTCACCAACGCCCGCCGACGAGCCCTGATCAAGCGTGTACGAGCCCGTTTGATCGATGGCGGTACCCGTGTACAGGTTGGCGGTGACCGTGATCAGCGGCGCATCTGAGTAGTTGGCGATTCCGGGGTACGTGTAGGTTATGGACTTCGCGGCCGCGCCGTCGTTGTCCTGAACTTCGGCGTAGACGATCTGATGGGCGGGCGTCGCTGCGCCCGTCCCTCCATTGAGCGTACCCTCGGAGAACGTCGAGGTGCTGCTCCACGTCGATCCCGGGTACGAGGTCGCAATGAAGAACGAGTTGGTCACGGGCGCGCTTCCAGTCGCCTCATCGAGGACGGCGTCGGCCAGGTTGACGTAACCGATCGAGCCGGGATCCGCGAGTGTGTTCTTCACCAGCGTGCTGCTGCCGGAGTTCGCCCCGTACGAATCACCCGAGCCGTCGTCGACCGTGAGAGGCCACGACTCGGCGTCGCTCACAGAGGACAGCGGATAGTTCGGGTCGCCGGCCAAATAGAGGAAGCCGTGCGTCGCGTACGTCGTTCCCGAGGTTCCGTTCCGGACCTCCAGGTTGATGCACTGGAAGCCACCGGTACCACCGCACTGCGTCTCGCCGTTCGTGGTCGGCGAGCCCGTGTCGTTGAACTGGACGTTGGTCGCCGTCGTGGTTTCGTACTTGAGTCCCGTCTGGAGGAGCAGCGCGCCCCAGGAGCCTTGCGGATACGTAATGGTCGGAGTGCTTCCTGATGCAGGCTGCGTGGTCAGCGGGACGTTGTCGACGCCCGGCGTTCCACTCGGGTCGTAGATCTCCTGCAGTACGGCGGTGCGGATCTTGACCAAGCCCTTCGGCCCGATCGTCAGCCCAGCCGGCAGGCTGAGGATGATCGCCACCGGCGCCTGGAACACCGGAACGGTCTCCTCGTCGGTCCCGCTGGCAACGTTCGCCTGATTGAGGTTGCCGCCGCTGCCGCCGGTGGGCGGATCATCAGTGCCGATGAAGGCGTCGAGGACTCCGGCCGCGTTCGCGGTGGAATCCTGCGTCGGGTCGAGCGCGCCGGTGACGTTGCCGAACTCGGCCAGGCCGCCCCCGGAGTTCGTCGACGTGTACGTGGACGTCGGGTCGTTGTTCAGAGTCGGCTGGTCGGTACTCGGGTTTGCGTGCCAGATCGACGCCAGACCGGCAAAAGCGCTCTGGGTGGAGCCGGTCTGCGCGACCTTCTGCAGCGACGAGCCCGAGCCGTACATGTTGATGCCCGCGACCTTCGCGAACGCAGGCGAGACGCCTACGGCGGCGGTGGCGCCGACACATACCGCCACAGCGGCGGTGCGCCGTGCTAATGAGCTTCGATTCATCAATTCCCTCCTGGGTGATGATCGGTAGTGACGTGAATGCCGTAGGGGTGGTGGTGCAGCACTCGCCCGGTCCCGTACTGGCACGGGTACGGTATGCGACGCGATTCGGGGCGAAGCGTCGGCTCGGTTACCAGCTTGTGACTATCTCGCTACACCGAGGCGAGAGACCCGCTACTTCTTCTTCGACTTGCCCTTCGCGGCTTTCAGGCCCTTCACTTTCAGGCCTGCCAGCCGCGTGGCGCCGGTCCCGCCGGTCGGCGTGAAGGTCACGCGCAGGCCGACGGTGATCGACGAGCGTGTGCTGAGGGCACGAAGCGCAGCGGTCGCCGCGCTCGTCGGTGTCAGCGTAGCCGCTGCCGCGCCGCGGGAAAACGTCCGAGTCACGCTTGCGAAGGTGATGGTCTTCTGCTCGTGCTTGGACTTCTTCTTCTTGCCGTGCTTGCTCTTGACGCTGACGGTGACCGTCTTGGTGAACGTCGCCAGGATCTTGACGGTCCCCGGGTCCGGCAGACTTAGGTCGGCGAGGATCGTGCCCTTCTTCGCGTTCTCGCTCAGACCAACGATCTTGAACTTGTTCGACACCTGTATCGGCGGGGGCGTCTGAGTGCCGGTGGTCATGGTGGTCGTGGTCGTCGTCGTCGTCGTCGTCGTCGTTGCCAACGTCACCGGCACCGTCACGGATACCGGGGCACTGACCGCGAAGTCGCTATCGCGCAGGGTCAGAGTTGCCGTATAGGTGCCTGACGTCGAATACGTGTGGGTGTCCGTCGGCGTTGAGGTGACGTCGGTCGTTCCGTCGCCAAAGCTCCATTCGTATTGCGCAATCGTCCCGTTCCCCGGCGTAGAGGCCGATCCGTCGAAGGTGACCGTCTGGCCCGTCTGCGGATTCGGCGGACTGAACGTGAATGACGCAACCGGCGGCGTCGCCGGCACCACGTCGACGGTGCCCGTCTCGATGTACTCACCGAAGTCGCCGTATAGATCGAGCGTGACCGTGTAGTCGCCGGGGGTCGTGTACTGCTCGGTCGCCGTCGGCGACGGCCACGTGAACGGACTTTTGTCGCCATCCAGGGTGGTGACGGTGTCGCCGTCGCCGAAGTTCCAGGTGTAGGCGGCGGGTGCGCCCCCGAGATACTGGATGGTCGACGCGTCGAAGGACACCGTCGTTCCCGCCCCGACGGTCAGTGGTGTCGGGGAGCTCGCGGGTTGGGTGGTGCCGCCGGCGCCTTCGCTGAACGTCCCTGACGGCACCGGGCACGAGTCGCCGGCTTTGGGCGCTAGCTCGATCAGCTCTCGCCCGCCCTCGCCCGCCTGCAGCGGGGGCGGCGCGCCGTGCGGCTCGGCCGGAGAGCCCCAACCGGGAGGCCAGTTCGCGACAGCCGTGTCCTGGCCCTTGAGGAGCACCCACACCGCGCCGCCCGAGCCGGCGGCGAGCGACGGATACGTGTAACCGTCCGCCGCCGCGCTGACCGCATCGGACAGGTTGCATGCGCTCGCGGTCGTGGTCGAGACCAGCGGTGCCGTCGTGTCGTTCGTCGTTGTGTTCCCGAGCGTGTCGAATAGCGTCATCAGCGGCGGGTCCACCTCGCTCAGCAAGCCGGAAGCATCCGGCTCGAGCAGCCGGATCCCGGGACTCGTCGCGGTCCAGTCCCCTGGCTGTCCGGCCGGATTGGACGGATCCGGCGCACCGGGCGGCTCAGACGCGAACGCAGCCGCGTAGAGGCCGTTCGACAGCGCCACGATCTGCGGCGAGGCCGTCGCCGTCGCCACCAACGGAGTGCCGTCGTCGTAGCTCTCGGGGGGCAGATCCGCGGTTGCCACGGCAGTGTCGTCGAGATTCGTGTGGTCCAGACCGTTATCTTCGACGGCGTTGGCCTCCGACGACAGGATCGTTGGCGTACTCGTCAGGTCCGCGGGCAGGTCGGCGATGTCGAAATCGGCCGGCCCACCGCCGTCCGGGGCCCCGGTCTCCTCGTCGTCCAGCCAGACGAGGCTGCCATTCATCGGATCGACGGACAGCCCTGCCGGAGGCGCTTCCTCGTCCGCCGAGTCGTTGGGGAGGGTCGCGAAGGCCGCGCTCGACCACTTGGTGACAACCTTGCCTGTGGTTGGCGACACCGTCACGATTCCGGCGCCGGCGTTGTCCGCGGTCGGATCGAGGCCCTGGACGGCGACGTAGTCGGTCCCGCCCGTAGCGTCAATTGCAAGGCCCGTGGGCGACTGCATGAGCTGGCTGAGCTGCCCCGAGTCGCTGAGGACGCTCGGCGTGGGATACCCGTTGATCCCAGCCGAGACCGTGTCTGCGGGAAGCCCGGAGGTCCCCACGAGCTGTTTCGAGGTGTTCGGGGTCGTCGACCAGGACACGATCTCGTCCACGATCTCGTCCGGCGCAGGAAAGATGTTCTGGTCGTAAGCGACCAAAAGCGCGTAGACGCGTCCGAGCGCGGGATCCACGGTCAGACCGAACATCTCGTAGTCGGTGATGCCGCTGTTTTCGATCGTGGTCGTGTCTGCCGGGAGCGAGAACTGATCCACGCCGAGCACCGCGCCGGTGGAGCTCAGCTTCTGCAGACGCCAGGTTGTGGTCGTGCCGCCGTCGGCGGTGACGTTCGCGGGCAGGTCGCTCGTTCGGTCGAGCACGTAGAGCGCGGTTGAGCTGCCGCTCGGGTCCGGGTCCTTGGTGTCGACTGCGAAACCGACCGGATCGACGAACTCGCCCGCGAGGGGCTGGGTCTCGCTCGGCGTGCAGCCCTTGCCGTCGTAATTGCCGCCGTCGAACCAACAGGTGTCGAACCCGCCGCCCCGCCATACCTCGCCGTACTGCCCGATCGTGCCGTACTGCGGGCCGGACTGGGCCAGCGCCGGCGCCGTACTCGACAGAGCCGCGCCGGCTACGAGCACGACGGCAATCAGGAGCTTCCGGCCAGGAATTAACACCAACGCGTTTCGCATGCGCCGCTAAGTTACGGGGTCGTGCTGCCGAGCTTGAATCCAGCGTGTGAACGACTGGATAGCTTCGGCTCGAATCGTTACTGTGAAGCGGTGCGAGAGGTGGGGCTATCGGATGCGGGTAACGACTGGGATGTGCCTCGAATGTGAATGGCCGAGTTGTTATTAACTAGAGAACGCGTTTGTTACTAACTAGTGAACAGGCGCGCCTCGCGGCGTTTGAGCCTACTCGGTGCTGACCATCGATTCATGCGGCTTTGATCCGACAACACATCAGGCTGCGCGCCACCCTTGCGAGAGTCGCGGCACCATCGGCGTGCCTGCTGGCTTTTGTCCTCGCGGTGGCCGCTTGGCCCACGCCCGCCCAAGCGCTGATCACGCCGGTCACGCTGGTGGCGGGACCGAGCGCGTCGATTGTCGGCGTCGGCAACGTCGCGATGGCCGGCGACGGCTCCGGCGGGGTGGTGTTCGAGATGGTCTCCGGCGGGGTCCCTCACATCTTCGTCTCGCAATACCTCGACCAACGTTGGAGCCCTCCGATCCAGGTCGACGTAGGGCAATCAGGGCCTGCGAGCTTTCCCGCGATCGCCGCGGGCGACGGCGGCGAGTTGCTCGTCGTGTGGACGCAGCCGTGGGCGTCAGAGTCGATCGGCGGCCAGACCCCGACTACCTACTACCAGCTCATGTCCTCAGAGTTGCAGCCGGGAGCGCAGAGCTTCGGGCCGGCGGAGCAGGTTGATCCCAACAACGTCGGTGACGGGACCGGCGTGTATCCCGCGCTGACCATGGCTCCCGACGGCGCCGCCTACGTCGTCTACCGGGTCGTCACGAACCCGCTCACGCCAGACGAGCCACAGCCGCCAGGAACGATCACCCCGATGCGGCCCGGGGACGAGCTCGTCGACGTGCGCGTGGCTCGCTATAACGGCCAGTTCTGGTCCTCGATGGGGGCGGTCAACGTGTTTCCTGGCCAGGTGACGATGCGAACGCCGTCCGCGAGCAACGCTCCGGCGATCGCCATCGACCGTGGCGGCCAGGGCATCGTCGTGTGGCAGGAGCCGACGATCGACGGGGTGGCCCGGATCTGGGCCCGTCGGCTGTTCGGGACCACGCTCGGTGACGTGCTGGAGGTCAGCCCCGAGACGATCGATGGCGAGCCGGTGTCGGTCGACGCCGACGCGCCGTCAGTCGCCCTCGGCCAGAATGCGGACGCCGAGGTCGTGTTCCGCCTCGACGGCGGCGCCGGGTCGCCGCTGTTGACCCCGTACGAGTTCGTCAACTCCCTGAGCGGATCGTACAGCGCGACCGGCGCCGGCAGCTTCGGAGCGGCAGTGCCGCTGGCGGGCGCGAGCACCGTCGGCGCACCGAGTGTGGCGACCGACGCCTACGGCGGCTTCCAGGCCGCGTTCACTGCAGGCGGCGCGTCGGAGACGGTCAGCGGCCAGGGCAACGGCACTAACGGGAACCCCGACACGCTCGGGCGGGCCAAGGGTGACCCGGCGCTCGCAGCCTTCGACCCTAACGGCGGCGGCGCGGTCGTGTGGCCAGGAACCAACGCCTCCGGCCAGCCGGTCGTGCAGGTCCATCAGACCTTCCCTGGCGGCAGGGTGCAGACGGCGA
>Ga0302326_10029835_pt1 | contig 10930 bp, 11 predicted proteins | sample Palsa_T0_3_FD_202264 | JGI IMG/M metagenome (GOLD analysis project Ga0302326, IMG submission 202264) | Peat permafrost microbial communities from Stordalen Mire near Abisko, Sweden - Palsa_T0_3 | ecosystem: Environmental > Terrestrial > Soil > Palsa > Peat permafrost | place: Sweden: Abisko...
GGCGGAAACATTCCCGGCTCCGAACACGCCCTAGCGCGATTCGGATCGTTCGGCGTCGCTGAGCGCCTCGAGCCCGGCGAGCATCGCGTCGAGCCCGAACTCGAACCGTTCGAGATCGCCGTGGCCGATCATGTACGGACGGATCCGCGCCATCGCCGGGAACCGGTCCGGCGGCAGGTTGTTGAGGAACATATGCAGATCGGCCCAATAGCGGGCCTCGTCGTCCGGGCTCATCCCGCTGCGCTCCAGGATCCCGTCCTCGAACGCGGTCGCGCAGACGAACAGGACGAGCTGATCGATCCCGAACGCGGCAACGCGCTCGGTCAGCCCGCCGAGACTCATCAGTAACGCGATCCGCTCGGTCGCGTCCAACGCCCTGGGGGAGGTGGCGACGCGTCCCATGCCGGCCAAGGCGGCGTCCGCGTGTTCATTGAGGGTCCGGTAGAGGTCAAGCAACATCCGGCGCAGCTGCTCGCGCCAGCGGTCTGGGTCGGGGACGGGCAGCGGCACCTGACCGACGAGCTCGTCGAACACCAACTCGAGCAGTTCGTCGCGGCCGGAGACGTGCGCGTACAGCGAGGCCGCGCCGGTTCCCAGCCGTTCGGCGACGCGGCGCATCGTCAGGCCGGCCACTCCTGCCTCGTCGAGCGTGTCGATCGCGGCCGCGACGATCGCGTCGAGCGTCAGCGCGGTTCGGCGGGTTGGGCGGCGCCGGCGGTGCAGACGTGGAGGTGAAGGGATCACGCCGGGCTCGGCCGGGACCGGAGCGAGTTCCGCTGCGCGACCGACGGCCGAGTCCGGGTCGGCGTCCGGTGCGCGACCGACGGCCGAGTCCGGGTCGGCGTCCGGTGCGCGACCGATGGCCGAGTCCACCAGCGAATGCTCGGGCGGTTGGCTTGACGCGGGCACGAACGCATTGTATAACCATGTTCGCTTAACGAACAACGTTCCAAACATCGTACCGATCAGGAGTCGAGTTATGTCTACCACCACAAACCTCGCCCGGAGCCATCCCCGCCGTTGGCTGATCCTCGCGCTGGTGCTCTGCGCCGAGTGCATGGACATGCTCGACGGGTCGATCGTCAACGTCGCCGCGCCGACGATCCGCGACGATCTGCACACATCCGCCTCGGCGCTGCAGTGGGTGATCGGCGGCTACGCCCTGACGTTCGCGGTCGCGATGATCACCGGTGCCCGGCTCGGCGACATCTACGGCCGCCGGCGGCTGTTCGCGATCGGCGCGTTCGGGTTCGTGATCGCCTCGGCCGCGTGCGGGCTGGCGATCTCGCCCGGGATGCTGATCGGCTGCCGGCTGGCCCAGGGGGCCGCGGCGGCGGTACTGGTCCCGCAGGGACTGGGGATCATCCGCTCCGCGTTCTCCGAACGCGATCTGCCCTTGGCGTTTGCGGTGTTCGGGCCGGTGATCGGGCTGTCAGCGGTGCTCGGGCCGATCATCGGCGGCGCGCTCGTCTCGGCCAACGCCTTCGGTTCGGGCTGGCGTTTGATCTTCTTCGTCAACCTGCCGCTCGGGCTGGCCGCGGCGATCGGGGCGGTCGCGCTGATGCCGGAGTCCCGCGTCGCGAAGCCCCCGCGGCTCGACCTGATCGGTGCGACGCTGGCCGCACTCGGGATGGGGCTGCTCGTCTACCCGCTGATCCAGGGGCGGGCGGCGGGTTGGCCGATCTGGACCTATCTGATGGGCGCGGGCAGCGTGGTCGCGTTCGCCGCGCTGGTGATCTGGGTGCGGAGCGCCTCGCGGCACGGTCGCGATCCGCTGATCGTCACGAGCATCTTCGCTCGCCGCGCCTACACCGCCGGGCTGGCGTCGATCCTGGCGTTCTTTGCCGGCATGACCGGAACGCTGCTGGTACTCACCCTGTTCCTCCAGTTCGGCGAGCATTTCTCGGCGATCCACGCGGGTCTCACGTTGGCGCCGTTCGCGTTCGGCGCGGCGATCGGCGCGGGGCTTGCCGGGGGCCTGCTGGCGCCGCGGTTCGGCCGCCCGGTGCTCCAGTTCGGGGCGGTGCTGTTCGGCCTCGGGGTGTGGTGGCTGCGCCACCTGATTTCCGTCCACGGGCTCGGGACCGGCTCGCTGACGATCGCCCCGCCCGAGCTGGTGTTGGGCGTCGGGCTCGGGATGATCGTGTCGCCGCTGTTCGACTTCATCCTCGCCTCGGTCGATGAGCATGAGGTCGGCTCTGCGGCAGGCGTTCTCAACGCGGTCCAGCAGCTCGCCGGCGCGATCGGCGTCGCCGTGTTCGGAACGATCTTCTTCACCGAGTTGCGGCATGCCGGGTTCGTCGCGGCGATCGACCGGACGCTGCTGATCGAGGCGTGCACCGCGCCGGTGCTGGTCGCGCTCTGCGGGTTGCTGCCGCGGCGGGCTCGTGAGCAGCCCGAACACGGGGAGCACGGCGTGCCCGCCGAGCCTGGCGAACGCGAGCAGCGGGCGGCGTACATTGCGGCGGGTGTCGACTGAGCACCGTGACCGCCCTGCCACGCTCGACCTCAACCTGTTGCGGGTGCTCGATGCGCTGCTGGACGAGCGCAGCGTCACCACGGCTGCCGGTCGAGTCCATCTCTCGGTGCCGGCGACGAGCCGAGCGCTCGGCCGGCTCCGGGTGGCACTCGGTGACGAGCTGCTGGTCCGTGCCGGCCGTGAGCTCGTACTGACACCGCGAGCGCTCGAGCTGCGGCCGCTCGTCGCCGAGCTGCTGCAGCGCGCCGAGCAGCTGACCGAGTCGACCGCCGCGTTCGATCCAGCGCGGTTGCGGCAGACGTTCGCGGTCCGCGTCAACGACGCGACCGTGCTGACGATCGGCGCGTCGCTGCTGTCGGCGGTGGCGGAATTGGCGCCCGGGGTGGTGCTCCGCTTCCTGCCTGAGTCCGACGAGGATCCGGTGGCGCTGCGGACCGGCCTCGTCGACCTCGACGTCGGCGTGATCTCCGGCGCTCCGGCCGACATCCGCACCGAGGTCATCGGTCACGAGGGCTACATCGGCCTCGCGCGAGCCGAACATCCGCTGCTCGGGCAAACGGTGACCGCGCGACGCTTCGCCGCCGCCGAACACGTCTCCGCCTCCCGGCGCGGGCGGACCGAGGGGCCGATCGACGCGGCGCTCGAGCGGCTCGGACTGCAACGCCGGGTCCGTGCCACCGTCGGGACGATGGCGGCGGCCTTGTGGCTGGTGGCCAGCACCGAGCTGATCGCCGCCGTGCCGGCCTCGTTGGCGCGGGCAGCCGGTCCGTCGCTCGGTCTCGTCAGCTTCGAGCTCCCGCTCGAGCTGCCGCTGTCCGAGTATCGGATCGGATGGCATGCGCGCCTCGACGGCGACCCGGCCCACGCCTGGCTGCGCGAGCTGGTCGCCCAGCGATGGCGCGCAGAGCTCTGAGATTGCGTACCGCGCAAATCTCTCTTGTCGAGATTGCGTTGGCTACGGGTGCGATCGTGCGCTTAGGTAGTCGCAGTGATGGCACTGCTCGAAGTGAGTCCGACCACCGAGGCCCCGTCGACGACGCGCCGTCGGGCGATCCTGATCACGATGTCGGCGGCGGTGATCGTCGTGTTCGGGATGCAGGCCGCGATCAACCTCGCGGTCCCGGGGCTGGCGTCCGGCCGGCTGCACCCGTCGGCGTCGGCGCTCGTCTGGCTGGTGGACGCGTACACGATCGTGTTCGCCAGCCTGCTGATCCCCGGCGGTGCCGCCGGTGACCGGTTCGGCCGTCGCCGGGTCGTGTGCGCGGGGCTGGCGATGTTCGTCGTCGGCTGCGGCGTCTGCGCGGTCGCGACCGGTGTGCCGCTGTTCCTGGCCGGCCGGGCGCTGACCGGGCTCGGGGCGGCCGCGACGCTGCCGAATACGCTCGCGGTCCTGATCGCCGTGTTCCCGCCCGAGCAGCGGCGCACAGCGATCGCGACCTGGTCGAGCATGACCGGCGTCGCCGGCGTGTTCGGCAACGTCGGCGCGGGCGTGGTCCTCCAGCTCACCGATCCCACCGGGCTGTTCATCGTGTACGCGGTGTTGGCGGCAGCGGTGCTTGCCGCGACCGCGTGGTGCACGCCGTCGATAACGGGCCACAAGCACCGGCTCGATCCGGTCGGGACGGTGCTGCTGATCGCGGCGCTCGTCAGCGTGCTCGATGCGATCATCGAGGCGCCGACACACGGCTGGGGGTCCGGGCTGGTGCTGGGCGAACTCGCGCTGGGGCTGGCGCTGCTGGCTGTGTTCGTCGGCTATGAGCTGCGACGCGCCGAGCCGATGCTCGACCCGCGGATCTTCAAGATCGGCGCCGTGTCGCTGGCGTGCGTGCTGGTCGCGCTGCTGTACGTCGGGATGTTCGGGCTGTTCTATGTCAATGCCCAGTACCTCGAGCAGGCCAAGGGATATGACCTCCTGCTGACCGGGCTGGCGATCGCCCCGATGGCGCTCGGAATATTTGTCGCCGCGCGCTATTCGATGCGCGTCGGGGGGCGGATCGGTACTGCCCCGGCGATCTGCCTCGGGTTGGTGGTAACCGCCGCCGCCCTGTTCGCCTTCTCGACAGTCTCGGCGTCCACGCCCTACCTGCTCTACATCGTCTACCTGCTCGTGCTCGCCAGCGGGTTCGGGGTCACGTTGCCGCTCGTCTCCGCCGCGATCGTAACCGCGACCCCACCCCGATTGGCCGGTCTGGGCTCCGGGTTGCAGGGTGCCACGCGTGAGCTGGGGTCCGCGCTCGGGATCGCGATCGTCGGCACGGTGCTGACGGCGTCGTTCGCGTCGCACGCGCCCGCGGCGCTGCACGCCGGCGCGCACCCGAACCCAAGCGAGGTGCTCGTGCGTGCCGCCGGCGGCCCACTGCACGCCGCCGCGGTCCATGCGTACACCGGCGCGGTCGACGACGCCATCCGGGTGGTGGCGCTGGCGGTGCTCGCCGGCGCGGTCCTGACCGCGGTCGCGGGCCGGCGGGTGCTGCGGGCGTAGCGGTCGGGCGCCTTTGGGGGCGGAATCCCCAAACGCCGCCAGCATGCGTGCATCCGGGTCAAACATGGATCGCAGCGTCGCGCCCCCGGTGCGACTGGGGGCGGGCTCGTCGGTGGCGAAAACCTCAGGAAGGGGTTGAGGATTTCACCACTGTTCCAGTGTCGGCTACCAGCTCGCCGAATGGGTCGCGCCGGGTTGGTATCGGTCAGCGCTGGTCGAGCAGGCCGTCCACGAGCGGCTCGAGCCCGAGCTCGTAGCTGTCTCGCTCGCGGGCGCCCGCCCAGTGCGGAGCCAGCGCGGCGAGCGTCGGCAGCTGCTCGGGGTCGACGGTCGTCAGCACCCGGACCACGTACGGCGGGCGCTCGAGCTTGGCGATCTCGTCGATGCCACGCTGGACGATCAGGCTGCCGACCGTGTACTGCCAGATCGCGCGATAGCCGTCGGCGGATCGTGCGTGGCTGAGCCCGCAGGCGTGTAGTCCCGCGACGATCTCCTCGATCAGCCACAGGATCGAGGGGGCGATCAGGTCGCCTCCAGCGAGCACGTCGACGATCCACGGATACTGGGCGATGCCGTCGCGCATCACCCGGCAGGCGGCCAGCACCCGCTCGCGCGGCTCGGGCGGCAGTGCCGGGCGCGGCAGTTCGGCCGCGAACCGATCGAGCAGCAGCACCAGCAGCTCATCCTTGTCGGTGACGTGCCGGTAGATCGCCATCGGGCTCGCGTCGAGCTCGGTTGCGACCCGGCGCATCGTCAGGGCGTCAATTCCACCGGCGGCGACGATCGATTGGGCCGCGTCGACGATCGCGTCACGTGACAGACGCGGCGGGCGGCCGGCGCGGCGAGCGGGCGGGCTCAGCCCGAGCTCCGAATCCGACTCAAGCTCAGTCCTTGGCGCCGGGCCGGTAGGTGCCGAACAGCCAGGCGTTGCCCTCGGGGTCATGGGCGCGGTAGTCGCGTGAGCCGTAGTCGGTGTCATAGGGCTCCGCGTCGATCGTGGCGCCGGCGCCACGCGCGCGTTCGCAGTGCGCGTCGGCATCCTCGACGGCCACGTACAGGTGGCCGCGTCCAGGGTCCGCCCGGCTGACGAACATGATGCTCGGCCCGTAGCGCAACTCGGCGTGCGCGACCGAGCCGTCCGCGTTGCGGTAGACGGCGTGCTCCTCGAACCCGAACGCGCGCTTGAGGAACTCGATCGCCGCATCCTGGTCGCGGTAGCCGACCGACGGGAAGATTGTCGGGGCCGGGCTGTGGCTGAGTGCATCCGCGGTCATCGCAAGCGCCTTTCAGTCGAACACCGGAGTTTGTATACGCGTCGACAAACTAGCTCGGCGCGATCAGGGTGTCAAGCGCCAGGGCGAGCGGCGATGAGGGCGCCTGCGACGAGGCGCCGCCAGGCCGTCGGGTCGTACTGGCGCTCACGGGCGCGGCGGTCCTGGGCGCCGCCGCGCACGAGCTGACCTCGGCGAGCCCGCGTTCAGCGGTTGCTCAGCTCACGCCGCCGACGGCGCTTGCCGGTGATCTGCCAGGGTCCGGGGGTGTAGTCGAGCACGACGTTGACGAGCCAGATGATCGCGGTCGCCAGGACCAGGGTCCAGAAGCCGTGGATGTGGAAGCCGGAGACGATGTCCCGCGTGAGCACGAGCATCAGCAGCGACACGAAGAACCACGCGATCCCCAGCGTCAGGAACGCGAGCGGCAGCGTCACCAGCCTCAGGATCGGCTTCAGGATCGTGTTCAGGACACCGAACACAGCGGCGGCCGCGAGCACGGTCCAGAAGCTCGAAACGGTCACCTTATGCAACAGCGCGGTGACGATCCCGAGCACGAGCGCGTTGGTCAGCCACGAGATGGCAAGCCGCAACGCGAGCGGCGGTTCACGCTTGGTTTGAACGACGGTGCGAGCCATTTGCCTGCCTCCGGGTTGAGCTGAAACGTTACTCCCCGCACAAAGGCGCCGGCGTGCGACGGCCACCTGCCGCGCACGCCTGGGCGCGAGATCGCGGTTACTTGATCGGCAGCACCGTCAGGTAGGTCACGGACTTGCTCGAGCAGGCCGAGAACTTGCGCTTGATCGTGACCGACGTGGTCTGATTGGGCGGGATCACCCGCAGACCCTTGGCGGTCACCGGCTTGCACTTCGCGGCCGGGAAGTTGGCGGTGTGCGCGAAGCCGACCATCGTGCTGGCGCTCTTGTTCGGTGCGATCGTGACCGTCTTGACCGCGGTGCCGCTGCGGCTCGCCGGGTTGCCGATCTGCGCGCCCGAGCTGGTGACCGCGGACACGCCCGGGTAGCCGCGCAGCGTGCACGCCTGACTGCCCTTGTTGGTGAACTGGACCGGGTAGTAGATCGTTCCCGCGGCGCCGTTGGGCTTGTTGAGGAACTTGACGCTGAGCTGAGCTGTCGTGCAGCCCGGAGTGCTTGCGGCGGCGGCGTGATGGGCGACGGCCGCGCCGGCCGACGCTGTTGCCAAGGCCACGGCTGCGCCGGCGGCGGCCAGCGCGGCTACGCCTCCGGCGGCCAGCGAGCGGCGGCGCAGACCCAGCAGATGACTACGTGTTGACACGGTGACTCCCTCTCACGGCGGTGCCGTGGTGTTGAACGTTGCCCGCGCCGCCAACGGCGGCGCGGACGCCAGATCGGCTACTTGGTGACCGGACGGATCGTGAGCGAGCCCGCGCCGCCGACCGAGCAGGTCGAGAACGGGAACGGAATCACCTGGGCGCGCGAGCTGTTGGGGGCGAACACCCTCAACCCGGCGGCAGTGACCGCGCGGCACTTCGAGACCGGGATCGCCCCGGTATCAACGATGCCGAGCGCGGCTTTGACGGTTGCCCCTCGCTTGATCGTGACCGTGTTGAGCTTGATGCCGGTGACCCGGCGCGCGGGGCTGCCGAGCTGCTTACCGCTCAGCGAAACGGCCGAGACGCCCGGATAGCCGCGCAGCGTGCAGGTCGCGCCGAGATTGGTGAACTGCAGCTCGTAGAAGATCGTTCCGGCGGTCCCGTTCGGATTCGTGTCGAGCCAGTTGACCAGCTGTGAGGACCCGCACGACGGACTCGCGGCAGCGTGCGCCACTCGGTGTGCGCCGGCGCTCGATGGGACCAGTATGGCCAGCCCCGCGACCGCGACGACGGCCGCAGCGATGATCCGCGCGCCTGGCACGCGACGGCGTGGTGAATAGGACATCTCGACCTCCCCCGGTCGATCGATCGGATCTGGAGCCGTGGAATGTACTCGTCGGCGGGGGTCCGGGCCACCGGTGCATGTGCCTATCCGCCGGTGGCGCGCAGGTAGGTGAGGACCGCGAGCACTCGCCGGTGATCATCGTCGGTTGCAGGCAGATCGAGCTTTTGAAAGATATTGGAGATGTGCTTCTCGACCGCGCCCAACGTCACCACGAGCTCGCGCGCGATCGCAGCGTTCGTCCGGCCCTGAGCGATCAGCTCGATGGTCTCCCGTTCGCGCGCGGTGAGCGTGTCGATCGCGGCGCCCGGCAACGTGCCGTGACGCTCACGCATCAGCGAGCCGACGACCTCGCGGTCCAGTGCCGTGCCGCCGGCCGCGACCCGGCGGACCGCGTCGACAAACGTACGAACCTCGGAGACCCGCTCCTTGAGCAGGTAGCCGACGCCTGACTCCCCGGATGCCAACAGCTCGCCGGAGTAGGCCGGTTCGACGTACTGGGAGAGCACCAGCAATGCCAGCGAGGGAAGGCGGCGCCGCGCCTCGAGCGCCGCCTTGATTCCCTCGTCGGTGAACGTCGGTGGGAGCCGCACGTCGCAGATCGCCAGATCCGGCTTGTGGCCGGCGACGATCCGCAGCAGCCCGGGGCCGTCCTCGGCGGTGGCGACGACCTCGATTCCGTGCTCGGTCAAGAGCGCGACGAGGCCCTCGCGCAGTAGCGCGTGGTCCTCGACGATCACGACCCGGATCGCCGTCGGCGCTGGCTCGGTCTCGGTCATCGACACCGGGGCTCGCTCAGCTGCGCGGCAGGATCGCGCGGACGGTCGTGCCCTCGCCGACCGGGCTTCGCACCTCGAGCCAGCCGTCGAGCGCCTCGACGCGCTGACGTAGGCCCGTCAGCCCGCTGCCGGCGGGATCGGCGCCGCCCAGCCCCTGGTCGGCGACGACGATCCCGAGCTCTTCATGCTCGTGCCAGATCGTCACCCTGACCGGCGCACCGGGGGAGTGCTTGGCCGCATTGGTCAACGCTTCGGCGACGACGAAGTAGGCGGCGTTCTCGACCGCCGGCGGCGGCCGGTGGTCGATCTCGGCGTTGACCGTGACGTTTGAGCCGGTGCGGTCGGCGAGCGACTGGACCGCCGCCTCCAGCCCGCGGTCGGCCAGTACCGGCGGCGAGATCCCGCGGGCGAGGTCGCGCAGCTCGGTGATCGCGGCGGTCGCCTCCAGGCGAGCCTGCCGCACCAGGTCAACGTCGCCCGCGTCGGCGCCTTTGCCGGCGAGCCGATCCTCAGCCCGGCCAAGCTGCATCGACAGCGCCACCAACCGTGCCTGGGCGCCGTCGTGCAGGTCGCGCTCGATCCGCCGCAGCTCCGAGGCCTGGACGTCGACCGCCCCCGCCCGGGTCCGGGTCAGCTCGTCGACTCGGACCTCGAGCTTGCGGTTGGTGCGCGAGCGACCCCAGATCCACGGCGTGCCGAGCACGATCAGGAAGCCGAGCATCGGCCACACCGGCCAGAAGTAGTGGCCGCCCGACATGCCCCAGATCGCGATCAGCCCGAGCGACCACACGGCCCCGTAGCCGATCAGTGCATCGAACGGGCGGCGGCGCTCCTCGGGCCGTGAGTGGTCCCACACGTGGACCGCCCGCAGCGCGGTGATCGCCAGCAGCGCCCAGTACGGCCACATCGGCCAGAAGTAGCCGCCGCCTGCGGTCAGTGCCCAGATGAACAGCAGCAGCAGGCCGAGGCTGACGAACGGTGGCGCGAGCGCCACCGTTCCGATCGTCAGCGTCCGAGAGAGGGCCGAGCGGCGCTCACTCATGTCCGGCCTCCGTCGTGGCAAACGCAACTGCATCTCCGTCATGGTGCCATCCGCGCTCCCGTCGACGCTCGCGGACGCGTGCGGGCCGCAGCCCGCGGTCGCCCAGCAGCGTCAGCACCGCCGGCAGCGCGATCCCGCGGACGATGGTTGCGTCGATCGCGATCGCGGCGGCGAGCCCGACCCCGAGCTGCTTGAACGAGACCAGCGGGATCGTCGCGAAGATCGCAAACACGGCGATCATCACGATCGCGGCGCTGGTCACGGTCGCTCCGGTCGCGCCCAGCGCCTCGGCGGCCGCCTCACGAGCCGACGCCCCGCCCCGGCGCGCCTCAGCGGCCCGTTCGAGGATCAGCACCGTGTAGTCCATCGACAGACCGAACAGGATCACGAACGCAAACAGCGGCAGCCAGTTGACGATCGCGCCGAACGACTGAAAGCCCAGCAGTGACTGCGCCCAATGGTGCTGGAACACGACCGTCAGCACCCCAAACGCGGCGCCAACCGAAGCCAGGTTCAGCCCGATCACCGACACCGCCAGCAGCGGCGAGCGGAACGAGCAGACCAGCAGCACGAACGCCAGCGCGAGCACGAAGCCGATCACCAACGGGGTCATCGTGTTCATCTGGTTGGTGAAGTCGACGTCCGACGCATCGCCACCGGTCAGCTGCGCGGTCGCGCCCGGCAGCGCGCGCTGCGTCGCCGGTTCGAGGGCCGAGCGCAGCGTGTCGGTGGTGTGGCGCTCGGTGGCGATCGGACCGGTCGGAACCGGGATGTCGATCAGCGCCGTGTCGCCGTTACGTGACACGCGGACGTTCACCTGCCCCGAGGCGTTGCCGGTCAGCCGCTGCCCGCGCTCGCCCAGCTGGCGCAGCCGTGCCCGCGCCTCCGCGGTGCCGAGCCGGTGGCCTGAGACGACCAGCTGGGCGGTGTCGTTGGCGCCCGGGAAGGCCGCGTTGATCGC
>Ga0302326_10029837_pt1 | contig 10930 bp, 10 predicted proteins | sample Palsa_T0_3_FD_202264 | JGI IMG/M metagenome (GOLD analysis project Ga0302326, IMG submission 202264) | Peat permafrost microbial communities from Stordalen Mire near Abisko, Sweden - Palsa_T0_3 | ecosystem: Environmental > Terrestrial > Soil > Palsa > Peat permafrost | place: Sweden: Abisko...
AAACCGTTTAGTAACATAATCCGAATTGGTAAATGAAGCATTCCCGGAAGGATTGCCCCCGGTTACATGGAAATCCGAGAACGCCGCGTTTTGATTCATGTAGATTCCACCGGTCAAATTGAATGAAACAGGAGTTGCTGCCAGGGCCATCTCATCGGCGATTTTCTCCCTTACCTCGGGGTCGGTCGTATAGGCTCCGCATGAGATCGCGCCATAACGAAGCGCCATCTCCTGAGCTAACTCAATGGACTGATCCGTGTTGGCGGTTTTAATGAGCAAAGCAATAGGTCCGAAAAGTTCTTTGCTGAACACTTCCTTTTGAGCGGCGGTAATCTCAACAATAACAGGTGTTGCCACCCGGGCATTTTTAAAAAGAGGGTTTTCAAAGTGCCGGGATTTTAACCACACCTTGCCCGGAAGTTTTTCGGCTTCCAAAACGCGGTCGCTTGTTTTCTTGTTTTGAATGGCTCCAAGTACAAATGGACCTGCTTTTGGGTTGTCCACAAGGCTGTTGATATTATCGACCAGCTTTTGAGCAAACTGATCAAACGGAACGCTGCCGGTTGGTGTTTTGATCCCGGTTTCGGGGATATAAAAATTCTGAGGCGCCGTACACATTTGCCCACTGTAAAGATTGACCGAAAAAGCTAAATTCGCGGCTGTCTTGTCGATGTCAACAACGGAATCTAGGATGACTGAATTAACTCCGGTTTTCTCAGTGAATACGGTTTTGCCAGGCAATCCTTCCAGATAACTGCCAAAAGCAGAATTCCCCGTAAAGTCGACCAATTTTACAGTTGGATTTTCCGCCAGTTCTTTCGTGATCATTTTATCAAATGTATCGACGGCAAGCTGGCAAATATTGGCTTCCAGATTATTTTCTGCTATTACTTTTCGAATTTCGGCAACCACAATGGCCATCGGAAGGATCGCCCCGGGGTGAGGTTTCACGATGACCGAATTTCCAGTTATCAAACTACCGAATATTCCGGTTACTGAGTTCCACGTCGGGAAAGTAGAACATCCAATTACCACCGAGATACCCTTGGGCACAGCCCGCCACTCTTTATTTAACTGAATAGTAAACTTGCCCATGGGCTTGTCCCAAAGCGCATGAGATGGAAAGCGTTGCAATTCCTCATACCCGGCTGCAATAGCTTCCAGCGCACGATCTGCCGCATGCGGACCGGATGCCTGAAAGGCCATCATGTAGCCCTGACCGGTGGTGTGCATGGTAGCATACGCAATTTCAAAAAATCTTCCTTTTATCTGCTCCAGCGACTCCATTAGAATTCCAGCGCGTTCCTCAGGACTGACTTTTCTCCATGTTTGGAAGGCTTTTTGTGCGCGGGCGATCAACGTAGTCGTTGAAAATACAGGATATAAAATCCTTAAAGGCTCCTGTACATACGGCGATTCTTCCTGACCGGCCCAGTCGTCGGGGTTTTCCTGTTTGAGTTCTTCAAATTTTTTTCCCAGATGAGCTCTGAATTTAGTTTGTCCATCGGCATCCGCTGTTTCACCATACACTGACGGCGAAGGTTGTTCCGAAAAAGCCGCGTAAAAGGCGCGGCTATGCAAGGCCTCCATCGCTTTTACAAGCACCGCATAATGTTTTTCAAAAAGACTCATGGATATAATGCGTTTACTTTTGATAGCCAAACACTTTCCTCAGCAGGTCGGACGTCCGGGCTACCGGGTTTTCGCGGATATTTTTTTCTTCCTTGGCAATCATCACGAACAATCCCTGAATCGCCATGTCGGTAGCGTATTCATCCAAATCAGGATTGACTTTTTTGGTAAATGGAATTTTATCGTATGCCTTCACCAGATCTTCATAATATTTCGTGGCATTTGTTTTGTCGAGCGAGTTCTTAATAACGGGTTTGAATTTTTCCTTAAGTTGGACGGTGGTCACTCTCTTGAGGTATTGTGTTGCCGCGTCCGGTTCGCCTTTCAATATGCCCCAGGCATCGTCGATCGTCATTTGTTTGATGGCATCTACAAAAATCGGTTTGGCTTGCTTTGCGGCGTCTTCGGCACTCCGGTTCAGGGTTAATACGAATCGATCGACATCGTTGCCCATACTAACCTCCCGAAGTTTCTCCTCGACTTTCTTGGCGTCGGGTGGAAAAGGAATTTTGATTTCCGGATTTTTGAAATAGCCATCTACCTGAGAAACCAAATCCGAACCCCTGGATATCCCATTGGTCAGTGCTTCCTTAAGGCCATCGGCCACCTGGGCTGTAGTCAACGGCTGCTCTGCAGATAATTCTTTTTTAGCGTTGTTTAAGGCATTATCAATCTGCCCGCATGCACTAAACGCAAAGAATAAATAGATGACAACGAATATCCCTTTCATACTTTTCGGATTATTATTTCACGTGAAGTTATCGAAGAAAATAGTAAATCCTATGTCGCCGGAACCAACGCATCGCGGGTAATTTCCGCAATGTTTTGACACCCAGCCAGGCCCATGGTCAATTCAAAATCAGCCAGCATGTTTCGGATTACTTCGTAGACTCCGGCCTGTCCCGCGATCGCTAGCCCGTAGACATAAGGTCTGCCTATGCAAACGGCGGTTGCACCGAGCGCCAGGGTTTTAAAAATATCGGCTCCACCGCGCATACCGCTGTCAAGCAAAACCGGTATTTTTCCATTTACCACCGCTACAATTCCGGGCAGGGCTTCCAGTGTTGAAATCGATCCATCTATTTGCCTTCCTCCATGATTGGACACCACAATGCCATCCATTCCGAAATCCAGGGCTTTCCTTGCATCATCGGGGTGCAGAATGCCCTTCAGCAGAATCGGCAATTGGGTTTGGCGACGTAATATTTTTAAATCTTCCCAGGTCAGCGCCGGGTTGGAATAGAGGCTTACAAACTTCCGGACTGCTTTTAACGGCCGTCCGGATTTCAATTTAGAGAGGAGTCCTTTTCCAGGGTAATTCTTCGCCATCTGAATTACTCCGACCAGTGACTGAAAAGTAATTTTGCGGTTCATTTGTTCAGTTTCTTCAGGCACTTCCATCAGCCGCTGAAAAACCGGATCCGATGTGTACTGGGCAATTCCTCTTCCTTCCAGAAAAGGTAAATACGAAAGCTCCAGATCCTGCGTCCGCCAACCCAGCATCGTCGTGTCCAGAGTTAAAGTAATGGCTGCACATCCGCACCTTTCCGCACGTTGAACAAAACTGGCTACCAGATCATTGGATTTGCTCCAGTATAACTGAAACCAATGAGGGCTGTTTTTCATAACGGCGGCGCATTCTTCCATGGGTTTTGAACTTTGATTAGAGAATATATAGGGTATTCCCAACTGAGCGGCAGCACTCGCCACAGCAACATCCGCGAGGGGGTGAGCCAATTCCAGCACACCTATGGGTGATAGTAGCACAGGAGCAGGAAGTTTTTGTCCAAAGAGTGAAATACTTAGGTCCCTCTTACTGACATCCCGAAGCATGCGGGGGAGGATCTTGTATTTTTCAAAGGCTTGCCGGTTGTTGTCAAGAGTACTTCCCAGGCCTGCGCCGCCGGCGAGGTAAGCAAAAGCCTCCTGGGGTAAGCGTTTTCTTACCGTTTCCTCGAGTCTGCTAAAATCAATATTGACTTTGGGACGAATTCCGGCGAAGCCATTCAAATAAATTTCTCCTTGCCAATCGGTTGCTGAGTTCTGCATAAAATGAATTAAAGTGAGTAAGCTAACAAATTGTTCAGAATTTCTTTTCCATTTGGAGCGTGACGGGGCTTACGGTAGATTAGTGCCGAATTAAAGAACGTATGAAAAAAATTCGGGCCGAACTTCTCACCATCGGCGATGAAATTCTTTACGGGCAAATTGTGGATACCAACTCCCAATGGATGAGTGTCGAACTTGACAAGGTGGGAATCAGCGTTATCCGTAAAACCTCTGTCGGCGACCGGGAAGATGAAATTCTTGGGGCATTAACGGAAGCCGAAAACCGGGCCGACATTATTCTCATTACGGGCGGACTTGGCCCCACCAGTGATGACTTGACCAAACCCTGTCTCGCGAGGTATTTTAACTGTGAAATCAAAATCAATAAGGAAGCGTTGGCCGAAGTGACGGAATTTTTTATCAGTCGTGGAAGGGAGGTTACTGAAATTAACCGGCAGCAGGCTGCGTTACCGGTATGCTGTACTAAAATCACGAACGTTATAGGTACTGCCCCGGGAATGTGGTTTGAGAAGAATGGCAAAGTTTTCATGTCGATGCCCGGAGTGCCCCACGAAATGAAGAGGATGATGGCCGAGCGGGTGATTCCCCGGTTGCTGGAAACGTTTCGAATGCCAACGATCGTACATCAGATTATCCGGACGGTGGGGATCGGCGAATCTTTTTTAGCGGAGAAAATTTCTTCCTGGGAAAAGTCCCTTCCCGAACATATAAAACTTGCCTATCTGCCAAGTCTGGGTGAAGTCAAATTGCGCCTGACTGCAGTAGGGGAAAACCCCCGTCAACTTCAACAAGAGATTAACGAACTCGTCGAAAAATTGAGACCCCTTGCGGGGGATTATATTTACGGCCTTGGGGAAAAAAAACTTGAAAGCGTTATCGGAGAATCCCTCCGCACGAAAAAACTAACGCTGGCTATTGCGGAAAGTTGCACGGGGGGTTTTGTTTCTCACCTGATCACCAGCGTTCCCGGCAGTTCGGAATACTTTCTCGGGAGCATTGTCCCGTATGCCTACGAAATTAAAATGCGACAATTGGGTGTGAAGCCTGAGACGTTGGAGAAGAATGGCGCGGTGAGCGAGCCCACCATCATCGAAATGGCCAATCTGGTGCGCGCAAAATTCAATGCGGACATCGGAGTGGCCACGAGTGGGATTGCGGGACCCGGAGGGGCTACGCCGGATAAGCCGGTGGGCACGGTATGGATTGCCTATTCCGACAAACACAAAACAGCTACCCGGAAACTTCAACTCAGCAAAGACCGGATGCTGAACATCAAACTTGCATCAGTGGCTGTATTGAATTTGATACGCATAAATTTACCATAATCAGCCACGGTCATTTGCGCCGTAAAACACCTTCTCCCGATGAACCCGCATCATTTGAAAATTCTGAAAACCATCCGGCAAAATTCAGGAAAACCAACACACCATACCTTCCAGGACAACTATTTGGGCAACACCCATCCCCGCTATGCCATCAGCGCTCCGGTCTTGAGAAGAATAGCGAAAGACTGGAAAAAATCCGCGCTTCTGCTTTCGGTGAATGAATTTGAAAAACTGATCACCAGTCTTGTTCACGGAAAATCATCGACTGAAAAATGCATGGCCGGCATACTGTTAGATTACGCCACACCCGACCAACGGAAATTCGATCCCGAGCTATTTGATTCGTGGCTTGACTCTGTCACCGGGTGGGCCGAAGTGGATGCGTTGTGCAGTGGCAGGTATACGGCTGCGGAAATACCGCACAATGATAACGTGTGGAAAAAACTATTGGTCCGTTTATCAAAAAGTAAAAATATCAATAAACGACGGGCGTCCCTTGTGTTTCTTTGTTCTCCACTACGAGCCATTGCTCATGAACCTCTTGCCGAAGCAGCGCTGGCTAATGTTGACACGTTAAAACATGAAAAAGAAATTCTCATCACCAAAGCCATCTCCTGGTTACTGAGAAGCATGGTAAAGCATCACCGGAAAAGCGTGGAAGAGTATGTTCAACGTAATCGAAAAAATCTTCCGGCCATCGCTGTCCGTGAAACGCTGACCAAGCTGAAGACCGGAAAAAAGACTAAAAAATTATAACACGGAGGGGTTTAATTTCGAAGTTGCCAGATCGCCCGGAGAAAGCCCCTGAAACCACCGCTGCCGGTCTTTTTCCTGATTCTCATTTCCAGGTATGGTGACATGGGTTCCGTCGGCGATGTAAATGATGGTCATTACTTCACGCATCGTTTGAGAATTATTGCCAAGCGCCTTGTGTAACGTCAGTCCGTAGTGCCAGGTGGCATCTCCGGCATTCATGAATTTGGGACGACTTATCTTAAATTTTTTGTCCAACACATATTGATCGAGTAACACTTCGGAGTCATCGGAGATAGCGATGTTTCCGGCCAAGCCCGAAAGGTGTGAACCTGAAGCAAAGGTGAGCATCCCCATTTCCTCCGTGATGTCGACCAGCGGCATCCACAGGGTGACTGTGTTATTTGTATCTACCGGCCAATAGTATTGGTCCTGATGCCAGGGAGTGGGTCCTCCTCCGGGCTCTTTGAATAAAGCCTGGTCGTGATAGATCCGAACGTTTTTTACGCCCATTAAATCGGCGGCGATTTTACCAAACCGTTTGGCCAATGTAAATTTTTTTACCGCTTCGTCGACTTCCCACAAGTTCATGATTTGCAGGAAGGCTTTTCCATACGTATCGCGGTCCTCGAGTTTTCTGTTTTCGGTATTGAATCGTCCGGCTGCGTCCAGGATAGCCCGGCGATAAACCGCTACTTCTTCTGCGGAAAGAATATGGCGAGTCAGTGTGTGTCCGTTTTCGCGGAACGACCGGATCGTCTCCGGATCCACGGAAATGGTTTCGTAAAGAGAGGGGAAGGCCAGAAGATCAGCAGGCATAAAATAAAATAGAAAGAATAATGAAAACGCCCTAAAAACCATGAAGGCAGATTTTTAATCCGCCTTCATAGTGATCAACGATTATTCGTGGAGTGCGCGCTTTACGGCACCGATGGCCGCGTCAATATGTTGATAGGCGCGCGCCTGGAGTCCATCGGCAAATTTATTATCTTCTTCGTGGCTGATGTTTGTGCGTGCCTTACGCAGGAATTCCAGCGCATCGTGCAGCCGGCCGATGTGGTCGGGATGTTCATCCACCTTGGGGTGATCATTAAGATCTTTGCCATCGTCAATAGCTGCCTTTTTTATTTCACCGATAGCCTTATCAATTTCCCGTACAGCCGCCATTTCATCTTCTGAACGTTTCCAGTCGCCGGTGACGTGATCAATCATCCAGCGGGCCACCCGCAGGTCGGATAAGGCATGCAGATAAGCGGGATGTTCTCCCAGGGTTTTTGCCGTCCCCATGTTTTTTTGGAACGGGACGAAAAAGCACAATAAGAATATGACACTGAGGACTTTTACGAGTTGTGATGTTTTCATAATATTTATTTTTTGGTGAATTGAAGTTTTCGGATCGATATTTTTGAGATTTTTCACTCCTAGCTGATGGGATTTTTGCAGCATCGGGGACTCAATTTAGGAATCTTTTTCATTGAAAAGCGAGGAGGCTGAGAATTAATTTGGAAGTATAATTAAATGGTTGTCAAATAGTTAATGACCCTATTCTAAATTAACTTGCGCAAGTAGATACTTGCTTATATATTTGCAAGCATTTACTTGCGTAATATGAAGACCCGACGGGATGCCTATCAGGCTATAGCCGACCCCACGCGGCGAGCCATCATCCAGATGATTGCCGGTGAGCCTCATAATGTAAACTCGATTGCCGAAAGGTTTGCCATGAGCCGCCAGGCCATTTCCCTTCACATCAGGATTTTGACCGATTGTGGCCTCGTCACCATTAAGCCTCAGGGCAGAGACAGGTTTTGTGAAGCGCAGCTGGATCCGCTACAGGAAGTATCCCTGTGGGTGGATCAGTACAGGAAGCACTGGGAAAATAAATTGGACACGTTGGAAACGTATATAGAGAAACTCAAAAGAGAAAAATATGGAAAACAAAAAAAGAAGCACACATGACCGGAAACTCCTTATTTCCAGAAAACTCAATAGAGAAGCTCAGTGTGTATGTAGCGGGATTGCGAAAAACAAAGGATATTTTTTTTAAGTGAGCAGATCCCTTACTCGCTTCGCAAGCTTTTCACAGGGTCTGAGTGGGCGGCCCGAAACGCCTGTGTGCTCACCACCATCAGTGCAAAGACGAGGGCAATGGCGCCGGTAACAGGAAATACCCACCAGGCAATGGCTGTGCGGATCGGGTACCTTTCGAGATAGCGGTTGAGCATCCACCATGCGACGGGCGCCGAAATCACGAAAGAAATCAGGACAAGAATCGAAAATTCCTTCGTGATCAGGTTCACTAAACCCGACACCGAAGCACCCAATACCTTGCGAATGCCAATCTCTTTGGTACGCTGCTCGGCGGTGAACGCCGCTAGACCGAAGAGACCAAGACCAGTAATGATGACGGCTAACGTTGCAAAAAGTCCGGCGAGTTGGCTCGTGAGGTTGATGGTCGTGAATTTCTTCTGGAATTCCACATCGGCAAACGTATATTCAAAGGGATACGCCGGGGCATTCCGTTCAAAAATGGCCTGCACTTTTTTTAGCGATGCCGGAATGTCCTTCGTCTTACTTAGTCGAACGGTCACCCGATCAATCCATGTTGGATCGTAAATGGCGAACATTGGCTTTACTTCACTGTAAGGGGAACCCATCAATACATCGTCGACCACACCGATGAGTTTGCGCTTGCCGCCCCAAAGCGGGAGTTCTGTTCCGATCGGGTCTTTCAGCCCCATCAGCTTCAACGCCGCTTTGTTGATCAATATGGCTGAAGTGTCGCTCTTGGAGTCCTCTGAAAAATCACGGCCTTCGAGTATTTTGATTCCCATCGTCCTGGTCCAGTCGTAGTCGGTGGCGATGGTTGTGAAGATCACCCTGAGGTCCTCCGGTTTTCCAGGCCAGCCGAGAAAGTTATTGGAGTTGATTTCCGTAATAGCGCTATTGGACCGCGTCACCGACTCCACTACACCGGAAGCCAGCAGTTCCAGTTTCAGGGGTCTGAAATTCTTTTTGATCTCGTTCGTGTAATTGATGGTGATCAGGTTCTCCTGGTTGTATCCGATCGCTCGCCCTTTCACAAGCTGGATCTGGTTGTAAATCACGAACATACCGATGATGAGGAAAATTGAGAAGGCGAACTGCAGGACGACCAGCACCTTGCGGGGGAGGCTGGCTCCTTTTCCGATGGTCGGTTTTCCTTTCAAAACTTTCACCGGTTGGAACCCGGAGAGATAGAAAGCGGGATAGCTGCCCGCGACGATACCCGTCGTAAATATGAGGCTCAGGGAATACATCCAGAATTCTTTGGAGCTGTAGTTTATGAACAGGTGCTTTTGCACCAGTGAATTATAGGCCGGCAACAGCAGCTGCGCCATCAGGGTCGCCAACGCAAAGGCGAGAAACGAGATGAAAATGGATTCGCCCATGAATTGAAGGATCAGTTCGTACCGGCGTGATCCCACGCTTTTACGAATGCCCACTTCCCGCGCACGGCGTTCGCTTCGAGCCGTCGCCAGATTCATGAAATTGATACAGGCAATGACGATGATAAAGATGGCAATGATGGTGAACAGCCGAACGTAATCGCTCATGTCACCCCGCTCTACGCCGTTCTCAAAGTTGCCGTGGAGGCGCCAGCGGAGCATTGGATAAAGGAACATGACGTGCTTTACCTCCTTGTCTTCGCCATGTTTGGCAAGCATGCCGCGGATGCTGTGTTCAACCGATTCCTTCATTTTGGGATCGTTGAGTTCGGCAAACACCTGAAAGGAGTAGTTGCCCCAGTTAGTTGTGTTGCGCCGCACCCAGTCGCTGATTTGATACCAGAATTTCCAGGGAATTACAAAGTCAAACTGGAATGTGGAATTGGAAGGGATGTCCCTAAGGATGCCGGTTACCTTGAGGTCGTGCTCGTTGTCGACGCGGATGATCTTGCCGAGCGGATCTTCGCCGCCGAAGAGGGCTTTTGCGGTCGACTGAGTGATCACAATGGAAGCCGGTGCGGCGAGAACCTGGTCGGCGTTGCCGCTGATGAGGGGGAACTCAAACATTTCGAAAAACTCTTCGCTGGCATATATCCGTTCTTATTCAACCTGTTTTCTCCGGTCGTGAGCAAATGACTTCCACCCCAGTCGGTTACTACGGCGCGCTTGATGTTGCTGTCTGCGATTTTCATTTCCTCGTACGTGGGGAGGGGAACCGACGTCCAGGAATTAATTTTACCGTCAAAATAGGCATTGATCCATACCTGGTAGAGGCGGTCGGCCTTGGGGATGAATTTGTCATATGAAACTTCGTCGGCTACCCACAACAGGATGAGGATGCTGCACGTGATGCCGATGGCCAGGCCCGAGATGTTGATAAACGAATAGAACCGGTGCTTGACAAGGTTCCTTATTGTGATAACAAAGTAGTTTTTGAGCATACGAGACTTGTTTTATAATTCTTATAATACTCCGGAATAGCGAGAAGGTATCAGGATCTCTCTATAATAGTTTCCGCATAAAGATTGCTGGGGACGCCAATACGTTGCATTCTTGCTACCTTTTTATTGGTGCATAAGGTCTCATACGGTAGCATAAAGTCTCATGTGGTAGCATAAAGTCTCATTGGGGGACATCACACTTTGCGCACGTTGCATGTTTGTGCCAAGCATTGCAGAGAAGAAGCGGCAAGTGAATTCAGTGAATGAAAGAACGCAGTGAATGGCCTTCTGCTTTCGGGATTTCATTTTTCACCGACTACTTTCCAGACAATGTGAAACTAAAACAAAAAAAAGTATGAATACAACAAACAATCAAACTGAACTCAGCTGGATGCTGGGGGGAATTGTATCTATTCGCAAGGTGGGCGGCAGAGTAGTAGTTACCAACCGACCGAAACGGAAGCTTAACAAGCCGACTGACAAGCAGGAGGCCTTTCAGGAAAAATTCCAGGACGCGGTGCAGTATGCCAGCCGACAGATTGCCCGGGCGGATTCCAAGGCATTGTATGCTACCGGTATCACAACCAGGAAGCGTAGCGCCTACGTTGTAGCGGTGAGCGACTACCTGAGCGCTCCGAGAGTAAAATCAATCGATACACTTGATTATCATGGAGCCATTGGCGACATCATCGTGGTAAATGCCAAGGACGATTTCATGGTC